>Ga0315282_10003262_pt1 | contig 29187 bp, 21 predicted proteins | sample YL17G07_20_MG_FD_203693 | JGI IMG/M metagenome (GOLD analysis project Ga0315282, IMG submission 203693) | Sediment microbial communities from Yellowstone Lake, YNP, Wyoming, USA - YL17G07_20 | ecosystem: Environmental > Aquatic > Freshwater > Lake > Sediment | place: USA: Wyoming | collected... | reverse complement strand
GCTGGGATGAAGGTCTCTTGGAACTGAAATCCCGGCAACTGTCAGGCCGTTGGCACGAACTCTGGCCTCATCTTTGCCAACCAAACTGACGTGCACCCGTTCCAGCCGAAGTAGATCGTTCGAGTCGAAGAATCGGATCTTTTGGCGAGAATTATTCAGTGCCATCGGATTGGCAAGCAACGCCAGCGGGGAGGGGAACTGGTAAAGTTCAGGCGAAACATGCGGGAGAGAAGTGAGGTTGACTCGCAGAGTACCGTTCTAACCGATTAGGAGCCCACACCACTCCAATTCCGCAGACCCTTCTCCGGGCTTCGAGCCAACAAGCCAAGAACCTCTTGACACGGAGTCCAAAGGTCATGCTCGATGATATTCCGACTGTCGCTGTGCGACTCAAAGCGCGAACAGGCAACAATACTTTGCGAAAGGGCAAAAACGCTCGGGATTGAACGAGGAGAACGGGATGCAGTTCAAATACGTTCTACGCCACTATTTGCGAGTCCTCTTTCGACGACCCGTTACTCGTGTGGGTAAGGCTTTGCTGATTCTCGACCCGGCGGATGCGAAGGTCTCGCCCTCGATGTGTCTGCCTTGGCCTCTGAAGTTCGAGTGGCGCGAGCAGAAAGTCATGCGATCGGTGATTCGTCCGGGCGATACAGTCGTGGACGTAGGTGCGCACATTGGGTATCATTTGCTTTTAATGGCTCAACTGGTTGGCTCAGAGGGAAAGGTGTATGGTTTCGAGCCCTCCGAGCGCAATTTCCAGTTCCTGGAGATGAACGTTCGCTTGAACCGCCTCAGCAATGTGATCTCCGACCAGGTGACACTTAAGCAGTGTGCCTTGTGGGACACTCGCTGCGACAAGATCTTATATGTGTCTGAACAGAATACAGGAAACTGCACGCTTTCACCGCAGGCAAACCGGCAGGAGAACGTCGTTCACTGCGAGAGGCTGGACGATATACTGAAGAACGAGCCCATTCACTTCCTCAAGATGGACGTCGAAGGGGCTGAGAGGCACGTTTTGCGCGGGGCAACGGAAACGCTCGCACGGAGTCCGAACCTCAAAGTCCTTGTTGAGGTTAACCCACCCTATCTCAAGCAGATGGGCACAAGTGGGGATGAACTCCTTCAAATATTACAGGCCAACGGATTTCGGCTGTTCGAGATGGACAATCCAAGGCAGCAACTTCGGGTGAGTGATGTCATCAGGATTTGTGATTCAAGCCCTGATAGATATGCAAACCTGCTTTGTGTTAAGGGTGGGAATCCCTGACCGAGAGGCCCAGAAACGTGCGGGCCGGCGCGACTGACTGGAACCGCAAAGCCGAAATGCGGTGTTCCGGAGATCGATCGAATTACTCACCCAGACAATCTCCCATCGGCAGCGTTCGATGCTGACCTTTCCTGCAAGGATTTCTCGAAAACATACCAAATCGTCTGGTAGTATCGGTTTCGGAAGGAAGCATTGCGCGGGCCGAGCAGGCGCAGTGCGTAGAATGAGCGTTTCCCCCAGGGGCTGTTGAGAACCCGTCATTCCGCCACTTGTTCGATAGCCGCGAGGCGGTATTCGGGTTTTAGCGATCGAAGAACCCTGCGGCAGACACTCTTTCAAGAAGCGATAAACGTGGAGTCTCTGTGCGAGCTGCTTGAACCTTTCGCGGACCACCGACTGATTGTCCCGGAGCGCGCACACTCTCCACATTCGGCCTCGGCCTCGACCGCTTTGATCCGCAAAACGCCTTGACAAGCGTGGCGTTCGAGCAATTTTGGCAACCGAATCGGAAAGGACGCGCGAAGAGCCGTGCTCCGAGAACAATTCAAGTATGTGACCAGCAAGGGCGTCGCGTTGGCGGTCGCCGCGGCAGGCAGCATGTTCCTCGGGCTGCTTGTCCTTAAAGTCTATGAGAAGTTCGGCAGTTTCAGCAGCTTAGGCGTGTACAACTACATTCTGACCATAGCGTCGTTGGTTGGGGTCACGGCGCTCTCAGGCATGAACGCCGCCATTTTGGTGGCCGCCGCGCAGGGCAAGCGGCATATCCTGCGGTCTGCCTCACGCCGGCGCGTGAAATTCAGTCTTTTCCTCGGGTGCCCGATTCTCCTGGCGACAGGGCTGGTCATGTTGGCGCGATCCGGTCAATTCACACTTCCGGGATACGCGTGCTTGATTCTGGTGCCCCTCTTTCCTTTCCTGTATTCTTACACGGGCGTCTACACCTACCTCAACGGCCTCAACCAGGTCTGGCAGTACGCGTTTGCCCAGATCGGCGCCGCCTTTCTCAACCTCGCGGCGGTTCTGGTTTCGCTGAGGTTCTGGCCCGACTTCCCGATTTTACCGCCGCTCGCAGCCCTTGCCCTCAAGACGTTATTCGAATTCGGCCTCTACGCGGCTCTGGTTCGGCGTGACCGCATCCCACTTTCGGATCAGGATGCTCACTTGTTGTCCTACGGTATGAAGGTCACCGTGATCGGCGTGACGGGGAACTTCGAGAGCAATGCCGACCGGTTCATCGTCGGCTCTTTCTTCCCGCCTTCTGTTATGGGCATGTACAGCGCCGGTCGTGCGGTTATTCTTCCCCTCAAACAGCTGCCGCAAATCTATTATCAACTCTACGCGCCGAAACTGGCCCGCCGGCGGCCCGCCGAGGCCTGGCGCTTGACCAATCGGGCGTTGGCATGGGGTACCGCGTTTTTCCTCTCGTTTCTCGGGGTGATCTTCTGGCTGTTGCCCTGGTTTTACACGACGTTTCTGAAGAAGTTCGACGAAAGCAGCATGTACGCCCGGTGGTTTGTGGTGATGGTCGCCGCCGGCATCCCCTTCTATTTCTACAGCACCCTCTTCGAATCGCAGCGCCAGGCTCGGCGCGAAATAATGGTCCGGATTTCCAGGACGGTGTTGATCATTCTGGGCTTGCTCATCTTCATCCGCTACTTCGGCGTCATCGGCGTGGTCTATGCCGAGATTCTGGCCACCGCCGCCATGTCCCTCCACAGCTGGTATGAAGCGAGAAAATCGCGAAACGTGGAATAAGGAAGGCAAGCGCGTCGGGTGCTGACGAGCCTTACGGCGTGACGGTGTAGATGCGATAAGGGCCGCTTTGGAAGACCTGCCTGGCCTGCAATTCCCGATCGCGTACCGCGACGTAACCGGCGCCATAGCGCTTGGCCACTTCGATCAGGGCCGCGGGCGAAGGGCTTTCATAGGCGGCTTGTACTTCTTGTGTGCGCTCATGAGCCGCAACCCCCACGGCCGGTTCATAAATGATAAACCCGATTTCCTTGGCCGAAGCAATCATGCTGCGCTCTGCGAGCAGCGGGAAAAAACTCCAATTGGGCGGAACGACACACGTATCGGCGATCTGGGTGTGGTTCCGGATCCATTGACAGACGGCAACCACATCGGCGTCCTGCTGAAGCGACGGGCGCTCGGGTACTTTCCCTCGATACTTCACCCAGCGGACGGCGTATTCCGGTGCGGAGGCCGGCACGAGCAGCGCCGCAACGAGAACGGCGGCGCCCCATCGCGCCCGGCCGCTTGGCCGATTCCACAGATCCACGATCAGCCAGCCGCAAAAAACCCACAACGGCAGGTAAACCAGCTGAAAGGCGCGCATGAACAGGAAGGATTTGTGCAGACCCATCGTGGCGCGCGCGATCATCTCGGCCAGTGATCCGCCCACTGCATAAATCAGCGCGCCGCACAGGAAAGCGACGACGAAGCGATCGCGATCGGCCAGCTTTCGCCGTCTTACCCAGAAGCCGCACGCTCCAACCACCGCGGGGAGAATCATGTGAAAGCCCACCCAGCGGATTGTGGCCCAGGGTGGCGGGAAAGTAGCGTAGGGCATCAATTGCCGGACCTTCGTGACCTGCTCGGGCGAGGGTTGCGACCCTTCGCTCAGCCGACGCGCGGCCGCCGCCCTCATCGCCTGGGTCACCTCCAGAAAATAAGGTGCGGCCGCAGCGGAAAAGATCGCCACCGAAACCGCCAGAATCGCGATGTGACGAACGCGACATCTTGGCACCAGCAGCAGCGCAAGACCGAAGATCACCGCCAAAAACAGCGCCGAAAGCGGGTGATAATTCGCGGCGATTCCCAGCACCGCAAAAACACCAACCAATTCCCACCTTCCCAGCCATCGCGCGCAGACCAGCACCAGCCAAGGAACCATGGCGAATGTGATCGTTCGCGGCAGAAACGCGCCAATGTCCGCGACCTGCCACTCCTGGCCCTCGAACGACGCGCGAAACCACAACGACGCTATGGCGATCGCCGCGGCAATCCATCCGTTCGAGGTCGTCTCCAGGAGCAGGAAGTACATTCCGCAAGCGAAAACAATCAGCAGCAGAGAACCCAGGCAGAAAAGCGCTTGTCTGGTCCCGCCGGTCAGCGAAACCAGCAGGTTGAGCAACCCGATGTAGGTTTTCGGGTAGAGGTCAATTTGGCGCAAACCCCGCTCGGTGGGGAAGAGCTCGGGATGGCGATACTTCAACACCATCGTCGCGATATTAATCTGGTCCGAGCTGTAGGCGGTGGTTCTGAGATGGCTCCAATTGAACCACACGACGGCGAGGACAATCAGCGCGAGAAGAATGGCAGGAGCTACCGGGAAGGTCCTGGCCGCAGGGGTTTCGTTGCTGGGATCCGACCGGTCTGTCGCCATCGTCGCCGATCCGGTGCGCCTTCACTGCGCTCGCGTTTTCTGCCATCGAGCAATCGTGTCTGTCTATTCATTTCCCGCGGGAGGGTGTCAAGCAAGGAATTCTTGCTCCGATTTCGAGATCACCCGTCGGTCTACGAATTTGGCGAATCCGAAGTCATACAGCCCCGGCTACTTCAAGTATTCCGGCGGGACGAGACCGCGGTCGGCGAGGAAGCGGCGAAGCAGCTCGGCGGCGAGGCGATGGCCCTGGGCGTTCCAGTGGCCGCGCGAAGCGTTGGCAAAGCCGTGGAGCTTCACGCCAGTCCTCCGGTTGTAGTCGAGAAACTGGGGGACAAGAACCAGCGCCGGGATGCCTTGGCTTTCGGCGAATTGACCGAGGCGCCGGTCGGCATACTCCATGTTCCAGTCGGGATGCTCGCGGGCGGCCTGCTCACGCATCTGCGCATCCACCTGGCCACCCGTCGTAGCGGTCATGATGGCCAGCGACGCCCCATCCTCTGGCACGGCTCGCTGGAGCTCGAGGATCAGCCGCTCGGTGACGGCCCAGGCGGCGCGCCAATCGGGCGTTGCGGGTGGGCCGTAGACGCCTTGCGACAGCCCCGCCTCGACCGTCGGGCTTGTGGCCGCGTTCTGCTCGGGCGAAAGCTGCCGCTGGCGCGTGGAGACCCTGCGCCGCCAGCGATCAAGCGTTTCGGCCAGCGCCGAATGGTCCGTCACGAAGTAGTACAACGGCCCCCAGCGGCGAAGCAGCCGATGGCGGCGCGACTGGCGGAAACCGTTGTCCCGTTCGAGCCGGCTGTCTTTCAGAGTGTAGTACGGACGAGGATAGCCGCCGCTGAGCGCTCTGGAGTTGTCGCTGATATCGTTGCCGGGAGAGACGGCCAGAATCACCAGGTTGGGGGAGAAAGGCCGCACGAAGTTCAGATACGTGAGATACTCTTGGGCTGTGCCATAGCCGGAGACGCCGAAGTTGAGGACTTCCACCTGCTTGAGTTGGGATTCGAGGCGTTTGCAGAACGTCTGTTCGAGTTCGACCTGGAGCGCCTCGGCATAAGAGTCGCCGAGAACCGCGATGCGAAACACTCCGGGCGGCTTCTGGACCGAGAATTCGCGATCGCGCATGTGGTGGGAATTGGTCGAGAAATGCGAGAAGCCTTCTTCGACATAATAACCGCGAATCTTCGCGCGGAGGCGGTGCCCCACGATGTCATCAAGTTGCAGGAACTGCGGTTGAGGGAAATAGTACATCGCGCGGCAACCGAATTCGGCAACCACCAGCGCGACCAGGCAACCGCCCACAAGCAGACCAAGATTGGCCAACCACCTCTTCCAGCGAGGGCCAGTGGGGGGAGTCGGTTTGGTTTCGCGTTCGGGTTCTTGGGCTTCCGGTTCTTCCATGCTCGGCCTGTAAACCAGCGCTACCAGACATTCTGGTTAAGTGAACATCCGAGAGAAGTCAAGAGCACCGAGATTCGCCGTTGGTCTCAGCCGCCACTTCCACCGTTGACGAGGCCGTTTGCTTTGGATAACGTCCTCAGCCGCTGTACCGCCTACGGCACAGAACAGGTTTCTCGAAACGATGCTCGACTTGCGCAACATTCGCTTCGCCCTGGCGGCTCATTCACCCGCCGACTTTCCGCGCGACGGCCGGCCGCAGGTCTGCTTTGCCGGCCGCTCAAACGTCGGCAAGTCGTCGCTTCTCAACACGCTTGTGGGGCGCTCCGACCTGGCTCGCACCAGCAAGACGCCGGGCCGAACGCGCGAAATTCATTTCTACTCCCTGGCCGAGCGGGCCTACCTGGTGGACTTGCCGGGGTACGGCTATGCGAAGGTTTCGAAGGGTATGCGTCGCCAGTGGGGACGACTGATCGAAGCGTACCTCACCGACAACGACGCGCTTCGCCTGATGGTGGCCATTCTCGACGTTCGCCACGATCCTTCTTCGGATGACCTCGATCTGATCGCGTGGCTCGAAAGTCAGGCTATTCCCTATGTGCTGGCTCTGACCAAGAGCGACAAGGTCTCGAACAATGTCGCCGCCAATCAGCACCGGCGGATTCTCGAAGTGGTTGACTCAGAAACGACAGGCGGGAAGCGAGACGACGCCCCGAGCGAACGCCGCGCCATCCGCTTTTCGGCCAAAACCGGCGAAGGGCGAAATGAGCTGGTTCGGACCGTTCTCAGGGCGCTCGGTTTCGTTCCAGCGACGGATTCCGCGGCATCCGAAAGGCTTTCGCAATGACCCTTTCCCTCTGCATGATTGTTCGTGACGAGGCCGGGCAGATTGGGGAATGTCTGCGCACGGCTCGCGGACTGGTGGACGAAGCGATTGTGGTGGACACCGGCTCGACCGACGGAACGGTGGCTTTGGCACGCGAACAAGGCGCGAAGGTGGTCACGTTTCCCTGGGCCGACGACTTCGCCGCGGCGCGCAACCGCTCGCTGACCGAAGCGACGGGGGATTGGATCCTGGTTCTCGACGCCGATGAGCGCTTCTTCCCGCGCCATTTCGAGGCCCTTCGTCGTTTGATGGCCAAACCGGGCGCGGAGGCCATCCAGATCTTCGTTCGCAGCTACACCGACGACTCGACTCTGATGAATTGGCAGCCCGTTGATCCGACACAAGTCGAGTCGAAGGGGTTTTGTGGGTATTGCGATTCGCCACAGGTTCGACTTTTCCGCCGCCGCGCCGACGTGGGGTTCGAGGGAATCGTCCACGAGACCGTGGCGCCGTCGTTCGAGCTTAACGGTGTGCCGATCTACCGGGCCGACGTTCTGCTCCACCATTACAAGGGAAGCCGCCCGGTCCGCCAGAGAGAGGCGCGCAACCGCCTGATCCTCGACCTGAGCCGGCGCCGCACGGAGCTCGAGCCGCGCGATCGGGAGGTATGGCGACAAAGAGCGCTCTGCGCGCTGGAGGTCGGCGAGCGCGACGAGGCCGTGAATTCGCTGGAACGCGCCATGGAACTGGCGCCCGACCGCCGCGATCTCTGCCTTCAACTGGGAATGGTCCTGACCCTCAATGGTCAGGCCGAACCGGCCTCACGACTCTATCGTCAGGCGCTCGATCGCTTTCCCGACGAACCCGAGCTGGTCCAGGCGCTGGGCGATGCGCTGTTGGCGGCGGGCCAAATCGCCGATGCCCGCGAAACCTTCGCCCGGAGCCTCGAACTCGACCCTTATCTCTACCGGGCGCTCCTGGGGCTGGGCAGCATTGCCATCCAGGAAGGGCGGGTCGAAGTCGCCGCCGACTACCTGGGCCGGGCCAAGTCCATCCATCCGGGCCTCGACATCCCTTACGTCAACTTGGGATTGCTTTACCTGAGGATGGGGCGACTCAATGATGCGCTGGGCGAATTGCGGCGGGCGTTCGGCATCCATCCCAAACGGTGGCAGACGTTGGCCGGAATCGGGGCGATCCTGTTTGAGACGCGTCGCTATGAAGAGTCGCGCGATTGGTATCTGAAGGCGGTGGCGGCGGACGGCTGCTCGCCCGAGGTCTACGTGAAGTTGTGCGCTTGCTGCACGGCCCTGGCGTTGCGCGAAGAGGCCCGCCGCTGGGCCGAAAAGGCCGCCGCGGCCAATCCCGCCTATGCCCCGATCTTGTCGCAGTTGTGATCTTCCAGTCGGCGGGCTGTCTTCACGGCTCGGCCTCCGAAAGAACGGCGATGGCACCGATCGTTGAAGTCGAGCATCTGGCCAAGTTCTTCCAGATCCGCACCCTCCGGGCGAGCACGCTCAAGGAGATGCTGCTCGTCAATCTCTGGAAGTCGAGCGAGTATCGTGAACTGCGCGCGCTCGACGACGTTTCCTTTGTGCTCGAACCGGGGCGCACCCTGGGCATCGTCGGCAGCAACGGGTCGGGCAAGTCCACGCTGTTGCGGATTCTGGCGGGCGTCACGCCGCCCACGTCAGGCTGCGTAGCCGTCCGCGGACGAAGCGGCTCGCTGATTGATCTGGCCGCCGGCCTGCAACCCGAGCTGAGCGGCATCGAGAACATTTTCTTCAACATGTCCATGCTGGGATTGTCGCGGCGCGAAATTCACCGCTGCCTTAGCGCGGTGGTGGATTTTGCCGAGCTGGGCCATTACATCCACAGCCCCGTCAAGTATTACTCCACCGGCATGCTGGTGAGGCTCGCCTTCTCCATCGCCGTCCACCTCGATCCCGACGTGCTGCTGGTGGATGAGGCGTTCTCGGTCGGCGACGCCTATTTCCAGGGCAAATCGCTCGATTTCATGAGGCGTCTGCACCGAACACACCACACCACGATCCTGCTGGTGACCCACGACCTCGACCTGGTGGAAGACATGTGCGACGAGATTCTGTGGCTCGAGAAAGGCCGCATTCGCTATGGCGGCCCGTTGGTGGGCGGCCTCGATCGGATCATGATGGAACACCAACGCCATGCCGTCGAGCAGGAGATCATGAAATTCAGCCCGGAGCTGCTGGGCCTCCTCGTGCACGGACGATTCGGCACGGGCGATGCGGTGATTCGCGCGGTTCGCTTTGTGGACCGCAACGGGACGGAGACCTGCACGTTTCGGACCGGCGAACGGTTTTGCTTCGAGCTGGACTATGAGGTGTTGCGCCCGATCAAAGGGATCCTGTGTGGGCTGGCCATCGTGCGTGAAGACGGACTGAACTGCACCGTCGTCTATTCGGGCGAGGATCTGTTCGGCGATGGGATGCCGCCCCGCGGGACGATTCGCGCCACCCTGGACCCGTTGGATTTTCTGCCCGGGGCCTATCGCTTCAGCGCCGGGCTTTTGCAGGCGGGCCATCCCGAAGTGGTGTATGACACCCATGTTCTGCTTTATCGGTTCCGCGTGATCGGCGACGAGGTGGGCCTGCCGGCCGACGCGGCTTTCCACCACAAGGCCCGGTTCACGGTGGTTCCCCTCTGAGCCCCCCAAAAAAGTCGGGGGCGAAGGATGCTTCGCCCCGACGACTTGAAACCTGAAACTTGAAACCTGAAGCCCCAAGCCTTTACAGCCGGTGCGTCTTCAGGAACGCCTCGCGGATCTTCGGGTCCAGTTTCGGGAAACGATCCAGATACTCGATCCGTTCCTGGTTGAGCTTCTTGACCATTTCCTCGCGCATGGCTTTATCGTAAAGATGCCGCGGGTCGAGTTTCTTCATGTTGAAGAGGTTGCTGTTCTCGTCGTAGACGCCGCTAGTCACGTACATGGTTCCGTAGTCGGGATCGTCATTCCAGACCGCGGAATCGCGGAAAATCGCGCGCGCGATGTAACCGATGCCCGGTTTCCAGGGGCGATTGGGCGAACGCAGCGGTTCAGCGGGCTTCTCGGGATTGGGAATCTCGCCCACTCCGCCGGTGTTCATCAGGAAAATGCGCACCTTGTCACGGTAGCGAATCAAGTAATCGTAGAACATGTTCCCCTCTTCGGCCGGATCGCCCACGATGAATTCGTTGGTGCCCACGATGCGAATGGATTGTCCCGCGCGCGAGGGGTCGCCCGCCGCCGTCTCGATGGACTCGCCCAGCATGAAGTAGCCCGCACCCAGTTCGGGGGTCAATTCCTGGAAAATGGGAACCACCGTGTTGCGCCGCGTGTTGAAGATGATGAAGAGTTGGTCAATCTCTTCGAACGGTGGCAGGTCAATCGAAGTATAGCGGCGATCCTTGGGCAGAGCGCGCAGCGGCAGGATTCCGCGGCCGTTGGCGCAGAGGTCTTCTTCGAGATAATGGAGATTGCCCTGGTAGTCTATGTAGAGGTTCTGCGAGACGAATTCGGGCGACTCGGTTGCGGGCCGAAGCAGCAGATCGCCCTCATCGAGGTCGGTCTTGAGAAACATGGCCTGCTCGGTTCCCAGGATCCGCCCGTCCTTGAGACGCATGCCCACAAAGTCGTCCTGAACCATCAGCGACTGCTCGCCGGGAAGATCGAGGTAATGGGTGTGGCCGATGTTGGTGGTCTTGCCGGTGCCGGAGTTGCCGAAAATCACTACGCCATAGCGTTTGGTTTTCCCTTCGCTGACGCTGTGCGCCGCGACGATCTTCGCGCCGGCGTGGACGCCGAGGATGCCCTTCTGCTTGGCGCGATACATGGCCATGCGCAGCATGCCCTTCTTGGCCTCGCCCATGAAGTCGGTGCCGACGGCGATCGTGACGTTTTGCTCGGGGAAACCCCAGATCCGCCCGAAGTCGCCCGTGTTGAAGGCGGGCACCATGAGCATATAGAGGTCCTCGACGCCGGGAACAGGATCCTCGGCGCGAAGCATTTTGCCCCACATGTAAGGGATGTGGTGATTGGCGCGGTTCTTGACGGTCACCAGCAGATAGCAGTTGAACGTGAAGTCCGGGTCCGCTCCGCTTCCCATGATGCGATGGACCAGGTCGGTGGCCAGGCGGTTGGCATGGCCGGCGTACGCTGTGCCCTTGTACTCGCCGCCAAAGATTCGCGTGAAGAACCAATCCATCTTCTCGACGGTCTCGACTTGCCCCGGCAAAGGGTTCTGGGTAGAGACGGCCTCGGAACCGACCATGACCGTGTACTTAGCCGAGCGGTTGCGGACGTGCGTGTCCCAGTTGTGACCGCCGAAAATGCTTCGCTGGCCCGTGGACTCGGCAATTCGCCCGATTTCGGGCCCGCCGTACAGGGTCACGTTCGTCCCGACGTGACGCGATCGCAACACCAGCTCTTTCAGGCGTTCGAGCGCCCACTGGCCGTCATACATACCCATTGCACAGTCCTCCTGATTCCGCGCATTTCCTTTGTTGCTTTTTGACTTTCCGGATGACTCTTTGGGGGAATTTGTCCCCTTCGGATTCTTCGCCATTCAACCGACCTCTGTGTAGCAAAAGTGCTGCCGGAGAATACCCCTCCGGCCGCCGGCACGTTTCTCCGCTCCCGCCGGCGTCGTTCGACCCTTGTCTGGAATTGGTGAACGAGAAAACGCTGCTAACGCCGCTCGCCCTTCCGCGCGCCAGTGGGGAAGTATTGTCGTTGCCCGTTTGGGTGATTCAAGGATTTTCTTGGGCGGAAACGGAAATAGGGCGCCTCTCCCGAAATCGGGAGAAACACCGCGCAAGTCCCTCCCACACAGAATTCCGTTGAACCCCCCACCGGATTCGGCTTGAATTACAGCCTTGATGACCGGCGAGCGAATCGTTGCAGGTTTTCAACGTTTTGTTTCTTGGGCTCGCCGCCGAAGGGTGGCGAGAACCGAGAGGAGGACGAAGACATGAGCAAACGCGTCGGGGTTTTGCTCTCGGGCTGTGGGGTCATGGATGGCAGCGAAATCCATGAGGCCGTCTTGACGCTGCTGGCCATAGACAAGGCCGGGGCAACGGCCGTCTGCATGGCGCCCAACGCCGACCAGATGCACGTGGTCAATCATGCGACGGGCCAGCCGGCAAAAGGGGAGCGCCGCAATATGCTGGAGGAAGCGGCCCGCATTGCCCGCGGCCAGATTCGCGACGTGGCCACGGTCAAGGCCGCCGACCTCGAGGCACTGGCCCTGCCCGGCGGGTATGGCGCGGCCAAGAACCTCTGCACTTATGCGGTGGACGGCGTCAACTGCAAGGTCAACCCGGACGTGGCGCGGCTGGTCCGCGAAATGCGCGCGGCCGGCAAACCCATCGCCGCCATCTGTATCGCCCCGGTTCCGTTGACCAAAATCCTCGGCAAGGACGCCCCCGTCACGGTCACCATCGGAACCGACGCGGCCACCGCCAACGACATTCGCCAGCTCGGCGGGGTGCATGTGAATTGTCAGGTCAAGGATTGCGTCGTGGACAAGGCAAACAAGCTCGTGACCACGCCGGCCTACATGCTGGGCCAGTCCATTGGCGAGGTGGCCGCGGGAATCGAGAAAGCCATCCGCGTACTGGTCGAAATGGCCTAGGGAGAGAGCGCCGACGATGACTGGCCATGGCGTCGTAATGCCGGAAGATCAAATCGCCGAGTTTTGAGAGAGGCTGATGCCGACTGACGGATTCCGGATTCTGAGAGTGGGGAGAGAGGCGAATCGGATCGGCCGCTTCACTTCGAGATACAGGAGACCCAACAGGCCTGTCGGTGGAGAAAGGATTTCTTGTCATGCTCGTTGAGATGGAACTGCGCGAAATCCAGATCGTCGAAGACCCCGCGCGTCACCAGGTCATTGTCCTGGCCGAGAAAGGCGGACGCCGGGCGTTCCCGATTTACATCGGTCTGTTCGAGGCGGTCGCCATGGACCAGGCGGTCCACAACCAGAAGGCCCCGCGCCCGATGACCCACGACCTGCTCTACAACGTTCTCGAGGGGCTGGGCGCTCAGTTGGTCGAGATTCGCGTGGACGAACTGCGCAACGAGACATTCTTCGGCAAGCTCGTGGTTCAAAAAGAGGACGGCGAGGTCATCCTGATTGACTCGCGGCCCAGCGACGCCCTGATTCTGGCTGCCAAACGGAACCTGCCCGTGTTTGTCGAGGACGCGGTTCTCGATGAGGTCTGCCGCGAGGATCTCTCGGAAGATTCGGAGACCTAGCGCCCCGGTCTCCCCGACAGCGGTGGAGCGATCCCGCTCTCACCAGGAGGGAACCCGCCCATGATGACTCGCCGGCTTTTCGTATTCCTGATCGGTCTGATCGTCGTTCTCGTCGGTGCGCTGGTTTTTCAGCAGGGCTATATCGCCGGCGTGAGAGACGCCCGCCGCGGTCCGACGGAGAGCAATTTCCTGCTGCCAACGGCGGATGCCGGCACCACCGCGGCGCACGCCACCACGGGCCAGTTGGACAACATTCTCTCCTTCGATCCGTTGAAAAGTCCGATTGTCCAGGCAGCCGAAAAGGCCAGCCCGGCAGTCGTTGCCGTGGGCGGAACGATTAACAGTCTCGCCTACGTGGATCCGTTTTTCGAAGGATTCTTCTGGCCCTATTTCGGTCGGCCGGGCCGCGAACAGCGGGTCGAGGTCCCGTTTCTCGGATCGGGCGCCATCATTGACGAGCAGGGTCATATCGTGACCAACGTCCATGTGATCCAGGAGGTCGTCTCGCCGTTCGTGACTCTGAGCGACGGGCGACGGATTCCCGCGCGGCTGCTCGACAAGGACAACCGCGTGGATGTGGCCTTGTTGAAGGCCGATCTGCAGAATCCGTCCTTTTTGGAAATGGGCGACTCGAACAATCTCGCTCCGGGCGAATGGGTCCTGGCGATCGGCAACCCGTTCGGCGATGCGATTCCCGACCCGCGGCCAACCGTGACGCTGGGCGTGGTCAGCGCGCTCCATCGCAACTACAAGGCCACCGACGTCGAGCACGAGCGTATCTATCTCGACATGATCCAGACCGACGCGGCGATCAACCCCGGCAATAGCGGCGGCCCGTTGGTCAACCTTCGCGGCCAGATCGTGGGGATCAACACCTTCATCGTCTCGCGCGGCGGCGGGTCGGTCGGCATCGGCTTTGCCATCCCCATCAACCGGGCCAAGGCGGTGGTTGAAGAAATCCTTAAGTACGGGCGGGTGCGCAATTACGCCATGGACTTCGACGTGGTGGACGTCACGCCCCAGGTGTCCCGGCAGTTGCGAATTCCGGCGGGCGTCCGCGGGGCGGTGGTCAGCGAGATCAAGGACCCCAATGGTGCGGCGGCCAAAGCGGGTCTCCAGGTCGGTGACATCATCACAGGCGCCGACCGATTGCGAGTCACCACCAGCAACGATCTGCTGAACTACTTTCTTTCCCTTCACGTCGGTGCCGTCATCGAATTCAAGGTCTGGCGCGACGGGAAAGAGAGGACGCTTTCTTACACGATCGTGGAATACAAGGGAAGATAGAGAACCCGGTTTTTGAGTGGGACAGGTTGGCAACCTGTCCAAGCAAGGTGTTGTCCGGCCGCGCCCTCCAAAGGGCCTATGCTGTGCCCAACGGCGCCCCGTGTGCCAAAGGCGATCCACGTCTCAGACCGGCCGGCTCGGACGAGCCGATTGTCATCAATCTCGAGAGAGGAGAAGAATGACGATGAAGAACCTGGTGCTCTGCGCGGTGCTGTTGCTTTCCGGGTGTGCTCGTTCGCTGCCGAAACTCGTCGTGTCCGAGGGCTATGGCGTGTGCATCCATTTTCGCGGCGAGCCCAAGGATCTGGATTTGATCGCCGAGGCGGGTTTCAAATTCATCCGGATGGATTTGTCCTGGAGCGGGATCGAGCGGAAGAAAGGCGTCTATGATTTCGAACGCAGCGGCTACGACACTCTGACCAGCGCCTGCCTCAAACGCGGCATCCGCGTCCTGTACATTCTCGACTACAGCAACCGCCTTTACGAGCCGGAGAACTCCGTTCGCACCGACGAAGGCCGCAAGGCCTTTGCGGCGTTTGCCGAGGCGGCCGCGCGGCATTATGCGAAAAAGGGAATCGTGTGGGAGGTTTGGAACGAGCCGAACATCAGCCAATTCTGGAGACCCCAGCCGGATGTCGAGAACTACTGCAAGCTCGCCGAAGCAGCGGCCGCCGCCGTGCGAAAAGGCGACCCCGGCGCACGGGTGGTGGCTCCGGCCACCTCCACCATCCCGTTCCCGTGGCTCGAGGAGTGCTTCAAGCGTGGGCTGCTCAACTGGATTGACGCGGTCAGCGTCCATCCCTATCGCCCCACGCGACCCGAAACCGTTATGGACGACTACGCGAAGCTTCGCGCCCTCATCCAAAAGTACGCGCCCAGAGAAAAGAAAATCCCGATTCTCTCGGGCGAGTGGGGGTATTCCAACATCAACTGGGACAAGACCCAGCTTACCGACGAGCAGCAGGCGCAGTATCTCGTCCGCGAACTGCTGGTGAATCTCTATCAGGGCGTCCCGGTCAGCATTTGGTATGACTGGAAAAACGACGGCACCGATCCCAAGGAGCGCGAGCACAACTTCGGCACGGTGGAGAACGACCTGAAACCCAAGACGGCCTACACCGCCGCGAAGGTTCTGAATCACACGCTCGCGGGCTATTCCGTTGCCGAGCGTCTCGACACCGGCAACAGGAACGATTGGGTCCTCAAGATGAAGAAAGGTCGAAACAAAGCACTGGTCTTCTGGACCACCGGCGAACCGCACGACGCGACCTTGCCGTGGAAGTCCGGCACCGGAAGACTCCTCGACATGCTCGGCGTCGAAAAGAGTGTCTCGTGGAAGACCGGCGAACTGAAACTGAGCTTATCTCAAAGCCCGCAGTATTCGCTGATCCGGTGAGCCGTCGCGTCCACGGAACAAAGCGCGTGTGCAATTCGCTCGACGCAACGGGAAAGGCCCGGTTTGCAGGGACGCAGGTCACCACAGAAGGCCATGAAACGCTCACTCCAACGCCTCCCGGAGGTTGACATGATGAACACGAGCAGTCCCACCCGTGAGCAATGGCGGGAACTATACGACGCGGCGATAAGATTCAAGGCCATCGAGTGTTGGAACTACATGTATGATTCCGAAGTGTTTGGGGTGCAAAACCCGGAAACCGAGGAGATCGGATATTGTTGCATCATGGGCAATCTGGGCGAGCATTTCGCCCTGGCAGCCTATCTGGGGACGGAGGGGCTGAAGGGCTATCTGCGGATTGCGTCCAGAGAGGGGTTCTCTCTCCCCAACGAAGCCCTGCATTGTCACAAATGTTTGATGGCATCGTTCGAGGACAGGGAGTATCTGGAGAAGGACGATCTTCAAATGGCAAAGGCCCTGGGACTGAAATTCAGAGGACGCCATGCTTGGCCGCTGTTTAGAAGTTACCTGCCGGGTTACGCCCCGTGGTTTTTGACCAGTGATGAGGCCCGGTATCTGACGTTGGTTCTCAACCAGGCCATGGACGTTGCTTTGCGGCGCAAGGACGATCCGGAGCTGTTTACTCCTCCCGCCGAGCGTCGTTATCTCGTTCGCGTGCCGAAGAAGAGTGAGAATGGGGTCAAGTGGACAGATGAATGGCTGGAACCATCGCCTCTGGACGAACCGGAACAGGAAGAGCTGCCGCCGGACCGAGACCGGTTGGATGGGATCAAGAGCAGGGTCACACAATACTACGGGGTTCTTGAAGTGGATTCTTTCTATTCGCCCATGGGGGTGGCAGAGAAGGGAGAACGACCGTACTATCTTTACATGACCCTGTGTGTGGAACAGAATTCCGGGCTCATTCTGGGCAAGCATCTGGCAAAAGCGTCGGAATACAGGTCGGAATTCGTGAACGCGTTTCTGAAGCTCCTGGAGGACTCACCGGCGCTACCTCGAGAAATATGGGTCAAGAAGGAGGAGACCTTCGCGATACTCAAACCCATTGTGTCGCATTTGGGAATCGGCTTGGCAAGGCACAGAAGACTGCCGGCGATGGAAGAGGCTCAAGTATCTCTGTTCAGGTTTTTTGGCCGGTAACCCAGACGGTTCCCGCGACTATCTTGGAGCTTGAAATAGTGACCGACTCGATTGGCAAGTCCATAGGGGTCGTCGTAAAGCGTAAAAGCGTACTCGGAAACGATGCTCGCGAGGATGGCCGGAACAAGGAGCTCGAGGGCCCTTTTGTCGAAATTCTCTCGTTTCAGGACAAACAGGCCCAGCGCGACCGCGAAGATCAACGAGATGCGGTATTCGCTGATGATCTTGAACCACGTCAACCGGTGCTCGTCTTCGAGGAAACAGACGGCGAAGACTCTCCAGTAGAAGATCAGGGCGAGAAGAAGCGCCGTAACCACGCCATAGCCGGCCATAAGGAGACCCGGGATGATCTTCCGGTTCACAAAGAAGGGAGCGATGAGGAACGAGAGGCTCATCGTATAGCGATAGGCGATCCACAGCTGTGCCGACAAGTTGGTGTCGGAACCCGCGAAAACGGTCATTCCGGGGTAGCCGAGTGTGTGGACCAGATCGAGCGCGGCGACAAAAAGCGATGCAATTCCCAGAAAGAGAAGAGCGTTGTTGTTGAGGAAGCGCCGCGCATTCCAGGCCATGAGAAAGATGCCGCAGGCCACCGCGATGCTGAACATCTCGGCCAGGCTGTGGAAGAGCAGAAAACTGTACCGTTTCGCCAGATACAGTCCCACCAGGACCGACGCGGCAACCAGGATGTTGAGGGAGGTTTGGGGGGACGGAACGTTTGTTCATTACAGTTCTTCGCGCACCACTTTTGCCCAACGCCCTACCAAAATCGCTCATCTATTTCACAGAATCGCGCCGAATTCAAGCAGGATTGCATCGTAGCGCAGGCTGTCAGCCTGAGAAAGTGGCGCAGGCTGGTAGCCACAAGCGTTTAATGGTTTTGCGCAGAGGGGGTGTTGATTCTTCAAGGCTTGCGAAGCCGAGCCGTGCTGGCTTCAACGAACCGAAGCCGGGGACATTTAGCCCGTCTTCAGCGGGCTCCTCTTTGCACCCGGCTTTGAGCCGGGGGGAAGGGGAACCGAGAGGTTTGGCCCCAGCCGGCTTGAGCCGGGCTTCCCAGGGGGGAGGGCTTGAGCCGTGGGCCGGCGTGGGATAATGGCTGAAGCCCCGCCGGGAAGCCATGCTGAAGCATGCTGGGTCGGAAAGGGGGGGAGGGAGTCCCTTCCACCCCGCGTGAACGCGGGTGCAAAGAGGAGCCCGCTGAAGACGGGCTAAGAAAATCCGGCCTTGGGCGAGGTTTTGAGTCGCGGCCGGTGCGATTTGCCACCTCGGAGAACGGCGCGAAAACTATTAAACGCGCGTGGCTGTCAGCCTGTGAACTTCCTTTCTCTATCGCTTCTGTCCCGGCGGGGGAGCGCCGCACCCCGGTAAGGTTGTCTCCAAATCAGGAAAATAACACTTGGCATGCACCCCGCCCCTCAGGTAACAATCTGGGCAATTCAAGGACGAAATCGCTGGCGCGGTAAACCCGCAGGATGCTCAGGCGGCACCTTCATTGGGAAGCGGACTGAAGATGAGCGGTCATGCGTGGCATAAGCCTTTCGGCCTGCTTCGGTGTGGCCTCGTCGCCGTGGCGGCGGGCAGTTCCTTTGCGACCACCGACACTATTACACTCGCCCAAGCCGAACGGTCGTTGATCCGCCTCTGCGATCAAGCGACTGCCGGGCGGCTGAGCGGCGACCCGCCGTTGATGGGCCAGATCGTCTCGGCGTTCGAGCAACAGCTTACGCTCAGTCGCGCCGCCGGCCAACAGGTCGGCTGGGAGGCGGTCGAAGCCTTCCGCAAAGCCGCCGACCGCCATCGCGACCAGCGCAATCGCCAACAGAACGTCCTGGTTCGGGCCTATGACCTTGTTCTCCAAGCGCGCCCCAACCACCGCGACGCCGCCCAGATCGAATTCGAAGCGGCCCATGAGTTCGACATTGACCGCCCCCACGCCGGCGCCGATGCCGCGGACACTACTGAAGCCATCCGCCGGTATGAAGTGATGATCGCGAAGTACCCGCTTTTCCCCGTCGTTCTTGAGGCCCACATCCGCCTTGCGACTCTGGCGAGCCTGACGAAGCGAGTGGACCAATGCAAGCGCGAGTTGGAGTTTATCGTCGGAACGCCCTACGAGGAAATCCGTGGGCCGCGCCCGATGTCCGTGGCGCAATATCGCGAGCGGTTCGGCGACATCCCCGACAGTTCTTTCAAGACGATGGACACGCTCGAACGTGCGCGCGACGAACACGAGACGCTGCGGCATCGGACTACGGGGTGCATTTCCCGAATTCCGGTGAAGCACCCCCCTCCGTCGGGAACTCCCAGAAGTCACACACGAGGAGCAGAACGTCGTCTTCCCCCGACAAACGAGAATCGGCTAACATGTGGAGTGCGGTGAGCTTGCTGCCGCTGTTCTAGCACGAGGTTTTACCGACAGAAGATTGTCTTAAAACAGCGGTAGCAAGCTCGCCGCACTCCACATGCAGGCCCTATCTTATTTCATCCGGCCAGGATTAAATCCTTCTCTGAATCAGGTGTCTGGCTCGGCTCGCGGTGCGACTTTTGGGATTTCCTCCCTCCGCCCTTGGGTGCATCTCCGGACCGATAGCGATCAAGCCCGAGGAGACATGGACTCCTTCCAACCCTTACTTCATCTTGGTGCAAAAACCAAGGCCGCCCCGACAACGCCCAATGGCGGCATTCCTCCCACTTTCCACCCTCACCGAATGCCCGCCGGAGCGTTCCACCGCCCCTCGCCAAACCATGACCGGTTCCATCAGGCACTTGACTACCGGACCCTGACGGAAGTGCATTTCGGGGGGCGAAAAACCGATCGGCGTGGAGCGGCGTGGAGCGGCGTGTAGCTGCTTCGGTGCTGCGGCAGCATTCGACGCAAAGGGGCCAGGGCTCTAAGCCGGATACCCCACGGTCTGGGCAAAGAGCACGCGCTGCTCAGGCCGCAACTTAAACTCCTTGGCCGTGTTCTGCTTATCGCAATTGTGGAAATGGGCGGCCAAGCCTTGCGAGGCCGCGAACAAGAAGATGTTTCCCGCAATGAGACCCGTCGCGCAATAATAGTAAGACTTCTGGACCTCCGGATTATCAATGTTTCGGTCCGGATTCCCTTCCCTGACGTATCGGGCGAGATCCACGACATAGAAGATATTCACCGGATCTTTGGCCGCGGCACCCCGGCCGGACCTCGCGCGAAAGTCGCCGGCGACAACGGGAGTCAGACGGTGAGGAACCGCCTCATAGAGATAGACTCCTTCGGGCATGGCAACGTAAAGGTCCATTTCCTGCGAATTGCTGGCCGATGGGGCTGTTCTTCCCGGCTTTCCAAATGACGCCTTCTCCCGGTTGACCCCGAAGGCCGCCCAGAGAAGATTGGACAGCATCTGCGGAGGAAGCTTCTCCGCACTAATGTTGCGGTTAGTCCTTCGTTCCTGCAGGGCCGCCAGCACGGATTTGCCGCCGTCCGTCTGGGGTTTCGGAAGCGTGATCGGCTGCAAGTCCTGGGTGAAGCTGGACGCTTCCTGTGCGAGGCTGGACGCCGTGCCGGTCAAGGCGGTGACAGCCGGCAGAGTCTGTACGAATGTTCTGCGATTCATCCGATCCTCCAATGTCCGATTCTCCCGATCGGCGTTTCATATTACCCGGAGCAAGATATTGTTGACATGGGTCCCGCTCTCTCCCGTCCTTCTTCTGCACGGTTTCTGAGATTGCTTCGTCGCCACAAAACGGCTCCTCGCAATGACGGAGAAGGGGCTCCCCTCCCCGCGCGCGGGGAGGGGAGCCTTCTGCCGAAATCGTAAGAGGCACCCGAAACCGCCCGAAAGGGGAACTACGAGCCGGTTTTTCTGAAAGCCGGCGTTATTTCTTCTTTCCCTTCTTCGGGCCGGCGGGTTTTTGGGGCGGCTGGGCCGGTGCCGGTTTCGTTGAGAGCTTGTAGATCGTCTCGGGATACTTGACCGGCTTGTCTATGGTCAGGTTCTTGAAAATGTAAAGGCCCGACTTGCCGGGGCAGACGACGTCCAGGTCGCCGTCGCCGTCGAGGTCCACGACCTGAATCTGCATCCCGACGCCCACGTGATCGTCATAGCTGATAATGTGCTGCGACCATTCGTTTTTGGCACGATCATACTTGTAGTAATACACACACAGCGGGTCGAACGAACCGGGGTCGTCGTCGCCGTGGCCGCGCCAGCGCTTGCCGGTGACGAGCTCGTTCTGGCCGTCGCCGTCGAGGTCAATCCACACCAGCGCGTGGGCCTGGGAGATGGGCCTGGTCGGGATGTCGCAGCGGGGCCGCGTCTTCGAAGTGTCAATGTCATGAACGACCCACTTGCGGCTGTCGCCCTCTTTCACCTGCTGCACCCAGTACAAACCATAGTTGTGCCCCTCGCCATAGATGAGGTCATTGAGGCCGTCGCCATCCACGTCGGTCACGATGATGGGAACGCTGGCATCGGGGAAATGGAAGTCGCGGTGCTCGATCCACTTTTCGGTGAGCGGATTCTTGGCGGTTTCCCACCAGCCTTCGCCGGTGACGAGGTCTTTGCGACCGTCGCCATTGATGTCGCCGAAGCCCAGGCCGTGGAGCCAGTCGCCGCTGCGCCGGCCCGATTCGTCAACGGGGTAGCGCTTGAAGGCGGGTTTGCCTTCGGCGTCCTTTTCGAGCTTGTACCAGCCGAGCGGCCGGCGATTGGGGACGACGTCGGTCACGCCGTCGCCGTCCACGTCCACGCCGAGGATGCACTCGCATCCGCCGCCCAGCTCCGGAGGCCGGGGCAGAAGATGCTGTGTCCATTCCTTGTATTCCTCGCCGAGGTTCTTGATCGCCTTGGGATCGGAGAACGGATTCTCATACCAGAAGATGTCCTTGTCGTACCAGCCGGCCGAGACGATGTCCGGCCTGCCGTCGCCGTTGATGTCCAGGGCGATCTGGCCGTAGTTCATTATGAACTCGCCGCTCTTGACGATCTCATGCGCGGGGCGCTTGTCCCAGAACGGCGCGCGATACCAGTTCGGCAGACACACGACGTCGAGCAGACCGTCGCCGTTGACGTCCACCACGCTGCAGCCTTCGGACATGCCGCGATCGAGAACGATTTTCTCCCACTTGATGTCGGCCGCCCGAGAAACCGTTGCGGCGCCCACGGAGATGAGCGCACCCAGGAGCATGATGCAGAACCACCCTCTCACTTTCATGACGACCTCCTTGCGCTCCCTGTGCTGGGGGAACGCGACTGGTTGGATTCTTGCCCGTCCTTGTTGGGCCGTTGGGCCTTTGGTCAAGCGATCAGTGGCCGCAGGATGGCAGACAAGACGGGACGGTCAAGGGAAATCAATTTCGGATTCCGGGAGTATCGCATCCACGAAGAGACACAAAGAGACAGGGAAAAACCTATAGCAGGCAGGCCGCAACCACACAGCGGGCTTTCCCATCCGTGGTGAAAAGAAAGCGAACCACGGATGAACACGGATGGACACCGATAGGCTCAAGACAAAGGCCACGTGAAAATCTTCGGATCTCTCGTGGATTGTGGACGATAGTGGTACGAAGAAAAGCGATGGGTGTGACTTCGTGTCTCTTCGTGGATGAAATTGGTTTCGGCGTTCAATCTGCGCAATCCGCGAAGTCTGCGGTTCCAATACTCTTGACGCTGCAATTCGAAAACCGAAATCGAAAATCCAAAATCATTTCTCTTGAGTTCTCGGGGCGCGTGCCGAACTTTGGACTCCGCCACCTGTTTCTCGTGAAACTTACGACAGGACGGAGCGGCGGCGGTGGATGAGCCCTCCACCAGTTCCTTATTCCAAATTCAACATTCAAAATTTCTTTCACGTGTTTCTGCCATGTTTCCGCGTCAGCGCCGTGTTCTCACTCGGTTCGTCGGCAAAACGCGGAAACATCCCCACGATCACGCCGTCGGTCGGCTTGATGTTGCTGAAGGCAAACCGGAAGGCTTCCTCGACGGCTTGAGGAGTCCAGCACAACCGTCCGGCGGCGAGAATCTTGTAAGCCAAACAAGGCTTGCGGCTTTTCCGGATGACGTCAGTCATGACGATGGGATCGTTGGACATGTAAGCCATATAGTCCACGGGAGCGTCGCCGAGCTGGCGCTTCAGGTCTTCTTTTGTGCGCACGACGTTGTAGAAGCAGGTCATGAAAAAGTCGTTGCCCCAGTCCTTTTCTTCGACGGCGCGAACGTTGTTGGGAACGTGGCTGGAAACCCCCGCGAGCACACCCTGGTCGTGAGCCTTCTTGATGAAATCGTGAATCTGGTCGGACTTGCCTTCGCGGAAAAACCGGTCGGTCACGCCGCCGTGATGGACGAGGGCGATCGGCTTGAGCGCGAGGACTTGTTCTCGGTCGCCGTCCCCGTCCGTAGTCAGGCAAATCCATTGGAGATTCGCGCCGCGCTCCCGGGCCATGCGCAAGCCGTCGCGAATCTTGTCGGCATAGCTGGACTGGAACGTATTGATCCCGACTTTGTCGCAGCGCACGAGCAGGTCGGCGATGCGTTCGGGCGTGTAGTAGTCGTTCATGAGGCGCGAGAGATTCAAGGTGGCTTGCGAGGCGCCCGTGAGCGGATTGCTCCCCGTGACCAGGCGGGTGATGGTTTTGCCGCCGATCGTGATGGTTGGCAGCGGCGATGCTTTTTCCGACGGCGAAGGTTCGGCGGCTGGCGCGTCGCTGGGCGAGGTGCCGCTCAAACAAGTTGCGCCGGCGGCAGCCAAGCCTCCGATCCCCATCTGCCAAAGAAAACCACGACGGCTGTTGGGATGATCTTCGTCTCTCTTGCCCGGTTTCGGTTTGTTGGCCCTCATCGCCCGATCTCCCTGAGGTCTTTCTCGAAGAGCAGTTTTGTTTTCTCGGTGGCCAAGTGCCTTGAGAATGCGCAGCAATTGAAAGCACTTCGGGCAGACGCCACGCAAGGAGAATTTCTTGGAACGCCGGCGGCCCGCCGGTGCTCCAAAACGTTGCAGCGGAAAGAGACGCCTGCAATTGGCAATGAACCCTGGCCGAAGAATGTCTTAAAGCACCGGCGAGGCCGCCGGCGTTCCTTTGAGGTTCCCATTGACGCGGGACTGTCTGCGAGGGCAAGAGTGTTCCGCTCGACAGCCTTCACGACGGCTTTGGGTATGGAGAACAGATCTTTGCGGAGGTGGATCATGAATCGGAGAATCTTGAGGTGGGTGTTTGTGGTGGGTGGGTTGATGGGCGCCGCAACGACAGCGAGGGGAGCGGAGCCGCCGCAGGACTTTTCGCCGAAGCCCGACGAACGCCAGGTGCCCAAGGCGATGCATTCGCAGATGAAGGACCTTCCGCGCGTGACGGTCGGGAGGCAGGATGCGGACATCATCGGTGCGGACAACCGCGCGCTCCAGGCGGCCGTGGATTACATCGCGGGACTCGGCGGCGGAACCGTCGAGATCGGCGAGGGCGAGTTCGTCATGAACGACTCGCTTCATGTGCGGCCGTTTGTCGCCATTCGCGGAAAGAAAGAGAAGACGATCCTGCGCCAAGCCGACGGGCACGTTTCGCCGCTCGCGCTCGACGGTGACTACGGCGAGGAGCAGATCACCGTCACCGACCCGACGGGTTTCGAAGTCGGCTACGGCGTGGCGATCTGGGATTCGAAATCGGGCGGGTTTCACACCACCGTGGCGCGGATCACTGGGCGGCGCGGCAACACGTTCTCGATTGATACGCCGCTTCAGACCGATTGCATGGTTGGCAACGAGGCCAAAGCGGGGACGGTGTTCCCGGTCGTGAGCGCCTGCAACGTGGAGGACGTTCGCATCGAGGACCTCACCGTTGACGGGAACAAGCAGAACAACGCGCCGCTGAACGGATGCCGGGGCGCGGGGATTTATCTTTTTCGCGCGTTCGGCACGACCATCCGGGGCTGCACGGTGCGCAACTACAACGGCGACGGCATCAGCTTCCAGGCGTGCAACGATGTGGCCGTGAGCGACTGTCTGAGCGAAGACAACGCCGGGCTCGGCATCCATCCCGGCAGCGGTTCGCAGCGGCCGATTGTGCGCAACTGCATTGCGCGCCGCAACGGCAGCGACGGTTTGTATCTGTGCTGGCGCGTGCGTCACGGCCTCTTTGAAGACAACGTTCTCGAAGAGAACAAGCAGTATGGCATCTCGATCGGCCACAAGGATTCCGACAATCTGTTGCGGCGAAATCGCGTTCGCCTGAACAAGGGCGACGGCGTCTATTTCCGCAACGAAGTTTTGGGAATGGCCCCCCACCGCAACCGTCTCGAAGACAACGTCATCGAGGACAACGGAGCGGGCGGGCCGGCGGCGGGCATTCGAGTGCGCGGCGAGACAAACGATCTCGTCTTCGTGAACAACACGATTTGCGATACTCGCCTCGACGGTTCTCAGACCCAAACCACCGGCATCCGGATCGAAGAGAAGGCCGGCCCGGTGACGCTCGAAAATAACAAGATCGAAGCGAAGACCAAGATTGAGGATCGCCGGAAAAAATAGCGTCGCGAGGGGCGCAACTTCGAACTCATCCGGCGGAGGCGAAGTTGCAGATTTTGGGTTGGACCAGGCGTTCGAAGTCTTTGTAGGCCAGTCGGATCAGCTCGCTGTGAGTACCCGCGTTGAAGGCGATCTCGTCATCTTCGGCCAGGTGGGTCGCCACGTAAACGTCCATGCCGAAGAGATTGCCGAAGGGGGGCATGGCGCCGCATTCGCAGTTGGGAAACATGGTCTTGAATTCGTTCTCGCCGGCCATGGTGACTGTTTTCGCCCCGGCGCATTCCTTGAGGCGGTCGAGGTCAACCTTGTAGTGGGCCGGCAGAACGGCCATGGCCATCTTGCCGTCCAGCTTGACCATGACGGTCTTGGCCAATTTCCTTCCCGGAATGTGCGCCGATTCCGCGGTCTCCTGGGCGGTGATGGTGTGGGCATGAACGATGGTGTCGTACTTGACCTTGTTGCTGTCGAGGAACTCTTTGAGTTTTGCGGCTGGCATGGGCTCCCTCCCTTGTGGCTGTGTTATGGGAGAAAGAGAAGCAGGAATAGTGGGGTAAGTCAAGGTTCAATAGGCCGTCTTTGATTTTGGATTTTGGATTGAAAAACTCAAATTATTGTGGGCGCGCGTGCGCGAGAAGGGCGTTTCGGATTGCGGGGGGGAGAAGCAGGGTTCGGGCTCAGGGTATGGGGTATGGGGTATAGGGTCTGGGATTCGGGGTTCAGGGTTTGGGGTTACAAGTCTGGAACTCGGGGCGAGGAAGGGGCGAGATTGCTTCGTCGCGTCGCGGCCGCTCCTCGCAATGACGGAGAGGGCCTGAACTACAAATCCCCAGCGGCTGGTTTTTCTCGGCAAGCTTTCTCCGCGTCTCCCCCTCTCCTAGGGCAGTTTGCGTTTGGCGGTGAGCAGGCCGCCTTTGGCGGAGTCAACCGTGATCGTGAACTCACCGCTGCCTTTGACGATGAACTGCACGCGTTCGGCGCTCATGCCGCCGATGGTGTCCAATTCGACGCGCTCGGGCCGGCGCTTGACCGCCTCGACGCGCTTGAAGAATCGGTCGGTGACGCGCCCCGCCGACAGCACCTTCACGTCCGGCCCGGCGAGCGAGACGATGTCGGGCGGGTTGATGTGGTTGGCGACGTCCTGGGCGATGCGCGTGGGGATCAGGCGCGAGTTTTCGACGGTGACCCACACCTTGAAGAGCCCATCGGCCATTTTGTCGGTCTTCACCTCGGCGATCTTGAGCAGGGGCGTCATGTCGGCGTGGTAGAGCGTGAAGGCCATGTTGCGGTGGCATTCTTCTTCGAGGAGAAAAGAGGGCGGCATGCGTCCCCATTCCTTTTTCATCCCTCCGATTTCGATCTTGCCGAAGGTGGGATGATCGAATTCCTTCCATTCGACCACACCGTCGTTGAGCAGAAGGTACTGGATGAACGCGGCCTCGTCTTCGTCCGGGGGCGCGGTGGGGCTTCGGTAAAGATTCTTCGGCGTCCAGAGTTCATTGCTGAAAGCCAGAATGCCGCGTCCGGCATAGAACCAATCGGTCTCGCCGCCCCAGACCGTATAGAGGTCGCGGTAGATAATAATGGAACGATAGAAGGGCAGCATCTTTTCGCCCTTGCTTCCGATGAAGGCGAGGAGGCGTTCATCCTGGGGGTGAATGGTGCCGCCCGCCCGGCCGGGTCCGCGAAGAATCATTCCGCCCGAGTTGTGATAGGATTGCAGGGCGGCGATGTTGGGATGGGCGATGACGAACTCCACGATGGCGCGAGTTTCGGGCAACGACGCGGGATATTCCATGCTGCCGCTTTGGATGTATCCCGGTTGCCAGTCATAAGGCCAGTTGCGGTTGCCGTCATAGCCGCCGACGGGATCTTCGTTGATCCGACCGTCGCCGTCGTTGTCAATGCCTTCCCAACCAAGCAGAGTGTATTCGCCCTTCTCGTCGTCCTTCGCGCGCACCATCAGGACTTTCGGATAATCAGGATGCAGTTTCCACCGGCCGTTGGGATCCTTGATGCGCATCTGGCTGATAACGCCGTCGCCGTTGATGTCCTCGACGTCGTCTTCGTCCACCAGGCCGTCGCGATCGTTGTCATAGGGTCGGGAGCCGCTACGGGAGAGGGGGTTTCCCTTATGGAAGAAGCGGTCGCGCCCGTCGGGGTTGATCGTGGGGACGAGATAGAAGACATGGTTGTCGAGGAGCTCGGTGACTTTGGGCAGAGGGCCGTACTGGTGGCACAGGTACCACGCCGTGTAGGAGACCACTTCTCCGGCCTGGACCTCGTTGCCGTGAATGTTGCCGTCAATCCACACACCGGGCTTGCGATCGGGGTTGCCGACTTTGCGCGCGGTGACTTCGAGGCACCACAGGTCGCGCCCTTCGACCGATTTGCCGATGGAATAAAGCTGGGTCAGATCGGGAAAGGCCTGGTTCAACTGGACGAGGATCGAATGCAGGCCCTCGTGGTCGTGGTAGCGGTTCCACTCGACGTGGACCTTGCGCGCGGCCGATGCCCCCAGCGCGGGATAAGTGTGGTCGCCCGCATCGTCGGCTTTGGGCTTGGAGACGGAGGCGGCGCCGCGGCCGGATGCGGGCAGAAGCGCGACGGCCGCCAGCAGGATCATTATGCGAGTGAAGATGCTCGTTCTGCTCATGGTCACTTCTCTCCATCGAGTTTCAGTGTCGCCTCAACCGTGCCTCCCAGCATCGAGACAACCTGCACTTTGATCGGCTTGGGGTCGGGAACATAAAGAACATAGCGGACTTCCTTCATACCGCCGCTGCCCGGGATTGCCGAGAATCTTGTCATCCTGGTTCCCGACAGAAATTGTTTTGGATCGAGGTCGAGAGTGACGCGCGTCGGGAACACTTCGTTCGTGGTCTCGCCGTGAGCCAGCGACGTGGGGAGGTAGCCGGTATTTTCGACCTGAATCTCAACCTCATAGACCGACTCGCCGAGGTTCTTGCTTTTCATGTTGCGAATGCCGATGCGAGGCAAACGAAGGGTCAGGGTGGTCAGGAAATCGGCCTGCTTGGCGGTGAGGTCTTCGAGCACCGACTTGGGCGGGGCGGTCTTGGCGAAAGGAGCGAAGCCGCCGATTTCCACGAGTCGCTTCGGAAAGTCGGGATGATTGAATGGCCGCCAGGGCGCGAACTCGTCGGGAGCGTTCTCGTCCAGCCACTTCAGGAAGGCGCGGTCCTGTTCGTTGCGCGTGTCGGCGGCGATTCTTCTGTCCGCGCCGGCGGTCGGGCTCGACTTCTCGTCGCTGCTCTTGGGCGAGGAGGCAGGCGCGGTTGGTTTGTCTTTGTCCTTTTCACTATTTTCGGGCTTGGCGCCTCTCTCGCCCTTCTCGCCCTTCTCACCCTTCTCACCCTTCTCACCCTTCTCACTCTTCTCACTCTTCTCACCCTTCCTTCTGTCCCTGGTGGGTTTTGCTTTCGCCAGCTCCAACTGCATCGCGGGCGACCAGGGTTGAGCGGCGAGGGAGAGCCGGCCGCGATGGAAATACATCCAATCGGAAAACGTGCCGGGCAACGAGATCGCCTGGAGTTCCTTGCTCAGCCCCAGCGTTTTTCGATAAATCTCTCCCAACTGACGATAGTAGGGGAGATCCCTCTCGTTGATCGAGGCGGTGGGCGCTGGTCCGGCAGGGCGCTCTTCGGATGGAGCCGGCCCTGAGCGGGGCCCGGCG
>Ga0315282_10003261_pt1 | contig 29199 bp, 28 predicted proteins | sample YL17G07_20_MG_FD_203693 | JGI IMG/M metagenome (GOLD analysis project Ga0315282, IMG submission 203693) | Sediment microbial communities from Yellowstone Lake, YNP, Wyoming, USA - YL17G07_20 | ecosystem: Environmental > Aquatic > Freshwater > Lake > Sediment | place: USA: Wyoming | collected... | reverse complement strand
CAGATCAAGAAGAGGCTCCCCCTCGGCTACCTCGAAGAGTACGCGACTCGTGCCGTCGCCGAGCATGCGCTGATGATGGCCATGGCTCTCCTGCGGAAGCTTCCACAGCAAATGCGACAGTTTGGCGTCTTCGACCGCGACGGCCTCACGGGCATCGAATGTCAGGGAAAGAACCTCCTCGTCGTTGGCGTTGGGCGAATCGGCGGCGAGGTCGTGAAGATCGCGAACGGCCTCCGCTTCGCCGTCAAGGGTGTCGATATCGTGCCGAACAAAGCCGACGTCACGTACGTCTCCAGGGACGAGGGCATCCCGTGGGCAGACGTGATCGTCTGCGCGATGAACCTAACGAAGGAGAACAAAGGGTACTTCGGTTACGATCTGCTGAGGAGTGCACGGAAAGGGTGCGTCTTTGTGAACGTCGCCCGAGGCGAGCACGCTCCGCTGACCGGTCTCAAGCGGCTGCTGGATGAGCGCCATCTTGCCGGGGTTGGCCTGGATGTGTTCGAGGATGAGGGGGCGCTGGCTGCTGCATTGCGGAATCCAGGCGCTCCGCCGACACCTCCCGTCACCCTCATTTCCCAAATGCTCGCCCGCCCAAACGTTCTTCTCACCCCTCACAACGCCTTCAACACGCAAGAAGCGCTTCAGCGCAAGGCTGCGATGAGTGTGGAGCAGATACGGCATTTCCTGAAGCACCGGGATTTCATCTGGAAGATCTGAGATGCCCAGAATCCTTCCGAAGGTCTCGATGAAGGCGCAGAGAACCTTCGGAAGGTTCCCTAGTCCTTCTGCGGGAGCCAGGCTCGGATCTGTCTGGCGACGCGCTCGGCCGCGGGTGGATCGAAGTTCGAGAGCACGATGACCGCGTAGCCGTTCCGGGGATCCCAATCGAGCGCAGCGTTCAGACCAGGCGCCCCTCCGGCAATGCCCATTCCCCCGCCGGCTCTTGGATGAGCCAAAACTCCAGTTTTCAGCGCAATCGTGTACTTCAACAGATCCTCCGCCGTCGAGTACCCGCCCCCTCCGGAGCTGCCTCTCGCAGGGAGGGTCCCGTAGTTGCTCTGCCACGCCCCACTGGCGCCTCTTGTGTAGCCGAGTGCCCGGTTCGGGACATCCTTGTCCTTCTCGTACGATTCGGTCTCCAGCATCCCCGCCGGTTTGAAAATGTGCTCCCTGACGTACGAGTAATAGTTCGTCCCCGAGACACGCTCGATGATCGCGCCGAGGACGATGAAACCCCCGTTTGAGTACCGCTCTCTCGTGCCCGGCTCAAACTCCAGCGGCTTGTCCGCGAAAAGCGGCAAGTAGTCTCGGATGGTTCTGATCTTCTCCTTGGGCGTCGCCTGGTATCGGTCGCCGAAGAAATCCCCGATGCCGGATCTCATATCGAGGAGCTGTTGGATCGTCACCTTGCGCGCCGCCTCTTTGTTCGGATAGTCCGGCAGATACTTGCCGATGGTGTCGTCCAGCGAGAGCTTGCCGGCCGCTGCAAGTTGGTTGATCGCGATCGTCGTGAACGACTTGTTGATCGACCCGAGGTTGAACTTCGTGTCGGTGCGGTTGCGTATCTTGCGATCCCGGTCCGCGTAGCCGTACGCCTTCTCGAAGAACGGCTTTCCCTCCTTCGCAAGCAGGAGGACGCCTGAGAACTCGTCGGCCTTCACGAGGCTGTCGACGCACGCTTCGGTTGCCCTGACGAGCTCGGCGTCGTCGGCCTTCGGTGCCCTCGACACCTGTTCTCCTCTTCCGTCCCCCATGTGCTCCACCCGGATTCCGACCAGCCCGTGAGGCGCCTGCGCCTCGAATTCGAAATCGAACTGGAGCGCACTCTTGGCGGTATGACTCAGAAAGAACTCCCGCATGGCACTCTCATCCGATGAGTTGAACGCTTTCAGATATGCGCTCACATGCCTGCCTGCTTCCGAGGCGGGCAAGGCGGGCTGCGTCCCCTGCTGCCTGCCGGATGCGGAGAGGAGCGCGGAGAGAAGAAGGATCCAAAGCGTGGTGATTCGCTTCATGGGAGTTCCCGTAGGTAGTGAGGAGGTTGATTTCTCCTTTTGACGCAATGTGTAGGGGAGATGTTCCAGGCATTGACCCTCGGAAGGTCGCTATAGAAGGCGCAACGGTGCGAGGGGCGCTCCTACAGCTCTGCCCCGAGTGTCACGGAAAGGACGACATTCCGCGGCAGACCGGGCTCGATATACATTGGCTTCCGCTGCGGATTGAGATCGGGATTGATCCAGGCGGAACCAATGTACTTTTTGTCGAGCAAATTCTGAATCCCAAGGAATGCCGAGACATGAAGGGCACTCCCACCCAATCGGAGTCGATCAAGGCCGACTGCTGCGTTCAGGATCAGCCAAGACGGGACCCAGACGAGGTTTGGATCATCCACATAATACCCTCCGGTGCCCTGCAGGCCGAGACGCGCATATGCCCCTCCGGCCATAGTCGGAGCGAGCCTAAGAGCAACATGATAGAAAGCACCAGGCACACCGGCCACCTCGTTGTCCTTGTAGTCCGCGAAGATCTTCGCCTTGTTGGGGCTGTAATATGCGGAGTCCACCTTGTAATCAAGGTACCGATTGTTCGAGATCGTCAGTGCAGCATCGATCGACAAGCCGTTGACCATCTGGAGCCGCGCGCCGAGCTCGGCCCCCGTGCGACGAGTCTTGCCGGCCGTGAAGTAGAATCGACCGTTCCGGTACGGGATGATGTCGTTCGTCACCTGCAAGGAGTAGATCGCGACATCGTACACCAGCATCCCCTCCCAATCGCCGACTCCGATCCCCAGCAGGTGCTTCGTTCCAACCTCAACCGTCGTGGAGGTGATCGGGTCGAGCAAGAGGTTCAGAGAGTGAATCGTGTCGGGGGGAACGGGATCGGTCTCGTTGCCGGCCGGTACCTCGACGCCGCCGCCGATATTCGCATAGATGCTGTGCGTGGAGGAGAAACGGTACGTGACGCCCGCTTTCGGCGTAAAGTGCGAGAACGAGCGTGAGTCGTTCAGCCACGGTTTGACAAAACTCTGACCGTAGTACGTGATGTTGTCGTAACGCCCTCCCACCAGAATGCTCCACTGATTACCGAGGATCACTTCGTCCTGTATGAACAATCCAAAGTTGTTCGCCCCCTCCCGTTTGTTATCGATCAGGGTCGAGCCCCTGCCGCCGTCGGGCGTCAGGCTGTAGAACAAGATCGCCCCGTCCTGATATGCTTCATCCAAGCCGGCGAGCAGGATATTGTCTTCCTTCACGCCGAGAGAGGCTTTGTTCTGATACATGAAATTGCCGCCGACGTGATAGCGCGTAAAATCCCTGAACGTGTTCCGCTCCGACCGCTGCAGGAATTTCGGATTGACGAAAACCGATGCAGTGAACGAGTGCATCTCGCCAACGCTGTGCGAGAGGCTCACGCCGATGCGTCCGAGGCGGTTGAAACGTCGCTCATCGCGCCTGATGTACAGTGAATCCGCCTGCTGCGCGCTGGCATCGTATTGAGTCTGCGTGAGGGGACCGGGAATGCGGAAGAAATTGCTAGCACTGTTGATGAAAACGCCGAGCGTCGTCTCGTCGCCGAGCTGTGAAAGAAGCGCTGTATTCAGCAGGGCGAGTGAGCTCCGGGAGTGCCACCGCCATCCATCGGCGTTCGTATTGCTGAGCGATACGGAGAGCTTGCCGTTCCCAAGCAGCGCTCCCGCCTGGACCATTTCCTTGTGGAACCCGAAGCTGCCGAACGCGGAGGCGTATTGAGCGAATGGTCTTTCGAACGTCGTGTTCGAACGGATGTTCACCACGCCGCCTGCTGCGTTTCCCCAGATGGAGGACGCGTTCGAGCGGACGACCTCGATCGAACCTGCCCCGGCAAGATCCACGAGATCGAATGCGGTCCGGCCGTCCGGCTCGGTCTCCGGAAACCCGTCTGAGAGAATCCGAATGCCCCGCGATGTTCCCGAATTGGATCGCTCGCCGGCGCCGCGCGCTCCGAATCCCCGGATCGTGATCCGCACGTCATGATTGCCGAAACGCGAGAGCACAAGAACGCCGGGTATGCCCGCGAGGGCCTCGTCGAGGCCGTATCCCTTCGTGAGCGCAAGCCCTGACCTGGAGAGAACGGTCAGGGCGAGAGGCACCTCGAGCCACGGCTCGGAGATTCTGGTGCCGATCGTTGTCACGAGAGGGAGTCGGTATTTGACACTGTCTGCGACGCTTTGCGAAAGAGCTGCCGGACGGAGGAGGAGTCCTGCCAGAAGATACGACAGCACACTAGAGACTCGAAGTGAAAACATAGCTCACCCTTTCATCGACGTGTGTAAATGGATGCAAGAGGGATCGCGCGACAGGATCGTCGGACTTGCAGCGAACCGAAGCGCTTAGAGAGCCGGATCGTTCGGCGGGTGAAAGGGTGCGTCGACGGCGATAAAGATGAGGTCTTGAACAGCGAGGTCGGTGCAACGGCCAAGCAGGGTCAGGCGGACAAGGGCGTCGAGAGGATCATGATAGGAATCCTTGAAGAGGTCCTTGAACGAGTCGAGCGAGCTGAGCCTCCCGGAATCGTTCAACTCGCGCTGAACGTGTCTGTCCAAGGTCGCGAAGAGGTGCTCCTCCTGGACATCGTTGATGCACAGGAGGTAGGTTGAATCACCCGAGGTGTGCGTCCGCACTACATCGTACATCGCTCCGGCGTAGCGGAATTCGTGCTCCCCGGTCCACCGGATTGGGTATGATCGATTCTGAAGTGAAGATGCGTGGAATGAGAGGCACACAAGCTCGGCATCCGGTAGCTCGGACTTGATCATTTCCATCGCTTCACTGCGAGCCCGGTGCACGAGGAGGAGAAAAACTCCCAGGTATCCTGCGAAGTTGTAGAGGTAGAGGATGAGGAAGAATGTGGCGATGAATCGTCTCATGGGCAACCCGCTCACGACAAAGGTAGTGCGGAATAGGGAGGGAAGCAAGGCGTTGCGCGGAGCAACCGGCGGTCGGCGTCGGAAGGGAAGCCGGAGGAGCCGTGCAACACCGTGTTCATGGGTGCCGCTCACAGAGGGCGGAGTGGGACTTCACGATGGTTGCGACTTGGCGTCTGTCCGCACTCTCCGCGGTTTTCTGAACGGAAGCCAGAGAAGCCAAAAGAGTCCCAGTCCGACCGCATCCGCGAGGACCAGGTAGACGGGCCACGGGCCCATATAGTCCAGAAGGGAAGGTTCCCCCGGCTTCTCGCAGAGGAAGAAGTAGTTGGTCTTGAAAACGAAGTTGAAGAGCCCTATGACGGCGGCGTAGAGGTGAAGGATCAGGAATGCTCTCCAGGGCGAACCTTTGCGAGGCCTCAAGAGCTTGCGCCAGGTCAGGAAGAGAATCGTTGTAACGATGCCGCCGTGCGCGATGAAGAAGCGGATGGTGAGATAGGAGAGGAAGGGTGTCGAGACATCCGGTGTCAGCACAGCCATCGTGGTGCCGGCAAGTCCCCAGTAGTAGATCAGCTCATAGGACCACGGCTTGAGGCTGAACGAAGTGAAGATCGTCAGCCAGAGGACGACATCGCAAAGATGGAGAGGGAGATCGTACGGAAAGACGAACCAGCCTTGGTACACGTAGTACCCGTACCAGATGAGCTCGTTGACGAGAATGACCGTTCCCAGCCCTATCCGGACCTTGCGTGCCCGTGGATCGTTAGCCCGTGACCAGCGCGCAAGACCGGCCGCGATCAGGGGGATAGATGCGAGCAGGAGGAGATGGGGGGTGCCAAAGAGATGGAACTGAGCTGTCACGATTGGACTGGAATGGAATTCTCGGCTGGGGGCCTTCCATCAAAGCCATACCGGACGCCGCAGGGGAGAAGAGCTGGACTGACGGCCCGGCTCCTCCCAGGTACTTCACAGGTTGAAATACAGCTTGTATTCGAACGGGTGCGGCATGGTGCCGATCGATTTAATCTCCTCTTCCTTGATCTTGACCCACTGACGCAACAAGTCGTCGGAGAAGATGTTCTCCCTCTTCAGGAACTCGTTGTCGAGCGCGAGCGCATATGATCTTTGGCAAGTTCGTCCACGTTTCGATCGACCGGACCAAATCCTTCTTTGACCGGGTCCACCTCGTTCACGACCCCATCGATTCCCGCCAGCAGCATGGCCGAAAGGCAGAGGTATAGAGGTGAAGATGCATGCCGTTGCCGGATTGCTGGTACATCGGCTTCGGCATGAAGGTGACGGAGAGATCTTTCTGCCGCGCGAAATTGAAGAGCGCATACTTGACGGTCACGATGTGGTCCGCGGTCGTCAGCAAGTCGCTGAAGTACGTTTCGATCTCCTGCTGGCCCCGTTCCCCCGACTCATGATGGTGATACTTCACCCTGATGCCGAACTGCTTCAGGAGCTTGCAGGCCTCGTCACGAAAATCGTCGTAGACGTCGAACGGGTTCGCGGCGTGATAGGCGTTCTTGAAGAACTCTTCAGCATGTTCGATCTCGTAGTACGACGACGAGGTACGTGTGTCGAACCGAACCTTCGAGAAGATGTAGAATTCGAATTCCGGACCCCACCAGGATTTGTCGACGCCGATCGTCTTTTTCATCACCTCTTCGACCCGCTTCGCTAGCTGCCTGCCATCCTGCGAAAAAGGAGAGCGATGTTGATCCGTGATGAGGATGTTGGCATAGAAGCTCAGCGTCCGTTCGGCGCGAAAAGGGTCGATCACCGCGGTGCTGAGGTCCGGGATAAGGATCATATCGCTGTTTTCAACCTTGCTGAAGCCGTAGCTCGACCCGTCAAACCCGACGCCTTCCGTGACCAGCTTCGCGAGCGTGTTCGGAAGTACAGGGAGGGAGATGTGATGGAGGTATCCGGTAAGGTCGATGCACTTCAGATCGATGATCTCCTTGCAGATCTGCCGCTGACGAGTATCCATAAAGCCGCTTCGTATCCGTTTCATGACTGAGCGGGCAAGCACGATTCCTTGCCCGCGGCAGAACACCGATCGTCGACGCGCAACTCTTCGCGCGCCACCACCAGGACTACTTCGTGCCGGTCTTGATGTTGCCGATCCCCGTCTGTTCCATCAACGACTCGATCTCCCTGACGGTCTTCGGCGCGCCGGCTGAGAGAACGCGGCAACTGCTTTCCGTTATCAGAACGTCATCCTCGATTCGCACTCCGATGTTCCAGTATTTCTTGTCGCATGGGCTTTCCGCGGGGATGTAGATGCCCGGCTCGACGGTGAGGATCATACCGGGTGCGTACGTCGCGCCGAACCGGCCGACATCATGCACATCCAGGCCGATATGGTGGCTGAGGCCGTGCATGTAGTACCGCCTGACCTCGCTCTTGTCTTTGATGATGCCCAGCTTGATCAGTCCTTCGGCGATAACGTCCGTTGCCCTTTGACTTGGTGCGCTGGAGGATGCGCCCGGCTTGAATTCCTTGATCGCTTCCTCCTGCGCCTTGAGTACGATTTCGTAGATCTCGCGCTGGGCCGGCGAGAACTTGCCGTTGACGGGAATCGTGCGCGTCACGTCGGCCGTGTAGCCGTGGTATTCCGCTCCGATATCCATGACGACCACATCGCCCGTCTGCATTTGACGGCGGTTCGCCTCGTAGTGGAGAATGCAGGAATTCGGTCCCGACCCCACGATCGACGGGAAGCCGGGATACTCGGCCCCGTTCTTGGCGAAGCAGTACTCGATGACCGCCTGGAGCTCGTATTCGTACATTCCGGGCTCACAGCTCTTCATCGCTTCAATATGACTGGTGGCGGTCGCGTCGATCGCTTTCTGGATGAGTGCGATCTCTGAGGGGGATTTCACCGAACGCATCTCGGCAAGAACACCGGCGAGGCTCTTAATCTCGAGATCTGGGAATTGGATCTGTAGCTCGTTCTTCGCCTCGCGGGAGAGGATGTACCGTTTCTCCATCAAGGGATCGAAGGCGACGTCGGGCGCGCTCGGGTAGTAGTAAAGGATCTTCTTTCCGGCTAGTGCTCGCTTGACAAAGCCAAGAATGTCGGTGCTCGGGAGGACGGACGCAAATTCGAACATGGATTTTGCCCCCTCAATGCCAAGGCTTGTGCCCGCCGCGCTGCGTTGTGTCGGACGAATGAAGAAGATCTCCTTCGCGGCGTTGGCGCTGTCGATCTGAACACCGTCCGGAGAGAGGAGAAGGTAGCTCCTCGTCTCATCGCAGCCCGTCAGGTAGAAGAAGTTGTCGTCCTGTTTGAATTGGTAGTTCACGTCGTTCGAGCGGTTCCGGGGGTCGGCGGCTTTGAAGACGGCGACGGAGTTGGGTTCCATCTTCGAAAGCACGAGCGCCCGGCGCTGTTTGTACTCCTCGGCTTTGATGCCGGTCAGCTCCTCGATCCTGCTGTTGAGCTGCGCAAGAGCGGCCAGGCTGCTGAGCAGCACGAAGGAGGCGACGATGAACAACCGAGCGGCACGTCGTGTGGTCATAAACCTTCCTCAAAAGGATGAGAGATCATCGAGAGATTCACCGACCGCAGACTTTCTTCACTTCTGGAGCACCATCTTGGAGTTCGACGAAACAGACTGCGTCTGTGTGAACATCTGCTCTCCCGTTCCGGAGACGGTCATATCATTGTCGCTCGCGGATTCGATGGAGACCAGAACCCCTTCCTTCTGAGCGAAGTACGCCGATCCCTTCGTCTTGACGGTGCCGTCCAGCACCAAGTCGATTCCCTGTCTGGAGCCGGTGCCGTACTGGGAAGCCGTCCCCTCGAATGCAATCTTGAAACAATCGAATCCACCGACGTTTTCAGTCGCTTCAATCTTGTATTGCACATCCGGCTTCATGATCAGTTGCAGGCCCTGCACGTAGAGTGTTTCCGCTGTCGTCTTTTTCCACGTTTCGCCAACACCGACCGGTTGCTCCGGAAGCTCGAGCAAGAGGCGGCGAAGCAAATCCACCACGTTGAAATTGCCCATCATGGACATGGTCTGTGATGGCTGAATTGAATCGATGGGTGTCGACTTCAGAGTCTTGCCGAGCGGGCTGAGTGTCAATTGCGTTCGCTTCCCGTTGATCTCTTTGACGACCAGAGCGCTGTCCTTCATCATCGGCGAATCGATCCGTGTAATATTCGTGTCGACTCGGGCGATGCAGATCAGCTCTCCTTCCTTCCCGACATCCTCGACTGCAAGCGAAATGCCGAACATGCTCGCGCTGGTCGAATTGAATTCCTGACCCATCGCTTGCGCTTTCGATTTGGTATCGGCCGTCAATGTGTACCTGTACGTGCTTCCCTTTGCCATCTGATACCTCAGCTTCTCACCTCCGGCAAAGAGGTGCGAGATGATCGCAGCGGAGAGGAGGAGGAGAAGGGACTTTGAGAGTGTGCGGAACATTGAAGTGCTCCTTCTAGGTGGAGGATAATGACCGTGGATTATCGATAGGAACGGCAGCGTGCCCAATATGAGAATTTTTTCCTTAGAAATGAAAGGGTTTGTTTGGTGATGCGGAAGATGCTTCCGGCGGAGCAAGGACCAGGAATAAGAAAGCCGGACGGTCGATCCGGCTTCTGGTTCAAATTCAACGAGTTGGAGAGAGTGGCCGCCTACTTCCGCCCCAGGTACACCGTCCCATCCTTCATCACGAATCGCACATTCTCAAGAGCCTGGATGTCGGAGTCGGGGTTTCCTTCGACCGCGAGGATATCAGCGAAGGCTCCGACTTTGATCACGCCGAGTTTGTTTTTCATACCGAGGAGCTCAGCCCCATTCCAGGTTGCTGCTCGGAGAATCTCCAGTGAAGGCATCCCGGCATCCGCATAGGCGAAGAGCACCCTCTTTGCTGCCTCCCCCTGTGGGCGGCCAGCTTGGATATACATATCCGAGCCTGCAGCAATCGTGACGGCCGCCTTCAACGCGCGTTGCAAGCGGTCACGGCTGCGATTGAGGTACGTCTGCATCTGGGCTGCGGGCAGTTTCTGGTCAGCCGGGGCCCGCTCATCCAACGCTGCGAGGGTCGCACTATCGATATCTGTTGGAACAAGCACTACGCCGCGCTGTTTCATGAAAGCCAGCGTCGAGTCGTCGACTTGGTAGGCATGCTCAATGGAACTGACTCCTGCCTGGATTGCGCGCCAAATCGCTGCGTTGCTTGTGGCATGCGCAGCAACGTTCACACCGAGCATCTTGGCCTCTTCAACGATGGCCTTCATTTCTGCCGACGAGAGATACCCACGGTTGGGAGTGTTGTTCGAGTAGATCTTGATGAGGCTCGCACCATAGGTCACATTCTCGCGCACAGCTTGAGCCGCATCCTCAGGGCCACGGACAACGCGATACTCCTCCTCTGCGATATCTTTGTGTCTCTGTTGGAGTCCGGGGAACTGACCTCCTTCGGGGCTCAGACCCGGTCCGGAGACGAACATCCGGGGACCGTCAACGCTTCCATCATTGATGGCGTCTCGGAGGGCGACGTCGCCGAACTGTCCGGAGTTGCCGAGGTCGCGCACGGTGGTGATGCCCGCCGCGAGAAATGTCCGTGCCCGGGCGGCGCCGTGTAATGCCCGCAAAGGAGTCCCCTCGTTGATCACGGCTTTTGTGCCTTCCGAAAAACTTCCCTTGAAGACATCTTCGAGATACAACAAGTGGGTGTGAGAATCGATCAACCCGGGAAGCACCGAGTAGGCGCGAAGGTCAATCTCACGAGCGCCGGGAGGCACCGGAAGGTTCTCTCCAACAGCATCAACGCGTTTGTTTCTGACAATGATATCACGACTGGTCAGGAAGATCCCCTTCTCACTGTCAAAAAATCTGCCAGCGTGTATGATCGTTGTTCCCGTGTCAGGCGGAGTTTGTGCTGCAGAGGAACCTGCTATCATCAACGCGGCAGGCACGCCGTAGGCAATGGCTCGCAGAATGGTTCTTTTCATGGTCGTATTCCTAATTGAGTAAGCGATGGGCTTGCGAAAGAACGTCTCACTTCACGATCGTTACGTGTTTCAGAATCCAGCTTGTCATCGTTTCGAGGAATCCTGGGACAAACTCTTTCTTCATCGAAGCATATTCGCTCGGACTTCCGGTCACCGCAGTCAGGAAGAGATGGTTCGCTTTGGGCAGGATCTTCAGCGTAAAGTCTTTGTTCTCTCCTTTCCGGAGGGCTTTCTCCATTGCCGTCTTGTCCATCTCTGCAGGGACCTGCAGGTCGCGCTCACCGAAGAGGGCGAGAACCGGACAGTGTGCTCTTTCGAGCGCCTGCGCCGGGTCGTACGTGAGGAAATACCGAAACCATGGGGTCTCAACCTGCTTTACCATGGCCTCCACGCGAGCGTTGACGTATGCGTCGGGATCCTTGATCGCCTGTCGCCGCTCGGGTTTCATATCATTGATTTCATTCCGAATCGTCTGCTCGAGTTCGGCGCGAAACTCATCCGGGTTCTTCCCTTCGCGCACGACGTCATAGATCCGCTTGTTGAGCGCAAGGGCGTCTTTGATCTCCTTTTCGCTCGCGCTGTCGGCACGCATGATCAGCTCCGCCTGAGCCAGGAGGATCCGCTCGCCGTCAAGCGCGGGACCGGAAATCAGGATGATGAATGCGACATCCTTTGACCTGGATGCGGCCAATGGCGCAACGATGCCCCCCTCGCTGTGCCCGCAGAGGCCGATCTGCCTGGGATTGATGTCGGGACGCGTCTGGAGATACCTGAGTGCGGCAAGCGCATCGCTCGCGAAATCTCTCGTCGTTGACTGGCTTGTGTTCCCGGACGAGCCCCCGACACCGCGGTCGTCATAACGGAGAACCGCGATGCCGTTGCGTGTGAAATAGTCCGCAATGATCTTGAACGGCTTGAAGCCGAACAGCTCTTCGTCACGATTCTGCGCGCCGCTCCCCGTAATCATGATCACCGCGGGGTGCCGACCTTCTTCGGGCGGCAGCGTCAGCGTGCCTGCAAGCTTCACGGTATCGTCAGAGAAAACTACCTCCTCCTGTCCATACGGAGGTGGCGGCTCGGCAATTTTCTCCTCTTTCGAAGGCTCACCACGCGTGAGACGAAATGTCCCCGCTACGCCAGCCTGCTTGAATTCGCCGGTGATCTCCTCGTCCTTCAGCACCCCCTCGAATGTCGCGAGACCCGGACCGGCAGGGAGCTCGAAGCGCATGTTCGGATGCTGATACCGAACGTTCGTGAGTCTCAGACCTGCCGCGTTCTGCTGAGGAATGTCGATCGTCGCAGTCGAATCGTTCTCGAAATGAACGATGATGGCCAACCTCTGCCCCATGATCTGAATCGATCCCTCCCAGTTCCCGGAGAGCGGCTGCTGAGCCCTGAGGATTGTTGGGGCGAGCAGGAGAAGGAGGAGGGTGGGGATGCCGTACTTTTTCATGGGAGGTACCTTCATCGGTGAGAAATCAGGAGATGGAATTGCCGGATTGAGGATTCCTTGTCCAAGATACATATATTTCCAGATCCCACTCCGGGTTCGAATCACTCCTGTTTTGCCTTGCGAGCGGCGATGAAGTAGAAGATGATCAACGCAATTCCGCCGAACACCAGCATGCTCGCGACGTAGACCGAGCCGTCGAAGTAGTACAGGCGATCGAGCCAGTTTGCTACGATCAACCCGACGCCGACGAAGGTTGCCAGCAGGCCCCATTTCAAGCTGGAAAGAGGGTCCGCCCTGAGCATCTCGCGCAGCGGCACGCCCTTGAAATCTGCGGGGCTTACCCCCTTTTCGATCATCGCTATTCGTTCCTTATGCCTCGTATCGATCCATCGCCAGATGATTAATCCTGTTGAGCCAAATATGATGAGGACCACCAAGACTGGTTCCATGTCGATAGCTCCTTTCGCTTGCCTGGTGAATTGACGTTGGTTCTGCCCTTTGGTATCTTTGACCTGGGTTTTGTCCGAAAGGTTTCAGGTTTTTCGTCGGATTTGAAACCTGCACGGCTTCCAAGTGGTCTAAAGGAGTGCAGGGTCTTTCACGGAATCTTGATGGCCAAGCCTGATCAGGAGATCATACGGCGAGTGCTCGCGGGGGAGAAGAAGGCCTTTGCCGATCTTGCCAACCGTCACAAGGACAAGGCAATGACCCTCGCGGTGCGCATGCTCAAGAACAGGGAGGACGCGGAAGAGGCGCTCCAGGATGCCTTCGTCCGGGCCTTCCACGCGTTACCGCGCTTCGAATGGAAGGCGAGCTTCTCGACCTGGTTCTATCGAATCGTCTTTAATGTATGCGCCACGGCGCTGAGCAAGAAGGACGAGGCTTATGAGGTTTCGCTGCAGGATGGAGATGAAGGGGGAATCGAGGTACCTTCGGACGATCTGACTCCCGACGTGGAGTATGAATCGACCGAACTCCAGAAGATCGTGACTGAGGAGATTGAGAAGATGCCGGACGTGTACGCCTCAGTTCTCACGCTGTTCTTTGTTCAAGAAATGAGTTATGAGGAGATTGAGGCCGTCACCGGCTTCCCGCTCGGGACGGTCAAAGTGCGGCTCTTCCGAGCTCGAATGATGCTTCGCGAAACGATCGCCAGGCGTCTCGGATGGAGAAAAGAGGTCGTTGCATGAGAACATCAAGAAGGCACGTGTAGCTCAGGAGCGTGATGTATGGACCACCTTACAGTTCAACAGATACTGGAGTATGTCGACGGGACGATTCTCAACGGAGAGCGAACGCAGGTCGTCGCTCACCTTGAATCGTGTCCCGGATGCAGAAGGGAAGTGGAGTTACAGCGGGCGTTGGCCAAACACTTACGAGCAGCCCCCCTTGCGAGACCATCGCGCCGACTTGTCGACCGGATCATGGAGAGTGTCATGCCGGCAACGGGGAATCCCTTCGTTCGGAAGATCGTGAACAACCTTGGAAATATCCTAGCGATGATCGTCGTGCTGAGCATCTTTGTTTACGCGGTCTCAACGCCGTCAGTACGGAGGGGAGACGCGGCTCCCTCTGTGATCTCGGAGACCTTCAAGACCTATACTGCATTCTATGACCAGGTCAGCCGATACCTGACGACAGAATCTGCGAAACTGCAGAGCAAGCGATCGGCACCCGCGTCGCGTGACAATGAGAAGATCATCGCGTTGACGATCGTGTCGCTCTTGGCTCTCGTCGCGCTTGACAAGTTTGTGATCCGTCGGGTAATCAAGACGAGATGATGACGGAGCATTCGTTCGGGATTCCGAGGAGGCGCCCATCGCAGATGGACGCCTCTCGTGTTTCTAGTCGGCGGGTCCGCCCTTTTTCCGCTTTTCTTTCAGACCTTTTTCCTCTATATTGACTGGGCATTTGGCGGATGGAAGATTTCGAAATGAAGGCCGGAACGCGACGACCAGCGATGCGGTCCGGAATGCCTGACGCCAGGTGAAGTCCTTTGTCGAAACACATGAACATATTCTTTGTCGGCGATATCAACGGTAGGCCCGGACTGACGCTCGTCTCAAGCCTCCTGAAGCAGTACATCAAGAAGTACGACATCGATTTCTGTGTCGCGAACGGCGAGAACGTCAACGAGGGCAAGAGCATCACGGAGGAGGAAACAAAGGAGCTCTTTGCCCTGGGAGTCCACGTCATTACGAGCGGCAACCACGTTTGGGACCGCTGGCAAGCCCGATCCTTGCTTGCTTCCGAGCGCAACCTCCTGCGTCCTCTGAATTATCCGAAGGAGAACCCGGGATCCGGCTTCGTCATCTACGACCTGAAGGAGAAAGGCAAAGTGGGGGTGATCAACATTCAGGGGCGGACGTACATGCAGCCGATCGATGATCCCTTCAAGGCCGCAGACTGGGCCATCAGCAGGATCGTGAACGAGACGAAGATCATCCTCATCGACATGCACGCCGAAGCGACGGCTGAAAAAATGGCGCTGGCGTGGCACGTCGAAGGGCGTGTCAGCGCGATCGTTGGAACGCACACGCACATCCCAACAGCGGACGCGCGCATCCTCCCGAAGGGCACGGCCTATATCACCGACGTGGGGATGACGGGGCCGTACGATTCCGTGATCGGAATGAGGAAGGAGATCGCAATCAAACGGTTTCAGCATCAGCTTCCGTACAAGTTTGAGCTGGCCCAGCACGATGTCCGCTTCTGTGCCGTCTACATACAGGTCGACGCCGATACAGGCAAAGCGACAAAGATCGAACAGGTGATTTTCCCCGGCTTTTGATTGATCTTCGGTCCTCCTGCGGACGCCCGGGCTTCAACCGCCAGATCGTAATTCAACGTTTAGCCCCAATCTCTCCCAGATCCTGCGCTTCTACTATGCCTGCACAAATCATTGACGGTAAGAAGATTGCCGACGCGATCAGACGCGAGGTCAAAGAAGAAACCGATCGACTCAAGGCTGCCGCGGGGCTCATCCCGGGCCTCGCGTTCATCCTTGTCGGAGACAATCCGGCCTCCCAGGTCTATGTGAGAATGAAGGGGAAAGCCTGCGAGGAGATGGGGTTTTATTCTATCACCGTGCGCATGCCCACCGAGACACCTGAGGAGGCCCTGCTCCACAAGATCGATGAATTGAACGGGGATCCAAGGATCCACGGCGTTCTTGTTCAGCTTCCGCTTCCCAAGCACATCAGCGAACAGAGGGTCATCGAGCGGGTTGATCCCCGAAAGGATGTCGATGGCCTTCATCCCGTGAACGTCGGCAAGCTGGTCATTGGCGAGGAGGCCCTCAGGCCCTGCACGCCCGTCGGGATCCAGGAGCTCCTACTACGGAGCGGGAACGATCCTGCGGGCAAGCATGTGGTTGTCGTTGGGCGGAGCAACCTTGTTGGGAAGCCCATCGCGAATATCCTCTTGCAGAAGCAGAAGGGGGCGAACGCCATCGTAACCATCGCTCACACGGGAGCGAAGGACCTCTCGTTCTACACCAAGACCGCCGACATCCTGATCGCGGCTATGGGCAAGCCGCGCGTCATTACTGGCGGGATGCTGAAGGAAGGTGTTGTCGTCATCGATGTCGGCACGAACCGGGTGGATGACCCCACCGCGAAAAACGGCTATCGTCTTGTCGGCGACGTCGATTTTGAATCCGCCAGCAGCGTGGCGAAGGCGATCACTCCTGTGCCGGGTGGCGTTGGTCCCATGACCATCACGATGCTCCTCAAGAATACGCTCCAGGCGGCAAGGGCATCGATTTCCACAGGAAGCAGCTCTACCGTCGACTAGCCTGGAATTGTCCTGATCCGAAGCGCGTTCGGTATCGCTGCTTCTACATCCATCTCCCCCCACTCGTCCTCTACGGTTGCGCCGCCGCTTCTGGCTTCTTGCGGAGAAATGCGCCGACGATGAGCGAGACAACCAGACCCGTCACCAACGTTCCGACAAATCCCATGAAGGCGCTCATAAAAGGCGTCTGAAAAGCAGCCTGTTGCTCGAGTTGAGCCTTCACCATTTCCTCCGATATCCCCTGAGCCCTCAACAGCTCTTCGCTGAGCTGTCGAACGTCGGCGAAGTAACTAGGAAACACTACGCTGGTCAACAAAAGGGAGCCGAGGAAGATGATCATTCCACCGATGAACGACATCAATACCCCGGCGCCGACCTGCCCTCCATAACTCTTTCCCTCACGCGCGGTCAGTCTCAATCCCCAGATCATCACACCGATCTGGATGAGGATGACAATCCAGAAAAGATTGAACAGCACCGGATGTTTGTACCATCCGGTCAGACCCATAATGCACATCCAGATCACGACAAGGACTCCCAGGGTTACACCAGCTTTAGGGACGGATTTCATCGGTACCTCCTCAACAGTGGTTTATTCGAAGTTCTTGTCCCTTGCCCAGATCGTCGGCAGGACTGCTTGGAGATTCTCCTTTGGCTTTCGGCAGAGAAAGACTGGGCGGTTGTTTTCGTACGGCATGCAATAGTCACAATGGATCGTTGCAGGCTGCTCCACCCGATCGAAGTATTGCAGCAGATCCTGGCGTGTTCCCCCCGTGACGATCAGGACGTCGAACTCTCCGGTTCCATATCCCCAGATCCAATAGTTGTTATGCGGAGAGATCGCGGGAGGGAGTTGGTACTTGCGACTGTAGTATTCAACGGCACCTGCCTGACCGTAGTTTCTTCCCCAGAAGACTGTTCTTGCCCTTTCCTCGGCTGTGACCGACAGATAGACTTTTGATATCGTCGCCGCCATCTTCTCCCAGCCAAACATGTCTGCATAGAATTGCGGGAGTTCCGCGAGCTGCTTGCTCTCGCTGGACTCCGGCTTGATGCCAAGGGTCTCGGAATACTTGATGAACGTTTTCGCGGGGAGAAATGGAAGCGCCATCGGAGCTGTGAGCACTCCCCCGACAAGCAAGAGCGTTGGAAGGGCATAGCGAACCCACTTCCAGAGTCTTCGCATGCAGAGATTTTCAATCTGAACGCCGCCCGCCGCAAAGAGGGCAGAATAAGCAGCAGCGAGATATTCCGGCTTCGTGTGAATGTTGGCAACGAGGATGAGGAGCGTGACGATGAAGATGATGCCGAGCAATCCGTACTTCTTCCCTCGCTCGTTGAAGAAGAAAAAGAAAAGTCCAGCCAGCCACACCGGCAAGGCGAGCGGGTGGATCAAGGTGAGTTGCCCGAGGAGGAAGTCAAAGGGCGTGAGTCCGGAATATTTCTCGCTCGTTGCATTGCTCATGAACTCCAGATGCGCGAAGTCGTGACGAACGTTCCAGATGATGAAGGGCAGGAAGATCAAGAATGCCAGGAGGGCAGCGAGGTAGGGCCATCGCGCTCGCAGCTCCGCCCTGTGTCTCGTTGCGATCAGTCCGACGAGCAATCCAGCCCCGAACCACCCCATGCTGATCTTATTGAGAAGACCCAAGCCGATGATCACGCCCAGGATGAGCCAGTGCTGCGGCCTGTCTTCCTCCAGGATCAAGATCAGAACGTACGAGCCGAGAGCCCAGAGAAGGAGGTCAAAGCAGTTCATCGAGTAGATTGTATCATAGCCGAGGAAAATCGGTGAGACGATCGCTGCCAGGCACGCAAGCCCCGCAGCGAAGGTACCTCCTCCGAGTCTGCGTGCCATAAGTCCAACGACAAAGACGGTGAGCGCTCCGGCGATCGCCGGAAGTAAACGCAGGGCGAAGAGCGAATCGCCGAAGAGCAGCCCATTGAAGGCCAGGATGTAGATCGAAAGCGGAGGCTGATCGACGTACCCGAGGTCGAGCCGATGAGCGCAGGCGAGATAGTAGAACTCGTCACGGAAGATTCCGTAGCCTCCAAAGGCATTGGTCAGCAGGTGGATCAATAGCTTTGCGAGTGCGAATGTGGTGACGACGATCAGCACGGTACGATTCGAGTCGTTCTTACCGATGGATGGCTCCATTCGTTCAGCTCATTCTGTGATGTGGATACACCGGGAATCGGTAAAACTACACGCTATCGCCTGCTGCATCCGAGATGTGCACTGCCACAATCGCGGGCGAGGGAATCGTAAACTGTCTGAAGAATCCATGGGTCTCGAAGGGGAAACGCCGCAAATCCCTTCTCAGGATGGAACGGCCGTTCGAGAAAAAAGCTTGATCGTCTCAGTCTGCACGAGGGCCCAAACTGAATAAATTCCCACCGCCGTGCCAATCGGGATGTTGAGAAGCTCAAGTCCCGAGACAATGAGAACGAGAATTCTCGCCCATTCCTTCCGTTTCAACAGACCGATTCCACCGATGAGGCCCGGCGCCGAGAGCACGAAGAGAAAAGAGCTGACCGCGCCGCCGACTATTGCCAGAACGGTGAGTGCATCCTCATCCTCTGAAATGACGCCTATCCCCGCGAGGAGGACAAAAACGAACGCGCCCAACACGATCCCGAGAATGCTCAGGCCGATGTGGAGCGCAGCAACGATTGTGATATGTTTTTCCATGAACCCTGCTCGTCATTGTGTGTTGAGGAGCAAATAGTGCGACCGCCAATCTTCTTCATTCGAGAATACGTTGAGGGGAGGCTAACTGTTTCACGCTTGTCCGGAAAACGATCTTCACCTTCGACCCTAACGTTTGCGGAGCACTCTTTGTCCTCGCGGGCCGATTCGGTGGGCCTCCCTTGGTGCGGCGACGCATATCAAAGGCACAGGATACTACCCGGAGTCGCGACGGCAAGACCCGCCTAAACTAAGCATCACCGAGAACAAAATTAGGCTTCTTTCCGCCAAGGGAGTGACCTCATCAGGTGGCAAGGGATTCCTTCGGAAGCTTCGCCGGACTCCTTCGGGGGAAGTGGCACGAGTATTCCGATTCCCGGTTCGGAGCGGCGGCTGTCGGTCTTTCAACTCCAGGGAATTTCCTCTCGGGTGACACGAATGTTGTGTCCCTCCAACTTGGGAATCACACTTTCATAGGGTACGTCAAGAGGTGTCAGGAGTCCCGATTTCTTGAGCTTGCCTTCCAGGATCAATCGCGCGCCGAGGCTCATCGTGAATCCAACCGTCCTCTGCATCGATGTGAAGCCGGTTTCAAAATCGCGCGTGTCGATGAGCTGATACATAACTCGGGTCCTCTTGCCGTCACGCGTTCCACGCACCTCGACGCGGAGGAATGTCATGTCTTCTTCGTCGTCGGCATAATGGAACTGCTTCTTGGACGAGAGAAGTGCAGCCGTAAATTCGAGAGGGGAGACGGCCGCATCGCCGACATGGAGCGGTCCCTCATCGAGGAATCCGCACTTGACGGCAGTGTCCCAGAAGGCACAGTGTCCCGGCAGACGACAGGTGTACCGCCCCATCTCCTTGACCGAATTTCTGATGCCGAACAGCTCTGCGTAGTGCACGCTGTCTCCATTCGGATAGCATTCCATGGGACTACCGATCCCCTCCACGCCAAGCGTGTGATAGATCCCTGGTTCGAACACCCTCGTTGCATCAATCGTGACCGCCCGCCCTCTGGAAATGATCTTCGCGGGACGGCGGTACGCCCTCATCACTCCCAGCGTCGACCAGGAAAACTTGTACTTTAGCGGGTTCGTCCCAGCGTTCGGTCCGGGAAACCCCGCACCGTACATGTACAACTCTTCGACATTGTCCACTTCATGGATGGCTCTCGCTGCAAGCACGAGGTCGATGCCAGGATCGAGTCCGAACTCCGTCAGGATTGTAATCCCTTTCTCTTTCGCCCTGCGATCGATGGCCCGGATCTGTTGCTTCATCGATTCGATCTTCTCCTGATCCTGCTCCCCGGGGTTGAGATAGTACATGCTGCTCACGAGGCTGACGCCGCACTCTGCTGCGAGCCGGCCGAGCGGCAGGGCGAAGGATCCGGGCAGAGCCTCCACAACGAGGTCAGCGTCGCGCATGAGAACGGAAAGGCTCGTTTCGTCGGCAGCGTCGAGAGATCTGCCGCTAACCTTCTGCGACGAATATCGTTTCAGGTATGTCTGAAGGTCGGGTTGGCTATCAGCCACTACGATTCTCGATACATCACCGCACTTCACAAGATCGAAGAGTGCCGCCTTTCCCTGTCTGCCAAGTCCCACGAGAAGGATCTTCTTTCCCATTTCTGTTCAAGCTCCTTTCAATGAGGATGCTGATCGTCTCGTTCCCCACCATCACTTGTCGCCGCCGAACCAGCGTCGGTTCTTCTCGTCCAGTGATAATAGAATGGCAGAGAGAGAAGAAGGAGGACGATTCCGATGATCGCATTGCGAGTGTCCTCCACCAACGTGTTGTAGAGGAACCATCCGGCAACCGCTACGAACAGAAGTGTGGCGTACGGATACCCCCACGCTTTGTAGGGCCTCGGTGCGTCGGGCATTTTTCGTCTCAAGACGATCACAGATGAGGCGGTGAGTGCATAGAACCCCCAGGACCCGAAGACGACATAGGATGTGATCTGATCGTAAGTCCCGCTGAGGGTTAGCAAGCTGCCCCAGACTCCAAGGGTGATGATCGCAACAGCGGGAGTCCGGAAGCGTGGATGCACCCTGCCGAAGCCCTTCGAGAACGTCCCATCGGCCCCGGCAGCATAGAGGCATCTGGGGCCACTCAAGATCGTTCCGTTGATCGTCCCGAAGGTCGAGCAGAGAATTCCTGCGATGACAAGGGAGGCGCCAATCGGTCCAAAGACGAGGCGGGCCGCATCAGCGGCGATGCGCGGCGATCCGGCCATGACGTCGAGGGGGACGGCATAGGCGTACGCAACGTTTGCAGCGACGTAGAGGACGATGACCGCCAGCGTGCCGAGGAGCAACGAGAGGGGAACATTTCGTTCCGGATTCTTGATTTCTCCCGCCGTCAGCGTCACGGAGGTCCATCCGTCGTATGCCCAGAGCACGGAAATCATGGAAAGACCGAAGGCGGCCGTCAGTTCCTTCGTCCATTGGTCGGGCCACCAGGGCAGGAAGTTCGAAGAACTGCCTGCGGATGAGAAGCAGACTGCTACGATCAAAGCAAGTAATGCGGCGACTTTTGCCGCCGTGAAGATGTTCATGACCCATCCACCGAACCTCACGCCGCGCACATTGATGAAGGTGACCAGGGCAATCGTGGCCATGGCGACGATTTGAGTCCAGCCGATCGTAAGATCGAGTCGTAACCCGAGGATAGAGCAAGAGTAGGTAAGAACCGGATTCTGAGGCGAGAGTGCGGGGAAGAAGTACCCAAGGTAGGTTGCGAACGCCACCGCAATCGCTGCGACGGATCCGGCCGCGTTGATGAAAAAGTGATTCCAGCTGTAGAGAAAGGCCCACGCACGGCCGTAGCTGGGTTTCAGATATACGTAGGGACCCCCGGCTTGCGGAATCACGGAGCTCAGTTCCGCGAGGGTCAGAGCGCCGAAGAGGACAAGCAGCCCGCCGAGAATCCACACGAGCAGGATAGGGCCCATAGCGTGAAGATGGCCCGCGATGGTTGCCGGGACAATGAAGATGCCCGAGCCTACGATCATACCGATGTGGATCGCGATCCCCTCACGGAAACCCAACGCTCTCAGGAGTTGCGGTTGTCCTGATTGATCAGCCATGGCTCAATTCTGGATCTGCGGTAGACAGCAAGTGTTCAAGAGTAAAGCACGAGGTTGGATTGTCCGAGAGGCTTCTTCTGATCAATCTTCGAGACAGAGCAAGGAGAGCCGCTGGCAATGTTCGCCCAAATCAAGGACCCTCATGGCGGGCCTCAATCATTCACGAGCCATTCATCTGCCTCATTTCTGTCAAGAAACACATGAGATTGTCTGTGAGATTTTCGGCGTGCAGCAGAAGCCGGTCCGTATCGTTTTCCCCACACAGACCGAGAAGCTCAACGACATCACGCTCGTTCTGTATCATCCTCTGCCCTGCAATTCCCTCGACATATTTCACGCCGCGTTTCTCCACCACGTTGACATTCATCTCTTTGATCTCCGGACATGATGCTGGGCGATTCCCTGGCACCCGTTTGACGTCGAGCATTGTAGCCGTAACGGTTCTCCGGGGCCTGCCCACGTCGGCTTCTGAATCTTCGGCTCGATGTAGCGAACCTCGTAGAGGTCGCGCCGACGATCGAGCCAGTTCAAGACGCCGCCAGTCTGTCGGTGCATCTTCTTGCTCACAGCACAGGTTCTCATCTCACAGTTGGGACGTCCTCCACCTTTCAGACATCCAGCACAGACAGGGATATCCTGTATGGACTGAAGTCCCCTGAGGAACGCCTGAGCGTCAAAGTCTTTCGCCCCCCAATGCAGCACATCATAACCGTCCAGAACCTCCTTGTACCTCTTGGTGAGATCACGCAGCTGCCGCGCCAGATCCCGCAGTAGCCGACTTGCGGCTTCACGTTTTCGAAATCCCTCATCGTTGTATTTTGGTCCATTTCGTACTCCTCCCTGTCAAGTGAAGCCTCTGACCTCTCAACGTGGTCGCATCTTCCTTGCGTCGGCCGTTCAGGCTTTGAGGACCCCTTTGGCACGTAGTCGAAAAACCGCTCCGTCGTCCGACCCGAGGTCCACTCCGCCCGCAGCCGAGCCTCTCGCTCGACCCGCCTCAGAGCCGCAAGTATTGTTTCCTCGCGATCTGTCTCGCCTCTTGGAACACGCCTTGGCTGATCCCTTCAAACTCCTCACGACTGCGCCATCTCTTCACAGGGCGATGGCAATCCTGCGCGAGCGTTGAGTCGCAATCGATCAAGATCGGCTGCGGCGCAGTCGGTACGACAATTCTCTGAATCCGGCTTTCCCCTTCACCTGCGCGGACAGGCTCCAGGAATCTTAGGACTGGTTGGTCAAGTAGTTCTCGAGACCCATTTGCTCAATCTGGCTGCGCTGCACTTCTGCCCAATCGACGTGTCCTTCTTCCATCTTGAGTATTTCAGCGAGTAAGTCGGCTGTTGCCTGGTCCGCTGCTTCGTGTGCCAGTTTGATTGCACTGTTATACGCGCGAACTGCTCCCAATTCCGCATCTTGGTCATTGCTCACCATCTCGAGCACGCTCTTGCCGATCTTCATCGGGTTGAGCTTGGAGACCAGCGGCGAGCCGTCCAGGAAAAGGATTCGTTGGATAAGCCACTCGGCATGATGCATCTCGTCCTTCGCCTGTTTCTCGATTGCCGCGTGGAGCTTTTCGTAGCCCCAATTCTCGCACATCTCCGAGTGGACCATGTACTGACTGATAGCGGTGAGCTCGTCAGCCAGGAGATCATTGAGCACTGTGATGAGGTTCTTATTGCCTTTCATGTCGTATCTCCTTGATTTTGTTCGAGTTCAATGAATCGGGACCGACGCACAAGATGCTCCTTGTTTGGCGACAGCACGCGGTCCCGGCGGATGTATGGTAACAACTCATTTGCTCTGTGGCAAGCGCGATCGAGTGGACATCATGAACTATCCATTGATGGAGGGAAGGTCTGTGCGCCAGGTTTCTTGCTGATGTTTCAGGAGGTCCGTCCGTCGGCCGGCCCACCACCTACTTCTCCAGGAGTAGCAGGATAGCCTCCCTGAGGTCTCGGGCAAGCAGACGTATGTTCCCTGATTCCTGATCGCAGAAGTACACATGCTCTGCCATCTTACCGTCAGCGAGTCTGAAGCAGAGACGGTTACCGGAGGCGTCCTGCGCGAAGGCCACAAAATCCTCGGGAACACTGAGCCACCGCGATTGCGGGTCGAGGTTTTGGTGAGTGACATCATTCCGCGTCTCTGCAATTCTCTTTGGATCCTTGATCGGGAAAAAAGCCACTCGCCAACCTTGGGAGCATTCGTGAGGGCCACGAGCTCCCGATACTGTTGGGGGAAACGGCCGTTGAGAGCCGCCTCTGCCGATCGAATGTAGTCGTCCGCCGCACCGGGCGCGCTCGCGTGAATTCTTTCTACCAAATCCAGCATAACCCACCTTCGATAGTCGTCGAACCGGACGTTGAGCTAGGGCAAAGCGTCTGGCCGGGGCACGCAGGCCAGTTCCAGATGCATCTGGCACGGCGATTCGCGGACGGGAATTTCACGGTGATTCATTCGATCACCCTTAGAAGAAACTCAACAGAAGCACGAAGGGCTAAAGCACTTTCGACCACTGAGGCAGATTGATTGGCGGCTCAAAATCCATCGGATCGTATCTGAACTTGGAATCGTCGACAACGCCTTCGTCGTAAAAGCGCACGAGGAGATGCGTTAGCGCGGCGCGTTGCAACGTCAGAATGTCTTCGACGTGTCCCATTTCTCTCAGTATGACTTGTGTGCCATTGGGAAGAAACGGAAGGAGTTCGTCTCTCGCATACTCCGCGGGCGTTGAAAAATCCACGCTTCCGCTGATAAGCAGGGTTTGGACATCAGACGGCTGCACTCTATTCAGCTCAGGAGGAATCCGGTGTATCGGCCAATGACCTGCTGAACTGCCACAGATCAGCAATGAAAGAGGCGAACCCATGACCGTCGTCGAATCTCGCAGACTGGCAGCGTAGTGGATCGTAGAGTCATAGTCGGTGCTTCCTTTTGAGAAGAGGTCGCCCCAGACCATCATCGATGGCACCATGAAGTCGTAGGCACGCTGAAGCATGTACAAGCCACTGTAGTCTCCCTGTTCGGCAGCTCGATAACAATGGAAAAGCAGAGCGGCGCTCCGCTTGTGGTAGAGCATAACGAACGTGATCGCGCGGATTTTGCCCGGGTCAAGTTTGAAGAGTGACCATCGTGAAGGCATCTTGGCAAGCGCAGTCCGCATCGATTGCGCCAAGGGGCGGCGATCGAAATGGATTGAATCCTCCGCGAACAATTGATCATAGTATTCCAGTTGTTCATCGATTTTCTTTGGGTCCCACGAGAAATGCCCCGGCGGGTTTACGCCAATCATGACCGATCTGAAGACGACGGCAGGATGAAGATAGCTGTACACGAGAGCCACTCTCGTGCCGTAACTGAGGCTGAAGAGACTGATTTCTTCATAACCGAATGCTTTGCGCGCACTCTCCAAGTCAGAGATGACATCGAGCATTGTGTAGTGGCTGATATCCAAGCCACGAGCTTCCAACTTCTTTGATAACGATTCGAGAGCACCGGAGAGCGAAACAAGTGACCTATCGCTTAGCAGATCGCTGTTAGTGCCTTTGAGCGCGTCCTCAATGTCTTCAGACTTCAGCTCTATTGAACCATCGACGCCACGATAGCCGACGAGCACAAAGTCATGATTGTCAAGCAGAGCGGGAAGCGGGCGATAGCTCATGTTCGAAAAACCTGGGCCGCCATTCAGGCAGAAGATTGGTTCACGAGGATTCTTGTTCGCGGAACGGATTCGATGCACCGGCAGCATGTCTTTTCGAGAGAGCGTGTCGAAAGGATCTTCGGTCACGACGATGAAACCTTCCTCTGCGTTGAACAAGAGGAAACAACAATGAAATTTACTGTGACCATTGCAGGACCTGAAGATCTATCTCTGCCGACATTTAAGAGATTCGCTGAAGGAACTCCGGCCCCGTCTCAAGGCGTTTAACTGATGAATGGCATCACGCCAGTCTTTCTCAAAACTGGGAATATTTCACGTTTTGCACGCTTTTCATCACCAATCATCGAATCAATCACCAATTTATGTGAGAACGACATGATCAAAATCAACGAACCGGCGCCCGAATTCCGGGAGGATGCATTTGTCAACGGCGATATCAGGAAAGTGAGCCTTTCCGACTACCGCGGAAAGTGGGTGATCCTCTTTTTCTACCCTGCCGACTTCACCTTCGTATGCCCGACCGAACTCGGCGAGCTTGCGGATCATTACCAGGAATTCAGGGCAGAGGGGGCTGAAATCATCTCCGTGAGCGTCGACACGGGGTTCGTGCACAAGGCATGGCACGACAATTCCGCCACAATCAAGAAGGTCAAGTTCCCCATGCTGTCCGACCCGGCGCGGCGCGTGTGCAATGCCTACGGCACGCTGATTGAGAACGAAGGGCTCTCGCTCCGCGCGACGATCCTCATTGACCCGCAGGGTACGGTGAAAGCGTTCGAGTTCCACGATAACAGCATCGGCCGGAGCATTGACGAATTGCTGCGGAAACTCCAGGCGGCAAAGTTCGTGGCCGAGCACGGCGGCGAGGTGTGTCCGATGAACTGGAAGCCGGGCGCGAAGACGCTGAAGCCGGGGCTGGAACTGGTCGGAAAGATCTGAGCAGTTTCGGCTGTTTGATGCAGATTGAACCCGTTCGCGGCAGCAATCGGACGGGTTCAGTCGTTGCTGTGGTGCCCGAATGTACAACTAGCGGTAAATTGTGCAGGCTACTGTGCCGGATGGTGCCAGGTGCCGCCATTATGTGGCTCCTAGCGTGGACGAACGAGTTCCCTGTCCTCCGAAGATGTGCGCAAAGGGTTGTTCTTGATAGTATCGTGACCACTGACTCCAGAGTCTATCGATCACGCACGAGTGCGATCTCAAGTAGACGTTGTGTCAAGGGAATAACTTGCTGACTTGATGAGGGGGCTGGGTTGACGTCTTTTGCGAGGAATTGGCTTTGTGTAAGATATTCGGTAAACTGGAGAAAGCAAAGAAATTTGCACAAGCCTTTCGAGGAATCGCCGTGTGGAAAACGTACTTGGCACTTGTTGTCGGCTCCGCTCTCGGTTTCTTGTCCTGTCGACAGCGTGAGAGTTCTTCAGTCTCCCCAGGGACACAAGATTCTGACTACAATGTTGCGTATTGGACAGGCGTATGGGACTTGGGGAGCATACGATCGGTTTCGCTGAATGGATCTGAACGGGCGCTGCTTGCTGACAGCCTGGCGGCTTGTGACAGCGCTCTGTCATGGTCCCGAGATGGCTCAAAGATTCTTTTTGCCTCCGGGTGGCAGATCTACGTTATCAACTCTGACGGGACACAATTGAAAAGGCTCAGCAGCGATAGTTCGAAGGATGCGTTCGCGGTCTGGTCGCCCGAGGGTCTCAGGGTCGCGTATCAGTCAGAACAAGGCGGCAAGACAGAGATCTATGTGATGCTTCGCGATGGAATCGGGAAACAACGGTTAACGAACAGCGCACGTGGTGGCCGGATGCCCTCATGGTCACCCGATGGGGGACGGGGGAATTCACATCATCAATGTGGACGGTACCGGTGATCGCCAGTTGACGAGTTACGGTGACGATTTTAGGCCGCTCTGGTCTCCCACGGGGATGAAGATACTGTTCCGGTCGCACAGGGATGGAAACAACGAAGTGTACGTCATGAATTCTGATGGAAGCGGTCAGACCGACATTTCGAGGAATCTCGCAAATGATGATGATCAGGCATGGTCTCCCGACGGTGAGGAGATCGTCTTTGTGTCAGACAGGGATTCGGGCCTAGATGAGGAAGGGCATTTCGTTCCTCGTCGCGAGTTGTACACAGTAAACGTTGATGGCAGTCGCCTCACTCGCATAACGTATAACTCGTATGCATCTTCGCCGGCTTGGTGCCCAAACAGCGTATGGATTGTCTACGTGGATCAATCCCTGACAATCAATGGCACCTCATATGTCACTCTCATTCTGTCTGTCGGCAACAACAGAACGCCGATTGCTGGTGGCTTTTCGCCTATTTGGTCACCTGTTAAGGTCGAATGATGGCGTGCGAGTTGTGATGAAGTCTAACGCGTTAAACCTGCCCGCGTTTCGTGTGACAGTAAGGGCTGCGGCAGAAGGGGAACCGACCAGTGTAGTGAAACCCATTTACAAGAAGGTGCGGCGCGAGCAGACCGGTTGGTTTCTTATTCGCACGGTCGTACTATTGGCCCAATGCTCGCCCTCGCTCAGGCGAGGTTACTACCTCTTGTTGGTTATTGACAACTGTGACGTAGCATTTTGCACGTTTGTCCATAGCAAGACTCTCTACGAGCGTCCTGGGTTGTCGGAAGCGACGTGCTGGTGAAATCATTCCATTGGGAGCTGAGAAAGTCTTATCTGCCCTCGCTGACTGGTGGTTCGAAATACCGCTTCGGTGCGTCCTAGAATGCTGACCGTTGCTAGGTCTATGATTGAGTCTGCTCAACAGCTTCTTGACATTTCAGGATGGTCAAGAAATGGCTGGACGCGGAGCACGCTGAGAGGGCGTTCCTGAGAGCAAGACTTTCCACGGTCGCCTCCTACGGAATAACTAATCAACATTCATTCATATTGAAGGAAGTGCGCGATGAGAAGAATAGCTCGTTATTTGTTCATGAGTGTCTTACTATTAGCACTCTTGTTTGGCTTGGCTCAGGCAGCATCGCAGCCTCTTATTGGGTACTGTGATGTCATGTGTTGCGCGTGCGAGGCATGTATCCCGAGTATAACCCTCTGTTACTGTCCTGGCACACTGGAAGTGACTGACTGTTGGAGTTACTGCGCCTGGTACTGCGGAGACACGATTTGCCTTCACTGACTGGTGCTCGGACGTGGCGATGGAGGTGCTGTAGAATGCTGACCATTGTGAAGAGAGATGAGTCCGTTTGCCATTGACTTCTTGACGCTTGAGGATGACCAACGTCTAATTGGCAGAAGAAAGCGGAGAGGCCGCCCTTCGGAGAAGCGATTCTACGAGGTGGTTAAAGCCATCTGTACCATAACTGTCCAACACACTCAAATCCATTCATAAGGAGGTATGCCATGAAACGAGTAACTCGTTATCTATTCATGAGCGTCATACTATTGGCCCTGCTGTTCGGCCTGGCGCAGGCAACATCACAGCCTCTTATTGGGTACTGCGACATAATGTGCTGCTCAGGAACTAGCTGTTATCAGAGTAAGACTCTCTGTTACTGTCCGGGCACACTGGAAGTGACCGACTGTTGGAATTATTGCATCGGGTACTGTGAAGGCACGATTTGCCTTCACTGAGTAGTGGCTGAGAATA
>Ga0315282_10003260_pt1 | contig 29200 bp, 25 predicted proteins | sample YL17G07_20_MG_FD_203693 | JGI IMG/M metagenome (GOLD analysis project Ga0315282, IMG submission 203693) | Sediment microbial communities from Yellowstone Lake, YNP, Wyoming, USA - YL17G07_20 | ecosystem: Environmental > Aquatic > Freshwater > Lake > Sediment | place: USA: Wyoming | collected... | reverse complement strand
GAAACGCTCGAAACACCCATCCAAGCATTCCACAGGAAACAGCCACCGAAAGAAGAGAGAAGTGAAACAGCAGAACCCCTAGTGAAATAATAATGGGAAATCACACAAAGCCCTGTGCTTCGAAAGTCTTATGTACAGAACGAAAGGCACTAGTAGTCGGCGATTGTATGACGGAAAAGGTCTTCCTCAGAAGAGCTAGCGGGCTAGTGAGAGATCTAAGCGCCTTAGATGCTTTCGTAGCCAACACAACGATATCTGGGCCAATAGGCTTGAACATTTGCTACGCAGTTTTCTGGGCACTCTATGCCCTTCCGGGTGGAGACCTTATTACAGCTACAGCCATAGCCACAGTTCTGTGTATAACGTACGTAGCAGTATACGCACTCTTTTCCTCAGTGTATCCAAGGTCCGGTGGTGACTACATATTCTTGAGTAGATCGCTGCATCCGGCCCTTGGATTCATGGTGAGTTTGGATTTCCTCTTTTTCGAAGCCATTTATTTCGGACTCATCTTGTTCTGGTTTGGGCAAATATGCGTGTATGCACCATTAGCCGTGCTGGGATTCGCCTTCAACAACCAAGCCTTAGTAGGCGCTGCCTCATGGACAGCCAGTACAAATGGAATTGTCATATTAGGAACTTTACTCATCATAGTTCTCGGATTGATAACGACTGTTGGAACGAAGTTCCTGTTCAGACTCAATGACATCTTCTTCGTGATCGGACTCGTCGGGGTGGCCATTGGAGTTGGCGGTTTGGCATTATCAAGCAACGCGGACTTCATAGTTCACTTCAACTCTGTCATGAACCAATACACCGGCTCATCCAATTCCTACCAGTGGTTCATAGATACTGCGAAATCCACTGGCCTTTCGTTTCCGAGCATCCACGATCCAAGCAGCACTCTTGGAATGATTGCGATAGGGATCTCGTCAGTCGGTTGGGGATTCTTCTCCTCATTCTGGGCAGGTGAGGTTAAGAAAGCCGACAATGCGAAAAGACAGTTATGGATCATGATAGGTCCAACCATCCTGAACGGCATCTTGATGATCGCGGGGCTGTTCGTGCTCTTTAGAGTGATCGGAGAAGAATTCTTGGCCTCTGTGTACTGGATCTGGAGCACCTCTCCTGGCAAATACCCACTTCCCATACCTCCGTTTCCCAACTTCCTGATGTCTATCCTGTACGGAAACCCGGCGATACAATTCATCGTCGCAGTCTCGTTCATCTTTTGGCCGTTCGTGATTATGATACCCGCTATGATGCTTTCGACGAGGTACATATTCTCCTGGTCTTTCGACAGACTGACTCCAGCCTTCTTTGGCAAGGTGAGCTCGAAGTACCATACCCCGATCTACGCCACCTTGGCCACCTGTATCCTGTTCTGGCTAGTACTGCTGGCTGTGGCCTACAGACCGGATCTTGCATTCCCAATTATGTCAGCGAGTACCATGTACATATTTGTTGGAAACGTCGCTCTGACTTGCATCACTGCGATTGTCTTCCCGTGGAGAAGGAAGGAAGCCTATGAGGCGTCTCCAATAAGGAATATGAGAGTTGGGGGGCTACCCTTGATATCAGTAGCTGGCGTTCTGGCGGTAATCGTGTGCATATTCGCAAGCTATCTCTACCTTTCCTATCCAAGTCTTGGCCTCGGTCCTTGGCAAACCGCGATCCTCATGTATATCGTGGCAGGCGTCATAGCCCTGGCACTGTATTTCGTAGCGACACAATACAGGAAGCGAAAGGGAATTCCCGTGGAACTAGCCTTCAAGGAGATCCCGCCGGTTTAGGAAACAACCTACCATTCTCGCCTTTTCTGTTTCGTCAACAGGGCCGCATTTGGAGATCTGGATCTCCGCCTGTATATGCCAAATCAAGACACAAATCAGAGAGTCCTGTTCGAAAGGGACCATGTCGCATTGCAGTGGATCCCCGCAACACGCTCAAGGAATCAGTCTTGATGTCGGATTTCATTCGAGAATGGGCCCCTCTCGCTCGATAACCCTGTTCAGTTCCCCTAATTTGCTCGCTTCGAACTTCTTGGCCCCGTAAAGCCGTGCTTCTTTCTCGCCTCGGCTCAGAGCTGCAACAATTCTGCCGATCGCATCGGCTCTAGATATTCCATTTCCAGCTGTTGCCAGCGCGATCACTGCACCACCTCTCTCAAAAACATACGGATTCCTATCCATAGAACCCCAGTCTTGGCGGCCGGCCCACATGTTGCTCGGCCTTAGGCCTTTCAATGTGGGAAAATACTTGGATAGAACCGGATTTAGATTGTGGATGTAGAAACTCTCCTCGACGGCCGGATACTCTGATTTCGCAAATGCGCGACCTAGGTCCTCAGTCATCGCGGTGTAGAAGGCTGCTTCGCGAGGAACTGGTCTTAAGTAGACGCCGCCCTTGGGCAAGATAGTCAGTGGCATGATCCCGTACTCATTGAACCCGCGCGTCATTAGAAGACCTTCAGCTTTCGAACCTCTCAGGACGAAGATCATTTTCCGAACAGGATTCATGTGGCAGTCTACGCCGATTGGATCCAACAGCTCCCTTCCCCATGCACCCGGCGCAATTACCAACTTCCGCGCTCTGATTTCTCCACGCGGTGTTTTGACTCCCGATATCACCTTATCCTGCCATTCGAACGGTTCCCCGTCAATGCCAATTCTTCTTCGCGGCTCAACTAGAAGCCTCTCAACTGGCACGCCATAAAGAACGTTGCCTCGGAGATTACGGAATTGCTCTTCATAGAATCTCACTAGTTTTTCAACATCAACGATGCCGCTTCTGATACCCTGAATCCCCATAGCGACATCGTCAAGATTCATTATCCGTGTCTCCGGATCGTCTGCGTCAAGCATCGGCCTGAAATCCGGCATCATTTCCAGCAGTTCATCGGCGTTCCAGAGCTTGAACTGGGCCCCCGCTCGATGCAAGTTGTCTTCGATGCTTTCGAACTTCTTGAACTGCCTTCCAGAAACCAACCATAGATAGCCAATCAACCGAAGGCCAAGATCGATGCCGCGTTTCTCCTGTTGGTCAGCGTAGAAGCTGATCGAGGTGTCGGCTAGGGTTTGGCTGATCTCTGAACTGAAAAGGTTTCGCACGCCACCAGCAGACTTCGCGGTATTTCCCTGCCCTGCTGCCGGCGCCTTGTCTACTATCAGAACGTTCGCTGAGGGATCTTGCAGCTTAATGTGATAAGCCGACGCGAGCCCAATGATTCCTGCACCCACAACCAACACATCTACGTCGCCAACAGGGAGCGGATCCTTTCCATTTGTTACCGGTGACAGGACTCCATCACGACTGACAAAAGAGAGATCATAGTTGTGCAGTCGAAAGTGATAAAAAAGGCTTTCTCACATTATCGATATACATCGGGAGGACTTGATCCAGGTGAGTGACATTCTGATAAGACGCGCGCGAATATTTACGATGGATGCAAGACGACGTTATCTTCCTAACGGCGCAATCGTGATACGTGGCAACCGCATAGTGAAAGTGGGCGACACAGATCAGATAGAGAAAGATTACGACGCAGATTGTGTCGTCGATGCTGAAAACAAGATAGTCTTGCCGGGTTTGATAAACGGGCATGACCACTACGAACAGAGCTTCATGAAAGGTTTGGTGAGACTCTTTCCGAAGACAACCGCCGAGTGGATAAAGAGTTTCAAGATCCCACTCACCCGGGAAATGCGAGCAGAGGACTACTACTATTCGAGCATGATTGCATGTCTGGAGATGATTAGATCGGGAATCACATGTGGTGTGAATGACGTGTGTCAGCAGGATCCAACAAAGGTCAGAGCTTTCGGTCTAGACAAGGCTGCCCAAGCCGTGGCGGAGACTGGGGTAAGAACATTGGTTGCCATCAATGCGGCAGACAGGTTTGAGCCTTCCGACTTTCTCCTGACACCTGAAGAAGCTACCGACCTTGCTGACTGGTCCATCCAACGATGGAATGGAAAGGAATCGGGTCGCATTAGGGTTTGGACAGGCGTTGCGGGCGCGTTCTCGGCCACTCCCAAACTGTGGACGGCCATGAGAAGCTTGGCCGAGGAACGCGGCTTGGGCTTACATACGCACATAGAGGGAGGAGAGGTGGAGGAGCCCTACACGAACGGCAACCTTGGGCCTGCGATTACTGGAGCTCACTGCGTTTGGCTAAGCGAAAAAGAAGTGGACATAATCGCGAAAACAAGATCCAAAGCCGTGCATTGCCCCACGTACAAGCTGAGCTATTCAATCGACCATGAAGTTCACAAGTTTGGGGATGGCATAGCGCCCATCTCGGACTTGGTGGCTAGAGGTGTTACGACAGGTCTTGGGACCGACGGGTGCATGGGTGATACCCGTGATATGTTTAGGGAAATGAGGAACCTTGCTTTTACGCAGCATTACAAGATGCGGGACAAGACGCTGTTTCCTCCGACAAAACTACTGGAGATGGCTACTCTTGATTGTGCAAAGACTATGTCCTGGGACGATCAGATTGGATCTATTGAGCCTGGAAAGAAGGCTGACATTGCAGTAGTAGATTCTACCAAGGCAAACACTGTGCCATGGACTAACGCGTTGGCATGTCTGGTGTATCTAGTCAGCGGCTCTGACGTTGAGACCGTGGTAATTGATGGCAAGATCGTGATGGAAAATCGGAAGATCAAGACTGTGGACGAGAACGAAATACTTCGGAAAGCTCAATCCGCTGCCGAAGCCTTGATTGAGCGAGCAGGCCTCAAGAGTCTTGAGACCAAAGGACTTGATCCGTGGTGCTCAAACTACAGGTTCTGAGGTCTTGCATTGCTTCGACGCTTGCAACTCCCGTACGGTCCAGCTCCCTACTTGAGGCCTGCTGTCTGGAGGCCCTAGATTACCGTAAGCTCGGCAGGATACTCGTTGAGGCACAGGCTTCCGCTCTTAGTCACTGCAAAGGTGTCGCCAACGAAAGCACCCATCTTGCGATCTTTGGTCACTGGATTTGGTTCCACGACGAAACACATCCCTTCCCTTATCGCGATCGGCTCGAAAGGCCATTTGTCCATGCCAATCACGGGTTCTTCAGGCGCCTCCATTCCTATGCCGTGAGCGAATGGCGCGATCTTTGTGAGTCCCTCGTTGTCGAGTACTTCTTGCCCCGCATTCATTAAGGCTTGAAGGTTGTTTCCGGGGAAAAGCTGTTCGGCCACGACATCGTATATTCTTCTTGCGACTTTGACCATTCGTATCATGCTCGCGGGTGGTTGACCGAGGGCAACAGGTTTGTGTGTCTGTCCCCAGTACCCGGCGTACTTGGCTGTTATCTCAGTCAGGATGATGTCTCCCCGGTTGATAATTCGTGCTGAAGGCGTTATGTTTGGAAACGGAAGAGTTGGGCGCTCCATCGAGGTTGATCCAACCAACGTGAGGAACGGGGCTTCTCCTCCATTAATCGCGATTGCGTGATCTATGCTCGCATACACCTGGTAGTCTTTCATCCCAGGTTTCGTGGTCTCGACCATATTCCGTACGGCCATGTCAGAAAGTTCTGCAGCCTTTTTCATGAACTTGATCTCTTCGTCGCTCTTGATCAGCCTCAACCCCTCTACAATGCTAACAAACTCGAGATTCGCATCAGGCAGTTTCTTCCCAAGTTCCTTATAGTGGTCGTAAGGGATCTGCATGTATCTGTCGTATCCTTCGATTCCTATTCTTGCCTTCTGTAGTCTGAGTTCTTTCAACCTGTCGACTATCCCATCGACGTAGTAGGGATGGACCGGACGAATGTCCTGGATGCATGACATCGCCTTTGCATTATCCAATCTGACACTGCTCCAGATCAGAAGCATAGGCTCTCCTTCCAATGGGAACACGAGGTAGGAGCAAGGAGTCTCTTTGTCAACGAATTCTGTAAGGTAGCGGATGTTTGCGTACTTCTCATTCCATCTGGCGGAGCTTCCGGCAACGATGAGACAATCCAAACCTTGTCTCTGCATCGCAGTTCTCACGGCCTCATGACGCCCTTTCATTTCGTTTCTTGAGAATTTCGGAAACAGATCATGACTCAAGATAGATTCTCCCTATCGGCTGATCATGAAGTTCGCAAATAAGCATTGCCCATAATTCAAATATGCGTTCGTGATTCATCACCCCTGGTTTTGTAGAGCCCATTGTGTAGGAGGAGCGGCAATAGTCCTTACGCTTGCTCATTTTCTCTTTTGCTGTCAGATAGCGATCAAGTTGATGATACTGGGCAACAAGAAGAATAGATCTCCTAAAGCATCGCCGGAGCCTTAAATTGTCTCGCTACGTTATGCAAAGCGCACGTCGAGAGGCTGATATTTAGGATGGGCGAACGAGATCTTCTAATGATACCTGGACCAACCAACGTGAGCCCTAGTGTGCTTGCTGCCATGGGCCGGCCAACTATGTCTCACGTCAGCGGAACCTTTGCCAATGTTCTGGAACAGACTCTCACGAATCTACGCCAGATCTTCAAGACTTCAGGCACAGTTTTGCCATTGGCTGGGTCGGGAACGCTAGGTGCGGAAATTGGGTTGGCAAACATAGTCGAGCCAGGCGACAGGCTTCTCGCTGTCTCCGGCGGATACTTCGGCGATAGACTTGCAGAGATTGCAGCCACACTTGGCGCCAAAGTGGACATTTTCCCTGTCGCTTGGGGTTCCGTGGCAGACCCAAACGAGGTCAGAACAAAACTCTCCTCAGCAGACTACAAGGCACTGACGCTCGTGCACGTGGACACATCTACGGGCGCTGCAAACCCCATAGACGAGCTTGGAACCGTGGCCAAGAAGAAGAATGTACTCTTCGTGGTCGACACTGTATGTTCTTTAGGGGGCATGGACGTGCAGGTCGACGCTTGGGGGATCGATGTTTGTTTTACAGGGTCTCAAAAAGCCCTTGGCGTCCCACCAGGCCTAACAATCATATCCTTTGGCCCTAAGGCCTTGGAAGCGAGAGATCAACGTAGGCAGCCCATCATGACCTACTACGGTGACCTGAAACGATGGGCCCCTGTGATGCAGGATCCAACGAAGTATTTCGCAACTCACCCCGTGAATATGATCTATGCACTTCAAGAAAGCTGCAAGATGATCCTTTCGGAGGGCCTCGATGCGAGATTCAGTCGGCACAGTAGGTTGGCAGCCGCCTTTCGCGCGGCGATGAGAGCTATCGGCCTCCGTCTCCTCTGTGAAGAAGAGGCATCTGCAAAAACACTCACCGTAGCCTACTATCCTGACAGCGTACGCGACGCTGAATTCCGAAAGACAATGGTAGAGAAGTATGGAGTCGTGGTCGCAGGCGGCCTAGGTCCGTTGAATCAGAAAGTGTTTAGGGTTGGGCACATGGGCAATATCAATCGCAACGACCTATTTGCAACAATCTCTGCGGTGGAGGGTAGCCTTGCTGAACAAGGATATGGGTTCACGCCTGGCGCTGGCATCGCGGCCGCCAACCAGATTCTTGGAGGAATGACCAGGTAGATTGTAGATTCTACAGCCCTTCTCGATTTCGCCTCGGGAAATGCGAAGTCTCTGTTTCGATTGTTGGTTCGATTCTCGTGTAGATATAGGAGTTCGGTCAACCGTACATGCGTTCGATCAGTTTTGCTGCTCTACGCTTGGCCTCCTTGACAGTTCCTAGCTCGTCCAGTTTGGGATACCTTCCTCCCTCTAGGACTACGTTTCCATCTATTACTACGATGTCGACGTTGGAAGGTACGCATGAGCAAACTATCCGTTTCACGACATCGTTGACAGGTGTCATGTTGGGAGCTTTGAGATTGATCACAGTGAGATCGGCCTTCTTTCCCAGTTCTATCGACCCTATCTGGTCCTCCATCTGCAATGCTCTAGCTCCGTCAATCGTCGCCATCTCCAGTGTCTTCTCGGACGGAAGGTATGCAGGGTTCAAGGAGTAGACCTTCTGGAGGTATGCTCCCATCTTCATACAAGCAAACATGTCCAAGTTGTCGTTACTCGCGGGACCGTCAGTACCTAGACCTACGGTGATGCCCTTCTCTAACATTCTCCAAATAGGAGCTACGCCATCTGCCAACTTCATGTTGGATACAGGGTTGTAAGCGACCTTCGTCCCTGTTTCCGCAAGCAACCTGATTTCTTCACTATCTACCCACACGCAATGCGCGCACAGCACGTCAGGTCCTAGCAGCCCCACTTCATGCGCGTACCGAACAGGCGTAGTATTCTTCTCTCGCTTCAAGTACCTAAGTTCTTCCACACACTCCGCAACGTGAACATGTATTCCGACATCTAGCTCGTTAGCCAAGGCCCGTACCCTTGACATTAAGGATCGGGAGGCGTAGGATACCCCACCTAACCCAAAACGGACGGCAGCTCTACCTGATCGATCTTTACCTCTCTTGATCTGCCTAATGGTGTCGGCAGTCATCTTTTCGTCAATATCATCAGATACAGAGACCGCGAGTTCGTTGGGGAGGGAATCTTTTGTGAAGATCTCCCGCGCGAGGACCGCACGCATTCCGGAAGCCTCGACGGAGCTGACTAGCTTCTCAAGTAGGCATTCAACCGGGCTGCTAAACAGGTCTGAAAAACAGGTGATGCCCGACTTGATCATCTCAAGTTGGGCAAGAAGTGAGCTCCAGTAGCAGTCCTCTTCTGTCATGTTCATCATCATTGGATTTATCACTTTCTGGAGCCAGGGATAGAGATCCAAGTCATCGATCAATCCCGGGACGAGCTTCTCTGAGCTATGCATGTGCACGTTTACGAACCCTGGAATGACGGCTTTGTCTCGGGCATCTAGGATACAGTCCGCTTTGTGGAGTTTCGCGACCGTGCTGCGTGGTCCAACTTCGATGATCATGCCGTCATCTATGGCTATGGCTCCATCTGCAATGATTCTGTGAGACCCGTCCATGGTGACTACGATTCCACCCTCAATGATGATGTCAACCATGTGGATTCGCCCTTTGCTCTGAGAGCCTGTCTAGGTCGAATGCGCCTGGTAGTTCACCTCTGAGCCGTTCCCTAATCTTTGCTCTCGTGATCAGACCTTCTGCGATCTCCTTCACCTTCGCAAAGATCTCCGCTTCATTCGCCGATAGTATCTTGTGATGCTCCATCACGACATTGCCGTTCACTATGACGGTATCTACGTTTTCAATTCCTGCAGAACAAACGAGTTGTTTCGCCAAGTCGTGGACAGGGCTGACGTTCGCTACATTCAGATCTATCAAGATCAGATCCGCCTTCTTCCCAACCTCTATGGAGCCTAATTCATCGTCTGCATCTAGCGCAGCGGCTCCATTGATCGTTGCCATCTGAATCATTCTCTGCGATGAGAGGAGGGCGGGGTTGAGGCAATGGACTTTCTGTAGGTATGCTCCCGTTTTCATACACGAGAACATATCGACGTTGTCGTTGCTGGCGGTTCCGTCGGTTCCTAGGCCGACATTGACACTCTCGTTCAGCATCTTCCATACGGGAGGAACGCCGTCAGCGAGCTTCATGTTTGCAATGGGATTGTAGGCTACGTTCGTTCCAGTCTCCCTGAGCAATCTAATCTCTTTCCCATCTACCCAGACGCAGTGAGCTCCGATCATGTTAGGACCAAGCAGACCTACTTTGTGTACGTGCCTAACTGGGGTCTCTCCAAACCTCCTTTTGGACTCAAGGACTTCTCTCCTAGTTTCAGCTAGGTGCATATTGACTCCTAGCTTCTCTCTGTATGCCAGGTCTCTCACATTCTCAAGGAGCTCTCTTGATGTGGTTGTCACGATCCCAGGGGCCAACCTTACATTGACAGTGTCAATACCCCGTGAGCGGAGCTGGCGCATAGTCAGCAACGTATCGTCCATAGCCAGTTCAGCAGAGTCTTCAGTAACGTCTTCGATCTCTCTGGAGACGTAACCCCTGATCCCCGAAGACAACACGGCATCAGCAACTCTGTTCAATACCCTTTTCTCAGAGAGCTGCCCAAATGTGTCGACGAAACACGTAATCCCAGATCTGATCATCTCGATGCAGCCTAGCAACGCCATCCAGTAGCATTCTTCGGGTGTGCTGCTCAGTAATACCGGGTAGACCAGCTTGCTCAGCCAAGAATAGAGATCGAGATCGTCGCTCAATCCAGAGATAAACTTCTCCGACAGGTGCGTGTGCAGATTCACGAATCCGGGGAGTACCGCCATGTCTGTGGCTTCGATCACTCTCTCTGCGTTGTGCTGCTTCGTCACGATCGCGGAGTCGCCTAAAGCGACTATCTTGTCCTTTTCAATCGCAACAGCTCCGTGTTTATAGTATCTGCCTACGCTATCCAAGGTCAAGATCGACGCATTCTTGATCAATAGATCTGCCATGGCTCTGTCCCTCATTGACCTGCGCTGCTGTTCTTGATTGTGACCTCTACGTCTGCGGACTTGCTGTTGCATATCAAATCATCGGGGCAGGCTGTCAGGCCTACGACAACATCGCGGAGCGCTTCAAGCTCCACGTTATTACCAGGCTTGGCTGGGGAGGAAACAATCTGCATCTCTCTGACTCCCATGAACATTGTTGCCATTACGGGAAGACTCCCTCGTTCTATGCTAAAGAGTTCAGATAGGATGCCCCCTGCACCCGCGGCGCCCGTCTGGGTAGAGTTCTCTCCAGCATCCAGGAAAAAGCAAGTCGTGACCAGCAGAGGGGTGACTCTTCACGATACGCAAAACCTGATTCATGTCTCCGTCCACGAGCATGTCTCCTTCGTCAAACCTTGTCACAGTCTTGGCGCATTGAATCTTCTCCATCCGTTGAAGTTCCTAGTCAGCGGTCGATCAGATCCGATGAATGTGAGATCCGAAACTTGACCGCCGTCAATCGTCTCAACGAGTGCGACGTCTGCATGTTTCATATCAACGAGCATACCGTTTCCTTTTTTTCCAGATACCTCTTCACTGATATCCAATCCTCTCAACTCATCACAAAAGAAGCTTTGGTACCTACTACGGTTGATGGATGACCTTTAAAATGGACGCTCATTCGTGTTGAAGGTTCGACGATTGAGGGATACTCCCTTCGTTGTCGATGGGAAACCGTCAGACGAAGAGGCTGGGCCAGTCGCCAATGGGGTGGTAGTTTCCTCGATCGCTCAGATACCGAATACGACCATGTTCCGGAAGGAGCGCGCGGGGGCCTATGCGTGCTAGGCGCTTTCCGTGAGGCGAGTGCGGAATGCTTGCTCTATCTTTCCTATCTGACATCGCGTAGGAGTTAGCCGGATGTCGGTCGTTATAGGTGATAGGGATATCTAGGGGTGACAGGGAAATCTAGGGGCTGGCATCTTCGATGGCAAGTCACAATTCAGCGCAAGGCGACTTTGTGGATGAGGCTTTGAAGATAGTTTCTGCGGCTACTCAGCAGGGTATTGTGTTACGGTTGATGGGTGCTCTTGTGGTAAGGCTGCACTGTCAGAAGTTCCTTGACCTGCATGATCAGATGAAGCGCGAGCTGACCGATCTAGATTTTGTCACCTATAGGAACCAAGGAGATAAGCTGAAACTATTCTTCACAGAGCTAGGCTATACCCCAGATGAGCATATTCTAACCTACTTCGGAGACAAACGACAGAAGTACTACAACGTCACGAACGGGAGAGGGGTCGACATCTTCCTCGACAAACTAGAGATGTGTCACACGATCCCTTTCAATGGAAGACTCGAGCTGGACTCGCCCACGATCACATTAGCAGATTTCATTCTCGAGAAGATGCAGATCGTGCAACTGAATGAAAAGGACGTGAAGGATACGATCGTTATCTTTCGGGAACATGAAGTTGGAGAATCAGACAAGGAGACCGTTAACGCGTCGTACATAGCGAAGATACTTTCAGATGATTGGGGTTTCTACTATACCGTGACGTCAAACCTGTCAAAGACGAAGAATACGCTACCTTCTGTCTCCATACTGGACGACGAGACACGTGTCGACGTGTCATCCAAGATAGATAACGTCGTCAAGTATATTGAGAAAGAACCCAAGACCCTTGGCTGGAAGATGAGAGCTCGAGTAGGACCGAAGAAGAAATGGTACCGTGACGTCGAAGAACTCGTTCGCTAGATTGAGTTCCAAAGAGAAGTTCAGAGCTTAAACAGAACGCGAGAGAAGCGATCATAGGATACTCTGGTCTAACCCGCTGTTCACTAACCAAACAGAGTGCCTACTCACTCATGATGTCGTATATAGGAATCTCAAGATATCTCACAAGCCCTACGTTTGGACCGCCTGCCTCCCCCAATGCGATGACTATCCGATCAGGAGACGCCATGCATGAAGGCTTGTCCTGTACCCGTGATTTCAATTGATTCGCGCTAATTTCATTCAGTTTAGCGATAAGACGAGGTTCATCATGGATGAAATGATTTCTTGAAGAGAGACTATTGGGGGTTCATGGATAACCTTTAAAGTTGATGGTTATTCCTCTCGAAGCTCGACGAGTGAGGAATACTTCTGAATTCGATCAAGGGCAGAGTTTTGAGGGTTGACCTTTCCCGCAGGAAAGTTGAGAGTGAATCCCTACAGGAAGAGGTCTTTCAGGGATACTTGGGAGGCAGAGGTCTAGGGGCTGTGCTCCTCTCGAGAGAAATCTCACCGACAATAGACCCTCTGTCTGAGGACGCGAAAATCATCCTCGCTACGGGTCCCTTGACAGGGACGATGGCCTTTGGCTCGTCGAGGGTGAGCGTGAATTTCAAGTCGCCACTGACTGGAATCTACGGATTCAGCCTCTCTGGCGGCCACTTTGGAGCCGAACTCAAGTACGCTGGACATGACGCGGTGATCTTGCAAGGCCGCTCCAAATCTCCAGTGATGCTCGTCATTGATCAAACGGAAGCCAGATTGTCCGGCGCTGAGCCGTACTGGACGATGGATACCATCGAAACTCATGACGCGATTCGCAGAGATCTTGGGGCGGACTTTGAAATTGCCTGCATTGGCCCTGCTGGAGAGAACTTGGTGAAGTATGCGAATATCATCTTCGGGAGGAGGGCAGCAGGCCGATGCGGAGCCGGCGCAGTGCTAGGTTCAAAGAAGATCAAGGCAATAGCCATCAGGGGAGACGAACCCCTTGAACTGCACGACATGAAGCATTTTGACGAAAACATCAGAGTCATACTTGAAGCGGTGAAGAAAGACCAAGAGATGATCGACTACAAGCTCTACGGAACACCATCCCTGGTCCAAACCCTCAACGAGTTAGGAATGCTTCCGACGCGTAATTTTCAGACAGGAGTATTCGATGGCGCAGAGGAGATAGGTGGAGAGCGGATGAGGAGGAAGCTTGTGTCTAGAGATTCCGCTTGTTTCGCATGCGCGGTTGCGTGTGGAAAGGTAAGTTCCATTCACTACAAGGGAGAGACCGCAGTAACCGAGGGGCCTGAATATGAGACGATATACGCGTTAGGATCCAACTGCGGAATCAAGAGCATACATTCGGTAGCGGTTTCAGACTACTTGTGCGATAGAATGGGAATGGATACGATAACCACAGGAAACGTGATCGCTTTCCTGATGGAGTGCCACGAGAAGGGCCTACTCAAAGACAAACTTCGCGACTTTGAGATTAGGTTTGGCGAGCATGCGAAGGTTCCGGAGATAATTGAGACGATCGCTCGTAGGGAAGGCCTCGGAGCCGAAATGGCTGAGGGTGTCAGACACCTCTCCCACGTTGTCGGACAAGGATCCGACCAGTTCGCGATGCACGTGAAAGGACTCGAGCTTGGAGGCTACGATCCAAGAGGAGCCAAGGGAGAAGGCCTCGCCATGGCCACATCTGAGCGAGGAGGATGCCATCATGCTGGCGGGTATACGATGTTTGCTGAGGTATACTCTGGCAAGATGGATAGATTCAGCTCGGATGGGAAGGGATCCCTAGTCAAGGAATTGAGAAATAAGCAACTGATATTCGACTCCGTGATCATGTGCGTCTTCTACAGTGGCATCGTATACATCGACACCGTCGCGAAGCTCATGGAATACGCAACAGGATACAATTTCACGGCTTCCAGCCTTCTAGAAGCCGCCGAGCGCATATCCAATACAGAGAGGATCTTCAACTTCAGAGCTGGCGTCAGAAGAAAGGACGATACTTTGCCTCGAAGACTCATGGAGACCCCGATGCCTGAGGGGCCCTGCAAAGGTCAACGTGTTGCGCTTGATCCTATGCTCGAGCAGTTCTACAGCGAATGTGGCTGGGATTCTGAGGACGCTGCCCCAAAGGGGATGATTCACTCTACAATCGGACGGTAGAGCTCAGGCCTACGATACTTGAACAGTCCCGGGACGCATTTGTATTTCTTTGGAATTGTTAGTTCCTCGTCCGTCTTTCTCAGCCACTGCAATCTCTCTAGATCCAAGTCTGCTGAGATGACACCTTCGCCATCATTCTCGGCTAGGATATCCTCCGGGCCAGCGATCATCGATAGGCCCTTCTCCTTGCCGTAGAGATTCACGCTGATGGTGACGTAAGCCAGGTTGTCTATCGCTCTAGCCCAAATGACAGTTCGCCATGTGTCCAAGAGCTCGTAGATCTTCCCTCCAGTGGGGAAGAGCAGGACTTCAGCTCCTTTGAGTGCAAGGACACGAGAGAGCTCGGGGAAAAGAGCTTCCCAGCATATCAGTATGCCAACCTTGATTCCTTCGATCTCGAACACCTTGAGCTTGTCTCCCTTCGTCACGGGCCTTCCATCAGCGGCCACTTCAAAAGCAGCGGGAGTGGTCTTCCTATGCTTGGCGACCAATTCGCCTGAAGGACTTGCGACTAGGTAGCTGTTGTAGTAATTGCCACCGTGCACCTCGGTGAGTCCGAAAGCGATGTAGACACCCTTACTCTTGGCCTCACGGGAGAAAGCTCTCACCGAAGCATATTCGTCCAAGTTTCGATAGTTCAGCTGTTTCGCCGGCGAGACGCCGAGCAGGGACTCCTGCCAAGGACCGGGATAGCCTTCCGGGAAGCATATGAGCCGCGCACCATCTCCAACCGCTCTATCGAGATACTCCAATGCGTTGTCGACATCTTCGTCCTTTTCTCTCAACGGTTGGACTACGGTCACCCTGAACACCATCGAGGCCACCAATGTCATAGACGATTGTGGCTAGGTTCTATTCATCAATTGCTACGCTGTGCTGTGACACACCTTGCGGAGTTTCCGCTTGAACGCTAACGCGGCATGAACTCGCGCTGAGTACCGCTCACGTCAGTGGGACGGCTATGGTGCAGCCTCTTTGCCGACCTTCGTAGAGTGTAATCTCCATCTTTCCAATGTTCCCGTAGAAATCAGGATATTCCTTGAGTTTGGCGAGGATCTGTGCTCCAATCCAGGAGGCCAAGGCTTCTATGGTGACCTCCTCTACTGGTAGAAGCTTCACGTCCTCGACGGGCAGATGATACCTCTTGTTGTCTGCGGACACGTATTCAATTGTGATCGAGTCCTCTTTGTAGACGTTCTCCCCACCCGACGCAAGCAAGACCTTGTTGTTCAGTTCTTCACAGACATCCTTCGCAATCGCAGCAAGTTCCTCGAATGGAAAAACGAACTTTCCCTGGAATCCTGCTTTTCGCGCCAGTCTCACCGCAACTTCGTAGGTGTGCCCGTGAAGCCTGTTGCCGCCATGGGGCGCATCGCTGACTCTGCGGGTCGCGCTGAAACTTCCTCCAAAGAATCTCTCATCAACGAATATTGACGATTCTTCGTCCGTCAACTTTCGATCTCTCCCAACGATACTCTTGAGGGTTATGCGATTTCGCTCAGTCTAGATACCTTGCAGAAGAATAGCTCGTCTAGAGTTCTGTCATTGAATTCTTGGGTGCAGCTATCTACGCAGTCTCGTAGGATCATCGGTCGGTATCTCAGCTGGTACGCATCCACTGCTGTATACCGGATGGATGTATGTGTCTGACCTCCGACCAGGATCACGCTCTCTACACCTAGCTCCCTCAGGTATAGGTCAAGGTCGGTTCCATAGAATCCGCTAAAACGCCTCTTGTGCACCACATAGTCTCCTGACCTGGGTTTGAGTTCCTCTATGATCTCCGCGCCTTCGCTCCCCCTGATAGCGTGAGGTTCGCACAGTTCCGGGGTGAAGATCGCATCGTTCGGAGGATGTGCGCAGGTCACGTGGACTATCGGGATATCATGCGCTCTCGCATATTGCACTGCGCTCACGAGATTCGGGATCTTGCTTCTTAGTCGTTCCGCATTGAAGGGTTTGTCATGGTAAACGTGATCATTGTTCAAGTCAATGGCAAGTAATGCCTGCTTCATTTGGCGACGCCTCCGCCATATTCTCGCACGAACTGCTCAATTGTGATCTTGCGAGCGAAGAACATCGCATCCAACCCTGATTGGTGATACTCCTTCGTCTTGCTGTATAGACAGTCTTGTACAGCAACTACCGAGTATCCTCTCTGGAACGCGTCGGCTACCGTATACAAAACGCAGACATTCGTTGGTCTCCCGGCGAAAATCAATGTCTCAACTCCCAATTCCTTCAACAAGATATCGAGGTCAGTCCCGAAGAACCCGCTGAAGCGTCTCTTCTCTACGATATAATCGCCCGGCTGAGGTTTGACTTCGCTGATGATCTCTTCCCCGCCGGTACCTTTGACACAATGCTCTGCTCCTGCAGGGAAATCCGTAAACTCCGGGTCGTTTTGTCGATGTGCGTCACAGACGTAGACTACCGGAATCTTCACCTTTCTCGCATTTTCCAGCAATTGACCGATTCTCGGCACAACTTGCTCTTGGAATTCTGGGGGCATGGGAAATGGCTTCCCATGTAGAATCATGTCCTTCAACATGTTGACGACGACGACAGCGGGCTTGCTGCTGATCTTAGAACACATGATGACCGCCTCTTTGGAGGGCATGACATCTCATACTAGGGCGGTAAACAAGTGAATACGACCACGTATATAGACACTTCCAGATTACGTGTGAACGATGGCAACTGATCATCTCAATCCGTCACAAAACCGAGATGTGATGTGAGATTCAACTAGAGCGGCCGATCCTGACATGCTTTTTAGTCTAGGAATGAAGTTACTTCAGTTCAGAATTGTGTCCTGGCGTCAAGAACTCGAGCGTAGACTACGACGAGTCGACTAGCACCGACCTTCTTGAAAGGCTCGGACTCACGAAGAATCAAGCTCGGTTGTACACAATTCTACTCCGAGAGGGCCCTGCTACGATTGGTGAGCTCGCCAAGAAATCAGGTATACATCGGGCAAACGGTTACCGGATTGTGAGCCATCTCAAGAACATTGGCCTCATCGAATTGTTACTCGGGGGCGTCACGAAGGTCAGGGCCCTTGACGTGGGCGAAGCTCTTGACATCCTTATCGCAAGGCAGGAAGAGCAGCTGGATAGGATAAGGAGCGTGAAGTCGCGCACACGTCTGAAACCCAGCGAACAACTGATGGACTACGGTATTCCCTCCGTTCGTTCGGAACAGATCTTCGCGAGGCTCCTCGTCGGGAGACATGTGTATGCTCAGCAGGAGAGGCTGATACAGGAATCGAAGGAGGAGATCATCCAAGTAACGTCTATGAAGGGGTTTCTCCTCGCGAGGAATATCGGTCTCATAGATTCAATGGCTACCAAAGCGAAGAAGGACGGCGTCAAGGTAAGGATCCTCACCGAAACTGCCGGGTACTCGGTGAGCGTGCGCAGTGAAATTCCGAAGGAATTGGAAATCCGTCACCGCGCCAACACTTTGACAATGCTCAGGTATTTCATCGCTGACAAGAAACACCTCATTTTGAAGATGGCGGCCCCGCCTCAGGTTCTAGATCAGTCCGTAGCACTGTGGTCGAACAGTTCAGACTTGATTCAAGGTTTGCATTACGAGTTTGAGAGACTATGGGCTGCGTCTTCTGGAGTTCGATGACTGGCCATCGAGAAACGACTGTAACCAGAATTCAGAAGGGAGTCTCGCTACCAACGTAGCAACTGATCCTTTCCTGCTCAAAGAGCTTCCTGATCTGATTCATTCTTTCGACGGAGAGAGGTTGCGTGTCCTTGTAGACATAGTCCAGACCGAGTTGCTCGTACTTGGAGACTCCCAACCTATGAAATGGAAGCAGATTCACCTCGCTCTTTCCGATCTTTCCCAGGAACTTAGCCACAGCCAAGACGTTGTTATCGGAATCATTGTAACCTGGAACAACAGGCATCCTCGGGATTATGCGTGGAGACTCCCCCAGTGCCGCTATTCGTTCGATGTTCTTCAAGATCAACTCGTTGGTGACGCCGGTCTCCTGCTTGTGCTTCTCGGGATCCATGTGCTTGATGTCCACGAAGATCCAATCCAAGTACTGCAGTGCTTTCTCCAGTCGCGCCCAAGGCACGTTCGCACAGGTCTCCATTGCGGTGTGAACGTAAGCGTCATGGAGTTCTTTGAGCAACGCCAACGTGAATTCGGGTTGAGCTAGCGGCTCGCCTCCGCCGAGAGTGACTCCGCCTCCGCTTCCCCAGTAGGCTCGATCCCTATGGACGGTATCCATCAGTTCCTGAACCGTAACGTAGCGCCCTACCACCCTCAGTGCTCCGTTGTAGCAACCTTTCGTGCAGCTGAAGTGATCACAGGTCCCGCATTTCGAGCGATCGAACGCAGGGTAGTCGCCAGTTTTGTTGACCGAAATCGCACCTACTGGACAGGCACCTATGCAACTGTACGTCTCTTTTCTGCATTGTCTCTGGCTGTACATCATTTGTGGTTTCGGTTTTTGGCCCTCCGGGTTGCAACACCACTTGCAGGTGAGCGGGCATCCCTTCATGAAGATTAGAGTTCTGCAGCCTGGACCGTCATGAACAGAGAAACCCTGCACATCAAATATCAATCCCCTTGGATTGTGCGTTTCCTGCGAAGAGAGTGCCGCGCTGCCATACGCTTGCAGGGCTATCCCTTCCTTCCGACGAGTGGGTCGAGCGTGTTCGCGAACTCGAGCCTCTCATCCATCTGAGAATCCACGAGCGGCAACCTACTTCTCGTCGCCCGGGAGATCTGAGCGCCACTCGAACATCTCGCAGGTCCTAGTCACAAGATCCGGATAGGTCAGCTCATTCCCCTTGCAGAGACCTAGATACTCTTCTTTCGGTGAGTAATGCTTGCAGAACTTACATTTCTTCACAGGTGCGCATTCCTTGCACGCCGGGTCGTCGATCTTTACTGTGTGCTTGTTGACATGGCAAAGGCCTTTGAATACGTCGACCGGCACGAAATGGTCACAGTCAGCGCATCGCTGCACAACCGCTTGCGACAACACCTAAGCCAACTCCTCGTATTCCGTTCTTGCGATTATCTCGTCCTGTATCGGCTTAGGAAGTTCCACCCAATAGTGAGTGAACCCTGCGACCCTCACGAGGAGATCTCGGTACTTCTCGGGATGAGCTTGAGCATCCCGTAGCATCTCAGAATCAACTATGTTGAACTGTATGTGGAATCCTCCCTTGCGCATGTATGCCCGTATCAATTCGAGAAGCTTCTTGCTACCTTCTCTTCCTTTGATGGCTGAAGGATGGATCTTCAGATTCATCTGCGTGCATTGAGAACTTGAGTGATCCCAGCACGTGGCGGAATTGAACAACGCGTAGGGGCCGTTGAGGTCTGTGCCGGGATAGGCGGATAGAGACGCATCGGCCAGAGTTGTTCCGTGAAGGCGTCCATCCGGAGTTGCTATGTTGACGGCTCCCATTGGACCGTGAGTTGAAACTGAGAGCTGAAGCGCGTACAGCGGCCTAGCGAACAATGATTTGTACTCTTGAACAACAGAAGTGTAGAATTGCTCCCACTCCTTCAGAATGTCATCGGCGTAGGGTTCGTCGTTGCCGTACTTCGGCGCATTCACGCACAGGTGATGGATCTTGTCCCAGTTGTGCGAAATCTTAGCTTGATCCAGAAGCGAGTATGACCCGACTTCCTCGGCTCTCCTGTAACCGAAGTTGTGTCGAAGTGCTTCTCTCAACTCCTCTAGGCTGATCTTCTTGTTGTCGTAGACATTGAATTTCAGGGAAGCAAGCGAGTTGACCATGTTGATGCCGCCGCAGATGTTAACGCTGAAGTTTCTGTTGTACCTTGAACCCATCATGCCAATGTGCATCCCTTTCTCAAGACAATCGGGTTTGAGCATGGAATTCACGACAGAAGGAGTCAGCTTTCTCCACACGTCATGCTGGATGTTGTTGCAGCGGATCAGAATGTCAACGATTTGTTTGAAGTACTCCTTGTACGCCGCCCACAAGTCGTCAAAGGTTTCTAACTTCGATCCATGAGACGGGAGTACTCTGTCGCCTGTTCTCTGATCGACTCCGTCGAAGAGCACAAGTTCGAGAATCTTCGGGAGGTTGAGGAAGTGCACGCCAACATCTGTGGCAGCAGCGGCTCCGCCTCGAGGGATCACGTGCTTCTTGCCATTCAGGGTCAGCTCTGCCCACGTGCAAGCGGCGGTTTGGAGACATCCGCCTATGGCGACAGCTCTGGCATCATCGACGTTCATGCCTTCTGGACCAAAGTTCTTGAGGAGGAACTCCATTGCGACTTTGTTGTTGACCCAAGCCGGATATCCGGTGCCTGTTTTATTGCACTCTACGGCCTTGAGCAAGAATTCTTCGGGAAGCTTCTCATCGTATAGGAGAGTCATGGTGGGCTGCGGTGACTCGCATGTCATGCCCGCTTCGATCATGAGCGTCTCCAATTCGTTTGTAGCGCTCTCGCCGTTTTTGGTCAGTCCGCCAAGACTGACGTTGTTGAAGGTGCTACCTGACTGGATTCCTTCTATCACGGTCTTGGGTCCGAACAGATCGAACTCGGTGAATTTCATTCTCATACATTCGAGCAGTTCAAGCGTCTTCTCGCGATCGAGTACACCATCCTCGATATCCTGTTTCCACCAAGGGTACAGGATCTGTCCAAGTCTTCCCGGTGCGAGGCCGGAGAAGTTGTCCTCAGCTAGAACAGCCATATGGAACGTCCAGCATACTTGGAGGGCTTCCCGGAACGTTCTAGGCTGCTTGGAGGAGATCCATTGGAGCGTGTTCGCAATATCCTCGTACTCAGCCTTCTGTTTCATGTCGGTCTCGGTACTCGCGAGCCTCCTCGCCTCAGCTGCGTAGTTGAGGACCCATCTGTTGATCCCTTCCAGAACTGTGATCGTAGCTTTGTAGAAGTACAGCCTGTCCATTCCGTTGACGCCATCGTTGCCAGGATCACCTGCGACATCTTCGATCTTCTTTCGGCACAGATCAATCATTCCATCAATTCCGTACTGCAGCGGGTAATAGTAGCTGATGACTTCTCTTCCTTGAGGCAGAGTGTAGCCGGAGTCGTACATGCAAACGAGGCTGCGCATGATGGCCTCCTTTGTGTCATATCCGGCGACCATCTTCTCGTACTTCAGCGAGAGATCTTCGACAGATCTTCGATCCCACATTGTGGTGATGTTCTTCAGAATCGGGTACTCTTCCTTCCTGAGGCCGAACTTACCTGCGATCGAGACGACGTTGCCTACGTTTGCAGTAATGTTGCCTCCGCCCTTTGGAACCTTCACAACATCTTCGCCAGCGAGTCCACGCCGCTTGGCTTCTTGGTAACGCTTCTCGGTCTCCACAATGAAAGTCTGTGACACCCAAGGCATGGGATAGGATCCCCTGAGATACAGTGTTCGTCCCATGACGAGCAATTCGCCTGGAAAAAGCGTGGGAGTCAAATGAGAATAAGCGTACTTTAGGGCTTCAGCCCTCCGAATTATCGGGATCTCCCCTTCCAACTGGTTCCATCTTCTCGTGTACCAGTAGGGGAATTCAACGCTCACCGAGGATTTTGTTTCAAAATAGAGATCTCTTATCTTTCGAGTCCGAGGAAGAGGCTCTTTCTTGACTTCGCGGCGTTCAATACCTTGGGATTGCACACAGCCGTAGCGATAGGCCAGCCGCAGACCGGTTTGCTCAGGCTTATCCGTATTTGTCTCCATGTCCAGCATTCATCCTCTTCGAGTGTTCGCTCTACACGAGTAGCTGCTCGATCTCGGGCGGTATAAGGATGTGTAGTCAACGCAACGCGACGATTTCCAGCGACAAGTTGAGCGTCATTAATCATTTTCGAATTTGCCAAGGGCTTCGCGATGAGCTGAAAGATCTACTGGATTCCAGCGATCCTTCGAAACTGATTCAGATGTAGTCCTTTCTACCATCACGCAGTGCATTCAGGATCTTGTCCGGAGTGATGGGTAGCGATCTGAACCTTATTCCGATCGCGTCTCTTATGGCGTTGGCGATCACAGGGGCCACAGGGTGCAGAGATGCCTCACTGATACTCTTTGCGCCGACTGCACTGGGTTCGTCTGTCTCGATTAGTATAGCGTCTGCTTGCGGCATATCTGCTATTTGTGGAATCTTGTAGTCGCTGAGGTTCGAGTTGAGTACTTGCCCATGATCGCCGAACTTCACTTCCTCCATGAGAGCTAGACCAATGCCCTGACCGATTGCGCCATATATCTGACCCCTAGCTCCGGGTGCGTAGATGGCCTTTCCGACATCCTGAGCCGCTGTATATCTTGTCACGAACACCTGTCCGGTTAGGAGATCTACTTCAACCTCGCCGAAGTGAGCCCCGAATGGTGGCGGGTTGTCCGGAGGTTCCTGAGCCATCGATACAACCAAGCTCCTGTTCAGGTGGAATCTAACGAAGAGACCCAACTCCGAAAGCGTAACCAGGGGTTTGCGATCATTTGTTGATTGTACTTCCTTGCGTGAGATCTCCAAGGATGCTGGGTCTTGTTTCAGCATGACTCCAGCCGCTTCGAGAACTTGCGTCTTCATTTTGTCGCAGGCGGCTTTCACTGTGCTTCCGACGACGTAAGTGCCTCGGCTCGCGTGGATTGGGCCTTCGAATAGAGTCGTGTCGGTGTCGCCTGTCTCAAGATCTATCATCTCGTTGTCTACGCCAAGCGTGGTTGCTGCTATGTTCCTGTATACCGTGTGCTGACCACAGCCCATGTCGATCGCTGCCGTCAAGACCGTGAATTTTCCGTCCTCGTTGAACTTGACTATCACGCCACCATGCTCAATTATCGGCTCGGTTGGTGTCTTGGAGCCTGTACCGGAGCCTCTGATGGTTTGGAAGGCCACGCCTCTACCCCTTCTCCTGTTTGGATTGGTTGGCTGCTGCAAGGGCTTGTCCCAACCGAAACGCCTTGCTGCAGTTCGGGCTGCCTCTTCAAGCCCCCACGATCTTACAACGTATCCCGAGCGGGGATTAACGTCGCCCAGCTTGAACGAATTCATGAGTCTGAACTCGATTGGATCGAATCCCATCTTGCGTGCTATTTCGTCCATTTGGCTCTCGATACCGAAACTTGCTTGGATGCCACCGTAGCCTCTCATAGCGCCGGGCGAGTAAGTATTCGTATACACGGCGTATGCTTCGAACAGACGGTTTGGTGCATTGTACGCACAGTCGAAGTAGAGTCCGCCTACGAGTGCCACACTTGGCCCATGAGTTGCATAAGCACCAGTGTTCAGTACGTACTTGCAGTGTCTGGCGGTTATCTTCCCATCTTTGCGGACTCCGGTCTTGAACGTCAAGTGAACGTCGTGCCTTGAGGTTGTAACAAATACCTCATCTCTCTTCAGGACGAGCTTCACCGGCTTCTTCGACTTCAGAGCCAGAAGAGCGCAGATGGGTTCCACCTCGCTCATCTGCAGCTTGGAACCAAAGGCTCCGCCAAGGTAGGATGGATGCACTGTGATCCTTGATACAGGCATCGCCAGCGCTTCGGAGAGTTTGTTTCTCAGCATAAAGATACTCTGTGTTGAAGACCAGATGTTGAGTTTCCCTGTCTCGTCCCAATAAGCGACGGAGCAGTGCGGTTCTAGAGGAACCTGGTTCTGTCTCTGTGTTCTGTATTCGTCGACGAAGACCTCGTCGGCATCTTGGAATCCTCTTTCCACATCGCCGACTTGTATGACCATCGGGCTTCCGTCTTTCGCTCCCCACGCGAACGCAACATTGTACTCGAGACCCTTCCTCACTCTAGGAGCGTTCGGCTCTAAGGATTTGAGAGGATCCAGAACAAAGGGCAGATCCTCGTATTCGACCTGGATCTTCTCCATCGCCTCTTCGGCTGTCTCAACACTCGTGGCGGCGACTGCTGTCACGGGCTCGCCCGTGTAGCAGACTTCGCTTCTCATTATGGATTTGTCTCGGGGAACAAGTTCTGCTCTAGGATACGGCGCGTTGAAGATTGGGCTATAGTGAGTATCTGGAACATCCTTGTACGTCAGTACTGTCTTGACTCCGGGAAGCCTGAGCGCCTTTGAAGCATCAATGGATTTGATTATGGCGTGTGGCCTATCGCTGCGGAGGATGGCGCCGTACAACATGTTCGGAAGTTGCAGGTCTGATGTGAATCGGAGTTTGCCTGTGACTTTTTGAACGGATTCAATTCGTGACAAGGCTCACCATTCTCCGCTTGATGTAATATAAGAGAATTTACATGCCCCCACCTTTGTTGGGGAACACTAAGCCTTATTAGCGCCAATGAAGCCCCTGATTTTCCATGAGAGCTACTGCACCAACGTTCGAATACTACACACCAAGGACGGTTACTGAGGTTCTGAAGTTAATTGGGAAACTGAAACCGGTCAACATGATCGCTGGTGGAACTGACTTTGTTCCCGCAGTGAGACTGAAGGGCTTCAGGCCTGAGAATGTCGTCTCTCTTGTGAATCTCAGAAGGGAACTGAGTTACGTGACTCTCAAGGGCGACACTGTAAGGATCGGTGCGTTGACCAAGATCAGGGATGTGCAGAGATCTGAACATATTCGCAAAGCCACGTGTCTTCACGAGGCACTCTCGCAGATTGGATCCGTTCAGATCAGGAACATGGCAACAATTGGAGGCAACCTCTGCAACGCCAGTCCTGCTGCCGATTCGGCTCCACCTCTCCTCGTGCTGGATGCCTCTGTTGAGATAGTCAGAAAAGGTGGGCGGAGGACGATTCCGTTGAAGAATTTCTTCCTTGGACCGGGCAAGACAGTCTTGAGAAAGGGCGAGCTGTTGAAAGAGATTACGTTCCGGCCCGAAGCGGGGACCGCATCATCGTTCCAGAAGCTAGGTCGAACAAGAGGCGAAGATATCTCCACTGCCACGGCGGCCATCTTGCTCAAGACTGACGGGTCGAAAATATCCCAAGCCAGAATCGCTCTTGGCAGCGTAGCTCCTACCCCGATCAGGGCATACAAATCCGAGAAGGAGCTTGTTGGAAAGACGGCCTCTGAGGTCATCCTAGACGCAGCAGCAGCCAAGGCAGCCGAGGAGGCGAAGCCCATAACTGATGTGAGAGCCAGCGGAGACTACAGGAGAAGCGCAGTCAAGGCGCTCGTTAGGCAGGGGCTTGCTCAGGCTCTGGAAAGAGCACGTGGTGGTGCATGACATGGACATGAAGATGAAGATCAATGGCGAACCCGTGACGCTAGATGTGCCACCCAATGAACTACTGCTTGACACTTTGAGGACGAGACTTGGACTTACAGGCAGCAAGGACGTGTGTAGGACAGGAGACTGCTGCGCCTGCACTGTACTGCTGAACGGCAGAGCAATCAATTCCTGTTTGATTTTCACATCCGAAGCAAACGGATCCGATGTCCTAACCATTGAAGGCCTTGGTCAGAATGAGAAGCTGCATCCGCTTCAGGAAGCTTTCGTCGAAGAGGACGCAACCCATTGCGGCTACTGCACACCCGGGATGATCATGTCAGCTTACGCACTGTTACAGGAGAATCCAAATCCAACTCGTAAAGACGTTGAAGAAGCTCTTGCAGGGAATCTCTGCAGGTGCGGCACCTACTATAGCGCAGTCAATGCTGTCCTCAAAGCAAGTGAGAAACTCAGACCGGATGTCTAGGGGGTAGCTCGCTGACAGTTCGTGAACCAGAACAGGTAGATGGCTGCTCTCTTTCCTTCTGATTACATCTCTTTGGAGAAGTGTCTCGGTTGATTGAACTGGTTCTGAAGAATGGAAAACTTGTGACTTCGTCAGGAATCCTCGACGGCGGGGTTGGTATCGACGAGGGCAAAATAAGAGACATTGCGAGAGATTCAAACCTCCCTGCAGCTGACAAGGTCATCGATCTCAAAGGGAAACTAGTTCTCCCAGGAGCCATTGACATTCACACACACCCTGGCGGAAAGCATCCGTTGGGCGACGATTTCAGAACGGAGACACCGGGTGCACTGCTTGGCGGCGTCACGACAATGGGGGGGATCGTGCGCGTTCCGAGGATGGGCCAGCCCTTCAAAGAGGATACAGATCCGGCCGATGTCGTCTCGTGGTTTGATGTCTTCGAACTGGGCAAGAAAGTGGCGGAGCAGAATTCCAGCACGGATTTCTTCTTTATCTTCACTCTTAACGCGATGCAACATGCTGAGCAAATACCTGACTATGTTCAGAAGCTGGGCGTTTGTGGGTTCAAGTATCATGGCAATCTGAAGAACGTAGCAGATCATCCGATGGGAACCAAATGGGCCAGACGGATGGCACTCCCTGTCTCATACGATGATCGACTCGCTTTTCGAGCGATGGAGCAGGTCGCGAAGACAAGCAAAGGGGTCCTGTTAGTACACTGTGAGAATACCGAGATCTCCAAGATGTTTACTGAGCGGGTCAAAGCGACGGGAAGGACCGACCCGGCAGCATGGAGCGAAACACTGCCTGGTTTCCTCGAAGCAGACCACGTCAGAAGGTACACGTTCCTATCGAAAGTCACGGGCTCCCGAATGCATGTCGTCCACTTGACATCGAAGGAAGGACTCGAGCAACTAATCGCCGCGAAGAAAGAAGGCGTCAAAGTGACCGCTGAAGCTTGTCCGCAGTACCTGATGGTCGACCTGGCCAAGGCTGGTTTCCTTGGCAAGCTCAATCCGCCGCTGAGGCACGAAGCAGACAGAGAAGCGCTCTGGACCGGCGTGATGAATGGTTGGATTGATTCGATTGGCACTGATCATGTGGTTAGCAACAAGTATGAGAAACTGGTATGGGGAGACGGATCTGTGGGCGGAGATCCTGCGTCAAACATATGGTTCACAGGTTCCGGGAGCACAGGCATACAGACGATGCTGATCACGATGTTCTGGGAAGGATTCAGAAGAAGAGGGATCACGCTCGGAAGACTGGTCGAGCTTGTCTCAACTAATCCGGCTAGGATCGTGGGTCTATTTCCGAAGAAGGGAACATTGAGTGTGGGTTCTGATGCGGACCTGACAGTGATAGATCAGGACAAAGAGGGCAAGATAACCACTGACTGGTTGAGATCATACGGTGATTTCACGCTGTTCGAGAACATGGAGGGCAAAGGATGGCCGTGGATGACGGTACTGAGGGGAAAGATCGTGGCGTTAGATGATGAACTTCAGGTCGGGCCGGGCTACGGTAGGTTCGTGAGATCCGCATGACCACAATAGTCAAACACGCTGTCGTCTACACGAACAACCCCGTGGTTGGAGTCATTTGGGATGGCGCCGTTGTGACCGATGGTCCTCGTATAGTGGACGTTGGCAAGACCGACGACCTGCTACGCAAGCATGATTCTGCTGATCTAGTGATAGATGGCAAGTGGAAGCTTGTCATGCCAGGGCTCATCGATACGCACATGCACCTAGACGCGGCCTACCTAAGAGGACTCATCCCACCAAAGTGGATGGGTTGGTTAAGGGCTTACTTTGGATGGTACTTCGATCTCATCGATGAGGAAGACTTCTACTACTCCGCCTTGTTCAGCATTGGCAAGCGGCTCCTGACTGGCACAACTACGGTTGTTGATTCTGGTCCTCTTCCAGGGTTTGAGAAGCAGGCGGTAGAAGCGGTTGAGAAGAGCGGTGTGAGGGCTAACCTGAACCGGATAACGATGGACGTATATGATGAGGCCCTAGGTGAGGACGGTTTTTCTACCAAGCATAGAGAGAACACGGAGAAAGCGATCAGAAACGGACGCGACTTCATCAAGAGATACAATGGGCACCTAGGCAGGGTCAAGGCGGGACTCTGTCTGATGCAAGTCCCAACGACCAGTGAAACGCTGGGAAAGGAAACCCGAAAGATCGTTGACGAACTGGATGGGACTTTGCATACTCACGCTGGGGTGCACGGAGAGTTGCTTGAGAGGACGACCAAGCTTCATGGAGTGGGGGACATCGAGTATCTGGACAAGATAGGTGTCCTCTGCAACAGAATGACCGCGGCTCACATGGGTTGGCTATCTGAAGACGAGATGAAACTCGTTGCTTCAAGAGGAGTAAACGTGTCGCATTGTCCCACTTCGACAACAATCAACGGGAAGGGAATCCTCTCCAAGGGGAACATTGTTAGGATGCATAAGATGGGAGTGAACATCGCTCTTGGTACCGATGAGCTGGACATAACCGACCTAGTGCGGGTAATGTTCGCGGTCCTGATACACAGAGACGTGTGGATGGACTCCGGACTATTCCCGTTCGAGAAAATCGTCGAGATGGCCACAGTCAACGGAGCCAAGGCGATAGGTATGGGAAACGAACTCGGTACAATAGCGAAGGGGCAACTCGCTGATTTAGTGCTCTTTGATCTGAAGAACGTGGACTTCATTCCTGCCTACGAGTACTCTTTGCTACCAAACCTGATCACATCAGGCTCTGGGACTTCAGTGGACACAGTCATGATCCACGGTCAACCCGTGGTAGAGAATGGAAGAATAGTGACGTTCGACATGAACGAGGTCGCTGCGCAAATCCAAGAACGAGCAGCCAGATACATAGAGTCCGCTGTGGAAAAGGGGATGCACAAAATAGGCGCTGGACTTTCATTCCCCTTCGCGTTCTAGACTCTCACGTGCGACTGGCCACAACTGTTCGAGCAGAGAGGTCGAAGTTTGCCAGGGCACGTTCAAGGTTAAGGAGATTGCGAATACGTCTGCGCACTTTTCGAGTCAGCATCAGGCATCTGAAGTTTGATAACTTCAGTGTGATGTGCGAGCAGGCGAGGACCTTGCAGCACCTAATCGCCTCAAGAGGTGCGTGTGATTTCCCATTATTATTTCACTAGGGGTTCTGCTGTTTCACTTCTCTCTTCTTTCGGTGGCTGTTTCCTGTGGAATGCTTGGATGGGTGTTTCGAGCGTTTCGATGTTGAGGCTGAGGTGGGG
>Ga0315282_10003259_pt1 | contig 29207 bp, 27 predicted proteins | sample YL17G07_20_MG_FD_203693 | JGI IMG/M metagenome (GOLD analysis project Ga0315282, IMG submission 203693) | Sediment microbial communities from Yellowstone Lake, YNP, Wyoming, USA - YL17G07_20 | ecosystem: Environmental > Aquatic > Freshwater > Lake > Sediment | place: USA: Wyoming | collected... | reverse complement strand
TCCTTCAACCCGGCGATGATCTGCTCCTCCCTGAATCGGCTCTGCCTCATCTCCGGTCCTCCTCGGGGCTTTTATACCCTGGGAGAACTCTCATTTACACTGGTACAGTTTTCGGGGGGCAGGTCACGAAGACCCAGGCCGACTCCGCACGCGACCTCTAAGACCGCCTTGCCCTCGCAATGCCTCGCAGCAACATGATACCGAGTGTAAAGCATGGAAAGTTGTTCGCGGGTTGCACCGATGCCCGGCAACTCGGTGAGCGTCGAAAAATTGCGCGTGGTCACGAATCTGCGCACTCTATTGGGTTACCCGGCCTTCCTTATTTTTTGTGGGACGCGGGCCACTGTCCGGAGTAACGGAGTGGCCCGTCTTAGCCAAGCTTTTCCAGCCGCTTGCAAGCCTCCTCCAGGTCAGGGTCGTTCTTGGCATAACAAAAGCGGACAAAAATGCCACCCTCGCGCCCGTGAAAGAACGCCTCCCCGGGAACCGTCGCGACCCCAGTCCGCGACAGCAGGTACATTGCTTTTTCCTTACTCGTCGTTCCCGGCAGGCGCGAAGCATCCGCAAGAATATAGTAAGCGCCATGTGGCGAGCAAGGGGGAAGTCCGGCGCGTTCGAGTGCCGCGCACAAAAGGTCCCGCTTGGCAGTGTACTCCGACACAAGGTGGCGATAGAAGTCCGGCGAAAGTTCTCGAATGCCCTGCGCCACCCCCAGTTGGAGGGGAGCCGGAGCACACACATAAACCAGGTCGTTCATGGGGCCGATCACCTGTGCCCATTCCGCCTTCGATACGCTATAGCCGATCCGCCAGCCGGTGATGCTGAAAGTCTTCGAAAAACCGGAGATGGTGACCGTACGCTCGGCCAGACCGGGGAGCGCGGCCGGGCTCACGTGCTTTCGGCCGTCGTAAACGAAGTACTCGTAAATCTCATCGGTGAAGACGATCAGATCGTGACGCTCGGCAAACTCGCCAATCCACTCGAGTTCCTGGCGGGTGAACACCTTGCCGGAAGGATTGGCCGGCGTGTTGACCATAACGCCTTTGGTCTTGGGTGTGTAAGCTTTCTCCAGGTCCTCGGGCGTGAAGGTCCAATCCGGCGGACGCAGGGTGACGTAAGTGGGCACCGCTTCGACCGTCCAAAGGGTGTTCACGTGATAGCCGTAATACGGCTCAAAAAGAATCACCTCGTCGCCCGGATCGAGCAGTGCGAGACACGCGCAATAAAAAGAGCCCGTCGAACCTGCGCTTACCGTAATTTCCGTTTCCGGGTCGGCCTTGATGCCATTGTAGGCGCGCATCTTCCGGCTGATGGCTTGCCGAAGTTCGGCCAGGCCGTCGAAGCGAGTATAGCTGTTGAAGCCCCGGTCCATCGCGGCCTGCGCCCCGCGTCGCACCGGAATGGGGACCTCCGTATCGCAAACCCCCTGCGCCAGGTTGATGCCCTTCACCTTCTCGCACTCAATGGTCATTACCCGAATTTCGGACTGTGCGATGAACCCTGCCCGCTTGCTCAGCTTTAAGGCCACGGCCTCTCCAGGATTGAATGAATTTTCCCAAGTCCTTCCCGGCCTCGGCTAGGCAGAGAAGAATTTCCGAACGGACTCGGCGACGATCTCCACCTGTTCGGGCGTCGTCTCGGCGCTCATGGGAAGCGACAACACTTCCCGGCAGATCGCCTCGGTCTCCGGAAGCCTGGAATCTGCGAGGCCCAGGTCCTTGTGGTGCCACATGGGCTTCGGCCAGCTCACCAGGGTCTCGATCCCGTCATTTTTCAAATGCTCGCGCAGCGCGTCCCTTCGCGAGGTTCGAACCACATAATTCTGATAGGTATCAAAATAGCCGTCGCAGTCCCAATGGGGCAACTTCAGGTCTGGAATTCCTTCCAGGTTTTTCCGATAGAGCTCCGCTATTGAGCGGCGATGAGTGATCCAGTCCGGAAAATGACGTAGCTTCGCATCCAGCACAGCCGCCTGGACGTTATCGAGGAGCGCGGTCTGGCCGTGATAGTGATACTCGCCGGTCTGGCGGTCCTCACCGTTGTAACGCAGCAGCGTCGCCATGCGTGCGACCTTCGGGTCGTTGGTCGTTATCGCCCCGCCGTCACCGAACCCCCCCAGCGCCTTGAAGGGATAGAAGCTGAAGCAGCCTGTCAGGCCGATGGCGCCCGCTTTCTTGCCCTTGTGGCTTGCGCCCAGGGCCTGAGCAGCGTCCTCGATCACCACCAGTTTGTGCTTGTCGGCGATTTCCATGATGCGGTCCATCTCGCAGACGCGCCCGTTCAGGTGGACCGGAAGCAAAGCCTTGGTTTTCGGCGTAATGGCCCGTTCCAACTGCTCCGGGTCCATATTGTAATCTTTGCGAACTTCCACCAGGACGGGCTTCGCGCCGCAGTTCACAATCGCTGAAACCGTGGCGACAAACGTGTGGGCCACGGTGATGACTTCGTCTCCGGGGCCGATGCCCGCCGCCCGGCACGAGAATTCCAGAGCGTGGTAACCGCTATTCAAACCCACGGCGTATTTTACGCCCACAAAATCGGCGAGATTTTTCTCGAAGTCACACAATTGCTGACGGTAAATCAAATCTCCGCGGGAGAGGCATCCGATAATCGCCGAATCAATTTCGGTTTTTAAGGCGGAATAATGTGCCCGCGGATCGACAAAGGGGACCCTCCAGGTCATATCTTCTCCGTGATGGCCAGTACTTTCTGGACTACCGTTACTACGGTTCGGGTGTTAGGGTAGTAGGCTTCCTCGAGGGGACGGCTCATCGGCGCGGGTGAATTCGGAAGGCCCACACGAATAATGGGAGCCCTGAGGTATTCGAAGACCTTACCAGCTACCGTCGCCGTAATTTCCGCTGCAATGCCGCAGGACTCCCAACCCCCATCCGCCACGACAAGACGCCCGGTCTTCCTGACCGACGAACACACCAATTCCTCATCCCAAGGGCTTATGGAGCGGAGGTCTATAAGCTCTGCGTTCACATCATCCCGAGCCAGAATTTCCGCGGCTTTTTCCGCTTGTCGGGCGAGGTATGAGGTCGCTACGATTGTGACATCCTTCCCCTCCCGCCTGACAACGCCTGTTCCGATCGGCACGCTGTACATTTCCTCGGGAACGTCGCCAGTCTCTTCATAAAGCCATCGGTCGTCAATATACATTACAGGGTTGCCGTCCCTGACTGCTGCGATCAACAGCCCCTTGGCATCGAAAGGCGTACTCGGCATCACCACTTTCAGCCCGGGGACGTGCATGAAAAAAGCATGGAGGGCCTGGGAGTGCTGAGCGGCCTGCTCTCCACCGCGGTTGATTACAGCGCGAATCACTACAGGCACATTTAATTGGCCTCCGAACATATACGACCAATTCGCGGCTTGGTTGACGATGGGATCCACCGCCAGGAGCATGAAGTCCATCCGGGGGTGGAATACGATCGGGCGCATTCCGGCCAGCGCAGCCCCCACTGCTGCTCCGGTTGTGGCATTTTCACTGACCGGTGAATCAAGCACGCGGTGCCGCCCAAATTCCTTGTCGATATCCTTCAGGCTTGTGCCGGCGTACCAGGGGCTCCAGAGTCCCTGACCGAGGAGAAAGACCCTTTGATCGGCCGCCAGCAGCTGGGCGTGAGCCTCTCGGATGGCCTCTGCGTATGAGAGTTTGCGCATCCTATGATGACTCCTCCATGGGGCAGAATACGTAATCCGACATCTCACGTTTCTCGGGATAGGGAGACTGGCGCGCAAAAGCGACGGATTCTTCGACTTCCTCCTTCACGGTCCTCTCAATCTGCTCCAAATCGCTTTGGGTGGCGCCGTGTTCAAATAACCGAGCGCGCGCGCGCGCGATGGGGTCCCTTGACATCCATTCCTGGAGTTCATCCTTTCTCTTGACGCCAACGTCCATATCCCAGGAGGGCCCCACGTGCCCTCGCCAGCGATAGGTGCGGCATTCCAGCAAGGTCGGCCCTTCTCCGGCTTGCGCACGGTTTATTGCCTCCGCTGCTGCCCGATAAACTATTTCGATGTCGTTGCCATCCAAAGGCAGGCCCGGCATCCCCTGCGCTTCCGCAGCTTTGTAAATGTTGTCCTCGGCGCGATGCTGCAGCAGAGGCATGTGGCTGGAATAGAAATTGTTTTCGCAGACGAAAACCACCGGTAAACGATACAGAGCGGCCAAGTTGAGCGACTCGTGAAAGTGGCCCTCATCGGTCGCACCATCCCCGAAAAACGAGACGGAAACGGTGCCGTCCCCGCGGAGCTTGGATGCCAATCCCCCGCCTACCGCGAGCGGAATCGTGGCGGCCACGAGCGGCACCGTCCCGAGGATCCCAACCTCTTTCGCAAACAGATGCATCGAACCGCCGCGCCCCCTGGAGCATCCCGTGCTCTTGCCGTACAGTTCCGCCATCAGGGCGCGGAGGTCTCCCCCCTTCGCCAGGTAATGGCCATGCGAACGGTGCCCCCCCCAGACGAGATCCCCCTTCCCGAGGGCCGCGCAGACGCCGGTTGCTATCGCTTCCTGTCCAATATAGAGATGACAGGGCGTCTTGATCTCGCCCGCAGTAATCAGCTCCGCCACGTGCTCTTCAAAAATGCGAATCCGCACCATCGTAACATACATGTCTCGCATGAGCGGAGGCGTTATCTCGGGTGTCCTGTACTTAACGGCCATTTCAAATTTCTCTTTCTCATCGAACGCCTAGGAACCACGATTCGAGGATCGAAATATGATGGCTCCGACCGTTTGGAAAATAATACCGATGTCGATCCAGAATGTTCGCTTGCGGACGTATTCGAGCTGCAAGCGGATCTTCTCCGGCCGGATTAACTCTAGGTACGCCTTTTCGGGGTCGGGACTCCCGGCCAGAATCGCGCCTTCATCCGAATTCCACAAAGACGCCCAGTCCGTAATGCCCGGGCGAGCACCCAGGATGGCTTTCCCCTCTTCCGAGTACAGGTCGACGTACATCTGAACTTCTGGCCTGGGACCAACGAAACTCATTTCGCCTTTAAGGACATTGATCAACTGGGGGAGTTCATCGAGCTTGTACTTCCGGATGAACCTCCCCACTTTCGTAATCCGCGGGTCGTCGTCGGGGGTGGATGGACCGCCTAGCTTTTCGGCATTAACTACCATAGTCCGAAACTTGAAAATGCGAAACGGCTTGCCAAACCTCCCGACCCGTACTGCCCGATAGAAGACTCCCCCTCCATCCGCTAGCTTGATCAAGACGGCCATGACCAACATTAAGGGAGCAGTGACCACAAGCCCCAAGCAGGAGAACACTACGTCGAACAAACGCTTCGCCATTCTCGACAACGCCTCTAACTTGAGATTGACTTCTTGGGCTGAGACAGCACAAATACCGCCATCCATGCCTGCCACTTGATCACAGGAAGCTTCAGCAGAACTGCATCGACCGCCTGGAGCACTCGCAGGATACTGCCGAATCCAGGAAGGTTGCGGAACGGTACCGCTCCGATGGTCGCCAGATGGAAGAACTTCGCGACCTCTACGTTTTTGAAGTATTGCTCGGCCATATCAATTTCCCTCTTGCCTAAGATGTGATCGACTTCCCAAGCCGACCTGAGATGAGGGGTCAGTTTGCGATACAAATGGATGAGGGCGTTGTGCCGAAGCGCCTCCGTGCAGATGACTTCACCTTCGGGCTTAAGGATCCTAGCCAACTCGCGGTAGGATTTCTCCAGGTCGAGATGATGGAGAACACCATTTATGACTGCTAAATCAAAATAGTCGTCAGGGAAACCTGTGGCTTCAGCATCCATCACGAAGAACTTTACCTTCTCTCCCAGCCCCCGACGGTTTGCTTCTTTGCATGCGTTATCCACCGACACCGGGGAAATATCAATCCCGTACGCTTCGGCTCCAGCCTCGCCCAGCCACACTGCGAAATCCCCATTCCCACAACAATAATCAAGCACCCTCTTCCTTGGACACCTTTGGGTGAGCCATCTCTTCACAAAGTCTCGATTACTTTGGGTAATGGCATAAAACTTCTTATTTGATGTATAGTACGGGTCGCAAGCTAAGTCACCCCGCAAATGGTCGTGAAGCTCTCTTTCCTTAGCTTTCCTCTCTTCCATTTTTTGCTCCATGTTGCCCACCGAGTCGGAAGATTTTCCTCCAGAATTCTGGTACCGACGCTAGCTTGGCGACGCCCCAACATGATCCTAACCCGTAGCCGAAGTGAAGCATGCCAAAAGTCAGAGGCATGGCAAGAAGGTATCGGGGGTCGCGTTCGCGCCAGGCGACCTGAGCGGACGCTGCGAGGTTTGACAGTCCATACGCAAGGAGAATCGCCAACAGTAGCCAGTGGGCGGGTCTCCAAAGCAAGCCTAGCAAGGAGGTCCCCAACAAAGCGGCAACAAACCCAAGCGGCACCAAGTGCCTGAGCGAAACCGGCATCACATCGCTATATGCAAATGGCAGGATCGCCCACACGCCGTTGCGGAAGTTGTGTTTTGCAAAAGACCTCAGGTCCGAACGGGCATAGTAATAACTCACAATTTCCGGGACTAAAAGGATCTTGCCACCTGCCTTAAGCACCCGACGATTAAATTCTATGTCCTGGCTGCATGCAAGCCTTTCATTGAACAAACCAATCCTTTCAAATATCTCCCTCTTGTAACAACCACCGAATACGGTATCCACCTGCATTGGCTTATCCGTATGAATCCTGAAATACGAGTTGCCCACCCCAAAGCGATGACTTAAGCAGGCGGCGATTGCCCGGCCCACCAAGCTGTCCCGTTGAGGAAGAGTTATCATAATCCCCCCAACGTTATCTGCTTGGTACTGGTCCAGTGCACTGACAGATTTCGAGATGTAGTCCTGATTGTATCGGGCGTGGGCGTCCATCCTCATCAAGATTTGCCCTTTCGCCTGGGCAATACCCGTGTTCAGCGCCGCCGGTGTGATCCGTTTCGGATTGTCCAAAAGCCGAATGCACGGATCGCGATTTGCGTAATCCTCGACGGTCTCTCGTGTCCCATCTTGGCTCATCCCATCCACGACCAGCACCTCAAGCCGATCTTTAGGATAGTCATTGGCGAGGATCGAGTCCAGGCATGTCCCGATGAATTTTGCTTCGCTACGGCAGGGAACAATAACCGAAACAAAGAATGAATCCTCAACGGACTCGCTGGTGCCGCGCGGGCTGAGAAGTGTATCTGCCACCTGGTCACTCCTACCAGAGCAACTGTTCGAGAAGGCCGGCAGAGGGTTTCCACCCGGTGACATCCCGAAGGCTTGAACTGTCCACAACCACACTGCTGTAAAGATACCTCAGTTGCTCCCGGCTCATGTTCGGGCCCCTACCGAGCACACGCCGCAACAACCTTACCCCCACTGCTCCGAGTGACCCTAGCCAGTAGGAAAGGTACAGAACTCGAAGGTTCTTATATCGGCCGGCCCGGAGACACTTCTTCACGTAATCGCGGAAATGCAGTTGATCATGGTGGGAAACGTTGAACACTCGGCCCCGGGTGCTGTCAGTTCGAATTACTCGGATGATCGCCTCTGCTACGTCTGCAACATGAACCAACCTCAGAAGTTTCTTCCTGTTCCCCAGGCAGATCAGAGTGTTTCCAACCTTCATTTCCAGGCTGTGCACAAGATCTCGCCCGTTTCCAAAAATGAGGGAGGGGCGGAGAATGGTCCATGGGGCTACCGGGTCAGACAGGTGCGAAAGTGCAACATCTTCTGCCCAGCGCTTTCCCATTGAACTAATGCCTCGCTTCTCGGGTCGAGAATCAAGGGCACTCGTCTCCGTGATCACGCGTCCGCGACGAACCGCAGCGAAGCTATATACACTCATTGAACTAATGTAGATCACGCGCTGGACGGCATTCGCTCTTGCGGCTTCGGCAACGTTAGTTGCCCCCAAAATGCAGCTGTCGAGAATGAACTTGTTACTGCCGCGTAACCCCGCGGCTACGTGTACGATGATGTCAATCCCGCCGGCAGCTTCCTGCAGAGTTTGGAGATCTCGAATATCGCCATATATGATTGCCACACCTAGCCGCTCGAGCTCTTCCGTGTGACTTAAAGGCCGAACCAAAGCCCGGACGTAGTATCCTTCCCGTACCAGATGGCGCGCCACCTCAGTTCCGAGGTAGCCAGTTGCGCCCGTGACTAGGACCTGTTGCGCCCGCGCTACATTCGCCCGGCGGGATGGGCGACAGCTCAAGTGCAAATGCAGCTTCCCGCCCTGGTGGGAGACGGAGTCCTCAACCTTTCCAACTGCCAAAGCGAGTTCACGAGAGATGGGAGGCTCTGTATGTTCGCGGATGCTTGCATAGTATCTCTGCATCAATGTCCGTAGCCCGTGATAGGGGACGAGCTTCTTTCGCAATACCGCGGCCACGTTCGCTACGGCACCTTTGGAAAGCTGATAGGATGTCTCAAAGTTTGAGGTCACTCGATTAATCACACGCGGCAGCTTGCTTTCGCGAGCCACCCGCAGGGTCATTGTCTCGAAATCGACCAAAACAATACCCTTTTCACAGAAGACTTGTACATAGTAGGCAGTGAATCTGGGGACCGCCGATAGAACCACACGGCCTGTGATTCGTTCGCCTTCCAGAACAATATCCATGTGGTCTGTAAGACCCTGGGGCAACGTACCGAACGACTTCGGAATGGTGACTATCCGCTTTGGAAACCCCACCCAATTCAGGACGAGATACAAGGGATGCGTAATGTAATTATGAAGGACACCGCCGGGTAGACGATAGGACCAATGGAGGCCTAACACCTCGCGTAGTTCAGGAATATTGAGGTCAACCGAAAGGTTGCTTTCGCAATGAATGACGCGACCTAGCTCCCCGCTCTCGATAAGTGCCCTTGCCCGCTCCATGCTCGGATGAAACAGCTGAATAAAATCAGGACAAATCGAAACACCTTTCGCGGTAGCGAGGTCATAGATTTCCACCAAGTCGCATTGTTGCAGCGCCACAGGCTTCTCGATCAGGATGTTGACACCCCGTTCGATCGCGGCTTTTGCATCCGAGTAATGGCAGGCAGGAGGCGTCGCAATATGGAGGACATCCAGCCCCTGGGAATCCAATAGCTCCTCGAGCGAGGGATACACGGTGTCCACCCCAAATCGCGCGCCGAGCGATCGGGCGTTTTCGATGTTAGTATCAGCTAAACCAACCACCTGGCAATCCTTCATTGAACTCATGAATCTCAGATGATATTCTGCAACGCGACCACAGCCGACGATTCCGACCCTCGTCATTGATTTGCCCCCAAGGTATGAACCAGTGCACACCACGCGCCTCGCTTCCGACTCTTTCTCCCGGGCAGCTACTCTCCCTCAGCTGGTTACGAACCACGCTCCGACGAGGGACCGCAGGGCTTCGCCCTTAATCCTCATCTCACATCCGAGAAATACTTGGACAGCAGGTACTGAAGCGCCTGCTTTCGCCAAGCGTGCACAGATCGACCGAAAGCACTCCCCGTCGCCTGATGCTCGCTGTGGAGCACACACAACTCCGGATCATAGATTACTTGAAGGCCTAGGGTACGGCATATCTCAGCAACCGAATACTCTTCTGCATCGAGGAAGCACGCGTCGTCAAGGCAACCGCCAGCCCGCTCGCAAACTCGAGCCAGAGGAACGCGACGTCATTATTCCTCTGCTGCTGGATACAGGAGCGGCCGAAGGAGGACGCCCGCACCGGGAAATCGCTGACCCAGTAGAGGAGAATCGAGATATCGTGAACTGCCAGGTCCCAAACCACATCCACGTCTTTGCGATAAAGACCCAGGTTGACCCGCGAAAAGCTCAAGTAGAGAAGGTCGCCAATGTCGCCCGAGTCCATGAGTTCTTTCACCTTCACGACGGGAGGGCTGAAAAGAAACGTATGGCCGGTCATCAAAATGCGGCGGAACTTATCAGCCAAAGCGGCGAGCTCGTCCGCCTCGTCACTTCGATCGGTCAGCGGCTTCTCAACCAGGACGTGCTTTCCGCATTCCAAGGCCTGGCGGGCCAGCGCGTAATGCGTGGAAATTGGCGTAGCGATGACGACGGCGTCAACGTCGCTCGCGAGGAGCTCATCGGGATTCTGAAATCCTTTGACGCGAGGGTACTGTCGCGTCATCTTCTCGAGCGACTTCGCATCCAGGTCGCAGCATGCAGCAAAATCACATTTTTGAGACTGGTTCAAAACACGGGCAAGGTTCGGTCCCCAGTATCCGAGCCCGATGAGTCCGACTTTAATCACCTTTTCTCCCCTGCTGAAGAAGCCGCGAGATGCTTTCGCTTGGCCTCGTTGGATTCCACAACCGCATCCAGGAATGCCGACTGGACCTGGGATTGCAGGATGGCGATGTTGGGCATGACGCAGTGCCCGCCGATCTGCCCCGGGAAGGTGTGCGAGGGGAGGAAGTCGATCTCCTTGATGAAAGCGTTCACGTCGTCGTAGGAGCCGCCGTATTGCGCCGCGAGCCGTTCAACTTCCTGCGCCCAGCCGATCAGGATACCCAGCCAGGTGGTCTCGACCAGCTTGCTGAACTCGGCAATTTCCAGCGAAGGGAACGTGTCCGTCTTGAACCCCGCGGCGGCGAAATGGCCGATGGCCCGACGCGTGGCTTCCGCGTCGCACCCGGCGACGAATTTCTTGTATTTTACCATATCCTGTTCCATGCGCGCGTGCTTGCCGCGAACCGGGCTGTAGGTTATCGGCCTTTTCCCAGCGGCTTCATAAACTTTTCTCGTCGTCCCGGGGGCAACTGTGCTGTTGATGATGGTCAGAGCTGGCCGGTACTTTTCCATATAGCGGACCGTTGTCCCAACAAAGTCGCCAATCTGGAAAGGGTAACACACATGCAACACCGAACACGGGTCTTGAATCTCCACCGGCTGGACGTCCACCCCCGTACATCGGAACTTTCGGCTGAGAATCTGATAGAGGGGCCGGCCCACCTCTCCCGTGCCTAAAACGATCACCAAACCATTATCGGTCACGAAGCGACTCCTCCTCTTCTGCCCTCTCGCCCCTCGGACTATTGAAACCCCACGCGCCTCCTGCACCGACATCATGCGGGAAGTACTCAACGGGTGTTCTCGTAGCAAGCCTCCAACTGGCCGACAAAATAGTCCCAGGAGTAAGCCTTTGCGGCCCTGTCCACCGCCTGCACCAAGTGCTTGCGAAGCTCCTCCGACTCGAAATACTCATCAATTCTCTCCGCAAACGAAGCGGGATCACCCGGCTTGGCGACGCGGCCCACGCCCGTCTGACGAACGTAATATCCCAGCTCGCCGGTGTCGGAAACAACGGCGCGCAGACGGAAGGTACGGCAGATATTGAGCGGCCCGCTCTGGCTGACGTAGCCCTCGGCGTGCCGCTAACCGAGTCCAAACAGCCGCACAAGATCCTGGCAGCATTTCGTGATTTCAAAGCTTCCCATCACCTTTGCCTGGCCTCGTTCGCCCAGTGAGCGGTAGTACCCCGGATCTCGCATAAGGCGCAACATGGCATCCGCTAACTGCTCGCGATTCTTCTCGTCCACTAGAATGCCTGATCCGTCCCCTAGCAGCTCCGGTATGCCTCCAGTAGCCGTTGCCACCACGGGGATCGCATGCGCCATGGCCTCCATGAGGCTCACCGGGATGCCCTCGTGCTCGCCATCGTCTGTGTTGATCGAGGGTAACACCACGGCATGTACCTCTCGCTTTCGGTACCGCTCCATCAGGTCGTGATGCGGGATTTGACCGGGCATCTCTATGTAGGCCCCCAGCTTTGCATCTGTCACCTGCCGCACCAATTCCCTGCGCAGGGGACCCTCGCCATAGAAAAAACACTTGAAATTTCTGGTACTCCGGGTGAGCAGAAGCGAACAGGCCTCGATCAAATACTTGTGGCCCTTCACGGGTAGGAGATTGGCCGGCATCGCGATGACGAAGGTCTCCCATTCTGGTGGGACGGGGCCTATCGCATCGTGGCAATCAACTCCCATATGGATGACTTTCAGTTTGTGGTCAAAGCCATTTCCGATGTAGCTCCTCAGGAGATTCGCTCCGTGTTCGGAGATGCACCGGATGAACGTGGCAGACTGAGCTTTTGCCACGAGGAGGTTGTCCTGCCGGATATCCCCCCGGTGGACAGTCATGCTCCACGAGATACCCGTGAGTCTGGAGATCACATAGGCCAACGTCGCAGTGGTGCCTGCCCAATGAGCATGGATATGGTACACGTCTTCCTTGCTGAGGATCCTCGCCAGGTAGAGAGCTTTGGGCAATATCACCAAGTTTTTGACGGCAGTCTTCCAGTTTCTGGAGCTGTGGATGAGGTCCCCAAAAGTCTCAAAGAAACGACGCGGCTCTTGGATGAGAAATGGAATGCAGCTGCCGGCGATTGTGGCATTGAAAAGGGGAATCCTGTGGGTGTGAGGGAGTAGTTCCGCAACCCCCTGATGGAATATCCGCCGGGGAGGATTTCTGGGCACAACTAGCAAGTCAACGCCGAGGCCTATGAGGGTCTCGATCTCACTCAGGATGAATTCTTCCCCCTTACCGAATGGCGTTCGCACCGTGATGTAAACGAGTTTCTTCATTCGTTTCTCCGCACCTAAGGGACCGTTATCGTCAATGATCCCCCCTGGCCTGCGAATGAGGGGCTGTCGAGTCAGCCCTTCCTGCTCACCACGGCCTGGCGCTGTTGGGGTGCTCGGGCAAAGCCGAGGAGAGGACGAGGCGTCTTCTTGGCGACCGGCTTGTAGGCGTACCATAGCAGGAGGGCAAACGGCGCGAATGACATCAGAGTCGATTTCACCGAGCCTAGTAGGCCCGTCCTTGTGCAGACGAGCACGAGCGGGAAGTACAGAATCCCATAGATTATGACCATGGGTCCACTTTGCCTGTTCCGGAGGAAAACCTTGAAGAACAGCGATACCAACGCACCATAGACGAACATTTCCAGAAATACGCCGAAGAAACCGAACGCCCAGTAACCCTCGGTCACCAAGAAGGTACCATGACCTTTCCCTTGGGCTGCCTCCTGCGAGTAGAAAATCTGCATGTACAACTCTGACATGGGAAGCGGCCTGCTGGGATACAAGGCCCGAGGTATGAAGGTCAAAGCCTCTGTCACATATGTATAGCCATACGAATACGACATCCTCCCGCGCTGAATGGCATCTGCGACATCCATGAGGTTCGTGGAGATACCGCTGAATTCCCCGCTAAGGGGAAGCAAAACAGCCGGATCAGTCCGAACAAGATAGATGGCCTCTCTCGCCATGGCGGAGAGGTTCGTAGTCGTCCGCACTTGGTTGAAGACTGTGACGAATACGCAAAGGCATAGCCCCAAGAGAATAGCCAGCGGGAGCCGGATAGGTCTGACCAGATAGTGGATGAAGAGTATAAGCAACACCCCGTAAGCCACGAGCGGGCCCTTGTGGCCGGCCATGATGGTGGGAATCGTGTAAGCCCCGAGAGCCATGAACGCAAGAATCGAGACCCTCTTCTTCACGAAGCTGCGGAGGAGTAAGGCACTTATGAGGACGGTGATAGTTGCCTGGTTTACGAACTCGACCAACCCGGATGTTGCCGTTCGCTCTAGCCGTGACATCGCTGCCCATTCAGTATAAGGACGGATAGCAGAGATGTTGAAGAACTGCGCAAGGTTGTCCAGGGTCAGAAGCGAAAGGGCAATTCCCAGGATCCAGCACATTCTCGAGAACCTGGGGACGGATATTGTCCTCCCCAAGTTTGAGAGCTTCTCGGTAAGGCGCACCTCCTTACGCTGCACCCACACATACCCCACCACGAATCCAACTGCTCCCAAAATTACCGCCCAATAATACGTACGCATCACAGAGGTGTACTCATGAGCATAGAACACCTCAGTCGTTGCGGAGCTCCAGGAATACAGCGAATAGACGCCCAGGAAGACGTAGAACGGGTCCAGCAGATCAATGCGTTGTCCCGCTGGCGCGTAGAGCCAGCACGCCACAATGAGGATATCGATGTAGAGCATCAAATAGAGGAGGAACTCCGAGGCCTCGGGTGCGGTAAACAGGCAGAGCAGAATGAGGCACACATTGACTGCGTTGATCAGGCCGAGCCAGAGCATGGTTCGGGATGATCTTATTGGTCGGCCCGGAAGGCTGGCCGTTCCTGCGCCGATTCTGGGGAGTCGAATAGATGGCAACATATCCGTCCCTGCCTTACTCGCCTCGCTTCGGCGACATGCGGTGGTGCCTGCTTAAGTGCTTTCGGTAGAAGGCGATGGCCGCCGACAAGTGGCACCTTCGCAGCATCTGAAACACTGTAGTCTTTATCATGACGTAGGAATAGCCGGCCACGCTCGCCCAGCGATTATAGCCCAGTGATCTCTTGGCATCGTAGCTTTCCCTAAGCACCTTCGCAATTGACCCAGGTCGGTTCGAGACGCCTCCCATGCGGACATTCGCCACTATTCTTGGGAGGTAGAAAGACTTGACCCTGTGCTTGTGCAGGCGCAGGATAAGCTCATAATCACCGACGATTTGGTACTTGGCGTTAAACGTTCCATACCTGGAATAGACGTCCCTGCTCACAAAGCAGCTCGCATGGTTGAGAGGGCTGGACACATAGAGCGAGTACTTGTCCAGCCGGGGAGCAATGATGGTCTCGATGCCGCCGTCCTGTCTCCACACTCGCACATCTCCGTGGACTAGTCCGATCTCAGGATCTCGCGCGAAGCAGTCCACCGCAGCCTGAACCGAATCAGGCTCGTACCAGTCATCCGAGTTAATGATGCCGATGATGTTCCCCGTTGACATTTCGATGCCTTTGTTCATGGCATCGTAGATCCCGCTATCAGGCTCACTGATCCAGTAAGCCACCTGATCATCGTGCTTCCTGATGATTTCGAGCGTTCCGTCAGTGGAGCCCCCATCCACGATTATGTACTCAATGTTTCCATAGGTCTGCTGCAGGACGCTCTGAATGGTATTCTCCAGATGCCGCTCTCCGTTTCTAACAACGGTGATGACACTCACCAGGGGCGTGCGCATTTCGGCCCGCGCCGTAAACAAGCCTTTGGTTCGCAACCCGCCAGCAAGTTTCGGATTGGCTCCATTCGGAGAATACATCGAGTCACCAAAGCCTCATGTGTACTTCGCGAGTGACGACCGGACACCCCAAAGAACTTCCTGGCTGATTCCCTTGCAGTTTCTTGTTCTTCTTCCCCTAGGCTTTCCAGGCCAAACCTCTAGCCAGGACAGCGCGACGGTTACAGAAGCGGGGGCGCCTCGATGAGCGCGCGGTCTTCCTCGGTCAAGGGCCGGTTGGCCAGCCGACGATAGTGGGCCCGGAACGTGCGCGCGGTGCGCTCCCAGGAAAAGCGCGCCACATTGGTGCGGCCTCGTTCCACTAGCGTACGACGAAGTGTCTCGTCTGTCCAGAGGCGCCGAATGGCTTCGGCAATCTCCTCGGGGCTGTCGGGATCGAAGATAACCGCCGCGCCTCCCGCCAGATCTGGCAGGGATGTAGCGTTCGAACAAGCCACAGGGACCCCAGCCAAAAAAGCTTCAACAACGGGCAAGCCGAAACCCTCAAACTTGGAGGGAAACACCATACACCGGCAGAGCCTGTAAAGACACTGCAACTCGAAGGGACTGACAAACCCCAAGAAGCGGACCTGCTCCTGGAGCTTCAGGTTCCGCACCTGTCGCTTGATCTCCGGGAAGAACTCATTCTGGAACCCTGAAAAAACAACTGCAACCCGCAGGGCGTGTTGATCGCGAAGGATGGATAATGCCTGCAACAAGCCGAGGTGGTTCTTGTGTGGCCATGTCGCCGCCGGATAAAAGAGGAATGCCTCCGGCAGGTCGAACTTGTCAACAACTGCGGAGAAATCGGTGCTCCCGGGCGTTGGATATGCTGTCAGCACAGGGGCCCAAGGAACGACAAGCACCTTCTCCGGAGGCAGGTCATATTGGCGGATCAAGTCGGTCCTTCCCCAGGAGGACATGGCCACGATTATTTGCGCTTGCGCGCAAAATGCTCGATAGCGGACCTCGCGGCCCATCCTCTGCCAGTTAGTAAAGAACTGAGGTAGGTGGAGGTGCTGGAGGTCGTGAGGCTGGTAGATACTTGGGATACGTGTCAGAAAGGCCGTCTGAAAGGTGAAATGCATGACATCAATCTTGGCCTGCTCAATGGTTCCGTCTGATTCCTCGATGTTGATAGAGCGTGACCCGCCAAGATATCTGAATTGGTGGTAAAGATCTCGCAACAGCGGTACTCGTTTGGTCAGCCAGGCTTTTGTTCGTCGATGAGGCGCCGGGGGACCGGGCAAAATGTGGCACGGCCCATGGACATAGGGCCGAAGCCATTCGTCCCTGTCGCCATAAGTCAGGAAAAAATACTCTTCTTCGCCGTGGGGGAGTCTTGATAGTCCGCTTGCCAGGCCGATCACGACTTGCTCGACACCCCCACCGCTCCCGGTCACTAAGCGGCCATCGAGGCAGATCCGAAGCGCCGACATTTCCCTCCTCAATCCTCAAAAGAGACAGTCCGCGGGCACGCTTTGCAACCGGTGCAACTGGCCTGGGAACAGGCCGGGCCTCGCGTGATACAGATTAGCACTCATCAATTTGATCCACAGCGGGCACGCTCAAAGAATTCAATTTCTGCACGCCTAACTGCCTGGCACACATCAGAATCCTCTTCGTGAAAAGCACACACATCCATATACCGCATGGCCGCGCGCCCCGAATAGAAATTATGAAGATCCTCCAGGACTTCCACTTCCGTGAGTCTGGTTGTCAGCAGGTATTCGCCGTTGTTCTCATATACGACCAGGCCATCGTATCCGACGCTGCATAAGGCCCGAAAGACTTGGAACCCATCGTCTTTGAATTTCCCGAACAAGTATGGGTCATACTCGAAGAAGAGCACAGCCTTAAGTCTCTCAAGCAATTCCAGATCGCTCCGTAAGATGCGGCAGTCCAGACCGTCAGTGTCCACCTTGATCATCTTCGCTCTGGAAAATACAGGATGCCCCGCGAGGAGGTCCCGGAGTCTCTTGAACTTGGTAGTGTGCGCTGAGGATTCATCCTCCTCCCAATACGCCGTTCCTCTCTCCGAGACCACGTGGCCCTTGAAGTCCCCCGCCACGGCCCCCACGAAGATGTGTTCAAGGTCGACGCGCGGTCCAAATTGGGAAGCGTTAAATCGGAGAAGTTCGAAGAACCTGTCGTCACCTTCGATGCAGAGGACTGGAATATCAATGACATTGCGGATGAACGCCAGAGTATCGCCCACATTGGCTCCCACATCGACGAACGTAAGGTCAGGGTATTTGCTTTTGACGTGCCGAGCGATCCTGGCAACGTTCGACGAGTAATGGGGATGGATTCTCAAGCTGGCCGGCAAATCATGCGACAAGGGCAAAAGCAGTTCCGAACCACGCAGTTGATATCTGACAAGGGGATCCCGCAGCACGCGGACCATCCTGTCCCGACATTTGAGCAGGAGCCTGAACCACCCCCTGCCGATGAGGTCGGAAGCCGACGCCCTCAGTAGAGCATTCAATAGGCTTTGCGCTGGCCATGATGTCTGCATCAGCAATATTCCAACATAGTAAACCGGCCGGCTGCTCCAGCTCCTACTTGGGTTTTACCGCCTTCAGCCCGCATATGCCTTGCCCGGGCATTTCTTCCCAGGTCGGAAACTCCGCATAGTGATCCGCAATCTCCCGCGGATCCTCAACCGTGAGCGTGAGGCCCTCCTTCATCCAGCGCTTCTCGTAGGCGTCGAACCAACCAGGGGAGCGTTCGCCGAAGAATCTCATTTCGTGCTCGGGGAGGCCGATCGCTTCGAGCAACCGTACGATCAACGTTTGCGCCTGACGGAAACAACCATGGTCGCGACCACCTAAACTCAGCAACCCAATTGACTAGGGCAGAGAGGAGCGACCGGACGCTGCCAACGCCCTCCCCGGGAAGAGGCTCCGGCATAGGTTCTTCAACAAGCGATAGACACGAGGGAATCTCTCAAAAACGATCCAGCGAGCCGCGAAAAAAGGCCCGGTGGCTTTAATTCGCACGCGGCGCAGAAAGCTTATTTGAGGACGCGCAGGGCCGGCATTGTTCCTTTCCGAGCCCACGGGGTTTGTCCGGAGGAATTCTCTGACATCGAATTCCAAGTCTTCCACCAGCGAAGGAATCGATCCCACCGAACTGAACCCGTGTCCGTAGAGTAAGGGGCTGTAACCCCAGTCCATCGCAAGTCTGCGGTCGCGCGCGCCGCCCCACAAATCCCATCCACATCCCAAGTCGATTTCGAAGAAGTCCGCATAGAACCGGTATACGGAGCGGGCGGTCACGCGCAACGTATGATACTGATCGAGAATGAGCTGCGCCGCCGGCCTGGAGAAGAGCACCATGGCCGCGCCGATGTTCCAACTCAGTGTGTAGCGGTTGCGGTATTCGATCACACGGCTCTCGTAACTGCGGACTGTTGCCGCGCCACACACCAGCCCATCATGGGCAGCGAGGTGGAAGAGTTCCATGAGCCTTTGGAACCAGCCAGGTTCGAAAACCATGTCATTCTCGATCAGGCCGCAGTAGTCATAACCGAGATCCAGCAGCCTTCTTAAGCCGAATTGAATTGCCCGGTCCGGCCCCCCGCAAACATCGGAGTGCACCTCCATCAAGCGGACATTCCTGAGCTTATAGGAATGGGGCAACTCCTTACCCTCTGGCAAATTGCTTCCATCTACCCAAACGAGGTCAAAGCCGCAATCGGTATCGATGCTGGCTAGAGTCGCGACGGTCATTTCAACACGATCCTTGGTGCTGAAAGCGAACCCCACGCGGTCCTCTTTTCGGGGAGGCTGGATTCGCCTGTTATTCCGAGCTTGCAGTCTCTTGACAATGTCCAGCGCGCTGCTTTTACTCGTTTTCCGCCCCCTCAAGCTGATGCCACTCAATGAGTCGCCAGCCTTGCCCCGCAACACTAGGATCACCATTCAAGGTTATCCATGCTGCCATAGGTTATGATAGTCGTTGAGGCCCCTGCAATAGGCACGACCGTTGGCCTGTACCAAACGAGCAAGGCAAGCGACGGGAGCCGCCCCTTCTTGGGAGATACCTGTATCCAAGCGGCGAGTCACGGCAAATACGACTCCGCAGACATAACCTTTCCAAAGCACTGATGTGCAGGCAATATCCTCCCTCTTCGCCTTCATTGCTAGTTGAGCCGCTGGCACACCTTAGTCCATTCTCGCATACAAAAGGCGATAAAATGGAAGTAACCTCGAGTCGCATCAGTCCAGATGAACCCCGAAAATCGCGAAACAGCCTGTTCCAGCAGCTCGCTCAAGCAAACGTAAGCCTCCGAGTAGTTTTTCCCCTCGAGGCGCTGTTCCTTAAGCCACGGGAGAAGGTCTTCTAGAACCCAGATACAGGACAGTTCATTCGTGGCATCGCGGAGGTAGCTGTGAGAGTTGCGGCGATGATAAGCGATGGGGGTTCCCACACGCACACTGTGGCGCAGGTGCCGCACGCACGCTTGGCTAAAATACCCCGCGAAGATATCCCCGTAGCGGTCGATGGGGATCCCTGCCAGCGGGTAACCCATACGGACGAAGTAATAGGACGCCACCACGTCTCGATGGAGGGCCGTGTTCTGGGTGTTGATGGGAGACCAGGCGCGCTCGGAAAGCACAACGGAAGCACCTTTGAAGGCCCTGACGCGCACGGGGGCAACTAGCCAGCTCATGGCGTCCATGTCAGGGTCCTGCAGCCACAATCCCTCATTCAGGCGTACCGTCGCTTTCCGCCGATACTTTCGCACCGGGGCATTCTGGTGGCGAGAAAAATAGGGGAATCCACGCGCGTACGCTTCGCGCGGAGGATCGAGTTCGATCAGGTCACAGATGTTAAACCAACCTGACTCAGACTCCACCCAGTCAAATTCCCCTTCGCTTCCACATACCACCGCATGAGCCGCAAAGAAGTCTTCCTCCTCAGGACAGTAATTGTCGTCATCAATGCTGATTACAAAATGGTTTCCTTCAGCAAGCGCCATGAGGTATCCGACATTGCGGCGATTGTCCGAATTGTGGGGTATCAAGTGTGCCGGGAACCCGACCTTTGCGAGGTATTGCTCCTGGTCCTCGATAGACGGACACACAACATCCATCCCACGTTTGCGAAGGTCCTCGCATCTCGTGAACGCTGCTGGCGGGGTCTTGCGATCCGGGATAACATAGACTTTAACCTGGTTAAGATGCCCGAAGTACGAGAGGTTCGTGTGATACCCGTCCAACAGGACAGGATCAGCGATGCTGGTTAGTACTAAGCCTGCACGAAGTGACATGAGTGCGGGGATCCTCTCACGGTGATCAGTCACAACCGGCTACGTAAAGCAAAGAGATACTGCTTTGAAAAGGCGCCACTCCCCGATTTCACAAACCCTGGGCTCTTTCGCAGCGGTGGAGGCCTGGCCGCACTCAGGGGATTTCGGTCGCCAAGGTGCCTCCCCTCATCTTTCTGTCAAGCGACGGTCGAGCACCGCCCTCACCTGATCCTGGTTCTTCACTGAGAAATACCAATCGATTGTCTTGTGCAGCCCGTCCATGAACTTGACTTTCGGCTCCCAGCCGAGCAGCTTCTTGGCGAGGGAGTTGTCCGCCACACGGTTCAGCGGCCCTGTCGGCATTTCGGGATGGAGCTCAACCTTGGCCTTGTGCCCGGTATAACGCAGGACTTCATGGACGGCGTCAATTACCCGCGTCCGCTCCATGGTTCCCAGGTTAATGGCAGAGCCGTCTTCGATCTTTTCAGCCGCGAGGATCGTCCCCGAGACAATGTCGCTGACATGCGTCCAGTTCCGGATCTGTTCTCCATTGCCCCAAACCACGAAGGGATTCTGCTTAGTAAACGCTCGAGCAATCATGGCAATGACAGCGTGGTTCTCGTGTCCACGGTTTCCGTAAACCGTAAAATACCTTAGGGAGACAGATTTCATACCCCAATCTTTGGAGTAAGCTTTAAGGGTCATCTCAGCCATGAGTTTGGCCCAGCCATACATATTATCGGCGTCATAGGGTGGGCCGATCTGTCCTCGGTGAGGTAGAGGACTTCAGAGGGATTGGTCTGTAGATAGTTCGGATAAACACAACCCGAAGAGGCGTAGACGACTTTCCGCACCTTGGCGCGGGAGCAAGCCTGAAACACCAACCCATCCAGAGTCAGATTGGTTGCGCAGGCCGCCTGGTGCAAGTCAACATAGCCGCGCCCACCGTGATCCGCCGCAAGGTGGAACACGATATCCATCCCCTGCACGGCGCGATCCGCCATGCCAGGTTCGAGCAGGTCAGCCTGGATGAACTCGACCTTCCCTGTCTTCTGGCTACTTTCGAGGTTCTCTAGTTTGCCGCTACTGAGGTTGTCCACTACACGGACCCTTGCCCCTCGCGCAACCAACTCATCCACCAAAGCCGAACCGATAAACGAGGCTCCTCCTGTCACGACAACAGTCTTCTTCTGCCAATCCATTGTTCCTCCTTTTGGTAATCGCGAATTTTGGCGTGCGGTCACATTGCCGGCCTGTTCGCACTCAAGAGTCCAATGAAGCTTACTACAGACAACCAAGCTCCTTTCCTTGAAGACAAGTTCCCACCGGATTCGGCCCTAAAAGACCTCGACGCTACGATCAATACCGGCTTGCAGCTCCAACCCGTAGGTTCACCGGAGATAGATACCCGCGCCTCATTCACAGGGGCGGGTCTCGAAGACCTGCGATTTGCTCTGGCCTACGGACATTTCATCCAGACGTCCCAAAAGGACGACGCTGGACCAACCTCCTCAATACTCCCGGGACGTAAACAATCAACGGGATTGCCGAGAACACTATGGCCGCAATATTCGTCCCCCAAATGAGCCCTGCAAGTCCCGCCTTGCGGCAGAGGAAGATCTTCGCGAGAAGCGAGCTGCTCCCCATCAACAGAGCTGTGACAACTTGAAATCTCATAATGCTAGCCGCGTTCAGCAACATGGCCACTGAATTGCCAAAAACAGCAAGCAACGAAAAGACTCCAAGTCCAAGGAGCAACATAAAAGAAGGGGCAATCTGTGGTCCCACCCAAACCCGGATGATTGAGGGACCGAAAGCGACGAGAACCAGCGATGGTAGGCCGCAGAGCAATAGTGCTCCGACCAGGGATCTCACCAATGTCTTCTTTACCCATGCCACATCGCCGCGGGCTATGGCTTCACCATAAGCCGGCCAGAGGGGAGTCAAGATCATTGCCAATAGGGCAGGCGCGATGTTAAAAAGCCTCACCGGAACGGAATACTGTGTCACGGCTTGCGGCCCCAACAGTTGAGTAGCAACAATGTTGTCGGACGCGTTCATTAGGGCCATCGAAACCTGCAAGGCGAAGAAAAGCATACCAAGGCGGAATATCCTCTTCGCGGCCAGCCAGGTCGCGGATTGCCACTTGGGCAGCAACCACGGTCTTTGAAACCCAAACAGAACGATTCCGTTGCAGAAGGTGGTCAATGCCGGCAAACCTGCCACGGCAAGCACCAGCCAAGGCAATCCCGCTTTCAAGTAGATGACGAGCAGAACGCCGACCAGCGAGAAGAGGCTCCCGAGGCCGTTCCAAAGGCTGATCGTGAACCCCTCCTGATACCCCATCTGGACCTTCTGAGTAACACCTAAAGGTAGATTGAGCGCAAAGCATCCAATGAAAACAGCCACAGCCGGACCAGCTTCCGCCATGGCCTGAGGAGAAGACAGATTGAATACCCGCGTCCAGGGGACCACCGGGTATATAGAGATGAAACAGACCAAAACAACGGCCGCGATGCCGGACAGCATAAAGAGAGCGCTTGAGACATACTCACGCGCCGCCTCTCGCTGATCCATACCGTGCGCCTCCGAAACCGCGTTCAGAAGACCATTCCCCATGCCGAGGTCCGCGAACGCGAGCATCACGGTGAGAGAACCAATCGTCATCCACAACCCGTAACGCTCCATCCCTAGGTAGCTCACTGTTAAAGGGACTGTGATCAACATGGTTAGTATGGCCATGCCCCTGGCGGAAGCCGAAGCCAGTGCGGTAAGCGCTGCACGCCGGTACCGCTCTTTGGATCTCCCGGCTTCAGTGGAGACATCGAAAGGGGTCAGCCGCAGAAGCGCTCGAATCTCGTTCAATCGCTTCCAGGCCTTCTCCGCTGACGAGACGCTTGGGGAAAGCTGACCGGCGTTCCCAGCAGTTTTGCCTGAGGCGTCTGCTGCTTGTTCAACCTGCGGAGTCTCTTCCCGGGAGAGCGGCATTATGGTCGTCCACTCCTCAAATGCCTTACAGGGGCACCAGATACCCCTGGTTTTGTGGTCGGCGGTTCCTTCAATCGGCGGGCAGCATTCTTGCGTTGTTCCGTGTGCAGTTGAAGTCCCTGGCGAGCCCGTTTGGTCATGCCCTCCAATCAATCAACTACCGCCGTGCGAACCCCCATCGAGACCGTGTACCATTCGATGGTCCTTCGCAAGCCTTCATCGAGAGGAATCCTCGCCTTAAAACCGAACTCCTGCTCGGCCCGCGTGGTATCCAGACGTCGGCGGGGTTGGCCATTGGGCTGGGAACGATCCCACACGATTTCCCCTCGGAAACTCACCAGCCCTGCGATCTTCTCGACCAGTTCTCGGATCGATATCTCAAAGCCCGCTCCAATGTTCACGGGATCGCTCTCGTCGTAACGTTCGGTGGCCAACACGATGGCCTCAGCGCAATCCTCAACGTACAGGAACTCCCGGGTCGGGCTCCCATCACCCCAGCACACGATTCGCTTCTCGCCCGACTTCAGCGCTTCAACACACTTGCGAATCAGGGCGGGGATCACATGAGAGGACTGGGGGTCGAAGTTATCGCCGGGACCATATAGGTTGACGGGAACGAGGAAGATCGAGTTGAACCCATATTGCTGGCGATAAGCCTGCGATTGAACCAGCAGCATCTTCTTGGCGAGTCCGTAGGGAGCGTTGGTCTCCTCGGGATAACCGTTCCAGAGATCCGTTTCCCGGAAAGGGACGGGGCTGAATTTCGGGTACGCACAGACCGTGCCGAGAAGAACAAGCTTCTCGATGGCAGCCTTTCGGCACTGTTCGATCAACTCGATCCCCATGATCGCGTTTTCATAAAAAAAGGGTCCAGGATTCGCGCGGTTGGCTCCTATGCCACCCACAGATGCAGCCAGATGAAGGACAATCTGGGGTGGAAAGTCCCGAAACAGCCGTTCGATCTGATCCCGACGACGCAAATCGTAGTCTTTCTTCCGCGGGATGAATATGTTTTCATATCCCCGCGCCCGGAGATTCTCCACGACCGCAGAGCCCAAAAACCCGGCCCCGCCCGTGATGATTATCCGTTTTGCTTTTAGGGAATCATGCATCAATTTCGAACAAGCGTCCGGTGGCTTCTCGATAGGTCATTCCGTCTTGTATAAGGCCATCTGACTTTTGCTTCGTCCCTTCATTTCCTGAGCAAGCAAGTCGATGTCCGCATCCACCATGACCTTAACCAGTTCGTGAAACTTGACTTTGGGCTCCCATTCCAGCCGGTCACGGGCCTTGGAGTAATCTCCCTGAAGAATCTCGACTTCCGTAGGCCGGAAATATCGCGGATCGATCTCCACGTACTTTCTCCAGTCCAGTCCTACACACTCAAACGCCAGCTCAACGAACTCGCGGACGGTGTGGGTCTCTCCCGTCGCCACCACAAAGTCGTCCGGCTCGTCCTGTTGCAACATCCGCCACATCGCCTCGACGTATTCGGGAGCGTAACCCCAGTCGCGCTTCGCGTCCAGATTACCCAGGTAAAGCTTGCCTTGAACCCCCGCATGGATCCGCGCCACCGCCCGGGTTATTTTGCGGCTGACAAACGTTTCCCCGCGCCGAGGCGATTCGTGGTTGAAGAGTATCCCATTGCAAGCGAAAATGCCGTAAGCCTCCCGGTAATTTGTAGTCATCCAGAAAGCATGAACTTTGGCACAGCCGTAAGGGCTGCACGGCCGGAATGGTGTGGTTTCACGCTGAGGTGTTTCGACGGCCCGACCGAACATTTCGCTGCTCGAGGCCTGGTAGAATTTTGCCTTGATCCCCGCTTCCCGGATGGCTTCCAACAGCCGCGTGGTTCCCAGCGCCGTAATGTCCCCCGTATACTCAGGGATATCAAAGCTCACACGCACGTGGCTCTGCGCACCTAAGTGATAAATCTCATCCGGTTGAAGGCGGTAAAGCAACTTGATCAGACTTGTCGAGTCAGCAAGGTCTGCAAAGTGCAAGAAGAGGCGGGCATCGCGGTCGTGGAGGTCAGGAAAGATAGCATCAATCCGCGCCGTATTGAAACTGCTGGAACGACGCTTGATACCATGCACCTCGTATCCCTTGCTGAGGAGAAGTTCAGCCAGGTAGGATCCGTCCTGCCCTGTGATCCCGGTAATTAGTGCTCTTTTCGCCAAGGTCCCCCCCTGATGGCGCGCCCCGATCCACACCCTCGTGCCCCGGAATAACTGCCCTTCCGCTGACGCGACCTGCGAAACCCAATTAGTGCCCTGTTACTAAAACAAGTGGCAAGCGCGCTCGCGAAAATGTCATGCTGATCCCGCTCTGCGGGAGAAGCATCTCTTTTCTCCTCAGCGTCTTACCTCGTGGAGATTCTTCGCTCTGCTCAGAATAACACCCCACCTTGTGTGTCACCTTCCTTGGGAACGCGGCATTAGATCACTGCGGCTGCCACAAAATGCATGGCGTCACTCTGTTTGCCTGCAATCAACCAGAACCACGATTAGGTGATCCAACAACTCCTGGTTCCTCCTTTCAAACCCTACAAGCGCTATAGAAGTTGCACGGCTGCGGCGCGTGGTACCTTTCGAGTCGGGCAGAAATTGGCTAGCGGTTCGCTTTACAGGGTACACCTCTCTTTGAGCGCCTGCCCATCGGCTAAGTGGGACGGAAGAAGGCCCCGAGGCACTACACGTCGCTCCCGCCGTGTTTTTCCTCAGAATCCCCCTTCGTGCTTTGCTCGCCCCCGTAGCCATACCCATAGCCATAGCGATAGTAGCTGTACTTGGAGCCGTAGCCATACCCATCGCGGCGAAAGTCCACGTCATTCAGGGCGACGCCCAGAATGCGTGCGCCGGCACCATAGAGCAGTGATCGAGCCCGACGGACCACATCATAGGGCGTCTCAAAAGCCCGCACGACCAACACCACCGCATCCGTCAACGTGGCAAGGATTCGGCTGTCGGCGACGCTCAATAAGGGTGGTGAATCGACCAGCACATATTCGAATTGCGAGCGGAGCCTGCCAAGCAACTCAGCAGTCAGCGGCGAGGAGAGAACCTCAGCTGGGTTGGGAGGAATGGGACCACAGGGAATAACGCTCAGATTCACAACGCCGGGTACAGGCAGAATCGCCTCAGAAAGATCAACATGCCCGGTCAGGCACTGCACAAACCCCGGCTTGTTTTCCACGCCCGTGGAACGGTGGCAAGCAGGCTGCCGCATGTCGCAGTCGACGATCACCACTCTGCTGCCCAAGCTGGCCAAAGTAGACCCGAGATTGATCGTGGTGCTGGTTTTCCCTTCGCCCGGCAGCGCGCTAGTAACCAGGATCATCTTCGGCACGGGATTGGCCGAGAGTAAGAGCGAAGTCCGAAGTGAGCGGAAAGCTTCAACGACAGCGGGATTGGTCTGAATCGCCGGGCCGATTGGCTTGTGTCCACCGGGCGCAATGGAGACCAGCTTCTCCTCCGCGGCCTTGCCAGCGCCGTCCACGGGAAATGCTGGCAAGACACCCAGTGAAGGCAGCCGCAGGAGCGTCTCGACTTCGTCTGGAGTCTTGAGCGTGTTGTCCAGGGACTCCTGGAAGAAGGCGAGCCCGATACCTAATCCCAGACCCAGAATCACCCCCAGGGCAAGATTCAAAACGACACGCGGTTTCACCGGTCCCTTGGGTATCTCGGCGGCGTCCACAATGCGGATGTTGCTCGCTTTCAGCCCCGCGGAGACTTGAGCCTCTTTCAGACGCTGCAGCAAACCGTCGTAAAGCTGCTTGCTAGTGTCAACCTCGCGCTTCAAGATGTTGTATTGGATCGATTTTTCGGCGATTTCATTGACTTCCTTTTTCTGCTCTTCGAGCGCCTGCGCCAAATATCTCTCGTTGGCCAAGGCAGACCGATATTCGTCCACGATGTTTTGTGCAAGGGCTTTCTTCTGGTGGTCGAGCGAGGCCTGCAACGTATCGATTTGCTTCTTGAGCGCCAGGGCTTTGGGATAGTCCGGCTTAACGGTGGCCGTCAATTGAGCGTAGTCGCGCTCCAGCTCCGCCAAGCGGGTTGCCAGATTTTGGATCAGACTATTTGATAGAACGCCCGGCAAGTCCTGAACCTTGCCCGCTTGCACCAGGTTATAGAGCGATTCCTTTTGAAATCGGTTCGCCTGGGCCTTGGTGTACTCTTCCTGAAGTTGCTTGAGGCGCGCGTTGACGAGGTTTTGCTTCTCTTCGACAAAAAGGATGGAGTTCGCTTGCGCGTAAGCTTGCAGAGCGTCTTCCGACTTCTCGAGTTTCGCCTTGAGCCCAACGAGTTGACCCGAAAGCCATTCTGAAGCCTTGACGGTTTCATCCCACTTCACCTGCAGGTTTTGGTCGATGTAGTCAGAGGCCAGCTGGTTCGCAACGCGGGCAGCCAGTTTGGGATCTTGAGAATAGAACGATACTTCAACCAGATTACTGCGCCGCACAGGGCTTATGTTCACCGAGTCCAGGAAATGCTTCACGCTGTTTCGATAGGCATCCATCGAAGGGTCAGGAGGGGAAGGGTCCGCAGGGGAGGGAATCTTTTCGGGATCGTTTTCGACCAAGCCAAAGAGCATCCGTCCACGATAAAATTCGGGGTTCCGGTATAACTGCAGGGCCTTGGTTACGCGCTCGGCGAGCGTGCGGCTTTGCAGCACCTTGTACTGTGTTTCACGGTAACTATCGACATCCGCAGTGCTGATTTGAAGGACTTCCTTGAAGTTCAAGACGTTTGGCTGCTCGGGGTTAATCTCGATTAGGACCTTTCCCTCGTAAACTGGCTTCTGCTTCAAGGTGCCGATAGCCACGGTCGAAAATACGATCAGCAAGCAGGACAAAACCACCCAGCGGCGCTTGACGATAACGCGCCAGTAGTCGAGTAGATGTGGGACCTCTTCTGGGGAGACCTCCAACATCTCCTGTTCGCGGAGGGCCTGAGGGCCAATGCGGGCTAAGCTCTGCGTTTGGTCTGCTTGGGGAATTTCGTTTTCGTCCATCACGCTCCTCTTGCCGCGGGCCAAATATCGGCTTGCCTAAAGGCGCCCATAAATAAGCAGTCCACTTACGAGCCCGATGGCGGATTCAGCGCCGCGCCCTGCGCCCATCTTTCCCCTACTAGTAGGAACAAACAGGATGTCATTCGCGGCCAACTCCATGTCTTGTGACTTGCCGTTCAAGATCCTGCCTAGGTTGACGGGGATCTCCTTCTTAGAACCGTCCGCACACCGCCGGATGATTTTTGCTCCACGCTTAGAAGCATTCCAATTCAAGCCCTCAGCCAACGCCAGCGCTTGCAAGAGTGTGAGGTTTTCGCCCTCTTTCATGACAAAACCTCCAGCCCGCTTCACCGCCCCGACAATATAAACAATGTCGGCCTTGCTCACGCTTATGGTATCGAAGGGCTTCATCTCGATATTAAGGGCATCCTCTTGGGAAAAGAGTAGCCGCTGGAGATCGATTCTGACCTTATCAGGAGCAGCCAAGAGCATCCCCTCGACCGATGGCACGTCTCCGAAGCCTCCCTTCCGAGTGACAAATACCCATCGCCCCGGGGCGGTCCCAATTTTGGCCAAACCGCCGGCCATCGAGAGCATTTCAATCAATGTCCGCGGAGCCGTGAGTTGGTAGAGTCCCGGCCTCTCAACCGCCCCAATTACCGAAACTGGCCGGGCATGGAATTCCCTGACGAAAACACTAACCTGAGGATTCTCGAGATAAGTTTCGTTCCACTTCGACTCAAGCTCTTCGCGGAGTTGCGTTGTGGTCAGTCCGACCGCCCGCACATGCCCCAAAAGTGCCAGGGAGATTGTCCCGTCATTGGCCACACGAACCGTCTTGGTTAGCTCCGGCACATTAAAGACATCGACATCCAGAAC
>Ga0315282_10003258_pt1 | contig 29210 bp, 22 predicted proteins | sample YL17G07_20_MG_FD_203693 | JGI IMG/M metagenome (GOLD analysis project Ga0315282, IMG submission 203693) | Sediment microbial communities from Yellowstone Lake, YNP, Wyoming, USA - YL17G07_20 | ecosystem: Environmental > Aquatic > Freshwater > Lake > Sediment | place: USA: Wyoming | collected... | reverse complement strand
AGCACAATTCAGAAATTAGGCAGGCTTGCTTATGAATTTACCAAGGATTTGGTTGAGGGTAAGCGCGTAAGTTTAGAGTTTGATGTAGAAAAGCGCGATAGATACGAGCGGCTTCTTGCTTATGTTTATCTAAAGGACGGCACATTTGTGAATGCCAAGATTGTTGAGGGGGGTTACGCGTCTTTAATGACTATTGCCCCCAATGTGAAATATGCGGATTTATTTTTGAAATTATACCGCCAAGCACGCGAAAATAGGCGCGGATTGTGGAAATAAATGAGGCCACAACTTATGGAACGAAGTGAACATAAGTTGTTTGGCCGAATTTACCCTTGACATCAGAGATGTCAAGGGTTCAATTCACAGACGGCCTTACGGCCTACGACTTACGTCGCTAGCTCCGTAAGTCGTCTGTTCATTGAAGGAGGGAATTATGTTAAGATGCTTAACTGCAGGTGAATCGCACGCAAGAGCAATTATCGCAATTTTAGAAGGTATGCCAGCGGGATTAAAGGTAGAGGTGGCGAAAATAAATCAGGAGTTAAAACGCCGGCAATCCGGTTTTGGCCGAGGTAAGCGCATGCAGATTGAAAAGGATAAAGCCCAGATAATTTCCGGACTAAAAAATGGGCTCACGCTGGCCAGCCCTATTACTTTACTTATCCAGAATAAAGATTTTAGTATTGAAAGATTGCCCAAAGTTTTATGCCCGCGGCCGGGGCATACGGATTTAGCCGGGCTTTTAAAATATGGATTCACTGACATAAGGGATGTTTTAGAGCGCGCCTCAGCCAGGAGCACAGTGGCAACTGTGGGGATTGGCGCAATATGTAGGATATTTTTAAGCCAGTTCAACATAAGAATCCTAAGTAAGCTCTTATCTATCGGTGGAGAAGACACTAAGCAAGGGATGAGAGAAAAAATCCTTGAGGCAATGCGTAATAAAGATACAGTAGGAGGTATCTTTGAAGTCGTGGCAAAGGGTGTGCCGGTAGGGCTGGGTAGTTATGCTCAAGCAGATAGACGTTTAGATGGAAGACTCGCCCAGGCAATAATGTCCATTCCTGGTATTAAAGCTGTGGAGATAGGTTTAGGCCTGGGTTATGCCGTAAGTTTTGGCTCAGAGGTTCATGATGCGATTTACTATAATAAAAATAAGAGGTATTTTCGTAAGACAAATAATGCTGGCGGTATTGAGGGCGGAGTTTCTAATGGCCAGGATATAATAATCCGTGCTTGCATGAAACCCATTTCTACTCTTTTATATCCATTGGATTCCGTAAATATACTAACAAAGAAATCTGCTAAAGCCAGTGTTGAACGTTCAGATATCTGCGTGGTAGAGGCAGCAGGCGTAATCGCAGAATCAGCTTGCGCTTATGTATTAGCAGATGCCTTCTTAGAGAAATTCGGCAACGATAATCTTTCGGATATAAAAAAGTCCTATCAGAATTATCAAAAAAGGATTAAGTAAAAGCCAAAAATTTATGTTAGAAAATCACCTCCTTTACGTCTATTATAAGTGAGGGCATCCTTGACATCGGAGATGTCAAGGATCGCCCGAACTTATCCCGCCTCCGGCGGGAGAAAGAACAGGAGGTGATTGAGATGGAGAATAATGTAATTCAGGTCAGCCGAATTTACAAAGTAGAGGGAGATTCCAACCTTAAGGCCTTTGTGGATATCTCTCTGGCTGGCATCATGATTAAGGGCTTACGCATTGTCAACGGGAAGAATGGTCTATTCTTAGGTATGCCCAGACATCAGGGGAAAGACGGGAAATGGTACCCCACGGTCTATCCTGCAACTAAAGAGATTCAGCAGGAGTTAACCGACTTAGTGATGCAGGCGTATCAGGAATAAAATAAAGGGGACACCCAGTAGCCCAATCGGCAGGGTGTCCCTAATTTAGCAGGAGTTAGTGTTATGGGTAACATTTATTTAGTCGGATTCATGGGCACAGGTAAAACTGCGGTAGGCAAGGAACTTGCCAAAAAGAAAAAATGGCAGTTTGTTGACCTGGATGATTTAATTGAGATGCGCGAAAGACGGCGCATTTGCGATATCTTTGCGCAGGAAGACGAGCCTTATTTTCGTAAAATTGAGAAGCTGGTTTTAAAAGACGTGGCCAAAGAGAAAAAGTTTGTGGTGGCTACTGGCGGCGGGATTGTCATAGATAAAGATAATATTAAGGTAATGAAAGAGACAGGTATAATAATTTGTCTTACCGCCACGCCTGAGGCGATATTAAAAAGGACGTCTAACTACACGCATCGGCCGCTACTCAATGTCAAAGACCCTAAGAAACAGATTGAATTATTATTGAAATTACGCGCGCCCTACTATGCCCAAGCGGATAAGACGATTAATACCTTGAAGCTGTCGGTAAAAGAAGTTACCGCAAAAATTATAAAGCTGACTCTTCGAAGCAAAAAGCGCAAGACAGGTTTTATGCTTATAGAACTCTTATTGGTTCTGGCGATAATTATGTTTCTCGCCTTCAAAGTATTTAAGTTGTATTTTAAGAAACCTTCTCTTAACAAAGAGACGCAACGGGTTATATCAGAACAAGGCATAGATACCACAAGCTCTAAATCAATTATAGATAGCACCAGAAATAAGTTAAAGGATATTCAAAATCAGCATATTGATGAGTTGAACAAAATAAAATAGGAACTTCCGCTTCATCATTTGGGCGGGAAGGGCATTGAGGGAGAGATGAATAAAAAACAATTAATAGTTACAGGAATAGATGAAAATAGGGACGGTTCTATTTTTAGCAAGGCCCTTCGTTTTCGCTCAGGGTTAAATTTCAAATAAATGATTTAGCAGGAAATTTAAGTGGCTTGGGTGGTTTCGAGCAATAACCTTACTTTATAAAATTTTCGGCTTTAGCCGGAGCGTGCATTAGAAAATTTTCGGCATCTCGCTTTCACTCAAGTGCACGAGGAATTACGGCGAACGGAAGACCTCTTTAAGGCGTAAGTCTCTCTGGGAGAGAGCCGTGAACCGAAGTGCACGGCGAAAATTTTCAGCACGCGGAGGCAAAGACGGAAATCAACCTGCGCTTCTGCGAGAAACAAGACAAGCCACACGCTAAGCAGATGTGATGAATGAATAAAAAATGACTAAGCTCGAAGCCTTAATTAGTTTAAATATGGCGGAAGAAATTGGCACTATACGCCTTGCGAAGCTGATGGAATTTTTTGGCAAGCCGGAAAATATCTTAAAAGCCCCTGCTGAAAAATTAATCGCGGTCTCGGGGATTGGCGAGAAAATTGCGCAGCAGATAACTTCTTTTAAAAAGGAAGATTTAGATAAAGAGTTAGCGTTAGCAAAAAAGCTGGGTTTAAAGATTATTACTCAAGATGACGCAGATTATCCGGAAAATTTAAAAAATATCTATGACCCGCCGATTGTGCTTTATGTAAAGGGAGAACTGAAAGAAGAGGATAAATTGAGTCTGGCTATTGTCGGTAGCCGCCGCGCTTCTTTTTATGGATTAAGCTCTGCGGAAAAGTTTGCTTACGCGTTAGCCGAAAAAGGTTTTACGATTGTCTCGGGGATGGCGCGCGGTATCGATACTTATGCGCATAAAGGAGCTTTAAAAGCAAATGGTCGAACCATTGCAGTAATGGGTAGCGGCTTCAGTCATCTTTATCCGCCGGAGAATAAAAAATTAGCTGAGGGAATTGCCAATAACGGAGCAGTGATTTCTGAATTCCCTTGTGAGGTAAGACCTTTGCCTCAGAATTTTCCCCAACGCAATCGTGTTATCAGTGGTTTAAGCTTAGGCGTATTAGTGGTTGAGGCAGCCAGAAACAGCGGTGCTTTGATTACTGCGGATTTTGGACTCGAGCAGGGTAGGGACGTCTTTGCCCTTCCCGGCAAAGTCGATTCCCAAACTTCTTTTGGCACAAATGGATTAATTAAACAAGGCGCAAAATTGGTTTCCTGCGTAGAGGATATTCTGGAAGAATTTAACTTGCCTGAAGAACAAGCCAAGAAAGATAAGGTAGAAAAGACGGACAAATCCGATGCTGTGGATGGAAAGGAAGGCCGGATATATGATTTAATATCGTCCCAATCCGTCCACTTAGATGAACTTTTAGAGAAAACAAATCTGGATATTCCTCAAATATCTGATATACTTCTAAAATTACAGTTAAAGAAATTAATTAAGCAGCTTCCCGGAAAGCAATTCGTAAGGGTATAGAATGAAAGATAATTTAGTCATAGTAGAATCTCCGACCAAAGCAAAAACCATCGGTAAAATATTAGGAGAGGATTTTTCAGTGGTTTCCTCTATGGGCCATCTTATTGACCTGCCCAAGAAGAAACTGGGAGTGGATATTGAAAATGATTTTGCACCTGAATATGTGACGATTGCAGGAAGGCAGAAGATACTGGATGCCTTAAAAAAGGAATCTAAGGGTAAAAAGACCATCTTTGTGGCTACTGACCCGGATAGGGAAGGAGAGGCAATCGGCTGGCATATTAAGAACAGGCTTTTTAAAAACAAGAAATTTTTACGGGTTATTTTTCATGAAATTACTCCTGCGGCGGTTAGCGAGGCCTTTAAAAATCCGCGTGATTTTGACCAAAATATGATTGAAGCGCAAGCCAGCCGCAGAATCTTAGATAGAATTGTAGGTTATTTTTTAAGCCCTTTGCTTTGGAGAAAGATTGCGCGGGGATTAAGCGCGGGCCGAGTTCAGTCTGTGGCTTTAAGATTAATAGCGGAAAGAGAAAAGCAGATTAACAATTTTATTCCCCAGGAATACTGGGAGATAGAGGCGGAGTTAAAAAAGTTAGCCAGTTTGCCAGTTAGCCAGTTTGCCAGTTCTTTTGTAGCAAAGTTAGAAAAAATAGAAGATAAGAAGGCAGAAATAAAAAATAAAGAAGTAGCAGATAGGCTGGTGGAAGATATAAAAAATAAACAATTCGCAGTTAACGAAATAAAAAAGACTGAGAAAAAACGTTATCCTTCGGCGCCTTTTATCACCAGCACTCTTCAGCAGGATGCATTTAATAAATTAAGGTTTAATGCCACAAAGACGATGATTATAGCCCAGCAGCTTTACGAGGGCATTGATATTGACCAAGATAACCCAACAGGCTTAATTACATATATGCGCACTGACTCAACCCGCGTTGCTCCTGAAGCAATAAAAGAGGTAAGAGGGCACATTGATAAGAATTTTGGTAAAAAATATTTGCCCCAGACTCCAAACGTATATAAAGTAAAAAAATTAGCCCAGGAGGCACATGAGGCAATCAGGCCTACGTTAATTTCAAGATCACCGGAAAACCTAAAGGAATTCTTAAGTCGCGATCAGTATAAACTCTATGAACTTATTTATAACCGTTTTATTGCCAGCCAGATGACGCCAGCTGAATATTTGGTAACCAGCGTGGATATAAACGCCGCCAGATATCTATTTGTTGCCTCGGGTAGCGAGCTTATCTTTGATGGTTTTATGGCGGTCTATAATAAGAATAACGATGATGAGGAAAATACAAAAGAAAAAAAGAATGTAATTCCTCCTTTGGAAAAAGGCGAAATTTTAGCTTTAATCCAACTAATACCGTCGCAGCATTTTACCAAGCCGCCGCCCCGATTTTCCGATGGCTCTTTGGTCAAGGCATTAGAAGAGGATGGTATTGGCCGGCCTTCCACATATGCGCCTATAATTCAGACTCTTATCTTACGCGACTACATACGCCGCCTCAAAGGATATTTTTATCCTACGGAATTGGGAATTAAAGTCTGCGATTTGCTGGTAGAATATTTTCCCAAAATTATGGATGTGAACTTTACGGCGCTTATGGAAGAGGAGTTAGATGAGGTTGAAGAAGGACGGCTCAACAGGCTTAAGGTCTTACAAGATTTTTATGCGCCTTTTAAGACCAGCCTGGATTTTGCCCAGACGCATATTAAAAAAGAAGTTATCAAGACCGATGAAGTTTGCGATAAGTGCGGTAAGCCTATGATTATCAAGTGGGGCCGCAAAGGTAAATTCTTGAGCTGTTCAAATTTTCCGGAGTGTAAGTTTTCTAAATCTATCACCTCAGGCGTGAAATGCCCTGAGCTCAACTGCGGCGGCGAATTGATTGAGCGCCGCTCCCGGCTCGGCTTCTTCTACGGCTGCTCTAATTTTCCCAAGTGCACGTTTACCTCTAAGACATTACCTCAAGATAAAGAATAATGAAAGGGACTGTCCCCGCAGGGGACTGTCCCTTAGATGTATATTTTTAGCGGGTCCTGTCTTGGGTATTTTCTCGCCGCATCACGCGGCTTCGAAAACACCCAAGCCACCCGCTAAATGAAAGAAGAATAATGGAGCGTTACATCGAGAAATTTATACGCTATTTAGAGATAGAAAGGAATTATTCAAGTCATACTATTCTGAACTATCGGCTGGACTTAGAAGGTTTTAAGAAATTTTTAGGCAGCGTTGAGTTAGAAAAAATAGATTACCTTACTTTAAGAAAATATCTGGCAACCTTAAAAGAAAAGAATTTAGGAACCAAAACCATTGCCCGCCGCCTTTCCACTTTGCGTAGCTTTTTTAAATTCCTCACGCGCGATGGTTATCTGAAAACCAATCCTATTTTAAGCCTATCCAGCCCAAGATTAGAAAAGCACCTTCCTCAATTTATGACTGAAGGCGAAGTTACTAAATTAATTGAAGCTACTTTTGCTAAAAGCGAAAAAGGTGAGAGAGGTTTACGTGATAGGGCAATCTTAGAGACATTTTATTCTACAGGGATAAGGATTTCAGAGTTAGTAGGCTTAGATGTCGAGGATATTGATTTTATCGGTGGAGTAGTAAAGGTAATGGGGAAAGGGAAAAAAGAGAGACTTGCTCCTATCGGTGATACGGCAATTACTGCTATCAGAAAATATCTGGAGAAAAGAAAAAAACAATCTGAGTCACTATTTTTAAATAAGAGTGGCAGGCGCATTACTGGCCGCGGGGTAAGAAACATTGTGGCTAAATATATACATATAGCAGGGATAAAAAAAGGCGTATCGCCACATACTTTTAGGCATTCTTTTGCTACCCATCTTTTAGACCGCGGGGCAGATTTAAGGACAGTGCAGGAGCTCTTGGGCCATGCGAATCTCTCTACCACGCAGATATACACGCATCTTACAACTGAGAAATTAAAAAGCGTATATGATAAGGCGCATCCGAGGGCGTGATGTTCGTTAACCAGTTATCCCGTTAACCAGTTATCCTGTTCGACGGGCAACGGGCTAACCGGCAACAGGCGAACAAAAATGTTTATATTATACGATTTGGCGTTTTTTATTTTTTCCGTTATTTATCTGCCTATATATTTATTCCGCAGAAAATTCCATCAGGGATTCTTAGCGCGCTTAGGTTTTTTGCCTCTAGATTTAAAATTAAATAGCCCAATCTGGATACATGCAGTAAGCGTGGGAGAGGCAATGGCTATAAAAGAGTTGGTTAAGGAATTAAAAAAGGCTTATCCAACTAAAAAATTTGTTATCTCAACCGTGACTCCTACGGGAAATAAGATTGCCCAACGGCTTGTTCAAGCGGGAGACTTTGTTACTTATCTACCTTTGGATTTTGGTCTTATTATAAGGCACAGCTTAAATAAAATTAAACCCTCTTTATTTATTATTGCAGAAACTGAAATCTGGCCAAATTTGATTTTACAGCTTTACAGAAGAAAAATTCCTGTTATTTTAGTAAACGCAAGAATCTCAGACCGCGCATTTTCCGGTTATAGAAAAATAAAATTGCTGCTTAAGCCTGTATTAGAAAAGATATCTCTTTTTTGTGCACAAACTGATAGGGATGCGCAAAGATTTAAAGCACTAGGCGTCCCTGGAGAAAAAATTAGGGTAACTGGAAATATGAAGTTTGATGTCACAGACTACACAGGTTCCAAAAAAGATTACACAGATTATAGAAGGAAATTAGCTCTAGAATCTAAAGACCGGCTTTTAGTAGCAGGTAGCACGCATCCCGGTGAAGAGGAAATGATTTTGGGGGTTTATAAAGATCTGCTAAATGATTTTCCTAATTTAAAACTATTACTTGCGCCTCGCCATCCCGAGAGAACGAGGGATATAGAAAAAATTGTAATTAAATATGGATTAAATCTAGTAAAAGTTAGCCAGTTAGCCAGTTTGCCAGTTTGCCAGTTAAACAGGCCAACAGGCCAACAGGCCAAGAGGCCAACAGTTTTTATCCTCGATACTATTGGTGAGCTTTTATCTTTCTATGCTATCGCCGACATTGTCTTTGTGGGTGGTAGTCTCATCAAAAAGGGCGGACACAATATCTTAGAGCCTGCTTCACAAGGAAAACCTATTCTTTTTGGGCCATATATGTTCAATTTACGGGATATTGCAGAATTATTTCTCAAGAATAGGGCGGCGGTGCAGGTAAATAGTCGAGAGGAATTAAAAATAAAAATAAAAGAACTTCTCAGTAAGCCAGAAGAAGCAGCGGATTTAGGCCGCAGGGCAAGGGATTTGATTTCCGAAAATAGAGGAGCAACGCAAAGGACTTTAGATATCATAAAAGGGTACAAAATGAGAGAATGGCTTGGTTAAGGAGGAGAAGATGGTGGTAAAAGAAATTACCAGAGAAAAGTTGAATGCCGCAGAATTCATCAAAGAAAAAATAAAAGAGATTTCTTCTGGAGTCGGGAACAGTTTAGCCATTAATGCCTTATCTGGCGGAGTTGATTCCTCTACAGTTACCATGTTAGGCCATAAAGCTTTGGGTAATAGACTTAAGACATACTTTATTAATAACGGCATAATGCGACAGAATGAGCCTGAACAGATTGTATCTGTATTTAAAAAATTAGGTGTTCCTGTAGAAGTAGTTGATGCGCAGGAGAGGTTTTTTAGTGCCTTAAAAGGCATAACCGATCCAGAAGAGAAAAGAGAAGCCATTACACAGGCGTTTTATAGGGATGTTTTCGGACAACTTGTAAAAAAAAGTGGCGCAAAGTATCTTTTGCAAGGAACAATTTTGACCGATGTGGATGAGACAGTGGCAGGGATAAAAAGACAGCACAATGTTTTTATGCAGCTAGGTATTGATCCACAAGAGGCATTTGGTTATAAAATTATTGAGCCCTTAGTAGAATTACGTAAAGACGGAGTAAGAAAGATTGCTGAGGCTTTAGGTTTACCTAAATCCATATACAACCGCATGCCTTTTCCAGGTCCGGCTTTAGCAGCCAGAGTAATTGGAGAGGTCACGCCAGAAAAAATAGAAATAGTAAGACTTACTACTGCTATTACTGAGGAAGAATTAACTTCTAGTGGCGCATTTCAATACATGGCGATTTTACATCAGGATAAAGTTACAGGCATACGTAATGGAAAAAGAGATTTTGGTTTACAGATTGAGATTAGATGCTGGGATAGCCTTGATGCGAGAGTCGCTACGCCCACAAGATTATCCTACGAGATTTTGGATAAATTAGCTAATCGTATAATAACAGAGGTGCCGGGCGTAGTAAGCGTTACCTATAATATAACTAAAAAACCGCCCTCAACCATAGAAGCGGTTTGATGATATTAAAAATCTTATTATTTATTGTTGTAGGTTTCGGTTTAATTTTTGGATACATTAAATATCTGGAAAATCATAGTATATTCTTTCCTGAGAAAGGCATTATCCTTGCGCCTTCTTCTTTAAATCTTTCCTTTGAAGATATCTATATCCGGATAAAGGAAAATATTAAAATAAATGGTTGGTTTATCCCGTTTAATAATGCAAAATATACCATCCTTTTCTTGCATGGCAATGCCGGCAATATTAGTACAAGGTTAGACACGATACAGCTGCTTAAAGAGACGGGAGTTAATATTTTTATTATTGACTATCAAGGCTATGGCCAAAGTCAAGGAAAACCTTCTGAAGAGGCTATGTATATTGATGCCAAAGCAGCCTATGATTATTTAGTAAATAACCGTAATATCAAGCCAAAGCAGATAATATTATATGGGGAATCCTTAGGTGCAGCCGCAGCAGTAAATCTTGCCTCAGAGGTTGAAATTAAAGCTATGATATTAGAAGGAGGGTTTAGCCGGGGTAGGGATATGGCCAGGCGGCTTTACCCTTTCTTACCCGCATTTCTTTTTTCTAACAGCTTTGATTCTCTTAGTAAAATTAAAAAAGTCAAATCCCCGATATTGTTTATTCATAGTGCAGACGATGAAATGGTTCCTATTAATTTAAGCAAAAAGCTTTATAATGCAGCTTTAGGCCTTAAGGATTTTGTGGAAATAACCGGAAGCCACAATACAGCTGTTTTCGATTCCTCTGAAAAATTTATTGATTCTATAACCGCATTTATTGATAAACTTTAATTATATCTCTAAGAGTAATACCCCTTGGGGTACTTGCAGATTTCACTTACTTATTAATAAAACTTGACAGCTTTCTTATGGGGATATAAACTATCTTTTAATCTTAATACAAGAAAATCGCCTTCGGCGATAACCTTTCCCGCCAAGCGATTTAGATTGAAGGCGTGATCCCGCCTCGTTATTTAAATAAAGGGCGGGAAAGGTGCGATTTTCGAGTGGTAGAGGAAAGTGTTTTACACTTTCCTATACCATACCATAAAAAAGACATAAACCAAGGTTAAGGGAGGGAAGGGTGTCCAAAAAGATAGAAGAGTTTATGACGCAAGTTATAGCTAAGAATCCTGGCGAAGCGGAATTTCATCAGGCAGTGCGGGAAGTCGCGGAGTCCGTAATGCCGTTTATAGAGGAGAATCCCAAGTATCAACAAGCCAAAATATTAGAGAGGATGGCAGAGCCGGAGAGGGTAATTATTTTTCGCGTTCCTTGGCTGGATGATAAAGGGGAGATTCAGGTAAACCGCGGATACCGCATTGAGATGAACAGCGCCATAGGCCCTTACAAAGGCGGCATACGTTTTCACCCCAGCGTGAATTTAAGTATTTTAAAATTTTTAGCCTTTGAACAGGTGTTTAAAAATAGCTTAACTACTCTTTCTATGGGAGGCGGAAAAGGCGGCTCTGATTTTGACCCAAAGGAAAAATCCGATAATGAGGTAATGAAATTCTGTCAGAGTTTTATGAGCGAACTATTTAGACATATCGGCCCGGATACAGATGTGCCTGCGGGCGATATCGGCGTGGGTGGCCGGGAAATTGGGTATATGTTTGGCCAATACAAAAGACTGCGTAACGAATTTACCGGCGTTCTAACCGGTAAGGGCCTGAACTGGGGCGGAAGCCTAATCCGACCTGAGGCCACCGGCTATGGTTGCGTCTATTTTGCAGAGGAGATGCTCAAGACAAGGGGAGAATTTTTAAAGGGAAAAGTATGCACGATATCCGGTTCTGGCAACGTAGCTCAATACACCGCAGAAAAACTCATTCAGTTAGGGGCAAAGGTTGTGACATTGTCGGACTCCAGTGGTTTTATTTATGATGAAGGGGGCATTGACCATAAGGAATTGAAGTTCATGTTTGAGCTGAAAAACGTGCGGCGAGGCCGTATAAAAGGATGCACCGATGAATTTAAGTGTAAATATTTTGAGAACCAAAGGCCGTGGGAAATAAAATGCGATATCGCCTTTCCTTGTGCAACGCAGAATGAAATTAATGAAGAGGATGCCAAGGCCTTGGTTAAAAATGGCTGTATAGCGGTTAGCGAAGGGGCAAATATGCCGACTACGCCAGAGGCCGTTAAAGTATTTCAAAAGGCAAAGATTTTATATGCACCAGGTAAGGCAGCTAATGCGGGCGGAGTTGCTACTTCTGGCTTGGAAATGACCCAGAATAGTATGAGGCTGTCGTGGTCGCGTGAAGAAGTAGATAAGAAACTGCATAAGATTATGGTGGCTATCCATGAACAGTGCCTGCGCTATGGCAAGGAAGGAAATTATATAAATTACGTAAAAGGAGCAAACATTGCCGGATTCGTCAAAGTAGCCGAAGCAATGTTGGACCAGGGGGTAGTTTAGTAATTGGAACTAAGCAAAAAATATACTTGACAACCTTAAAATAGTGTGTTATCCTTTTAAATGAAAGAAATGGCACAAAGTTTGTGCCAGAAAAAGGACAAAGGCGTTTAAAGAACGCCTTTTTTTATGCCTTTTTCATTTCAGCGTCAGAAAAATTTAAAAGGAATGAACCTTATAGTTAGCAAAGTTTAGCTAACAAACAAAAACATTTCTTTTACTAAAACAATGGCGTTTTATGCCGGATTATCGGCGTAAGACGCCTTTTTTATTTAGCCATGCATAAATCGTTTACCGAACAGCTCAAAGCCCTTTCCAAAATCAGCAAGGCCATAACTTCCGAGCTTTATTTGGAAGATATCCTGCGGCTTATTGTTACGGTTACCGCAGAAGTCCTGGGTTCAAATATCTGCTCTTTGATGCTTATTGATGAAAAAACAAATGAATTAGTAGTGCGCGCCACGCAAAGTATTAGCGAAGAATACAATAAAAAACCGCCGCTTAAAATCGGAGAAGGAATTGCTGGCAAAGTAGCCAAGGAGAATAAGCCCATTGCTGTAAGGGATGTGGATAAGGAAAAGGAATATAAAAACAAAGATATTGCTAAAAAAGAAGGTTTAAATTCTCTGTTGTGTGTGCCGCTCTCAGTCAAGGGCAAAGTTATCGGAGTGATTAATTGTTATACCTCTAAGCCGCATAATTTTAGCGAGGAAGAAATTGAAATCTTAACTACTATCGCTAATCAGTCGGCAGTCGCGATTGAAAATACGCAATTATTGGTAAAAAGTAAGGTTATTCAGGAGGAGCTTGAGACGCGTAAGAGAATTGAACGCGCCAAAGGTATTCTGATGCGCGATGAGGGGTTAACTGAAGAGCAGGCATATTTAAAAATCCGCAAATACAGTATGGATAATCGTAAGACCATGCGCGAAGTTGCAGAAGCAATTATTTTATCAACGGAGATTAAGAAAAAAGTATAGGGCGTCACAAAAGTGCCGCCCTTGATTACACCGATTAAAATTCAGATTACACAGATTAAAAACATTATTGGTATTATCTGTGTAATCTCTTTTAGAAATCTGTGTAATCATTTTTAAAAAAAAGGAGGAAACAATGTCATTGAGTAAACCAAATGCAAGTCCTGCTACAAATACTAAAAATAGGGTAAATCCATCTCCCTGTTCAGGCCTTTGTGTTGTATGTTTAGACGGCTGTATAGGTTTTTGTGAAGTGGCAAAATCGGCGATTAGAGGTAGAGAGCTTATCTACCCTCAACCTTATGGGAAAGTGGTTGCTGGTTCGGAGAAAGACTATCCTATAGATTTTTCTCATTTTAATATTCAAGGGACGTGTGTTGGTGCATTAGGAATAGAGGCTGATTCTGATAAGGCTATTTTTCCTGCTGTGGATGTGTCTACAGAGGTGGGTGCAAAATTTAAGATTAAATTAGATGTTCCATTTTTTACGGGTGCTTTGGGCTCAACAGATGTAGCCAGAATCAACTGGGAAGAAAATGCAGTGGGCGCAGCTATATGTGGGACAATTGTTATTGTTGGAGAAAATGTTTGTGGTATGGACCATAAAGCTGAAATCAAAAATGGCAGAGTAGTTAAGTCCCCTGAGCTGGAACGCAGAGTAAATAGTTATAAGAGATGGCATAATGGCCATGGAACTATTGTGGTGCAATATAATGTTGAAGACGCAAGATTAGGAGTCCCAGAGTATGCTCTGGAATTAGGAGTTGAGGCTATTGAGCCAAAATGGGGTCAGGGAGCAAAAGATATAGGTGGAGAAGTAAAGTTGCCTTCTTTGGAGAGAGCGCTTGAACTTAAGAAAAGAGGTTATATTGTTTATCCTGATCCAGAGGACCCAGTGACACAGAAGGCCTACCAAGAGGGAGCGATTAAAGAATTTGAAAGACACTCGCGCCTGGGAATGGTGGAAGAAGAAGCATTCTATAAAGAGGTAGCACGTTTAAGGAAATTAGGATTTAAATACGTTACCTTAAAAACTGGTGCTTATCGGCCAGCGGATCTGGCCAGAGCAGTCAAATATGCCTCCAATGCCAAAATTGATCTCCTTACCGTAGATGGAGCAGGTGGCGGAACAGGAATGTCGCCTTGGCGAATGATGAATGAATGGGGTATACCGACCGTGGAACTGGAGTGCTTACTTTATCAGATGTTAAAAAGAATCGCAGCGCAAGGTCAATATATACCGCCAGTAGCAATGGCCGGAGGCTTGAGCCTAGAAGATCATATTTTCAAAGCCATAGCCTTAGCTAGCCCTTACGTTAAGGCTATATGTATGGGTAGAGCAACGTTTGCTGCAGCCATGGCAGCTAAGACGGTAGGCAGATTGATAAAAGAAGGTAAGGTGCCTGAAGAGTATAAGAAATACGGTGATACCATAGAGCAGATTTTTGTGGCTGCAGAAACTTTAAAAGTAAAATACGGGAAAGATTTCAAAGATATCCCTGTAGGCGCTATTGGAATGTACACTTATTACGATCGGTTAGCCACCGGTCTTAAGCAACTTATGGCAGGGGAGAGAAAATTTGCTCTTAAACATATCACTAGAGACGATATTTTTGCTCTTACGCGCGAAGCCGCTTGTATTTCCGGCATTCCTTATGTGATGGATTGCGATAAAGAAGAAGTAGAGCGAATTTTAGGCGACAGCCAAAATTTGCACACAAATTTCCAGGATTCTTCAATAAGTACAATTAAATCTTAAAAGGATTTAATCAATTGTCCCTTTAGCAGCCCTTTTTAAAGAGAGGACTGATTCAAAAGGAGGATACTATGCAAAAGAAAGGATTATGTATAACCTGCGCCAATGATAAAACTTGTACTTTCCCCAGAAAGTTTCCTGTTTTGCAATGTGAGGAATTTGACGATCGCGAACCGCTTGTTAAAGAAGACCAGAAGAAAACAGCAAAATGCAAGCGGGTCTAAATAATAAGACAGTGATGTCTGGTAGTTAGGTTTTATAAAATATAGTTTTGATTAACGGACTAAGGCGTCTTTTACCCGAAGTAGGGAGTGAAGGACGCCTTTTTTGTTTTTGTAAGCTTAAAGAGGAGGAAAACTGATGATTAATACAGGCGATACGGCGTGGGTGTTGATTTCTTCCGCCCTTGTTTTACTGATGAGTCCCGGCCTTGCTTTTTTCTATGGCGGCATGGTGAGGAAGAAGAATATGTTAAGTGTGCTAATGCAGTGTTTTATTATTATGTGCGTGCTTAGTTTACAGTGGGTTCTTTTTGGCTATAGCCTTTCCTTTAGTCCGGGACGGGGGTTTTGGGGAGGTATGAGTTGGTTTGGTTTAAAGGGAGTTGGTTTTGAGCCTTTTGCGGATTACGCAGCGACAATACCACATCAAGCATTTATGATTTTTCAAGCTATGTTTGCCATTATCACGCCAGCGTTAATTATAGGTGCTTTTGCAGAGAGAATGAAGTTTTCCGCATTTTTAGTTTTTATTTTGCTATGGGCAACTTTTGTATATGACCCGTTAGCTCATTGGGTTTGGGGAGTGGGTGGGTGGCTTAAGAGTTTAGGAGTTTTAGATTTTGCTGGCGGAACTGTTGTACATATCAATGCGGGTATTGCTGCTTTGGTCACTGCTTTGATTATCGGCCGCAGAAAAAATTTAGATTCTAATATACCTGCGCCGCACAGCCTTCCTTTTGTGGCCTTAGGCACAGGCCTTCTTTGGTTTGGTTGGTTTGGTTTTAATGCCGGAAGCGCTTTGGCGGCAAATGGATTAGCTGTAAATGCCTTTGTAGTCACCAACACTGCAGCTGCAGCAGCTGGTTTAAGTTGGGCGCTTTTAGAATGGTTACGTAATGGTAAACCTACGATGTTCGGAACCGCAAGTGGTGCAGTTGCGGGTTTGGTTGCAATTACACCAGCGGCGGGATTTGTGAGCGTCATCCCCGCAATAGTTATAGGATTATTGGTGAGCGTATTTTGTTTTACCGCAGTCAGCGTTATTAAGCCCAAGCTAGGCTATGATGATTCCTTAGATGCTTTTGGCGTGCACTGTATCGGCGGTATCTGGGGAGCCTTGGCTACGGGTTTATTCGCTTCTAAGGCAGTGAATCCTCTTGGAGCGGATGGATTGTTCTTTGGCAATCCCAAACAATTTTTGGTGCAGTTGTTTGCGGTTGTAGTAACTTTAGCTTATACCTTTATTGTCACCTTTATTATTTATAAACTCGTAGATTTGTTTATTGGTGTCAGGGTGGTAGAAAAAGAGGAGTTGATGGGGCTTGATTTAACTCAACATCATGAACGAGCTTATACAGTTTTAGAATAGGAGGCTTGAAATGAAACTCATTATTGCCATCATTCAGCCGGACAAATTAGAAGAAGTAAAAGAGGAGCTATACAAAGCCGAAGTCAATTTAATAACGGTAAGCGAAGTTCTAGGCCACGGCCGGCAGAAAGGTGTAACTGAAATTTACCGCGGAATAAAAGAGACAGGCAATCTATTACGCAAAATCCGCCTGGAGATTGCAGTTAATGAAAATTTTGTTGAACTGACTGTTAAAGCAATCATCAAAGGCGCAAATACCGGAGAGATCGGAGACGGTAAGATATTTATCCTGGATTTACCACAATGTATAAGAATCAGGACAGGCGAGAGGGGGGGTGTAGCGATAGGATGAAAAAGAGCCGTTACAAGAAAGCCAAATCAAATAAACAACTAATAAAAAAGGAGGCAGAGATGTCAAAGAGAACAAAAGAGGATATTTTAAAACTGGTAAAGGATAAAGATGTTAAGTTTATAAGGCTATGGTTTACCGATGTATTAGGACAAGTAAAAAGTTTTGCTATCACAGATAGTGAATTAAAGGGCGCATTAGAAAGAGGTATGGGTTTTGACGGTTCATCCATTACTGGTTATCAGGATATTGAGGAATCAGATATGATTGCCGTGCCTGACCCAGATACCTTTTCGCTGGTCCCCTGGAGGCCGAAAGAAAAAGCAGTGGCGAGGATGATCTGTAATATATTAAACCCTGATAAGACTCCTTATGAGGGAGACCCTCGCTATGTTTTAAAGAAAGCGCTTGAGCGGGCAAAGAAGATGGGATTCGATCATTATTATGTTGGGCCGGAGCTCGAATATTTTTATTTTAAGAACGACCAGGCTACAGAGATACTGGACAGAGGAGGCTATTTTGATCTGACTACTCTGGACGTAGCCAGTGATTTAAGACGCGAAACAATTTTAGCTCTGGAACAAATGGGCGTACAGGTGGAATATTCACATCACGAAGTTGCGCCTTCGCAGCATGAGGTGGATATGCGCTATAAGGATGCCCTACAGATGGCAGATAGCGTCATTACCTATAGAGTGGCAGTCAAAGAAATCGCCAGCAAGTTTGGCGTCTATGCTACCTTTATGCCGAAACCCATATTCGGCCAGAATGGTTCTGGTATGCATACGCATCAGTCGCTATTTAAAGGCGATAGGAATACCTTTTTTGATGCCAAATCCAAAGATAATCTTTCTGAAGTTGCGCAGCATTTTATAGCGGGGCTTCTGAAACACGCAAAAGAGATCAGTTTAATTTTTGCCCAGACTGTAAATTCTTACAAAAGGCTAGTTCCTGGTTATGAGGCGCCGGTGTATGTTGCCTGGAGCCGTAGAAACAGGAGCGCGCTGATAAGGGTTCCCGATTATTATCCTGGACAGGAAAAGGCCACGCGTTGTGAATTCAGGGCCTGTGATCCGGCGTGTAACCCTTATCTTACCTTTGCGGCCATGCTTCATGCTGGCCTTGAAGGAATTGAGAAAAAATATAAAGTGCCAGCTCCCATGGAGAAGAATCTGTATCATCTAACGGACGCAGAAAGAAAAGAAAAAGGGATAGAAACTCTGCCGGATAGCCTTGGGTATGCCATAGCAATCGCAGAAAATAGTGCACTTGTGAAAAAGATTTTGGGAGAACACATATTTCCGAGGTTTATCGAGATTAAAAAGAAAGAGTGGGACGATTACCGCATTCAGGTCTCTGAGTACGAATTAGATAAGTATCTTCCGATATATTAAAAACGGTGAAATCATCAATAAAAGATGAAATTTAAAAACTTTCCCAAAAAACAAGGTTTATATGACCCGTCTTTTGAGCATGATTCCTGCGGAGTGGGCTTTGTCTGTGATATAAAGGGAAGAAAATCAAACCAGATTATCAGACAAGGTCTTGAGGTGTTAAGAAGGCTAGCTCATCGTGGGGCAACCGGGGCTGACCCAAAAACCGGTGACGGCGCAGGAATTTTAATCCAGATTCCGCATGATTTTTTCGCAAGAGTCTGTGAGAAAAATAAGATAGATTTACCTAAGCAGGGTAGATATGGAACAGGATTGGTATTTTTTCCTCCTGATAAAAAAGAGCGTAAATTCTGCAAAGATATTTTCTTAAAAATTATAAAACAAGAAGAGCAAATTTTTTTGGGGTGGCGTCGTGTTCCAGTAGATGATTCTGATATAGGTAAAACTGCCAAAGCTACTCAGCCAGTAATTGAACAAATTTTTATATTAAAGAATGGGAAAATGAAAGATGATTGCGATTTTGAGAGAAGGCTTTATCTTATTAGAAGGCAAATAGAAAATATTATCCACGCTTCAAATTTAAAACAGAAATCATTTTTCTATATTACCAATTTGTCTTGTCGCACCTTTTCCTACAAAGGTCTTTTAATGCCTTCTCAATTAGAGAACTTTTATCTCGACCTTAAAGATAAAGAAATAAAAGGTGCACTAAGTCTAGTGCATTCACGCTATAGCACCAATACCTTTCCCACCTGGGACTTAGCGCAGCCTTTTAGATTTTTAGCCCATAATGGTGAGATAAATACTTTAAGAGGTAATATCAACTGGATGAAAGCAAGAGAAGGTCAGTTAGAGAGTAAATCATTTGGCAATGACCTTAAGAAGATTTTTCCCATTATTGTTCCCGGTGGAAGTGACTCAGCTACTATTGATAATGTTTTTGAATTAATGGTTTTATCAGGGAGGAGTTTACCACACGTGATGATGATGTTAATACCTTCAGCCTGGCAGCAGAATAATCTTCTGGATGCGAAACTCAAAAGTTTTTATAAATACCATGCCTGTCTAATGGAGCCTTGGGATGGTCCGGCAGTTATTGCCTTTACTGACGGAACCAGCGTCGGTGCAGTTTTGGATAGAAATGGTCTGCGTCCAGCGCGGTATCTGGTGACTAAAAAGGAAACCGTGATCATGGCCTCAGAGGTAGGGGTTTTAGATATTGCACCTGCTAAGATTTTAATCTTCGGTAGACTAGAGCCGGGAAAGATGCTTTTTATTGATGCCCAAGCCGGCCGGATCATTGAGGATAAAGAGATAAAAGATGGTATCTCCAAGCAGCGTCCCTATAACTTATGGCTTAAGAAGAATATGCTTGAGCTTGATAAATTACCGGCGCATAGCGTAGAGTGTAGAGCGGATAGAAAAAAGTATACGCTAAACGCTAAACGCTATCCATTAAAGGATAGATTAACTCAACTAAAAGCCTTTGGTTATACCCGCGAAGATTTAAAAGTCATCCTTAAGCCCATGGCAGAGAAGGCTAGTGAGCCGATTAGTTCCATGGGAGATGATACTCCGCATGCAGTGCTTTCTGCAAGGCCGCAATTACTTTACAACTATTTTCGACAGTTATTTGCGCAGGTCACTAACCCGGCAATCGATCCTATCCGTGAGGAATTAGTGATGAGTTTAGAAACGTACCTGGGGCCGGAAGAAAATCTTTTAGCTGAAACATCCCGGCATTGTCATAAGCTAAGGGTAAAAAAGCCAATCCTCACCAATGAAGAACTGGAGAAAATTCGCCGTATCCGGGTGAATGGATTTAAAACGAAAACTATATCCGTTCTCTTTAAAGTAGATGACAAGAAGGATTTTATGAAAACGCTAAAAAAAATCTGTGAGGAAGCAGTTGCAGCAATAAAACAAGGTTATACTTTTATTATTTTGAGTGATCGCGGCATAAACAAAGAGTATTGTGCTCTTCCGACACTTTTAGCTGTGGGAGCAGTGCACCATTATTTAGTGCAAAAGGCTATGCGTACCCGCGTCGGGATTATTGTAGAGAGTGCTGAACCGCGAGAAACGCATCACTTCGCGCTCTTGTTCGGCTACGGCGCAGATTGTATCAATCCATACCTTGCTTATGAAGCAGTTGAATATCTTCTTATGGAAGGAGAGTTGCAATTGGATTTAAAGACTGCTTTGGAGAATTATATAAAAGCAGTGAATAAAGGGATTTTAAAGATTCTTTCTAAAATGGGTATCTCTACTCTACAGAGTTATCGTGGTGCCCAGATATTTGAGGCTTTAGGATTAAATAAAGAGGTTATTAATCGTTGTTTTACAGGAACGGTATCGAGAATCGGTGGGATAAGTCTTAATATTATTGCCAAAGAGACTATTCTTAGACACAAACAGGCTTTTTCTGAAAGAGAAATAGGGATTCCTTATTTAGTAACTGGTGGCGTATACCAATGGAACAAGGATGGCGAATTTCATTTATGGAATCCTGATAGTATTGCTGCATTGCAGGATGCGGTGTGGAAAGGCGATTATAAAAAATATAAAGAATTTGCGCAATTAATAAACGAGCAGTCTGGTAATTCTACCACTTTGCGCAGTTTACTTAAATTTTCCCGCCCATCCTTTAAAAGCCGGGGCGGGATCCCGCCAGAGGCGGGAAAGAAAGCTAAATCCATTCCCCTCGATGAAGTGGAACCTGTCGCCGAAATCGTAAAGCGTTTTGCTACCGGTGCAATGAGTTTTGGTTCTATAAGTAAAGAAGCGCATGAGACGATAGCCATTGCTATGAATAAATTAGGAGGACGCTCAAATACAGGAGAGGGCGGAGAAGATCCAGCTCGATTTCTGCCCTTATCTAATGGAGGCTCATCTAGGAGTGCGGTAAAACAAGTCGCATCCGGACGATTTGGAGTTACTACTAATTATCTGGTTAATGCCGATGAGTTACAGATTAAAATCGCACAAGGCGCAAAACCAGGCGAAGGAGGCCAACTGCCTGGCCATAAAGTAAGCGTTACTATTGCCCGCACGCGCTATACCACTCCAGGCGTAACCCTAATTTCTCCTCCGCCGCACCATGATATTTATTCGATTGAAGACCTGGCACAACTAATTTTTGATTTAAAGAATGTTAATCCGAATGCGCGCATTAGTGTCAAGCTTGTTTCTGAGATCGGCGTAGGTACTATTGCTGCCGGTGTAGCAAAAGGTCATGCGGATATGATTTTAATTTCAGGAGGAGACGGAGGGACAGGTGCTTCTCCCTTGAGTTCAATTAAGCATGCTGGCCTTCCTTGGGAATTAGGTCTTGCTGAAACACATCAGACACTTGTCCTAAATGATTTAAGAAGTAGAGTTCGGCTGCAAACAGATGGTCAGATGCGCACTGGACATGACGTAGCAATTGCAGCTTTACTAGGTGCAGAAGAATTTGGTTTCTGCACTTCTGTTTTGATTGTTTTAGGATGCGTTATGCTTCGGCACTGCCAACTTAATAATTGCTCAATTGGAGTAGCTACCCAAGATGAAATTTTGCGTAAAAGATTTACTGGTAAGCCAGAGTATATAATCAATTACTTTAGATTTGTGGCAGAGGAACTACGCGAAATTATGGCAGTTCTAGGGATAAGAAAGGTAGATGAAATGATTGGAAGAACCGATCTTCTAGAGGTTAATGCAAAGATTCTATCTTGGAAATCAAAAGAGATTGATTTTTCTAAGATACTTTATAAGCCAAAAGTGCCAGAAAGCGTTGGTACACATTGTATGATTTCTCAAGGCCATGGCGTTAATCAGGCGTTAGACTTAAAACTTATGGAACTTGCTAAAGATGCCTTAGAAAAAGCAAAACCCGTAAAGATAGAATTACCCATTAAAAATACCAATCGGACTACCGGAGCAATGTTGAGTGGTAAGGTCTGTAAGATTTATGGAGAAGAGGGTCTTCCAGAGGATACTATCCACTGTAAATTCAAGGGAGTAGCCGGTCAGAGTTTTGGGGCTTGGCTAGTCAAAGGGATAACCTTTGAACTCGAAGGTATGGCCAATGACTATGTAGGAAAAGGTATTTCAGGAGGAAAGATTATTATTTATCCAGACAGAAAAACAGAATATAAACCAGAACAAAACATTATCATTGGTAATACTGCCTTTTACGGCGCAATTTCAGGTGAAGCCTATATCTCGGGCGTAGCAGGAGAAAGATTTTGCATCAGGAATTCTGGTCTCTATGCAGTAGTGGAAGGCGTAGGAGATCACGGTTGCGAATATATGACTGGCGGTAGAGTAGTTATCTTAGGTGAAACCGGAAGAAACTTTGCTGCGGGTATGTCCGGAGGTATTGCATATGTATACGATTACGATGGTAATTTTAGAGACAAATGCAATATGGAGATGGTGGAATTGGAACATATTGATGCGGATGATGTTGAAACGATAAAACTGCTCCTTAGCAACCATTACCGCTATACCCAAAGCCCAATCGCAAAGGAGATACTTGATGATTTTTCGGAGAAAAGAAAAAAATTCATTAAGGTTATGCCCAAAGAATATAAACGTATTTTAGAAGGCAGAGTGGCGGAAAAAATTCTAGAGTTAACCGAGGTCTCCGATGGATGACATTAAAGGTTTTTTAAAAATTAAGCGCCAACCGACAGAATACCGGTCGGTTTGCGAGCGCGTAAAGGACTATTGCGAGGTTTGCGTTTTACCGGAAAAGGAGCATTCCAAAGAGCAGGCTTCTCGTTGCATGGATTGCGGCACACCATTTTGTCACTGGGGCTGCCCTATTGGAAATTATATACCCGAATGGAATGATTTTATGTACGGCGGTCATTGGAAGGAGGCAATTGAACTATTGAGCGCAACGAATAATCTTCCGGAAGTTACAGGAAGACTGTGTCCAGCATTTTGCGAATACAGCTGTGTGCTAGGAATTAATGATGAGCCGGTGACTATCAGAGAAAATGAACTGGCGCTTATCGAATATGGCTTTAAGGCAGGTTTAATTAAACCGCGTCCTCCAGGAAAACGCACCGGTAAAAAAATCGCTGTTATCGGCTCAGGGCCAGCAGGTTTATCTTGTGCTGATCAACTGAATAAAGCCGGTCATCTTGTCGTAGTTTTTGAGAAAGCGGATAAAATCGGCGGTATGCTCAGATATGGTATCCCGGATTTTAAATTGGGAAAATGGATTATTGAGCGCAGAACCAACTTATTTAAGAAAGAGGGGATTGTGTTTCTTACGGGCATTAATGTGGGAAAAGAAATGAAAATAATAGATTTGAAAAGAGAATTTGATGCAATTTGTTTAGCCGGTGGTTGTAGTGTTGCACGCGACTTAAAAATTGAAGGCCGGGATTTAAAAGGAATTCATTTCGCGATGGATTATTTAACTCAGTCTAATAGAAGAGTAGTGGGCGAAAAGATTCCTACTGATAAATTGATTGACGCCAAAGGCAAAAAAGTTGCGGTTATCGGAGGCGGTGATACAGGTGCTGATTGTGTAGGAACTGCACATCGGCAAGGCGCAAGTTGTGTGGTACAGATAGAGCTTTTACCTAAACCAGCCGAGTGTCGTACTTGTGATTATCCTTGGCCAAAATACCCGATGATTTTAAAGACTTCTACCAGCCACGAAGAGGGCGGAATAAGGGAATGGTCGGTTTTAACCAAAAGATTCACCGGAGAAAATGGCTATGTTAAAAAACTTTCCTGTAAAAGGGTTGATGCGGGTACAGAATTCGATATAGATGCAGATTTGGTAATTTTAGCCTTAGGGTTCGTGCACCCCGAACATAATGGCTTACTTAGAGAATTAAATGTTGAACTCGATCCTAAAGACAATGTCAAAACTGACCAAAACTACATGACTTCGGTAAAAGGAATATTTTCTACGGGAGATATGCATAGGGGACAATCTTTAATCGTATGGGCAATTTCCGAAGGAAGAATGGCTGCTCACTATATTGATAAATATTTAATAGGAGAAACCTATTTGCCGAAGATGTAAAAATAGGTTGTCTTAGAAATTGACATCTTCTAAAAATATGGTATATTCATAAATGGTAATTCAAAGTAAGAACTTACCTAAATTAAACAAGGGCGTTTTAAGGCGAAATTATCGCTTCTAAAACGCTTTTTTTATGGTATAGGAAAGTATAAAACACTTTCCTAACCACTGAAAATCGCATTGAAGTTATCGCGAAGCGATTTTCTTGTTGGTGAAGAACGATGGCAAAGTACATATTTGTAACTGGTGGTGTAATTTCTAGTTTAGGTAAAGGAATTACCTGTGCCTCCATCGGTAAAATTCTTGAGGACCGAGGGTTAAAAGTTAGCCTGATGAAATTCGACCCTTATATTAATGTTGATCCTGGCACAATGAATCCTTACCAGCATGGGGAGGTTTATGTCACTGAAGACGGATCAGAAACAGATTTAGACCTGGGGCATTATGAAAGGTTCACCCAAGCCCAGATGACTAAATTCAATAATATTACCACGGGCCAGGTTTATAATGCCGTAATTTCCAAAGAAAGGCACGGCGATTATTTAGGCAAAACTATCCAGGTAATTCCGCATATCACCAATGAAATAAAACAAAGGGTAAAGAAAGTTGCCGAGGTATCAAGCGCAGATATCGTGATTATAGAAATCGGTGGGACTGTTGGTGATATTGAGAGCCTACCTTTTTTAGAGGCAGCTAGACAATTTAGATTAGACGTAGGATATCATAATGTCCTTTACGTTCACGTAACCCTTGTTCCTTTTATCAAGGTCGCCGATGAGATAAAAACTAAACCAACTCAGCATAGCGTAGGGACATTGCGCGAAATCGGAATCCAGCCCGATATATTAATCTGCCGCACTGAAAAGACCTTATCCAATGAGCTGAAGGAAAAGATATCCTTATTTTGTAATGTGCGCAAAGAGGCAGTTATTGAGAACAAAGATGTGGAGTCAATTTACCAGATACCCTTGGTCTTCAAAAATCAAATCCTAGATGAAATAATCTTAAGTCACTTTAATCTCATCTGTAAGTTTTCAGACTTAAAGGATTGGGAGAAAAACGTTGTAGAAAAAGCGATTAATCCCAAAAGAAAGGTAACCATAGCCGTAGTCGGCAAATATATAACCTTGCAGGATGCCTACAAGTCTATCTACGAAGCGCTCATTCATGCAGGAATTGACAATGATGCAAAAGTAGAAGTGAAGAAAATAGATTCGGAAGATATTGAGAAGCACGGGGCAGGGAAGTTTTTAGAGGCTGCCTCTGGTATCCTTGTTCCGGGCGGTTTTGGCTATCGGGGGATCGAAGGTAAGATTAAAGCCATTAAATTTTGCCGTGAGAATAAGATCCCTTTTTTAGGATTGTGTTTAGGGATGCAGTGTGCAGTAATTGAATTTGCCAGGAATGTCTGTGGTCTAAAAGAAGCCAATTCTACTGAATTTAAACCCAAGACAAAATATCCGGTGATTAGCCTCTTGGCAGAACAAAATAAAATCAAGGATTTAGGAGGGACAATGCGTTTAGGCGCATACCCTTGCAGGATTAAAAAGAATAGTTTGGCAAGTAAGGTTTACGGCAAAAATTTAATTCAAGAGAGACACCGACACAGATATGAATTTAATAATAAATACAGAAAATTATTCGAAAATAAAGGAATGGTCTTTTCCGGAATTTATCCGAAGAAAGATTTAGTGGAAATAATTGAACTGAAAAACCATCCTTATTTTATTGCCGTGCAGTTTCATCCGGAGTTTAAATCCAAACCCGATTGCGCGCACCCATTATTTAGAGAATTTATTAAGGCTGCCTTAAATACCGTAATTCGTAATTCGTAACTTTAGAAAATTACCAATTACGAATTACCGATTACCATTTACGAAGATTTCAATGGATGCAATATTAGCTTTAGAAGACGGAACGATATTCAGGGGTGAGGCTTTTGGTGCTACCGGTGAAAGATTTGGTGAGGTAGTTTTTAATACCAGTATGACCGGCTACCAAGAGATACTTACTGACCCTTCCTATAAGGGCCAGATTGTAACTATGACTTATCCGTTGATTGGTAATTACGGAATAAATAAAGAAGATGTAGAGTCAAAACAGCCTTTTGTAGAGGGATTTGTGGTCAGGGAATATAGTAAAATTTCCAGCAACTGGCGTAGTGAGAAATCCTTAGCGGATTATCTTAAGGAAAATAATATTGTAGGTATAGAAGGCATAGATACGCGCGCACTTACTTTACATATCCGAGAAGCCGGGGCAATGAAGGCGGTTTTATCCACCGAAGATTTGGATGAAAAGAAATTAGTCAAGAAAGCCAAAGGCTCACGGGGTTTGATGGGTGTAGATTTAGTAAAAGAGGTTACCAGCAGCAAGAGATATGTCTGGTCTCAAGGAAAACCCAAATATAAAGTAGCGGTTCTGGACTGCGGCGTAAAATATAACATCTTAAGGGGACTCCTAAAAAATAAATGTCAATGTATAGTTTTGCCGGCAGATACAGGCGCAAAGGATATTCTTAAAATTAAACCCGATGGAATTTTGCTCTCTAATGGTCCGGGAGACCCGGCAGCAGTCAAATACGTGATTGAAACTACAGGAGGCCTAATTGGAAAACTTCCCATCTTTGGGATTTGTTTAGGCCATCAGATGCTGGGCCTGGCCCTGGGCGGGAAGACTTTTAAACTTAAATTCGGCCATCACGGCGCAAATCATCCGGTAAAGGATTTAAAGACTAAAAAAGTTTATATTACCGTGCAAAACCACGGTTTTTGCGTGGACATTGATTCTTTAAATAAGAAAGAAATAGAAATTACGCATATTAATTTGAATGACCAAACCTTAGAAGGAATGCGGCATAAAAAATTGCCCATATTTTCCGTGCAGTTTCATCCTGAGGCCTCAGCTGGTCCGCATGATGCTGCGTATCTTTTTGGAGAGTTTATAGAAATGATGAAAAATGCCTAAACGAACGGACATAAAGAAGATTTTGATTATCGGCTCAGGTCCGATTGTGATTAGCCAGGCCTGCGAATTTGATTATTCGGGTTCACAGGCGTGCAAGGTTTTAAAGCAGGAAGGCTACCAAGTAGTATTGGTAAATTCTAATCCTGCCACAATTATGACTGACCCGGAGATGGCGGATAGAACCTATATTGAGCCGATAACACCGGAAATCGTAGCCAAAATTATTGAGAAAGAAAAACCGGATGCGCTGCTTCCGACTTTAGGAGGACAAACTGCGCTTAATACTGCAGTAGCCTTAGATGGAATGGGAGTTTTGGCTAAATACAAGGTCAAGCTGATTGGTGCCAATATTCAGGCAATTAAAAAAGGTGAGGATAGGCAATTATTTAAAGAGGCAATGCAAAAAATCGGTCTGGATCTGCCTAGAAGTGATAAGGCATATAATTTAAAAGAGGCCTTGGCAGTTGTCCAGAAGATCGGATTTCCAGTAATTATTCGGCCGAGTTTTACTTTAGGTGGAATCGGCGGAAGCATAGCTTACAATATTGAGGAATTTAAAGAATTAGCCAAGCGGGGTTTAGAGTCTAGTATGATTAGTGAGATATTAATTGAGGAATCAGTGCTCGGCTGGAAAGAATTTGAATTAGAGGTAATGCGGGATTTAAAAGATAATGTGGTAATTATTTGTTCTATTGAGAATTTTGACCCTATGGGAATTCATACCGGAGACTCGATTACGGTAGCGCCGGTTCAGACACTTACGGATAAAGAATACCAGAAAATGCGGGATGCAGCAATTGCCTGTATCAGAGAGATAGGTGTTGAGACCGGAGGCTCAAATATCCAGTTTGCCGTGCATCCTAAAACCGGACGCATGGTCATCATTGAAATGAATCCGCGAGTCTCCCGAAGTTCAGCCTTGGCTTCCAAGGCTACAGGGTTTCCTATTGCTAAAATTGCTGCCAAATTAGCCGTAGGTTATACTTTAGATGAAATTCCCAATGATATTACCAAAAAGACACCCGCTTGCTTTGAGCCGACAATTGATTATTGTGTAGTGAAAATCCCGCGTTTTACTTTTGAAAAATTTCCTTCTGCAGACCCTACCTTGACCGTATCGATGAAATCCGTAGGCGAAGTAATGGCTATCGGCCGAACCTTTAAAGAAGCTTTGCAGAAGGCTTGTCGTTCTTTAGAGACGGGCCTTGCGGGCTTAGAGGATTTAAAATATGAGCCAAGCGGTGAGGAAATAAAAAAACACTTGAGAAACCCTTGCGCTTTGCGTGTTCTTTATATTAAACACGCGCTTAAAAATGGTTATAGTATTGATGAGATTTATAATTTAACCCGTATCGATCCCTGGTTTTTAGAAAATATACGGCAGATTGTGGAATTAGAAGAAAAAATAAAATCAAAATTAAAGTTAAATCACGAGCCTTCATGCGTTGATTTATTGAGAACCGCCAAAGAGTATGGATTTTCAGATTTACAGATTGGTCGTTTGATTAAGCAAACTGAAGAGGAAGTAAGAAATTGGCGCAAGGATTTAGGGATAAAGCCAGATTACAAATTGGTGGATACCTGCGCCGCAGAGTTCCAAGCTTTCACCCCTTATTATTATTCAACATATGAGTCTTAACCCTCAATCTTCTTAAGGAGGAAATTATGTTAAAAGCAGAAATTTATATCACCTTAAAAGACACTGTATCTGACCCACAAGGTTTGACTATCAAGCATGCCTTAGAATCATTGGGTTACAAAGACATAGAGGATTTGCGTATCGGCAAATTGGTAATTTTGAAACTAAATTACAAAGATAAACAAGAAGCTGAAAAGAAAATTGATGAAATGTGTAAGAAGTTGCTGGCAAATCCAATAATAGAAGATTACCGTTTTAGTATCAAAGAGGTATAAAAACTTAGATACTTCGGACGTTCTTAATTATCGCGTCCTCAGTATCAATTCGTCCTTCGCTTTGCTTGAGGACATCGATGGACGATTCTGAACAAAGTGAAGAATCTCGCGCATATAACTTATGTGCGCTTACGCTACATAAGTTATGCGCTCATTGAGGAATAAATGAAATTTGGAGTGGTAGTATTTCCAGGTTCTAACTGCGACCAGGATTGCTTCTATGCAAT
>Ga0315282_10003257_pt1 | contig 29224 bp, 22 predicted proteins | sample YL17G07_20_MG_FD_203693 | JGI IMG/M metagenome (GOLD analysis project Ga0315282, IMG submission 203693) | Sediment microbial communities from Yellowstone Lake, YNP, Wyoming, USA - YL17G07_20 | ecosystem: Environmental > Aquatic > Freshwater > Lake > Sediment | place: USA: Wyoming | collected... | reverse complement strand
CAGAGCCGTATATCCGCTCAATTGAAAACCGCTTGGAGAACATTGAGGCTCGGAGGCGCCGGGTTTGATGTTCACATTCAGCCGAATTCGTTGTGTATGGTTGACTTCCTTGATCTGAAAGAGACGGAGAACAACCTGCTGCTCAGTTCGGCACTGGAACGATAATGTAATCCATCATCGTTGCGTTGTGGTTTATCGCCAGGAACGATATTAATTCTTCATATTGAAAAAAGACCGAGCCGAAAAACGCCGTCGAATATGGATCCATCACTTCATGCAGAGAATCGACGCTGGGGTTTGTAAATAACTCATCCGAGCCGATGCGCGTCTCGGTGCCGCAACCATTGCCCGAGGCCATCAGACGTGGAACAAAGCGGCACAAATCGCTGAAAGTGAAATGGCCGGTGTCGAAAAATTCGAGTTGGAGCTTTGGCGGCGGCATCTGCTCGATATAGGCATTGTGCAGGAATTCATATGGGTGCATGACCTTGTCTTCTCGGCCTGAAAAATACATTGACGGCGCTTTCACTTCCGCCGGCACAGGCGGGAACCCAAATGCCGCCAACTGGATCATCGCCGAAGCGCGTGGCTCGATCTTGATCGTTTCGCTGACCGTAATTCCGCCGAACGAATGACCAAACAGCCCGATGTGTGCGGCGTCGAGCCTTCCGGCAAACATCTCCGGCGGATTCTCGGTGAATATATCGATTAAAAAAATCAAATCCGCCTTACGGTCAGGCAGCGCTTTCACAGTATAGAGCACATTGAGGATCACGACATCATCGGGAGTGAGCGTCGCGATGCTGTTGCAAGCATGATCCGGGGCGATCACGATATAGCCGTGGCTCGCAAGATAAGCGGCCATCGTATAATTCTGAAAGCGGTTGCTTGAAAATCCGTGTGAAAAGAACAGAAGAGGCATGAGCGGTGTATTGGGACGCAGCGGCGCGTCGCGATATGATCCTGTCGGCAAATTGATCGGGTCCTCGTCGGTGTAGCCCGCCGCCTCAAGCGCCGCCTTCACTTCATCGGTGCGACCCAGAAAAAAGTCGTCGATCATGTTTTCCGGCAGCGCTGCCGCGCTATCATCGGCTGGATACCAGACTTCGGTCAGCAACACTCGGTTGCCGCCGGGGTCGCAGCCTAACTCACGCGAATCATCCTCGAAAAAGTACGAGGTATTGCCTACCAGGTATGGACCCCGCTTTTCAGGCGCGAGGAACGGATTGACCGCCGAGTCATCATCTGCCGGAGAAGAATCATCATCACCTGCGCTATCGTCATCGGTTCCTTTTTCATCATTGCCACTGCATGAACATAGTGAAACAAGAAGACCACATGCAAAGATGGAAATAACAGCTAACAAGATCACGGTTTTTATCTTCATTCTTTCCTCTAATAGTTTAAAAAACATGTACGAAATGCCTTATACCTTGGAGGAGTACAAAAATACCAGTTATGCACGAAAAGAAAAAGGCTCGCATATTTATTTTGATGTATGAATTCAAAAGTTTCGGAAAAAACGATTTCCTTCACCTCATCATTTGCTCTGATTAATTCGCAATTTGGTCAATGTTCGTCAAATTCCTGGTCTAAAATCGCTTGATGTCGCAAATGTCCTGGACTTATACAGGAAGTGGACGATATGTTGAAGAAAAAATATGCTTAAATAAAGTGTTGCACTTTTCAACCGCCATGTGCTTCACTTTTCGACCGACGAACACACTTAAAACCGCAGCAATTCCGGCATGTTGCAGCATTTTCAAGGGGTTATAATTGAGAACTTTTTACGGTAAACTCCTGCAAATTACGCCAGAAACGGGGTAAAAAGTGTTACTGTGACACTTCGAAAATAATGAAAATCGATTGTGGTAGATTCGCACCGATGAAGGAAAAAGCAAGATGACTCAAAAAATTCAAGATATCCGATCAATACGCAAACTGAAAGAGGAAGTTGAGCAGTTCGAAGCGTTGTTGAAAATCTGGCCTTGCCTACGTCCCATTCTCAGGTTGCTGAAAGTTGACGTGAAGACAATCGAGGAGCAGTTCCCGAAGTTCGAAGAATTGAAGATACAGATTGAGGAACTTATCGTCATCCCAGATAGATTCAACGAAAAATTTTCTGAGATGGGATGGATAATATATGAGGAGATGAACCTAGATGTTGCCAAAAAGGCTTTGGAAATGGCTGAACAAGGAGATCCAGAAGCCGCAGAGGAAATACTTGTAACTTATTATAATACAGAGACGATAAGATTTTGGCTTCAGCAAATGAATGCAATCAAAGCCTACCAGCCACGACATGATTTGGCCTTAAAAGCACTCGATGATTATGCAGCCGAGAGATATCACGCTTGTGTTCCAGTTATCCTCGCTTTGCTTGATGGCCTCGTCAACGAACTTCATGAGCGGCGACGCGGTTTCTTCTCTGATGAAGCTGAGTTAGAGGCTTGGGATTCATTGTCCGCCCATGAAAAAGGGTTGGGCGCGATAGTAAAAATCTTTCGTAAAGGAAGGAGGAAAACAACCACAGAAAGGATAACTGTTCCATATCGTCACGGTATTATGCATGGAATGGACTTGGGGTATGACAACAAAATCGTTGCAGCTAAATGCTGGGCTACTTTGCTCTCGATTCGAACATGGGCTATAAAATCTGAACGAAAGGAACTCGAAGAACAACCTGAAGAACCGCAACCTCGTTGGCGAGATATTTTACGAGAGATGAGCGAGATCGAGGATTTTAAGAAGCATCTTCGAGAATGGAAACCTCGCATTCTCACTGTCGGAGTTGATTACCCAAAATCGGGTTCACCCGAGGATTATGGGCCTGGGACTCCAGAGCGAGCAGTGGTTGAGTTTTTAAATTTATGGCAAAGAAAAAACTACGGATTTATGTCGAAAATGTTGTTGTCAGCATTCGACGCCAATCCCGCTAACGTTCGTGAGCGATATCATGATAAAGAGATTGTATCGTTCACTATTGATCAAATCAGAGACGAAGCGCCCGCAATAACTGAAGTCGATGTAGATGTAGTTTATCGCCAGAGCGGTGAAGAGCAGTCGCGGAGAAAGACTTTTCGGTTAGTCTACAGCGACCAAGAAGGCCAACCCGGCATTAGAGATAACGGGGGGGCTGAGTGGAAACTAGTCTGGTGGGATGCTGAGTTTGAGAGACTATAAGGCTTACTCTATTTTGCAGTTCCGATTGCTGCCTCAGCCACGATAAGGCTACAGACTTCTGGCTACAGAACCGCACCTTGTTCGACCTCACGCGACAGAAACCGTATGACATCAATGCGCAGGCCCTCGCCGGGCTGATGGGGTGATCTGCATTGATAGGTTCGGAGTTGCAGATGCATCGCGTCACCGATTAAAATTTATAACTGTGTGACTGCATAGTCTACATGTCGCCACGAGGTGTCTATTACATGCCATGCCCGAAAATCAATGCGTTCATCGATAGATATAACAGCACCATCCAGGCAGAGTTCCTTGATTTCCACAAAGATCTCATTCACGACCACAAGCTCTTCCCTCAAAAACTCACCGACTATATGGTCTTCTACAATATCCAAAGACTACACAAATCGCTGGGTCTCAAAATCCCTGTCGAGTTCCTTATTGAAAATCACTTGATGTCGCAAATATCCTTGACTTATACAAATTCTTTTCTTTAGGCCGTTTTGCGGCTAAAATACATCATGGCAAACAGGATTAGTATTTTTTGGCAAAATATTAGAGTGGCTTTCATGGACAAGGAACCAAATGATTCCATAATATCGATTGATATAAAGTTTATTGGTTTATAACGAAAGGAATTGGAGGATGTAATGAAAAATTCATATTTCTTGATGATATTCGTATTGCTGTGCATTGGTGTAGTTTTATTTATTTCTTGCCAGAGCAAGAAAAGTTCCGGCGACGATGATTCCGACGATGATGCCACTGATGACGATGGCGGAGGCAGCGCAAACTGTCCTGATGATTATCCGGTCGACTGCGGAGACGGATATTGCTGTCCGAACAATACGACCTGCGCCGGAAGCGGACAATGTCATAAAAGCGGACAAAGCAGCAGCGGCGGTACTTGTCCGGCTTCCTATCCTGTGAACTGCGAAGACGGATGGTGCTGTCCGTCCGGCGCCACTTGTGTAGGCAATGGATTATGCAACACCGGCAGCAACTCAGGCAGCTGTCCGTCGGGATATCCTGTTAATTGCGGAGACGGATGGTGCTGTCCGTCAGGGACGACTTGTCAAGGCAATGGCAAGTGCAGTAATGGAAGCAGCAATTGTCCTTCCGGATATCCTGTTGATTGCGGCAACGGATATTGCTGTCCTGCAGGCACATCCTGTCTGAGTGGCGGTCAGTGCAGTGGGGGTGGCGGTGGCGGTTGTCCACCGGATTATCCCGTGGACTGCGGTGACGGATGGTGCTGTCCATCCGGAACATCCTGTATGGGTGGCGGTCAGTGCAGTGGCGGCGGAAGCGGTTGCCCTCCGGGTTATCCCGTAGATTGCGGTGACGGATGGTGCTGCCCAGCCGGAACTTCCTGTATGGGCGGCGGTCTATGCGGATGAGGTTAGAGCCGCGGAGTAACCTTGTTGCAGACTAAAGCTATTCGACACCGACAGCGGATGCCTTCAAGATACTGTAAGAGCTAGGCGCCCTCGATCGGTAGCGATCACTTTTGGCAATTTCGACAATAAGGATTCTCCAAATCGCTAGCATTGATAGAGAGTGCTGAGGCTGATTAGTATAAAGAATGATCGAAAACGACTTTGAGGTCAGAAAAGCTATCTGAAATGGCAATGCATTTTTTTAAAATGAAGGGCGCTTGGAATGCACCGATGGCATTTTTATACGATCGTGTTGTGGCTTCAGCTATCGGGTACTTATACGATGCGCTGGCAGAATTCTTTTTTGCGGATTTAGCGGATGGATGCCGTTTTCTCGATCTGGGATGCGGTTCGGGGCAAGTGTCATTGCGAATAGCAAGACAAAACCCACAGGCCCAAGTAGTTGGAATTGATTTGGCCGCCGGCCAAATTGCCCGCGCCAAAAAGCGTAGTCAGGGGATGACCAACCTGACCTTTGAAATCGGCAATGCCATGAATCTGCACCTGCCTGACAATAGCTTTGATATTGTTCTTTCAGTCGCCTCAATCAAGCACTGGCCTGATATGTCCCAGGGGATTCACGAAATGACTCGCGTATGCAAACCTGAAGGGCATGTATGGGTGATCGAAGTGGATACCCATTGTACGGATGAAGAGGCCGAAAATTTCGTTGCCACCTGGAAATTGGTGCCGGGAACTCGGCCTTTAATAAGACGGTATTTTCAGAACTTCGTTTCAAATCAAGGTTTGAATCTCAAAGAACTAGAGGAGTTATTGAGAAAAGCAAATTTAAAAGATGTCTATGTTCAAAGAATTCCAGACCATCCGTTCATCATCGGCACAGGCATCAAAAAATAATTTTTACTGCATAGGTGCTCGATATGAACATTAGGCGAATGCACAGATCAGCCTCTACAATTTTTAGCATAGAATGAACTCACGGTCGTTTTGTCTCGGTTTTCCTCATGCGAACAATGTAAATAATCGGAACCGGCAGAATCAGAATTGCACTGATTAAAGAAAGATGCCAACCTTTTGAAATGAGATTCGATTTAAGTTGCGCCACCCGAAAAGTCGGAGCTGCAAGCCCGCATATAAAAAGTCCGAACCAAAAATACGTATAAAGAGCGATGTGCAGATGATATTTAAGAAAATATTTTAATTTTCCCGCCGGCTGTTTTTCAAAAGACCTGTTTTTCATTATTGACTCCTAAAGATTCGGCACGATCAATACCACAGCCAAAATTGGGATATCGATCAGAATCAGCAGCCACAGCACAACAGTTTTTTTCAACTCATTCCAATGTGTTTTGAATTCGACAAACCTGAACTCAAATGCAAAGGTAAAAACAAAAACAAACCATGCGATGAAGTTAATCAAAGGGATTCCGAGAATACGAGTCGGATACTTATTTCCGTACGGGAAAAATTGCGCAAAAAAGTCATGGAAAAAGTTTGGAGGGGTAGTCATAAAGCGGAGATTGCTGAAATTGTACGGATCCACCACGCCTGCGCCGATGCTTGTAATACCCGGCTTTGAAGGCACCCAAACCCACCAGTTATAGATTGTGGCCAGAGGATCCATCACAATATCAACCGCCAGTGCAAGACTGGAATCGATCACCGCCAGCAGTACAATCGTTTTGAATAGCGATCCTGAAAAGATACGGAAGTTTTGAGGATCTGTGTGATTTCCATTCGCTTCATAGGTTTCAAGACTCTTTCTGCCGAAAATAAGGCGGTTGGTGACTTCGATGATGATGTAAATCGTTGCTATCCAAGAGGCCGGATTGGCCACCGGGGTGGCAAAAACATAAAAATGAAAACCGGGATAAACATACGCGCCTGAAAGTACGCCGATGGATTCACAGTAAGCAGTCAAGAAAAAGCCTGCAATGAATTCTCGAAGAGTTCGTTTTGGCCCATGCGTAAACCAGGAATGGACAAGGCAAACGACAAATAGCCCGATCAGGCAATACTCGAACGCTGCTTTCATAAATCTTGCAGTGTCCAGACCCAAAATAATCATGCTTCCTTTAATGTTCCTTTGCTTTCAATATAGATGTTTATTTTTATAATCTTGAATTCCTCCGATGGATTGTCTATGGAGCTATCAGATACGATTTGAATGCGATTAAGTTTTTTAAGCCGCCTGTTATATTTATTTTTTTGCTCGCAATGGCGGTGACCGGAGACAAATCGCCCGTCAACAGTTCCTTAAAATGCGTTTCCGCACACACAAACTTTAAGTCCGGTTCGGTTGCTTGTAGTGTGTTGATTTCACCTATGCCTTTGCGGATTTTGAAAGTAAAATATTTTCCGGTATCCGTGAACTCGAAACCTATAGTCATTGTCACATCGGCCGTTTTTTCCGGCTTTAATCGTTCGGGAAACGACTTGATGATGATCTCTATCGGAACATCGCGTATCGTATCTTTATTGATCTTGAGTTTCGGACTTTTTTGGTATTGGCCCTTTAATTCCAAAGCGCTGCTCAACATGAAGCAGCGCGCATTCCAATTCGAGTCCTGCAATCCGAGCTGCCAGAGCGCCTTGGATTTGGCTTCCCTGGCGTCATGATCGTTTTGATTTTGAGACAGTAGAATATCTGAAAGTTCCGCCGCCCATTGAATATCTTTTCGATCGAATGCAGATTGAATTTCTTTGAGAATTTTTTCCCGACCGCCCATTAAGGGGATCATTCGGGATGCGCTTTCGCGCGGATGAAGCCTGTTTAAATTTGACGGATTTCCATCGAACCATCCGAGATAACCATCGTAGATGCCTCGTACGGACCAGGTTACTTTGCCATATATTTCTTGAAGATACGGGTGATCCCGCAAATGAAGCGGCAGCTTGATTTCTTCAGTCATGTCATCCGGACTTTTGCCTTCATTGGCGAGACGAATTACCGAGTCGTGAACGTACTCGATGGCGTCCCTATAGGCGGTCATGATTTCTTGAATCTGCGCTTCGCCCGTTATAGGCTCTGTGTGGCTGGGTATTAGGTATTCCGGTCGAAGAGCTCTCATATCGTCCAGCGATTGTATCCATGCTCGAACAGGGCGCGGAGGGTCTCCGCGAGTGGTATAGAGATTCGGGAAAGCCTTGTAGATATTATCGCCGGGGAGGAGAACCCGCAGCTCGGGAATCCAAACAAAGATATGATCATATGTTTCGCCCGGGGCTTCGTGCAGCTCGAATGTCAAGCCTCCGACGTTGAAATGTGTGATGCCTGAAAAAGTGTGATTCGGGTAAATCATCGGTGGAATAGGGCCTTGATCCAGTCTCAGAAACGGTCCGATGCCATTTGATGTTTTCAGATTTTGATCCAGTTTTTCACCGAACTGTTTTTCACCTCGATAACGCAAAGTCGGGCCCAGGCTGGAAAATTGGTCGTTCATTTGTCGGATAGATCGCTCGTGCGCCCAAATCGGGATGCCCTGCCGATAAAAAACACTTGCGCCGAGGATATGATCCGGGTGTGTATGAGTATAAATGATTGCCTTGACCGGACCCGAAACCAAACGATCAAACTGTTCCTTAATTTCCGAGGCTGCTTGTACGCTTTCGGTAGTATCGATAATGACTTTTCCGCCCTCTGCGGCAATCATAATACTGTTGGCCAAAGCATAACCGACGGCGCAATATACATTCTCGCGCACCTTGCGTATTCCTTTTTCGAATTTTTCCTGTCGGTCGAAAACAGGTTTTGAATTTTGCGTTGTCGATGGTTCCGAGTTACTAGAGGCGCAAGAAGGCAAGGCAATCAGAAATATAATGAATATCATCAAGGCGGTTGTATATAACTTCATAAGACCACCCCACATCAAAACTGCTGAAAATCGACATCCAAAAAGCGAATCGGCTGTTCCTTTTTATATTGATCGAGAAATAAAATATATTTAACGACGATCACGCATCTCGTCCTCAATAAGCTTTCGGTTATAAAGGTACGAGGCGGCTTTTACCGCGGCATTCGGACTGTTTAATACCGGTATGCCGATTTCTTCAAGATCGTTTTGAAAAGATTCAAGAAGATCTTTCCACCCGCCCAAATAGCAAGCCAAAATAGGTTTATTCGGATGATTCGCTTTGATGGCGGCAAAAGCGGCTCCGGCATCGAAATAACCTTCTTTAAGAAGAACCGAAATGACGAGAAGAATATCTACGTTTTTATCTTCGATCATCACCTCGCTCATTTTCCGAAAAGCCTCGAATGCTCCGATCTGCTCAATCGTTGACCAGATATCCGCCGGATTTGCAATACTCGCCCACTCAGGGACCAAGGCTTTAAGGCGCTTATGTGTCTGATCTGAGATTGGGGCAAGCGCCATGCCGTATTCCTCGCATGCATCTGCCGTAAGAACGCATCCGACCCCTGTGATTGATACGACTCCGATGCGATTACCGGCCGGGATAGGGCACATGTCGAAGGCGCGGAGGACATTGAAGAAATCGACGAAATCATAGACGCGTTGGATTCCGTACTGCCGAAAAATCGCTTCGTATACGGCATCCGAGCCTGCCAGAGTTCCAGTGTGGGAGGCGGCTGCGCGAGCGCCTGATTCGGTGCGTCCGGTTTTTAAAATGACAACCGGTTTATTTTGCGATGCGATTTTGCAGGCTCGCAAGAAACGAGGCCCATGTTTCACGCCTTCAATATATATGCCTATGCTTCGCGTATCCGGATCGATTGCGTAATATTCAAGAAAATCCGATTCATCCACATCCGCCTTATTGCCGACACAAGCGACCTTTGAAAAACCGCGATGATGATAAGTAATTTCTTCTAGCGAAAAGCCTGTGGAAAAAGTTCCGCTTTGGCCGAAAATCGATATTCCCGTCGGCTTCATCGGAGGCAGTTTGCCGATGGAAGTACAAAAGCCGTATTTGGAGTCGATGGTGCCGATGCTGTTGGGACCCATCAGATTGACTCTATTTTTGCGGCATAAATCCAGAAGCTTATTTTCGCGCAATTTTCCTTGAGAGCCCGCATCAGAGAAACCTCCCGAGGCGACTATCACATGGCGCGTTCCGGCTTTGGCGACATCCTCCATGACGGTCTCAACTTGATGGTAGGGGATAGCCAATACCGCCAGATCCAGCGGTCTTGGACATTCAGAAACCGAGGTACGACTTTGCAAGTTCTCGATCAATCCGCCGGAAGGATTCACGGGATAGATTTTTCCTTTGTAACCGAAAGTCATAAGATTCTTGATGATGATGTTGCCTGCCTTTTCGCTTGTCGTCGAAGCCCCCACGATCGCCACGCTTTCCGGGCGAAACAGATTTTTCATTCGATCATGAATGTCCACATCTTTTTGTTCGTTCGAAAATTTATCGATCTTGCTTTGATCAGTCTCAACGAGCGCCAAGGCATCCAGCGCCATTGTATTTTTTTCAGAAACGCGAAGCGGATTGACATCCAGCTCAATAATATCCATGCGATACGAGGCCAATTTTGAAAGAGACAAAAGCGATCTGATCACTCCTGCAGTATCCAGCGGTACGCCGCCCCGAGCGCCTTCTAATATTTTGAAGCCTTTAAGTCTCTTGAGCATCTTAAATGCTTCTTTTTCGTTGATTTCTCCGATGTAGAGGCTGGTATCGGCGAAAATTTCAGCATAGATTCCGCCCAAGCCGACCATTAGGACAGCGCCGAAAATGGGATCGCGTTTGAAACCGATGATGAGGTCTGCTGATTTTCCATCGGCTTGTTTTTCGACAAGGACTTTTGCGTTGTTTTGCAAAGAAAGCAGCCTGCCTGTAAAAGCATGAACATCCTCTAATGTTCCGACATTTAGCAAAACACCGCCGATATCCGATTTGTGCGTCAATTCCGGATGCGAAACTTTCAGGACGACCGGTAAACCAAGTTTTTCAGCGGCCAGCACAGCTTCGTTCGCAGTAGCGACTTCAATATCCTCTATTACCGGGATGTCGTACTTGCTTAATATCTTTTTTGTATCAAATTCGGTGAAAGTTCGCCGATTTGGGATCATATTCCAACTCCGTTGCTGAATTGTATACTCAGTTATATCTGAAATAGTCTATCAAAAAACATGATTAAAAATCTTCAGGAAGAAATTGTTTTTCGATAGGAGTTCAGATCTTAGGTATATTGCAAGGTAACGGTTCATTTGTTACAACGCAGACTCAGGGCGCAATCATTTGTCGAAAAACGATTCATTTTTGGAGGCGCTTATTATGGGTGGATCTGCTAAACAAAAATCCAAGGGCAAGGTTTTAATTACCGGCGCCGGTGATTTTATCGGCCTGAGGGCTGTAGAGATGGCGGTTGAAGCCGGATATGAGGTCTTAGCCACTGATCTGCCCGGCCAAGATCTATCAAAAGCAAAGACCGCCGGCGCTCACACAATCAACGGCGATCCATCCGTCCATGAGCAAGCATCGGGCATGATCAAGGGAATTGATTACGTTTTTCATATCGGCTCCGGGTTCGATTTGACAAAGACTCGCGAAGAGTTATTGAAAATTCATTACGAATCGACTCAGGTGTTGGGTCGAGCAGCCGCAGAAGCGAAATTAAAACATTTTCTTTTATCTTCGACAGCCGACGCTTATAGCCCCGATAAGCGGATACCCGTTACCGAGGATTTCAAGCAGGAAGCGGAAAATGATTTCAGCTTTGCCAAAGTCGTCGCTGAACAAGAAATTTTTCGAATCGGCGCAGATACCGGCATGCCGGTAACCGTGATTCGCCCTTCCATCATCTATGGACCGGGTTCCATAAGAAGGTTGTCGGCATTCTGCGTTACGGCATATTTTTTATCCGACTTGATCGGCCTTGTGCCCAAGATCACCGGCGGTCCGTTGATCAACGCTGTCCATGTGGATGATATCGTGGGCTCTATGATTTTCTTATCTGGTTTAAATGAAGCCGACGGCCAGGCTTTCAATGTGGCGGACAACGACTGGCTTCCGGTGGGAGAGTTTTTAGAAAAAATCTGGAGCGCGTTGGGCGTCAAATGGAGTTCTGTCGTTCTTTATATGCCGAGCAATTTGACGTCCGTTATGGCCGGATTGGCTAATATATGTTTTACGGATTGGGCATTCGATCAAATTAATCACTTTCTTCAAAAGCAATGGCAACGAATTGTCGTGGACCGCAAAATCAAGCCCGTATTCAATCCGATGTTGGATAAAACGTACTTTCGGTATTTAATCCGAGACCATGTGTACGACAATACTAAATTAAAGCAATTGGGCTACCAATTCAGATACCCACATTTTGAATCCGGAATCGCCCAGACAATGGATTGGTACAGAAAAGCCCAATGGCTGCCTGAAACTATTTAAGATCTTTTATTAAATCTAAAATAAATACCCTAGGCTTTTTAATTTCTTATAAGAGGTTTCGTCCATTCGCACAGGTCTGGATTTTGAGGCAGTGGAAAGCTCGACGGATAGGTGATCGGCTTCTTTTAACATTGCTTCCAACTTCGATTCGCATTTATTGAGATTATCAATTTCAGAGTCGGCGATATTGCTCAATTCTTTGGGATCATTATCAAGATTAAAGAATTCCGTCTGACCATTCGGACCGAGAATCAGGTGAAACGGCCAGCAAATTGCTCCCTTTGTAGATAATTCTTCATTAGAAATAGAAAGCCCTCGCAATAAAATGGATTTTTCAAAAGAATCTTCGCCTCTTCTCTGAATATCAAAGGGGTAAAACGGCAAACTGAACGTGGATTTCACATTTGACGCCTGCAAGCCCATAGTCTTTAAAACTGATTCGTTCAGGCCGGAAAGAGAAACCGGATCTTTGAATCTGGTCGGGTTTTGGCCCGGAACCCTCCAAATCATAGGGATATGGATCGCCTCAACATATAAAACTCTGCCATGATATTGTTGATTATGATTTCCCAAACCTATGCCATGATCCGAGAAAAAAATAATCAAAGTCTTATCGTACAGACCGAGTTTTTTCAGCGTAGCCAGAATTTTTCCAACCGCCTCGTCTAAAGAAAATATTGAAGCATCGTATTTTTGAATGAAATTCGGGAAGCGCCCATGCGAGGAATCCAAGCGGCGCATCAATGCCTTGTTTTTCCACTCATCCTTGATTTTTTTTAACAACTGTTTTGAAGGCTTCAGGGGTTGATGACATTCATAAGTATGAAACCACATCGCCCATCTGGAATTTTTATACTCTTGGAAAAAATCCAATGTTTGCTTTACATTTTGTTTTAACCTTTTCGGATACAGAAGGTTGGATATATTTGAAATGTCGTCGCCCGGATTGGTGGGAAAAATATCGAAACCCATTTCCAAGCCGAAATCGGGTTTGGCATAACCTCCTTCGGTAAAAGCTGCTGTTAAAAATCCGGCTTTATGAAGTTGTGCGGCTAGAGTTTCAATCCCTTCGGGTATATGCATCGGCACCGGATAATGATAACCGCCATGCGCCTCTGCCGGCAGACCTGTGAAGGCAGTTAAAAAACTGGGGCTGGTCCATGCGGAATTGGCAAAAGCCCAATCGAATACGATTGATTCTGAAGCCAATCGATCTATATTGGGACTGGTTGAAATAGGGTAGCCGTAACATCCCAAGTGATCCGGTCTTAGGATATCCACTCCAATCAAAAGAACGTTCCAAATGGGAGGCATATTTTGCTCATAAAATTTTTTCAAATGAGGCGGCGCCGCATTTTGATCCGATAGAAATTTGATCAGGCTTATTGCATATGGGAAATTGCCTTGATTTATCGCCTCATTTGCGTTCCGAATAATGGGAGATGTTATTTGGCCGGCCAAGCTTGAATTATATGCAATGCATTTGGCGTACTCGTGAAGAGCCAGCGCTGTCTTGCCGAGCGACCGATAGGAGTCGCCTGCAATTTTAGAAGCCTGGGCTTTTGAAAATGGCCTGTACCATTCTTTTTGCATTTTAGCAGCAATCTCTAGAGCTTTTTCAAATTGTCCGGCAGCCAGATATTTATTGGCGAGTTCTATATCGTTTGAGCAGGAAGCAATAAAAAATAGACATATTAAGGCAATTAAAAAATACCTTAAGCTATTATTAGTTTTTATTTTCTGGTGCATGTGGGATAGAAAAATAAAAAGTGGTGCCGAGGCCGGGTTTGCTTTCCATCCATAACTTTCCTCCCAGAAGTTCGATGAGTTCTTTCAGATGAGGCAACCCGACGCCAAAACCGGGGCCTTTGTAAACGCCTTTGGCAATGCGTTGTTTTAAGGGATCGAAAAGTATTTTGGCGCCTTCAGATGATATGCCTTTTCCGGTATCGGCTATTGAAACGATCAATTGAGAATAAGTGCGATGGAATAAGATGTGGACTGAGCCTTTTTCCGTATGGCGTATTGAGTTTGCCAGTAAGTGAAAGATGGTCCTGTTCAATATATAACGGTCTGAGAAGACCTTTACGACTTCGGTCTTAAATTGATTAATCAATTGCACCGATTTTCCCGACAATAGTGGTTGCACAGCTTCAACAGCGCTATCCACTATTTCACCCAAGTCGAACTCATCCAATGTCGGAATATATCCATCAATCATATATTGAGCCAGGCCGAGCAAGCCGTTGATAACCTCTTGTAAATGCTTGGCGTTCAATCTCACCATTTTGATGTCTTCAAGTTGAGAGGTCGATCCGGTTGTGCTGGCGGACAGAAGACCCGTAAAACCGATTATATTCGTGAGAGGAGTTAAAAGATCTCTGGATATCTTACCGAGGAATTCAGCAGTAAACACATCGGATCGTTGAAGCGCTTCCATGGCTGCCGCCAGTTTTGCGGATGTATGTTCAAGCTCAACAGTCCTGAGGGCCATTGTTTTTTCCAGATTTTCATAGCGTCGTTGCAGTTCTTCTTCCAAAACCTTTCGATTTGTGATGTCGCGTGAGATGTAAACCGTAGCAATAGGCAGGCTGGATTCATCTTTTAAGCGGCTGACGGAAACCAGGCTGGGAAAGACCCCCGCATCTTTTGTAAGCTGCTGACTCTCTGTTTCTACGGAGTCTGCTGTGTCCAATCGACGCTGTGCTTCATTCAGAAAAGGATGCGCGTGAGGAGGGAAGAAAGAATCGATCGGTTTGCCGACAGACTCATTGACCGACGATAAACCGTGCATTTTTGCCCAGGCTCTGTTGGCAAAAATAATTTTTCCTTCCAAATCCACCACAGCCACTCCTTCTCGAATCTGCCTTACCACCTGGCTTAGAAGCGATGTCTCGCTTTCGAGCTCTTTTTCTCTTGTAATGTCTCGCGCCAGTCCGACTCCGCCGATGTATTCGCCGTTCTTGTCGTACCTGAAGACGATTTTCACATCAAAAGTCAAATAATCGCCTTTGGTATCTATGACTCTGGTTATCAATGAAATAAAAGGTTCGTGGCTTCCTATGGCGGCTTGGATTTCGGATTGAACATATTTCCTATCATCAGGATGGATTATATGCATGACCTCCTGGCCGATAAGATCTTCCGGATCGTATCCGAGAATCTGTTTGAATGAATTGGAAATAAATTGAAAAATTTCTTCTTGATCCCATGAGATCAATACGTCATGGATATGCTCTAAAAGAGTCTTATATTTGCCTTCAGATTCTTCAATACGCTGCATTTGTCTGGAGATGGCGACAGTTTTTGTTTCGATCTGATCGGACATTTTATTGAATTGAACGGCCAGCTTGCTCAACTCGTCTTTTCCCGAAACATTGATTCGTTGTTGGTAATCGCCTTTTGCGAATTGATCCATGCTTTTTGAGAGTCTATGGATTTTTCCCGACAATGAGGATGAAAAATACAAAGCGATTGAAAACGCGCCAAGAGCCACTATTCCGGCCACAATGTAAAATTTAATAATGACCGAATATCCTGCGGATCGCAGGCGTTGCGAAACCTCATTAAAGGGATTATCGAACTCGCTGGCATTTATAGTCACGCCTAAAACCAGATCAGAATCGGGAATCTGCTGGAGAACCATGAATTTTTGCTGGTAACGTTTTTGTGAATCAATCCACTGGTAGTAACCCGCTGCTTGTTTGGTTCTGTTCCCTTTTTCAATCAAAGCAAGGAATTCGGGAAGGCCTGAGTATTTTTTAAATATATCATATCCTTCTAAGGTTTTATCCATGTGAACGATGGAGATGCCATTCATATCATGGATAGCCGAATAGCCGGTTATCCCAAAACGTTGGGTCGCAATGGCACGAAAGTACGGATCTTTTGCAAGGTCTTGTTTTTGTATTCCCGGGTGATCTTTCAAGTAAATGGCCACTTGCCCGGCCAGGTCTTCGGCGCGTTGATTGATCTCGCGCACCCTGGAATCATGTATTGCCTGCGAAGTTTCTTTCACGGCGTCTTCGTACAACATACTGAGAGGATTCAAAAAGAGAGCTACTACAGCGGCGAGCGGATAAAGTGAAAGCACCAAAGTCAAAATGATTATTTTTGTTCCTAGTTTCATCCAATCAATCCGTTGGGGTTGATATTAATATCATCACATGATATATAAAAACAACCTTTAGGAGGTTATAGATAAAATCTTTTTAAAACATTTATTGTAATCTTCTAATGACCTCAGGGTTCACTAATCATTAGATAAAAGGTGTTAGCATGTCTGGCCACTCAAAATGGAGCACGATTAAGCGGAAAAAAGGTGCGGTTGATGCCAAACGAGGCAAAGTATTCACCAGACTCATTAAAGAGCTGACCATTGCCGCTCGTATTGGCGGAGGAGATATCTCGGGCAATCCCAGATTGCGCGCTGCTGTCGCTGCCGCAAAGGCTCAAAACATGCCCAACGATAATATCGATCGCGCCATAAAAAAAGGCACGGGCGAATTGGAAGGCGTGAGTTACGAAGAGATCACATACGAGGGATACGGGCCTGGCGGTGCGGCTATACTTATCACGACTCTTACGGATAATCGTAATCGCACCACATCCGACGTCAGACATATTCTGACCAGATTCGGCGGAAATTTGGGCGAAAACGGCTGCGTTTCCTGGATGTTTGAAAAAAAAGCAGTTCTTACTTATGACCCGGGGCGTTTTTCCGAGGATCAGCTTTTGGAAAAAGGACTCGATATCGGCGTCGAAGATGTCCGCAGCGATGAAGATATCATTGAGGTGATCGGCGCGCCTGGAGATTTGGAGGCCATTAAAAAAGGCATGGAAAAATCCGGCATGCCTCCGGATTCTGCCGAAGTTACCATGATTCCTCAAAGCACGTTGAAGCTGACCGGCAAACAAGCGGAAAGCATGTTGAAACTCATGGAAGCTCTGGAAGATTCCGACGACGTCCAGAACATTTATTCCAATTTCGACATCTCCGCCAAGGAGATGGAAGCAGCCGGTTAATATGCGTGTGCTGGGCATAGACCCAGGCAGCCGCGCTTGCGGTTACGGCATTGTCGAAGAGCCGAGAAGCGGAAGCAAATTAATTTTTATCGAATGCGGCGTTATCTCCATGCCGGCCAAATCGACTCTCCCGGATAAGTTAGGCAGAATTTATAATGAAATGGCGGAAGTCATCAAACGCACCTCGCCGGATGAGGCGGCAGTGGAAAATGTATTTTTCGCCTCCAACGCGAGATCTGCTTTGATGCTTGGGCATGCCAGGGCCGCGGCTATGCTTGCCGCCATACATTTTTCCTTGGCTGTTCACGAATATACTCCTTTACAAATCAAAAAGGCTGTGGTCGGTTATGGCGGCGCGGAAAAAAATCAGGTGGGCGCGATGATGAAAATGCTGCTGAATCTTCCAAAGAAATTTCCCAACGACGCCACAGACGCCTTGGCATGCGCCGTTTGCCATATCAACTCTTATAGATTTACGCGAAAAGTTTTGGAGACCATAAAATGATTGCCCGGATTGCGGGTCGCCTGATTTATAAATCGCCTTCGGAATGCGTGGTGGATGTAAGCGGAGTCGGTTACCTGGTTTTTATTCCGCTTTCCACTTTTTATTCGTTGCCCGAATCTCCCGCAGAAGTGGCTTTTCTTGTGAGGACGATTGTGCGGGAAGATTCGATGGCCTTGTATGGTTTTGTTTCCGAAGCCGAGCGCCGAATGTTCGATAGCCTTACCAGCGTTAAAGGCATTGGACCTAAGCTCGCAATAAATATTTTATCCGGCATTGAAGCCAAAAGCCTTTATGCGGCAATTGTTCAGTCCGATTTGGGGCGGTTGACGAAAGTACCCGGGGTCGGCAAAAAAACCGCCGAAAGGATCGTTTTTGAGCTTCGGGATAAATTGGTCGTTTTGGATACCGATATTGCCGCATCGGCATCAGTCAGCCATGCATTCAACCGGATGGAACTCGATGCGTTATCTGCGCTCGTTAATTTGGGATATCCGCAAAGAACGGCGGAAGAAGCGATTCAAAGGGCGAAAAAACAGCATCCGGAGATATCGGATATTCAATCATTGCTTCGGGAATGCTTAAAGGCATTTTCAAGGTAATAACAAGATGGATCAAAATAATAATTTAATTCCCTTAGGCGCGGATGAAGATATCGGTTTTGATACGACTCTCCGTCCAAAAGCATTCAAGGATTTCGTAGGACAAGAGCAGGTAAAGAGAAACCTTGAGGTTTTCATTCGGGCTGCGGGGGGAAGAGACGAAGCGCTCGATCATGTTCTTTTTTACGGACCGCCCGGCCTGGGTAAAACCACACTGGCTCACATCATCGCCGCTGAATTGGGAGTGGGTATCAAAGTGACATCCGGACCGGTCATCGAAAAAGCCGGCGATTTGGCTGCAATTCTGACTAATTTGGAGCCTCGGGATATTTTATTTATTGATGAAATTCACAGGCTCAACCATGTCGTTGAAGAAATTCTTTATCCTGCAATGGAGGATTTTCAACTCGACATCATCATTGGACAGGGACCGTCTGCGCGTTCCATTAAAATTGATATTCCCAACTTTACATTAGTGGGCGCGACAACTCGTGCGGGGCTGCTTTCTTCGCCGCTTAGGGACCGCTTTGGAGTGGTAGAGAGGCTGGATTATTATCATCCGGACGATTTGGAACGGATCATTATTCGATCGGCGAAAATTTTGGGCATAGGAATTTCAAAAGGCGGTGCATCCGAAATCGGCAAGCGTTCGCGAGGAACTCCTCGAATCGGTAATCGCTTGCTTCGTCGCGTTCGCGATTTTGCTCAGGTAGATGGAAAATCCAATATAGATGAGGGCCTGGCTGATCGCGCTTTGACACGGTTGGAAGTCGATAAACTCGGATTAGATAAGATGGATAGGAAAGTCCTCTCAATCATCATTGACCATTACAAGGGAGGACCCGTAGGAGTGGAAACCATCAGCGCAGCTATCAGCGAGCAACGCGATACGATCGAAGATGTGATCGAGCCGTTCCTTATCCAAAGCGGACTTTTACAACGCACGCCACGCGGGCGTGTCGCCACGGAAAAAGCATTTCGCCATTTGAACCGAGCCTTGGTGCCCGGACAGACTGGAGCGCTTTTTTAGCCTATCCGAACCTATTTATTAGGAGATATATACAAATTTCTTCGCACAGTTAAAAAACAGTTCATCTTAGTTTGAAGGAAAGAATTATTTCGAGGCAGCCTTAAAATTATTAAAGCTGTCAATGCCCCTTGCGTTCGTGAAGCTTTTTAATCATGTCTTTTGCTTCTTTGCAATCCCGGTCCAATTCAAGCGCTTTGATAAAATAAAGCTCAGCCATATCATTGTCATGTTCCTGCAAGCAGATACGGCCCATCATCAAATAGGGCAGGTGCGCCTTTGGAAACTTAAGAAAGCCTTCCTTCAGAACCGCATAAGCTTTTTTAACGCGATCGGGGTCATTGACGGAATTGTAGGCAGCCCAGCCCATATTTGCATAGACCTCAGAGGTATTGGCGCCTTTATCTACGGCTGCCGCAAATGCCTTCAGTGCATTAGGATATTGCATCGTATCCATGCAATAAGAAGCCGTCTCTAAAAGTTTCTCTACAGAATCATTTTCATCCAAATCGATTTCTGTAAAGTCCGGAGCTATTGTGTCGTCGACCGACGTGATGTTATCAGTCATCGGAATAATCGTCTCGTCAGAGCCAAGATCGAATGATTCATCACTAAAATCGCTTGGCTCTGCTTCTTCTCCCTTTTCCGCTTTTTCAAATGCCGATGATAATGAAAAAGCTTTTTCTAAATCCGATTCTACGCTTTGAGTTTGAGCGGTTTCCGGTGGGTTGGCTTCAATATGTTTTTCCTGAGCCGGAATATCCCCTATCTGGGGCAATGTTTCGCCGAGCGCCTGGGATATTGTTTCATGAGATAGTTTTGTGCTTTGTTCCTGAGCTTCTCGAATGTTTTGAAGCGCCTCTAGAAGCCTATGGCGAAGCTCTTCTTCCGTCGATAAATGCTCATGCATAATAGGCAGAGCCGATTCCTGAGATCTGGTCCCAGTCGGCAGCGCTTTACCCATTGCGCCGGTTAGCCGGACTTCTTGTTGAATGCGGTCCACACTTTGCATTGCATCTGCAAGGGCTTTATCCAATTTATATTGAAATTGCTCGTCGAGTGTTCTGACTCCGTCCTTGCTTTTACCGACTCTTTTTTCCTTCGAGAAAGGAAATTTAATAATTTCCAATGTCAGAAGGGTAAAAGCAATTGCAACTTTTTCGGAATAAGGCAGGTCGCTGGAAGCCAACGCATCTTTCATACTTTGGTCCGAGGATAAGGCTCGAGCCAGATTTAATTGCGCATCTTGCAATTGGAGATCTTCAATATTAATGATGCTCTTCTTATAGATTTTGGGAACTTGATTGAGCCTTTTCTTGATTCTCGACTCTATAAATTCAGTGTTGTAATGTTGCAGGATTCCTTGAAAAATCAACCGGGCCGTATAAGCCTTGTCAGGAGAAATGTCGCCTGTGAGTTCTATGTCGATATCGCGTAATGTAAAACTTCCGGATCTCCACCCGAATAGACTCAGAATGGTTTTGTAATAATATTTCAGGGCATATTCTTCAAGTTCCTGCTTATTGAGAACGACGCGTTTTTCGATAAGGATATCTGCGATGGACTTTAATTGTTCGCGAGACAACTTGGCATAATAATCAAATTCTTTCTTTGAAATAATGCGTTGAGCCGTCAGGTATTTAGCCACTTGTTGGCTGCGCATCAGATTTTGCAAGTTCGGTACGACAGCGCCATCTTTAAAATATACCTTGACGGTTCTTACCTGATCGTCAAATTCCAAAAGAGCGGTTTTATTGGCCTTTAAAACTGAATAAAATAACTTGGCAGGATGGAGATGGGTGATGTTTCCCCGAAAAAACAACTCGGAACTATGTTCCATCAAAAATTAACCTCCATCATAAATAATTCTTTATGAAGGATTCTGATATGTCAAGAGACACCAAAAATCAATCCGGCTTTAAAACAATTGTTGTGATGACTATTATCTTTATGTGGATAATATACACCACATTATTGTATTCCTATTAACTTGTAAATGTATCTTTGAATATGTACAAGACATCCCGGCTTATGGTCGTCCCAAAAGTGGGGAATAATATTTGATCGCCGAATACGATATAATTTGCTTTGCAAGTTCGAATTGGGAAGCGCTTTGGGTCAATAGCCAGCACCTGATGTCAGGGCTCGCCGATAAAGGCCACCGTATCTTATATATTCAAAATATGGGCCTTCGAATGCCGCGCTTAAAAAGCCGAGATGTGAAGGAAGCATATAGAAGAATTAAAGGAATGTTGACCGGACTTAGACATGTTCGGGAAAACCTGTGGGTTTTCGATCCTCCTTCTGTGCCTATTCATGGAATAAAATTGGCTGGGACCTTTAACGCAAAAGCCTTGCGTATGGCCATTCGTCATGCAGCAAGATCATTGAAATTTTCCAAACCGGTTTTATGGGCGTTCTTGCCCACTGTAGCGCCTTTGATAGGCCAATTGAATGAACGGCTGGTTGTTTATCATTGCGTTGACGATTATTCGGCTAATCCTTATGTGGATTCTGCTCGGATCAGCGAATTTCAAAATGAGATTCTGAATAAGGCGGATTTAGTGTTCGCCACGAATCCTGATCTGGCAAAAAGACTTGCCGAGCATTCCGATAAGGTTCGATTTATCGGCAATGTGGCGGATGCCGTTTTATTTGCGAAAGCGCAAGAACCCGGACCGATCGCGCCGGAAATTGCCGATCTGAAGCCGCCCATTGTGGGGTATCATGGCAATATCGCCGGCTATAAAATCGATTTGTCTATCTTGATCAGAATGTCGATGGAATTGCCCGATGTAAACATTGTACTGGTCGGACCTGTCGGAGGAGGCGATCCGGATACTGATATTCGGCCGCTGCTTTCACGGCCCAATATCCATTGGGTTGATCGGGTTGATCGAAAAAGACTTCCGGAATTTTTACGCGCATTTGACGTATGTATTTTGCCTATGCGGACAAATGCCTCTACAAGATCTAGCTTTCCCTTGAAATTTTATGAATGCATGGCGGCCGGAAAGCCGATCGTCGCCACGAATCTGTCTGCGTTTGCTCATTATGCAGACAACCCCAAATTAGCCATGCTGGCCGATGATTCGGTTGTCTTTGTCGAGATGGTGAAGAAGGCTCTTTCAGATTCGGGAGAACCTGACGACAAGGCGATTCGCTTGGAAGAAGCAAAACGAAATAGTTGGGAGGTACGGTTGCCCGAAATTGAACAAGCTGTAGAAAAAGTGCTTTCCGAGAAAGAGGATGAGAGTAAGTGAGGATTGCCCTTGTCCATGATTGGCTTACCGGAATGAGGGGAGGCGAGCGTGTCTTGGAGGCGTTATGCGAGTTATATCCGGAAGCCGATTTATTCACCTTGATCCATGCAAAAAACAGCGTTTCTCCAAAAATTGAAGATCGCAGGATTGTAGAAAGCTTCATTGCGCGACTTCCGGGGGTTCGTCGATTCTATAGGTATTTTCTTCCGATATTTCCTTTTGCCGTCGAGCGATTCGATTTGCGGGAATACGATTTGGTAATCAGTTCCTCGCACTGCGTTGCAAAAGGCGTAATTCCGGGGCCGGATGCCTGCCACATCAGCTACATTCATACGCCGATGCGTTACGTCTGGGATATGTTCGACGAATATTTTGGGATTAAGCGAGCAGGCATTTTAACATGTTTGATTATGCGGCCTATCGCTGATTGGTTGCGCAAGTGGGATGCGGCTTCGTCTTACCGTGTGAATTTTTTTATTGCGAATTCCAAACATGTGCAAATGAGAATCGATAAGTTTTATAAAAGAACCTCTTCGGTAATTTATCCGCCTGTGAATATCTCACGTTTCTCTCTGTCTGAGACAATCGAAGATTTTGACTTGGTAGTTTCCGCATTGACGCCTTACAAACGCATCGATTTAGCTGTCGAAGCCGCAAAGATTACAGGGCGGAGATTATTGGTCGTCGGAACAGGTCCGCTTGCGAAAGAACTTCAATCGATTGCCTGGCGCAATACGGAGTTTTTAGGTTGGCTTCCGGACTCCGAGGTTGCGAAGCTTATGGCGCGATGTCGGCTTTTCATTTTTCCCGGTGTGGAAGATTTTGGAATTGCCCCGCTTGAGGCGCAGGCTGCGGGTAGGCCGGTTGTCGCATTCAAACAAGGGGGCGCATTGGAAACCGTAGAAGGTTCGGATGTCGGCCAGACACCGGATAGAAGCAGATCGACGGGGGTCTTTTTTTTCAAGCAGACACCCGAATCTCTGGCAGAAGCCATTCAATTTGCAGAATCCTCCATTGAATATTTTGATCCGCAAGTTCTTCGAGCCAATGCCGCTCGTTTTGATATTTCAGTTTTTAAGCAATCCATGACGAACCATGTGAATGAAGCTCTCGAAAGGCATCAATACAAATAATAGGTGATTCGATAAAATATAACTTTTGCTCAAAGGCATATTTGGTGTTCGGGAAATAGAGATGCTGCAAGACAGAGAAAAATTCAACGATTCATTGCTTGCCGTCATGGATTTGTTTGCCTTGACGATTTCCTGGTTTACTGCCTATGCCATTCGATTTGCAATAAAGTTGATTCCGCTTCGGATCTCCCATATTCCGCCCCTCTCTGATTTTACTTGGTTGTTGATAATTTTGATCCCCTTGGAAAGCCTTAGCCTTTATTTTTCCGGTGCGTGGCGAAGAACGATGGTTCCTTCTTTGTCCCGATCAATATGGCGGGCGTTGCGAGGGCACATTGTAGGTTCGGGATTGACTTTAGCGGCGTTTTTCTTTGTGGCCAGATATCGACCCAGTCGATTGATGTTCGTAATTTTTGTCGCCGCAGCCGGCGCTTGGATTGTCGTCAATCGAATTGTCATTCGCAGTTTATTGATCAAAAAAAGACGCCGCGGCGTAGGAATTAAAAAAGCTGTAGTTATCGGTTCAAGCGCAACCGCCCAAAGATTGGGGAACCTACTTGCAAGGCATCACGAGCTGGGTATCGAGGTCATAGGGTTGATCTCAGATGATCGGATAGACTCTCCTGAAATTCCGGTCATCGGTAAATTTAACGATATTCAGCGCATTGTGGAACGATCGGATGCACTGACTGCTTTTGTAGCTCTTCCCTGGGACCAGAGCAATAAAATCCGAGAAATATTGGAGGCTTTATCCGATAAAATTGCCGATATAAAGGTCGTGCCGGATCTGGCGCAATATGCAGCCCTGAGGACACGCGTCGAACAGTTTGAAGGACTGCCGATAGTCAACCTGGCCGAGTCGCCTCTCTACGGATGGCGCGCGATCGGAAAAAGAATTTTTGATATTCTGATTGCATCGCCGTTATTGATTACTGCTTCGATTCCAATGTTATGCTTGGCGATTGTAGTCAAACTTACCAGCTCAGGTCCCGTTATCTTCAGACAGCAGCGCATGGGTTTGGATGGCAGGTTGTTTACTATGTATAAATTCAGGTCTATGAGGGCCGATTCAGAGAGCGATACAGGTCCGGTATGGGCGATTCAAAATGATGCGAGACGAACGGGAATCGGCTCTTGGATGAGGCGCCATTCGTTGGATGAACTTCCGCAGCTTATCAACGTAATGAAAGGCGATATGTCTTTAGTCGGCCCAAGACCCGAAAGGCCGGAACTTATCAATCAATTTAGAAAAGAGATACCCCGATATATGTTGAGACACAGAGTTAAAGCTGGTATAACTGGATGGGCTCAAGTACATGGGTGGAGAGGAAATACGCCGCTGGATGGTCGGATCGAATGCGATCTCTTTTATATCCAAAATTGGTCTTTTGCACTTGATATAAAAATTCTCTGGCTGACTCTAATACGAGGCTGGAAGAGTGAAAATGCATATTAAAGGTTGAGGAATTCAAATGGAGATTTGCGTAATCGGGACAGGGTATGTGGGTTTGGTGGCCGGCACATGTTTTGCCGAGTCAGGCAATGATGTCATGTGTGTTGATATCGACAAGAGCAAAATCGATATGCTCAATCGTGGCGAGGTTCCTATTTTCGAACCCGAACTCGCTGAACTGATTGAGCGAAATCGTGAAGATAAGCGGCTTCATTTTACCACCAAGCTGGCGGATGCAATCGTAAAAAGCCAACTCATTTTCATCGCGGTCGGCACGCCCCAAAATGAAGACGGCTCAGCAGATTTGCAGCATGTTGTAGATGTGGCGGAACAGATCGGCAAAGCCATGAATGACTACAAAATCATCATCAATAAATCCACCGTTCCGGTCGGAACGGCAGAAAAAGTCAGAAAGACAGTGGCCAAATATACCAATCATCCTTTTGATGTAGTTTCGAATCCTGAATTTATGAAGGAAGGCGCCGCTGTGCAAGACTTTCTCAAACCCGATCGTGTGGTCATCGGCGCAGACAACCAAAAGGTCGCGGATATAATGTGCGAGCTTTATGCGCCGTTCGTCCGCACTGAAAATCCCATCTTGGTCATGGACATTCTTTCCGCAGAGATGACGAAATACGCTTCGAATGCGCTTTTGGCGACCAAAATCAGCTTCATCAATGAGATCGCCAATTTGTGCGAACGGGTCGGTGCGGATGTGGCCGCAGTGCGGAAAGGAGTGGGATCAGATAAAAGAATAGGATTTCAATTTCTGTTTCCAGGGACCGGCTACGGCGGATCGTGCTTTCCGAAAGACATCAAAGCGCTCATTCGCATCGGCGAAGAATATTCGTATCCCATGCGAGTCATAAAAGCGGTCGATGAGGTCAACGAAGCGCAAAAACTGATTTTATTGAGAATGATATATCAATATTTTGGAAATAGCCTCAAAGGGCTTACCTTCGGAATTTGGGGACTGGCTTTCAAACCGCAGACGGACGATATGCGTGAGGCCCCTTCAATAGAAGTGATTAAGGAGTTGCTCAAGGCCGGCGCAAAGGTCCAAGCACATGATCCGGCGGCAATGAATGCCGCAAAGCAGCTATTCGGAGATTCTATCGTACTGATGGAAACCAACTATGAAGCGATCACAGACGCCGATGCATTGATCATCATCACGGAATGGAACGAATTTCGCCGACCTAACTTCGAACGCATGAAACAGTTGATGAAACAGCCGGTCATTTTTGACGGCCGTAATCTGTATGCTCCGGAAAGATTAAAAGAGCAGGGATTTACTTATTATTGTATCGGCAGACCGAAGGTGTAATTCGTCGGAGCTGGACTGTAACTTATAAAAGGGAAGGGCGAGTATGCCTAGAGTACTGGTCACAGGAGGCGCAGGATTCATCGGATCACATCTATGCGAACGATTTATCGCAATGGGATATCAGGTTTTGTGCATGGACAATCTCATCACGGGAAACATCGAAAATATTCACCATATTCACGATGAGAAATTTATTTTCATCAAACAAGACGTCACCAATTACATTTATGTGGCGGGCAACCTCGATTATATTTTGCATTTTGCCTCGCCGGCGTCGCCTATCGATTATCTGGAATTGCCCATTCAGACTTTGAAGGTCGGCGCTTTGGGCACTCACAAAGTGCTTGGGTTGGCAAAAGAAAAAAAGGCTCGGTTTTTATTGGCATCCACGAGCGAGGTTTACGGCGATCCGCTTGAGCATCCGCAACATGAAGGATATTGGGGAAATGTAAATCCCATCGGCCCGCGCGGAGTCTATGACGAAGCGAAACGATTCGCAGAAGCCTTGACCATGGCTTATCATCGATATCATGGAGTGGATACGAGAATTGTGCGTATTTTCAACACGTACGGTCCAAGGATGCGCATTCGGGACGGCCGCGTCGTGCCCGCCTTTATCGCGCAGGCTCTTTCTGACGAGGATTTGACCGTATTTGGAGACGGCCTGCAAACCCGCAGCTTCTGTTTTATAGATGATCTGGTGGATGGAATCGTAAAATTGTTGGAATCCGATTATACGGATCCCGTAAATCTCGGCAATCCGGCAGAGATGACCATCCTCGATTTTGCGCATGAGATAATCCGTCTTACCGGCGCAAAGAACCAAATCGTTTTCAAGCCTCTTCCGATTGACGATCCGAAAGTGCGGCGACCGGACATTTCTTTAGCAAAAAAAATTCTGGGTTGGGAACCAAAAAATTCGCTTCGTGACGGTTTGACACGAACCATAGACTTTTTCAAAGCCAAACTGGAATCAAGGGGAAAGCTGGTTTGAATATTCTCGTAGCGGGCGGCGCAGGCTATATAGGTTCTGTGACGGCAAAGATGCTGCTGGATGCCGGCCATCATATTGTCGTCTACGATAATTTAAGCCGAGGCCATCGTGATTCGGTTTCTAAGGGAATAAAATTCGTGCATGGTGAATTGTCTGATATTTCCGCATTAAGAAATACATTTCGAAACTGCAAAACCGATGCAGTTTTTCATTTCTCCGCTTATGCCTTAGTTGGCGAAAGCGTGGATAGGCCGGATTTATATTATGAAAACAACCTCGTTACCGGCAAACGGATATTGGACGCCATGGTGGGAGAGGGCGTGAATTACATGGTGTTTTCGTCCACCTGCGCCGTATTCGGCACGCCTGCAAAATTGCCTATTGAAGAAAATGACCGCAAAAATCCGGAAAGTCCTTATGGAGAAACCAAGCTGGCGTTCGAGCGTCTGTTGAAATGGTATCGGCAAAGCTTTGGAATCAGTTTTACGGTTCTTCGCTATTTTAATGCAGCGGGTGCTGCATTTGGGTTGGGGGAAGATCATAGGCCCGAAACGCATCTCATTCCGTTGGTATTAAGGGCGGCGAATAATCAAATGGATTGCATCACAATTTTCGGCGATGATTATGAAACCCATGATGGAACATGCATCCGCGATTACATTCATATTTTCGATTTGGCAAAAGCTCATCTGCTCGCAATCGAGAATTATCAGGAAGGCGAACGGTATTATAATCTGGGCTATGGCCAAGGATATTCAGTGCGTGAAGTAATCGAGGCGGCCAGGCGAGTGACCGGCAGAAAGATCCCTGAAAAAATCGGACCACGCCGGATGGGAGATCCGCCTGAGTTGGTTGCGTCATGTGAAAAAATTAAAAAAGAGCTGGGATGGAATCCCTCATATAAAGAGCTCGATCGAATCATTGAAAGCGCATGGCGTTGGCATCTGGCATATCCAAACGGTTATCAAAAATAGCTGCGTTTCTTCGTTCTATTCGGTAGGCTTGTTGATCACTAATTTGATGTTCTTAATATCCTTGGAAACAACGAAGGCGCCGCCATTTGGCGGAAAATTGCCAACCCAATCCGGCGGCATGGGTTTAAGATTCCCGCTGTTATCCCGATCCCATATCCCTACAATTGAGTACTTACCGGGGGGAACCGCAATGGCAAAATGGCCCGGTTTTGGAAGATTCACGCAGTAAGGCTTGGCGTTGTTTTCCGGGATGGCAAGAATATAAATCGGGCCCACAGGAAACGTTATAAGCTCAACGTCTCCGGATAGCAAATATTCATTGGGTTGTGTTTTATAATTGGAATCCAGAGAAGCCGTGCAAAGACGTTTGATCTGTTCAGATTCCGGAGATGTTTCGCCCTCGCCGGACTGTTTTGTTTCATTCGCCGTTTCCTTAATTTTCGTACAGGCATCGAAACGAATAGTCTGTTTTCCTAAAGGGAAGTCGATAATGCGTCCGTCGAGATATGTTCCGGAATAAGTGATAATTTTTGTTTCCGCCTCGTTTTTATTTCGAACGGACCAAGAACCTTCCAGTAGGTAATGTCCCGGTTTTAATGGGAAAATAAACAGACCCGGATAGGAGACCCTAAGTTCCAGAGGCGCCCCTTTGAAATTGTTTTTGCCGACCGGTTGGACGCTCACCGTAATGGGACCTCCGGTCCATTTTGAGCAAGTTACTTCGCCGATCCAATTCAGATATCCGTTTTTGGGAAGCTCTAACGACTTTTTGATCTCAATATTCAAACCGGTTTTGTCGCCTTCGACAGTAAAATAATTTCCATTGTTGAAGTATCCTATAAGATCGTTTGGCGATGGATTGGTCAGAGAAGTTTCTAAGGAGGCTGCGATTGCAAAAAGCATATAAGAGCCGGGATAGACGAACATTTCGTAAGATCCGACATTAGAAATTCGGGCCAATGATAAGGCTCCGGGATTT
>Ga0315282_10003255_pt1 | contig 29235 bp, 25 predicted proteins | sample YL17G07_20_MG_FD_203693 | JGI IMG/M metagenome (GOLD analysis project Ga0315282, IMG submission 203693) | Sediment microbial communities from Yellowstone Lake, YNP, Wyoming, USA - YL17G07_20 | ecosystem: Environmental > Aquatic > Freshwater > Lake > Sediment | place: USA: Wyoming | collected... | reverse complement strand
TCTCCAGTGTAATCCTCAAACTCTAAAACCCCATCGATCCAAACTTTGGTTACAGCATTGTTACCTGTGCCCTTTTTATAATACACTTCCACGCTATACCACCTATTTGTTTCATAAGAGCCGAATTTAGCCCACTCACCAGACTTGTGGTTCATGTGCCAAACATAACCATATGTAGGATCATACGTTGGCCCCATAGAATATCCACCGCCAACCCATATGATAGTGTTTGTTTTCCCGTAATTCGCATAATTTGGGAAATAAGCATAAACCCTAACATAAACTTCTGACAACGGTGTGCCAAATGTTTTTCTAACTTGACCATCTTGCTCATGCCCCTCGCTACTACCATATACAGGGTCAACTATCCCCTTTGCACTGTAAGTTCCGTGATGAGCTATTTCATCCGTAACTATAACATCATCACCATAATAATCCCACGCCGAGAAGTCCCCGCTCTCGAAACTGTCTATGAAAATGGCGTTCCCAGTCTGGTTCTCAAAGTCGACAAAGCTACCATTAACCCAGCTTCCAGTATTGTTAGTGCTGAATATATATCCGCTTAATCCAACATTGTCCGTCCAGTTCAAGCTGAACAGCGTTGGCTGGCCGGCTAAGGTATTGTTGGTTGAATTGTTAGAGTATTGAGGAGGTGTTAAATCTGTTACATTCAATGGAAGCAACAACGATGAGCTAGTATAGTTCTCTCCACCACTTGCTCTTGCTGTGTAATAATAGTAGCCTAATGGCAAGGTTGAGGTGTCGTTCCAGAAGCCTCCTTGAGAGCAGTTGTTGCCATAATGACAAAGGACTTCCTCTGCTGACAGCGCACGCGGATAGATTTGAACTTCATCGATGGTGCCCGGCCAGAGGGCACTACCTGCTTGCGTTGCGATGGCGTTCCATACGCTTATTCCAATGTCATTCCAGCTTAATGTAGTGCTATCTGTTTGTGTTTGAAGTACGCCATCTATGTACATTTTCATCCCAGTCGCGCCAAACGTAGCTGCGAGGTGATGCCACGTGTTAACACTGAGGGCATCATTGCTTGTAATTAGATGGTTTTCGCCAAGTGCCATAAGCCTGAATGCCATGTGACCAGCGGAATCCCACATAAAGAAGGTACATCTGTTGCTCCCGTCCTTCCAATGCGAAAAGACGGCTAAACTGTTCCCCAGAGCACTTGGGTTTACCCAAGCAATAATAGTCCCAGCTGTGAAAGTATCAAATTTTCCGGCTCCAATGTCAACATAATCATCCACACCATCAAACTTCAGACAAGAACTTCCGTACTTGCAATCAGTAGTCCATCCAGAAGTTGCATTTCCAGTAGTGTTCATGTTCGTCAAGATGCCAGTGTTGTTGTTTCCTGTTTCATCAAAAGTATAATTAGAACCCGAGCCTTCATCAAAGTGCCAGTCAGCAGCGACTGTGCCGTTGCGATAGAAGTCGTAGAAGACATCGCTGTCACCTGTGTTGCTTTCGCTTAGCGAGAAGTTGGTTTGTGTGCCATAGTTTACTTTTGACTCATAGAGTTCTTTGATTTCATCTGCTGACAATGTTCGATTCCAGATTTTAACCTCATCTATCGTACCATTGAAATGATAATCATCATATCCACCAGTTTGATTATGTGCTCCTATTAATGGTGTTTGCCCAGGACCATAAACACCATAATTCTTCGATATCGTTTCATTACCATCAACATACAAGATTGCTGTTGTTCCATTCATCATTAGCGTTATGAAATGCCAATTATAGTCTGCAGCCACAAAACTACCGTTGACTGAACCTCCCCAACCATTATATTGTATGCCAATATCCCAATTGTTATTACAAATACCCAAATACAGCCTGTTATCTGTTTCATTTCTTCCACCAAAGTAAACTTGGCCATTTGAACCACAATTACTGGTGTCTGTTAAGTTACCCGGTTTAACCCACATAGAAACTGTCATGTGATTTATATTATCATCGAACCAACTACCATCCAAACCTGGTCTGACATAGTTTGTGCTCTGATCAAAATCTAAAGCTTGTCCAAACCTTCCTTTAACCCACTCATCACCATCTCCGTTTAAAGTTCCATCATTATTATTCCCACTACTATCTCTTACAGCGGTTCTTAAGCCTTCATCGAACTTCAAGTATTCGACAAGACCGGAGGTGTTGACTGAGGCAGTGTTGTTGTTTAATGTTAAGACGGGCTTTGCTTTTCCAACTTCTAATGGAATTGTCAACGATGATGTAGTATAGTTCTCTCCACCTGACGCTCTTGCTGTATAGTAATAGTAACCTGCACCGAGTGTAGACGTATCATTCCACAGTCCGTAGGCAGAGCAGTTGTTACCATACTGACAAAGGATTTCTGAAGCTGATAAAGCACGAGGATAGATTTTCACTTCATCTATAGTCTTATTATCCGGATTACCTCCCCATCCATGCTTTCCTATCAACAAATCAGTCTCATAATTTACTAAACTTCCTGACCATGTTGTCGTATCAGTTTCAACTAAACCACCGTTCAAATAGAATTTAGCTGTGTTAACATTATCATAAGTTACAACTAAATGAGACCACTCATTTAATGGTAGTTCTGGTTCAACTCCAGAATTGGTCCACGCGGTTCCTGTAGTTGTCATGTAAAGATACCAATTCCCCTCATCATAAAATAAACCAAAGCCCTTACGTGGATCATCACCTAACTTAGTTACAATTTCAGAATCGCTTTGTGCTCCATGCGGTTTAACCCATGCCTCAATCGTAAGTCCATTAGTAAAATTCAAACTAGCTGAATGAGGCATACTCACATAATCATCTACTCCATCGAACTTCAAGGCCTTTCCATATTTGCCGTCAACCCATGGGTCTCTGTATGCTGTGGCAGAATTGCTTTTCTCGACCTGCACATCATCCACCCATAGCGTACCTGACGCATTGTAGCCAAGACATATAGTAGATCTATAATAAACTGCGCCAGGCGGTGCTTGATATGTGACTTCGGATCTTTCCCAGTCCCAAGTTCCTGTTAATTCCCCGATAACAAGATCAGGAGTTTCGATGTACGGATCGGATAACCCGTACATTTCATCTCCAGTCGAGTTAATCCATCTACCCCAAAGCCAGGCGTTGTCCCACTCATTTTCTGTCCCATTTACTATATTTTCTCCTTTTGAATAAAGGCTTATTGTGATGTTTTCATCTTGGCTTACTGGTATGTTGACATTATTAGTACATTGAGAAGTTTCATCATGTGTCAAGCTTTGGAATCTTGCAGATTTGCTACCGTCATATTTTTCGTCTGTTACTATTTCAAAATTGCCAGAGCCCTGACCCCAACCCTGCTTGTCCATCTCAAATCCTGGATTTGTGAGCAGGTTCATTCCGTAAGTATTTCCTGTGTTGTTGTTTTCCGAGTCATCAAATACATAAGAACCTGTTCCTTCATCGAAGTGCCAGATGGCAGAGACTGTGCCGTTGCGGTAGAAGTCGTAATAGACATCGCTGTCACCGACGTTCGACTCTGAAAGCGAGAAGTTGGTTTGAGTTGGATAAGTTACTTTGGATTCATACAGTTCTTTGATTTCGTCTGCTGTCAATGAGCGGTTCCAGATTTGGACTTCGTCGATTGTGCCGTTGAACAAACCCATATAATCATCGTCGGGTGGACAATAACCTCCACCAATTCTCACTGCCAATGTATTTGAATAAATAGAATTATCGGCATAGGTTGTATCAGTACCAGCACTTTGTCCGTTTATATAGAAATAAATATTTCCATTATCGTATACTACTACAACATGTTGCCACTGGTTTATATTCAGGATAGGAGTCGAGTCGACACCTAAAATTTCCGAACCGTCTCTGCTAAAACCAAATCTTAATTCACCCGTATCGTTTGCTGTAGTAAGCTCCCACATTCTAGGCGAAGAACAAGTCATACCATGGGATACTATATATCTATTTCTTGAAAAAGTATTTGGGTTCACCCATGCTTCAACCGTAAATCTACTGGTGAGATTTAAACTTGTGGCATTTCCAACATCAACATAATCATCAACGCCATCGAAATCTAGTGCCTTTCCAAATCTTCCGCCAACCCACTTGGGACACGTCTCACCTGCGCAAATGTTATCTAAATTATAGTTGAATAGATATCCATAGTTATTATAGCCGCTGCTATCGCTTACAAAACTGCCTATCCCCTCATCGAGCTTCCAGTAACCAACTAGACCGGAGGTGTTGACTGTAGAAGTTGCATTGTTCATTATCAAAACTGGTTTTAATTTTTCTGTTGTCACCAAGCTGAATATCTCTGAAGCGTTCCAGTTGTTACTTGTGTCGTTGGCATATACTTGCCAGCCGATTGGAAGACCGACGGTTGAATTTAAAGTTTTAGTTACATTGGACCAAGTTGTCAAGTTAAAGTAAGCGAACCTCAACTGGTAAGGTGGAACGCCGTATGTACCATTTAGATATACCAAACCGATTTTGTTTCCGTAATCTTTTAAAAAGGAAGCAAGATGTTCATTTCCTGTCAAAGCCGTCTCGATTATCCAGTCAGTCGGTTCAGCGTCCCAAACAATTCCATTATACCTTTTGTAGTAGATGTGGTTTGCTGTTGGACTTCCGGACCAGAAGCAATATAGGTCACCGGTCGGTTCATCGACTGTTAAGAAGGGGGAGGTATAATCCTCAGTAGAACTCTGAATAGTTGATTCAGAGCTCCAAGTACCCGAGCTTCTTTTCATGTAATTTATGTCATACGGAGAACCTGTAACGAAAGCAAAGTGCACGTCATCTCCCTTCGAGGTCAGAGAGAAGAACCATCCACCGGGAATATCCGTGTCAGTGACAACTTCCTGGTCTTCCATGTCAGTACCGTTCCAGATCCTGCCGTAAGTGATGGTAGTATTTTTGTACAGGATGTATGCTTTCGAAGAACTCATGGGTGTGACAACGACCCTCCAATTACTGTCAGCTGTTGAGTTCAGCAGATAAGGAAAACCAGAAGCGGTCTGCCAAGTTCCGTTGTTTAGGGAGCTTTTAGTAACGTAGGGATATGATGCGTCGTGATAACCGATTATTGGGTAACCATCCGAATCTACTATTATAGTGTTGCGGTAGGCTATCCCATTGAAAGCAATTTGTTCTGCATCGCTCCATGTAATCGTGCCGTCGCTATTTGGTATTCCTCGTCTATAGTATAATGCTACATCACTAGGTACTCTGACAGCGTAATGAGCATAAGTGCCATCGAAAAACGCTGATATCATATCGCCATAAATAACATTGCTTTTAATCGGAGTGAAACCACTCCACGTTGTACCGTCAGCACTCGACTGGTAACCTGCATCTGTTCCGTTGCTGTACCAAACCCAGAAACGTCCGTTGGCATAGAATGACCTGCGCTGATAGGAAGCACCCAAGGCCCAATCAGTCGTGCTTGTCCCGACTGTGTTTGGGCTGCTCCTCACGAGGAAATTGACAAAGCTCTCATTCTGCCAAGTCCCGCTGTTGTTCGTGCTGAATATGTAACCGCTAAGACCTGTGTCGTCAGTCCAGTTCAAGCTGAACAGAGTGGGTTGACCAGCATAAGTGTTGTTAGTAGAATTGTTGGAATATGTTGGTGATATTAAATCTAGTGGGTTTGTAGTGTTGCTTATCCAGAATTCATAAGTTTCTGAATTTGCAGTTTCTCTGCCGAAAGTTTTGTTGAGCAGAATGACTATATAATCATAGCCGAAGAAAGATGAATTTCCTTCCTGAATGACAAAGTCCGAGTAGTTTACCATCTGAACCCAGCCGTTCCCAGCGGTGTAGTTCTTCCACCAAACGTGGTTTATTATGTTCGTTATGTTTGAAACGTTTCTTATCTCGAAAGTCGGATAGGTATAATTGTTTGTGTTTACCATCGTAAAATTAAAATCTGCTATTGCTGATGCATTCCCTGTATAATCATAAGAACCAGTGATGTTGTCTCTCCCTTGAGATGTTCCTGCTATCGCAGTTATGGTTGCTGGATTATACCATGCAGAATACTGCTCTGCAAAATCCAAGTTCCAAACTGTCCCGTTGTTTGCAACAGTCTGCTTTCCATTTGTTCCGAACATCATAAGATAACCGAAATCTCTTGTTGATGCAGAATCTGTAGTTGTAGAATTAAAACCAGTTCTAATCCTTTCACTAGTATCTTGATAAGCATAATTCCTTATGTATGTTGAAGTGAAATTGGATTGTGTCAATACATACATATAAGTCTTGTTATGACCTCCAGTGCTATTTTCATATAAAAATGTTAATACTTGGTTGGCTTGTCCCATGTTATATGTATCAGCACCAGACGTAACGTCTGCTGATTTTGAATAAGTAGTTCCACCATTTGTCCTATTGTTCCAAACATCAAACCTTGGATTATTTGTTGCTTGGGCACTTGTTGTATATGATGCAAATATGTTTCCGGCACTACTACCAACTTTAAAGGTATTATTAGATGTGAAAATATAATAAACTTGATAGTATCTTGGATAAGCATACACATATTCAGTCCAATTCATATAATTTGTTGATGAGTTGAAATTGTTTGTCTTATTTTCAGCCACTACTAATATTCTTGCTGGACCAGATTCTACAAGAGATGAATTACCATAATCTAAACCTTTACCCGTAGAAACAAATGTCATATACTTAGAAGTAATTGCATATCTTGGAATATTGGTGTCAAATATAGTCAAGTTAGATTCTCCACCACAAGGGGCTGTTGCTGAACAACCTGTTTTTTGGAAAGCGACATCATACCAAGGAGAATTGAGAACTGATGTGTCTCCTGAAGTCACTTGATAAACTGTATTTTGTGTGACTGAAACAGTGCTTGAACCACTACCTGTATAGATTAAGAATGACTTCTCACCTTTACTTGTGAAATTAAGCATATATCTTTTGTCTCCAGAACCAGAACCGAACAGAACAAATCCGTAATTGGAAGGAGGACACCATGAAGAATTCATTCCATAGTCGCTTAACTTTCCATAGTTCAACAACCCAGTATAAGACCATACATCTGTCTTTGGGTTGTATTCATACTTGCCTATTTTGTCTACATTAGAAATATTGCATATTGCAGAAGCCCATTTATATGCTCCTATTTCACGAGTATCATTTACAAAAATATCCAGATATGTCAAGTTCAAAGTGTTTATGTTAACAATGACATCTGATATGTTGTCGCCATTATAGTCTGCCTCATCTTCAAGAACCTCAAAGTTCCATACCAAATTCTCTGATATAGAAATACTATTGTTTTTAGATGTTATATTAGCCTGTTTTTCTTCTGGCTCAGTAAATGGACCAGAAACCATTACTTGCCATAAATCACTTTGCTCTCCTGCTAATTCAGAAAAGAAATAGTATTTTGTTGGGTGCTCGTTGTAAGGTGATTTAACCAAATACCATCTAGTAAAATCACCTGCATCAACCTCCCATTGGATTATATTGTAAGAAGAATTAAAACTGCCATAACTTCCGCCGTTAGAATTTGTTATTTCCCAATCAACAGGATAGTAATCCGTCAATATTCCATTTGTTAATTCAGAAGCTTTGGCAGTAACTGTTACATTAACTTCAGTTGATGTAGGAACTTGGTGTTGCCCGCAATTATGGCAATCTAGCCTTCTATCGAAAATTATTTCTTCTTCAGTTTCTAAATTAAAGGATGTAGATTTGCTTTCAAAATTATCAGCATAAGCGTTGCAATAAACCGTTTGCTCTCCAGATTCTGTAGAATTATAAACATATTCATATCTTTGTGAAGCGCTATTGTAATTAGCTAAGAGGCTATAGTTTCCAATCTTAAATTCTACATTTGCATTTAAGATTAAAGAATTGTCTGTTGCATTTCTACAAGTGCACCATAAAATTGTATTTTGGTTTAAATCTACAGGATTGGGAATAGAATTGGCTGAGATTGTTGTTTTGTTTGGTGTTGTTACATTCTCACTTGTAATTGTTAAGTTTGCTTGCCTATTAAGATTTTCTGAAATAGAAATTACTTCATAAACAATTTCATTAAATACTTTTGATACAGTTTCTGATATGGTTTGGGCTCTTTGCGAGACCACACCCCCTATATTCTCCGAGATTGATACTGGCTCTGTTAAACTTTCTGTTATACTTATTGTTTCAGAAACAAGGGTATTATATATGTTTGATATACGTTGAGATATCTGCGAAACAGGATTGCTACTTTCTGAGATTGACACTTGTTCCGTTATTGTTTCATTATAAATTTGACTTTGATTTCCTTCTTCTGCTTTAACTATTCCGATTTGATTTAAAATAATTATAGTAGATATAACTATTACTAACAAAATCATTATGCTTGATATCTTTCCTAGAGTAGACCTCATTTTATCCCCTTTAGATAACAGATTTTTGCTGTTCCGATTTTTTTCTGATAGATCAAACCTTCTCCTAGAAGTTGATAGACATATTTTGTTACTGATTGCCTTGTCATGCCAATATACTTTGCAATATCAACCGTTGTAAGACCTTCTGGGTGTTCTTTAAGAATTTCTACTATTTTGCTCTTGGCATCAATCTTAGCTTCTTTAATTACACTTTTTTTAATTTCCTCTATTATTGAAATATTATTTTTGTGGAATTCTTTAGCTTCTACTAAAATTTTTATTTTGCTATCAACAATTATCAGCCCTATCCCCTGGTTTTTAAGGGTTTCAATAACAGAGCTTGCTAACAATTTTTCTTCTTCCTTTGGAATAACTATATAGGCTTTGTTAGCGTCATTAAGAAAAAACAAGCACTGACCCATAGCAGTTGGAATTTCTCCAGCACTACTTTTTATTTCAAGTGCGATTAACTCTTTGCCTTTAACGGCTATCAGGTCTGGAAATTTTCCTCCTAGAGGAAAATTATAAAAACATTCAAAATTTTTACTAATAAACCATGCAGCTAAAGCTTTTTCTAACGTTTTCTCTCCGTTTACGTTCATTATGGTTACCATTTATAATGTTAATCTAATATAATGTTAATCTATTACTTTGTTTAACTAATCGTAAGTTAAAAATAGAATTACTTTGTTTATAAGTATTGTTATATTGCAAAATATAGTTTTTGGTAAAATTTTGGTTAAAATCACAAAAAAATAGGCAACAGAAAACTTTTAAAACAAGTTAAGCTAATTTTTAGCATGGAAGAATTAATAGAATTATGGAAGAAGTTTAAAGAAGATACTAGAGAGGACATGTTAAAAATAAAAGAGTTCTTAAATTCAACCGAAAAATCAAAAAATGAGAGAACAACCAAAGGTTTATCTAGTGAGACAACTCAAAAGAAGTCTCATAGCAGACGAGAAATCTATGGCAAAATGAGACTTCTTGTTAAAGAAATTATGGAAAAAGAAAAAATCTCACGTGCTCAGGCTTATAGAAAGGCTAAGATAAAACTCTTAAATGAGGTATCTTTACCCGAGGTTTGAGCATGGTTTCAAAAATAGAGTTTAGGGATCTTTTAATTTCAGTATTAGCTTTGTCCTTGGCTTTTAGCCAGTTTAATCTGAACGCTTTACCAGCAACCATACTTATAATAGTTCTTGTATTCGCTTTTCATGAATTGGCTCATAAGTTTATAGCCCAAAGATATGGCTGCTTTGCAGAATTTAGAATGTGGCCTCTAGGAATTGCCTTGGCTTTGGTGTCTTCTTTTACAGGAATAATTTTTGCAGCTCCAGGAGCAACTTATATCTCTCCTTACGTTAAAAAGAAATTTGCATTTTCGGTTGTCCATTTAACAAAAAAAGAATACGGCAAGATAAGTCTAGCAGGTCCGTTAACAAATATAGCCATTGGAGCAGTAGCATTGATATTAATGTTTGTTTATCCGCTAGATTTGTTTTCAACCTTATCTAGCATCTCATTTTTCCTAGCATTTTTCAATCTTTTGCCAATCTTTCCTTTAGATGGCTCAAAGGTTCTTGCTTGGGATAGAAAAATATGGATAGCTGTGTTTGCTGCTTCTCTAATAGGAGTTATCTTTCTAAGCCTAGCCTAGCTATCAAGCCGAGGGCAACTATGAACCCTGCTATTCCAAATCCAACGATTAAATTCAAAAGAAAAGTCCCCACCGGCGAGCTTAACGCATATCTTAACTCAGGAATCAAGAGAAACGCTGTTAATACCGCAACTAAAGCTATTGTTCCTATTAAAAATGAGTTCTCTTCCTTTATTTGAATGTTTTGAATCGCAACTATTGCTCCGCAAACTCCTAATATTAGCCAGATTATTCCTTTGATTATTGGCAAGGCTGCTCCGATTATTGAGACTATTATTATTCCTAGGAAGAAGATGGTTGCCAAGTCATACTTCATCTTTTTCATAGAAGTATATTGTTATTATTTATTTAAAAGTTTGCATGTAAACCAAGTACCAAATTAGAAATCCAAGTAAAAATCCTATAAGCATGCTAACAAAAAACATTATAAATTCCTTGTTTTGCATAATTAAAATACGATTCTCTATATAAATAACTTTTACTAAATTCTTTTCATGGTTGTTGAGGATATAATTATAGGTAGGGACCCTGAAGATTTAGAAAAGTATGGTAAAAAGGGTTGCATTAATTTAGGAAAGCATATCGTTGGAAAGGGTTATGACTATCACTTGACAAATCCGGTTTTAATGGATGTTTTAAGACCTCACATAGTTTTAATAACCGGAAAAAGAGGTTCGGGAAAGTCTTATACTGCGGGAGTAATATCAGAAGAAATCATGAAACTTCCTGAAGAGATAAGAGAAAACTTAGCCTGTTTAATGATAGATACCATGGGAATATTTTGGTCAATGAAGAATCCAAACGACCAAGACGTTTTGCTTTTAAACGAATGGGATTTAAAACCACAAGGGTTTCCTGTAAGAAATGTTGTTCCCATCGGCTTGACAGATTTCTATGATAAGTCAGGAATAAGCTATGACGGCACTTTATCCATAAAACCTTCAGAGCTGTCAGTTGGTGACTGGGCATTAACATTTGAAATAAATCTTCTAGAGCCATTAGGAATCTTGTTGGAGAGGGCAATAAAAAGATTAAGAGGGAAAGAATATTCTATAAGGGATATTATAAACGAAGTAGAAGAAGATAAAAGAGCAGATGTTAAAGAAAAACTAGCCTTAGAGAACAGGTTTCTTTCAGCAGAAGAATGGGGAATTTTTTCTACTCAAGCAACCCCAATAGAAGAATTTTTAAAACCAGGGTTAGCAACTGTTTTAGATGTTTCATTGCAAGAATGGAACATTAGGAATTTAATGTTAGGAATATTGCTTAGGAAATTTTATCAAGCAAGAATGGCAGCAAGAAGGGAAGAGGAGCTAGCAGTAATGGAGGAAGAAGTTGTTAAAAAAATACCTTTAAGCTGGATAATTATAGACGAGGCTGATAACTTTATACCCGCTAAAAAAGAAACAGCAGCTAGCCATGATGTATTAACCTTGTTAAGACAGGGCAGACAGCCCGGCATAAGCCTAGTCTTAATAACGCAAAGGCCTAACAAAATTCATGAAGATTCAATCGCTCAGGCAGACTTGGTTATTTCTCATCGTCTAACTGCTAAGCCAGACTTGGATTCTTTATCAGCTATAATGCAAACCTATCTTTTACAAGACATAAAAAAATCAATTGGTGAGTTGCCGAAAGCTAAAGGTTCTGCTTTAATCTTAGACGATAATTCTGAAAGACTTTTTAACATTCAAGTCCGTCCACGTCAAAGTTGGCATGCGGGCGGCAGTCCTATTGCTTTGAAAGAAAAAACTATTTAACATATTTCTTAATAATTTTGCTAACCTTCTCTGAGTTGTATGCAAAAATAAACCAAACTAAAAACGCTCCTAAAATATATCTTACATAAAACAAAGGAATCTCTATTCCAATATTTATCCAGTGCATAAGCCAGAAAGCGTTTTGGCTGTTAAACCTTTGTATTCCATAAAAAGGATTTACTACAAACCAGAAAAAATCTTCTAGAACAACTCCTAGCAAATAGCCTGTTGCTAAAGTTTCAAACAATTTAACGTCAGGCTTTATAGTCAAGGCTATTAGTAAGAACAAAGGTATGGTTAAATTAAAAATATAAAAGTCAGCATTCAATCCAAACAAAGTCCTTATTCCAAACACACCTCCTACCGAACCTTCCATGGCAACAGCCCAAAATGATATCGAGATAAAGGCTAGAATTTCTATTAAAAAAATCAGTTTGTAGTTCATAAACTAGCCTAGAAATATATTGGCTAAAATAGTTGTAGCTATTGCAAACACAACTGCTATAAACAGGTCTATTCGATTGGTTAAGACATGCGAGATACTCATGTTCCAAGTCCAATCAGTTCTTCCCCAGTTCCAAGCAACATTGTCTATAGCGCCGTAAAAAATGTATAAGATGAATAAAATTAAAAATATAAAAACAAATCTTAGTTTTTCTTTTGAACCTATAAAACCACCAATAGCTCCAAATATTGAACCAATAACAACTAAATCTAAGTTTAAAATCCAAGGAAAGTTGTTTCTAACTAATTCAAGTGTATATCCTAGAAATTCTGAGGTAGATACTTTTAAAGGAATGCCAGCAAAGCTAGGTAAATAACTCATAACTACCCCAAATAAAATTCCTCCTCCCAACCCAGCTAAAATACCTCCGGTAAAACCTTCTCCTGCCTTTGAACTATAACCAACATAAATTCCAGCTGCTAAGGCTGCTAGTATTGATGCCCAAGTTGCAAGTAATGGTACGAAAAATCCTATTAAAACAGACCAAACTATGTAGATTATCATTCCTAGAACAATTTTTTTAAGATTCATAATACTATTTAAAATTCTTCGATATAAATATTTAAGTGAGTTTATGGAAGAAGAATATGTTTCTCATCCTTTGATTCAACCAATGTCTATTCAATCAAGGGAGTATCAAGCTTCTATAGTTAAAACAGCCTCAAAAAAGAATTGCTTGGTTGTAGTTTCTACTGGGCTGGGAAAGACACTGATATCTGTTTTAGTAACAGCAGAACGCTTGAATCAACTTCCAGAAAGCAAGGCTATGGTTCTTAGTCCCACTCGTCCCTTGTGTGCGCAAATTCAAAAGGTTTTTCAAGAAACAATGGATATTGACTCAGATAAAATTGTTTTAATAACAGGAAAAATAAGACCAGAGGATAGGGAGCATCTTTACAAGCAAAGTAAGATAATTGTTTCAACACCACAGTGCATTAACAATGATTTAAAAAATAATATAATTAATTTAAGTGACTATTCTATAATAACCTTTGATGAGGCTCAGCACTCCATAGGTAATTATTCTTACACTAATGTAGCTAAAAAATACATAGAGCAACGCTCAAATCCTTTAATTCTTGGTTTAACAGCATCGCCAGGAGGAAGTGAAGAAAAGATAAAAGAAATATGCAAAAACCTTTTCATAGAAACAGTTGAGATAAGAACAGAGTCAGACGAAGACGTAAAACCTTATGTAAAGGAAATAAAAACAGAAGTTGTTAAGGTCGACTTACCAGAAAATTTAAAAAGTGCTCAGGAACTTTTGAAAAGCGCTCTAAGAAAAAGACTAGACAAGCTAAGAAGATATAACATTTACATAAGAACAAAGAGAGAATTGCTAGAAGCGCAAAGAAGGGCTAGCAGGCAACTGCAAACCGAAAGAAAACCGATTTTATTTTACTTGATATCTCTAATAGTTGAAGCTGTAAAAATATGGCACGTGCTAGAGCTGCTAGAGACTCAAAGCATAAAAGCAGTTAGGACTTACTTGGATAAAATAAAGTTAAAGAAGACAAAGTCAGACAAAGGAATTTTAAACGATAATGACTTTTTAAAGGCCTTGAAAATAATAGAGTCTTCTGACGAGCATCCAAAAGTTGAAAAGTTAAAGGAGGTTATTAAGGAGGAGATAGAGTTAAATAAAAACATTTCAATAATTGTTTTTTCTCATTACAGAGATAATATATTTAATTTGCAAAATCTTTTAGAGCAGGTTTGCAGGCCTGTTATTTTAATCGGGCAGGGCGGAGAGAAAGGGTTGTCGCAAAAGGAGCAAATAGATGTAATAAAAGATTTTAATGCAGGCTATTTTAATTGCTTGATTACTTCACCAATCGGGGAGGAAGGATTATCAATACCTTCGGCTGATTTAGCTATATTTTATGATAATGTACCATCAACTATAAGGTTAATTCAAAGAAGAGGTCGTGTTGGTAGAGTTAAAGTTGGCAAAGTTATTTTTTTGATTACTAAAGGAACTAGAGACGAAGCGTATTTCTGGAGATCTATTCGCGGAGAAAACAAAATGAAAGATATATTAAGAAACATGAAAAATCAGGAAAATAGCCAAAAAACTATCTACGATTTTGATTGATATGAAACATACCTAACATAAACTTCTCATTTCTTTTCGAATGATATTTAAATAAATCTAACTCATATAATTTTTTAAAATTTTCGTATCCATAAATTCTAACCTGATTCTTCTTTTCATCAATTTTATGATTTATGTTTAATTTTTTTAATAAATCACTTACAATATTACGCATCTCTTTGCTGGTATTGGTAAAATTTATTTCTCTTATAGTTTTCTTTTTTGTTAGTTCTATAGAACCGTCTCCTGCAAACAAACCTTGAAGTAAGTATTTGTACTGTTCTTTAGGAATATTTTTTATAATTTTTGGTGTTAATTTAAGCAATTCTGAAATGAATAGTCTAAGTAATATTGATGGTGCCTCTAAATGTAATGTTCCAAATTGTTCTATCGAAGCATTGCCAGAAGATTTTTTAATTCTTATTTCTGTTATTTGATTTGCTTTTAAATCAGTTTTACTTAACCAAAATTTCTTGACTTCTTTCAAATTTTTGTTTGTTCTTTCATGTAACTGAACCCAGCCTATAAGTTTTTCTTTAGGTATGCCTAAAAGTTGATAAAATATCACACTTTGTTTAATTACCAAAGCATCGCTATTAGTAATTTTTGGGTTTCTATTTCTTGATCCGTCAGACAAATATATTCCTAAGCCTATAAGAAATTCAAGAGTTATTTCCAATAATTTTGGTAATATCAAAGGATATGGTCTACTACTAGCTTTTTCAGGATAAAAGACTATAAACTTGTCATTTTTTACGAAGAAATAGATTTTTCTTTTATTTCTTTCAAAAGGAAATAACATTGCTGTATTTATAAAAACTTTATTTTGTCTCTTAACTAAAAGAGGCTGTTTAATATCTTTACATGTTATGCAATCTTCTAAATATATGATATTATTCCCTACTTTCTCTCCCTTACCAAGTAAAATTAATTTTTTAATATCTACTTTGTTCTTTTTTAGGAAATTTAGTATTTTATATTTATTTTTTTCAGATACATTACCTTTATTTAAATAAAGTGAAAATTTTGGTTGTGTTATTTTTAAATCCAATTTTTCTATCAATTGCAACTGCGTCATTTTCAATTTTTCTTGTAGACCTTTTAATAAATGTACCCAATCTTCTTGATTTAATCCTTCCAGAAGTTTTTCTACTTCCATATTGTAACTTATGTAATAATTAATATTTATAATTGGTGTATAGAGGGTTTACATATTCCCTCGGCAGATACTGCTATTTTTTATGACTCAGTTCCATCTGAAATAAGAACAATCCAAAGGAGAGGAAGAGTTGGTAGAACTAAAGTTGGAAAAATAGTTTTTCTTTTAACAAAAAACACTAGGGACGAGGGCTATTATTGGACTGCTTATAGAAGGGAAAAGAAGATGAAAGAAGTTCTTAGAAGTTTGCAGAATAAAAATCATAATCTAAATGATTTTTAATTAGAAATCAGATCAAAGAGAATTTGAACTTCATTTACTTTCTTCTAAATTGACATCATAAATCTCATAAATCAGTGCCGTAAATACTGTAATTACAACTATGATCCAAATATATATGGCATAACCAAAAAATGAAAGGAAAACAAAAGTTAATGCTACTACAACTCCAATTATAAATAAAATAGCTAATAACGTTTTTGTAATTCTATTCATACATTTAATTTAGAATTTCTGGCTTTTAAATCTTTCAGATTCAGCTAGATTTGTAGAAATTGCTCAGTTTAAGGTCCAGATATCTTTGATAACGCCGAAGCGGTACCTGAAATACAAGTCCGAGGGCCTGAATTCTGTTACCTGAACTTCCTCCTGAGCAATGACAGTATTATAAATATTTCGTATATTTAAATTATAGTTAATGAGCAAAGTTCTAATTTTTGTTGATACAAGAGAATCTTCGATATTTGAATATTTTAAACAATATGATTGCATTATTCAAAAAAAGATGCTTCTTTATGGTGATTTCATATGTTCTGACAGAGTTTGTATTGAAAAAAAAATCGTAAAAGATTTTATTCAAAGCATAACTGACAAAAGACTTTTCCAGCAGTTAAAAGCTATGAAAGATAATTTTGAAAAACCAATTTTAATAATAGAAGGCGAAGAACCGCTATATGGCTATTTAAATCCAAATGTTATTCGTGGTGCCTTAGCTGCTATAACAGTTGATTTATCTATTCCAATATTATGGACAAGAGATTTGGCAGATACTGCTGGTTTGGTTTACTGGATCGCAAAAAGAGAGCAAATAGACGAGAAAAGAGAAATTACTTTAAGAAACAAAAAGGTTCCTGAAACAATAGAAGAACAACAAGAATATTTAATTGCAAGCTTGCCTGATATTTCTGCTGTAAGAGCTGAAGCTTTATTAGAGCATTTCAAATCTCCTAAAAATGTTTTTAATGCTTCGGTTAAAGAGTTGCAAGAAGTTAAAGGCATAGGAGAAAAAATTGCTGAAAAAATTAAAAAGGTTATAGAGAATCAATATTAGACAAAATCATTTCAAGCCTTTTCTCAACAGGCACTGCTGGTATGTCTACAATCTCATATCCAAGGTCTGAGTAAGCCTTTCTTAAAAGGATTTGAATTTTGTTTATTGTCTTAATGTCTTCAACTCTTGCATAGTCCTTTTCAAGTGGAAGTTGTTCCAATAAAAATATTTTTCTATATGTTTTTTCCTTGCAAAGTTTTAACAACTCCGCGATATCCGCGCCACAAATTTGATAATAGGCGATGCTGTCAGGAATTCCTCTATCAAAGAACACTATTTTATCCTTTGGTAGATATTTTTCAACATTTATTTTAATGTCTAAAACTTTTCTTTGAAACTCTGCCTCATCTTTTCTTATTTCTTCTATTGTTTTACCATTTTTAATCTCCTTATCTATCAAGGTTCTTGCGGCCTCTTGAACAGATAAATAACCCATTTTTGACAAAGAATTAACGAGAGTGGTCTTTCCACATGAGGCAGAGCCTGTTATAACATACCATTTTGTGTTCATGTCAACAATAAATATTTAGTTTAATTATAATAAGTTTAGATGACAAAACCAATAATCGTAGGGGTAGACATAGGAGTTACAACAGGCCTAGCTATCTATGATTTAGATAGAAACCTACTTTATGCAGGAAGCAAAAGAAACATTTCTATCGGCAATCTTATTAAAGAAATTAGCTTTTATGGCAAGCCTTTAATAATAGCTACAGACAAGAAAAGAGTTCCTCAGCCAGTAGGCAAGATAGCAGCTTCTTTTAACTGCAGGACTTTTAATCCTGACCATGATTTAACAGTCGAAGAAAAAGATAATATTGTAAAAATTCCTATAAAGGATATCCATGAGAAGGACGCCTTGGCTGCTGCCACTTTCGCATACAAGTTTTTTGCCCCTCAGTTTAACAACATTGACAGAAACCTTGAGTCATTGGGGTTGGTTCAGTTAAAAGATAAAGTTAAGGAAATGATAATAAGCAAGGAAGCAAAAAACATTGCCGAAGCAGTTGAAAGGTTAAGACCAAAGGAAGAATACATAGAGAAGACACCGCAAGTTGTAAAGGAGATTTATCTAAACTGGAGGGAAAGGGCAAAGGAACTAGAAAGAGAATTTAAAGAAGATAAGAGAAGGTATGAGATATTAAAAACTTATTCTGAAAAAATAGAGGATAAGTTAAAAGCGCTGGAAAAGCAAAAGCAAGAGTATTTGGAAGAGGAAATCAGAAAAAATGAGGAAACAAGGAAGAAAATTCTAAAGGATAAAGAAATAAAAACTAGGGATATTCTTATAAAACAGATGCAATTTGAATTAGCCAAGCAAAGGAATCTAAAAAGTGTCTTTGAGGAACAGTTTAAAATTCAAGAGGAATTACAAGACATAAAAAATGAAAATTTAATACCGGTTGTAATAATACCTAACTTTTCAAAGGAAGCTATTTTAATCACAAACAAAAAATTTGATATAAAAAACAAGGTTGTTTGGGTTAAGAACTTTAAATTTTCAAAGCCTTCTGCTAACGTTATGGTGTTCTTAAAGCCTAAAGTTGTTTTAGGAGAGATAGATGAAGAAACAAAGGAAATTTTTAAAAGATCAGGAATAATAGCTATCGACAGCCTAACACCTGAGGAAAGAAGATATTTTGCTGCTGTTTCGCCTGAAGAAATGGAGAACGAGATTAAAAATGTTGAAAGAAAGAGCTTTTTAAGTTGGCTTGATGAGTATAGAAAAAGAACTTAATCTTATTTAATTCTTTATGTTTTCCTTTCTTCTCGCTCTTTTTTTAGACTAGGAATCCTAATTTTTGATTTAACTATTTTTTCTTCAAATCTCTTCTTTTTATCTTCTTTTAAAACTTCTTCGGGTTTTTCATTTTTTGTTTTTTTCCTAAGTTTTTTAAGCTTACTAAGTTTGCCCTGTATTTCTGTCAACTCCCTTAATAAATTGCCACGCATAGTATCAATGAATGAATGCGTACCATTTTCATATAGTGTGTTCCCCACAACGATAGTTGCCCATTGAGACATTTCCTCTGCTCTTTCTTTTGTGTTTATTCCACCGCCATATATCAAATGTGCCTTCGTCAAGGCTTCTTTTACAGCTTTAACAACAACAGGATCACCATATGTTCCGGAATACTCTATATAAATTACTGGAAAGTTGAAATATCTTTCGGCACAGACAGCTGTAGCAACGGTTCCTTCTAAGGTCATTTCTTCTGCCTTAGAAACCTTTGCTGCAGCACACTTAGGATTTAAAATTATATAAGCTTCAGGAACAACAATATCCCAGTTTATGCTGTCTTTATGCATTTTTACCCATATTTTGTGTAAGCCATTTATGTAAAGAGCATTGTGTGTATTAAATACAGATGGCACAAATAACCAATCAATATTTTTATAAATCAGACCGAGCGGAGTAGCAGGTTCAAGAACTTTAGGTATGTCATACTCCTTTAACATTTCAAGAAGATTTGTAACATTTTCTTTAGTAACATTTTGTGTCCCAGACACCATTACTGCATCTGTTCCAGTTTCTATTATATCTTCTATAATCTTGGAGTTTATTTTCTTATCAGGATCAAGTTTTGTAATGTGCTTCCACTTTCTCCATTCCTCCATACACTCACAAACCTATATTTAGAATATGTATTTATATTCCTTTCTGTCTCCGCTATATTACTCCAGTTTCTTTTGCTGCTTTTGCAGCCTTTTTCTCATTTATGTCCTTATAGTTTAGGATAGTATATCTGTCACTTCTTATATTTTTTGCCTCAGAAAGAGCCTTTATTATCACCTTTTCAGGTATTTTCAATTCCTCGCTATTTGTTGGGGCTCCTATAGTTTTTAATGCTTTTACAATTCTTTGCCAGTTCATGCCATGGAAATAAGAACATAGAATGCTTCCTACGCCGCATTCTTCTCCATGAAGACTTGTCTTATTTGGATATAAAATTTTTAAGGCATGAGAAAATAGGTGTTCAGAACCTGATGCAGGCCTACTTGAACCTGCTATGGACATAGAAATACCAGAAAATACTAAGGCTTCTATAAGATTTCTTAAACCTTTGCTTTCAAGTTTCCTTATAGAGCTTGCAGACTTAATTATGAGGTCTGCTGAAGTTTTGTTTATAGTGGCTGCATATTCTGATATATATTCACCAGTTTTATCGTGCGAGAGTTTCCAATCTTCGACTGCTGTTAGTTTTGCAATGATATCCCCACAACCCGAGGCTGTTAGACGATAAGGGGACTTAATTATTATATCTGTGTCAATAACTATTCCGCTAGGCATAACAGCTGGTATGCTATAAGTATCTTTAATAACAGCACGGTCACTAGCTATTCCATCATGAGATATTGCTGTTGGAACAGAGATGAAAGGTATGTTATTTCTCTTTGCTGCTAGTTTTGCAGCGTCAATTATTCTACCGCCTCCGACACCGATAGTAAAATTAGAATTTTTAATGTTTATATGATTCATTTCAATCTTTTCAGGCAATATTTTAAAATTAATCTTATAGTTATAATTTTCTAAAATCTCTGAAACTTTTTCACCGAAAATTTTTATAGTATTTGGTCCGGTGAAAACAGTAGTTGTACCCTTTAAGTTCAATTCCTCGCAAAGACTTCCAATCTTTTCCAATGCTTTTTCTCCTATTATTACCTTCTTAGGCAAATCAACCTCAATAAGTTTCATTCCATATAATTGTTTAAGCAAAAATAAAAGCATTTAAGAAACCGTTGAGCATATATAAAATCATGCCTTTTGTCTTAGAATCTAAAGGTTTAGGCAAAAAAGATGTTAAATTAATTGGTGGAAAAGGAGCCAATTTAGCAGAGTTAATAAATGCTGGTTTTCCTGTTCCAGAAGCCTTCTTTATAACAGCCAAGGCATACGAAGTATTTGCAGAGGAAAATGATTTAAAGGAAAAGATATTTGGTATATTAGAAAAAGTTAGTTATGAGGATGTAAACTCTTTAACCAAAGCGTCTGAAGAAATAAAAAAGCTTATTGTTGAGGCTAAGATGCCTGAAAAAATAAGAGATGAAGTCATAGACGCTTATAAAAAGCTTTATGGTGCGCCTGCTTTAAATTTGGATTTTGTAAAACCTATGGATATGCCTTTTGTTGCAGTAAGAAGCTCTGGAATAATGGAAGACATAGAGAAAGCATCCTCAGCTGGTCAGTATGAAACCTTCCTTAACGTAAAAGGCGAGGAAAATTTGATAAACGCTGTTAAAAAATGCTGGGCATCGCTTTACACGGCTAGGGTCATCTACTATAGGCATAAGAACAACCAGCCACAAGACACCTCTATTGGTGTGATTGTTCAAAGAATGGTAAATTCAGAAGGCAGTGGAGTTGTTTTTACTGTTGACCCTACCAATCCTAAGGAAGGAGCTAATCACATTGTAATCGAGGCCTGTTGGGGATTAGGCGAGACTTTGGTTCAAGGAAAGGTTGAACCAGACAGATATATAGTTGATAAAATTAATGGAGAAATTTTGGAAAAAATCATTGGAAATAAAAAAACAGAGATGATAAGAGACCCAATGTACGGCATAACTGTAGAAAAAAAGGTTATACAAGATAAGACTGATGCTCAGGTTTTAAGCGATTATGAGATAGTTGCTCTAGCAGCTTACTGCAAAAAGATAGAGCAATATTATAACTTTCCTCAGGACATAGAGTGGGCAATTGAAAGAGGAAAAATCTATATTGTTCAAACAAGAGCTGTTACAACCCTGGAGGAAAAGAAGACAGAACCAGTTAAAGGAATTCCTATTTTAGAAGGTTATGGTGTATCGCCGGGTGTTGCTTCAGGCGTTGTAAAAATTATTCGTGATGCTAATGAAATATGGAAAATTGAAAAGGGAGACGTCCTTGTAACCAAAATGACAAATCCTGACTTTGTTGTGGCAATGGAAAAATCTTCTGCCATTGTCACAGATGAGGGCGGTGCAACTTGCATAGGTAGGGGTGCTAAAATACTAACAGAAGAAGGTTTTAAAAATATAGAAGATGTTTACAACGAAGTTAAAATTAATAAGAAAAAAATAAAAACTCTTTCCCTAAACACAAAGACGTTAAGGGTAGAATGGAGAAATATAGTTGATGCACAAAAAAGAGTATCGGATGTCTTTGTAAATAACATATTCCTTCATCCTACAAACAAAGAAGATAATGTAATTTCCATAACGCCAGACCACAAAATGTTAACGATAGACGGCATGAATATTATAAAAAGGCAATTAGATGACTTGCAAAAGAATAATGAAAACCTAATAATAGCCAACAAAATACCTCTTTTAGAAGACAGATACTCGAGCATTTCTCCACAATTAATGTATCTTAGTGGTGCAATTTTTTCAGACGGCTCTCTGGTCTATAGAGATTTTAAACCTATTGGTACAAGATTCTCTCAAAAACCAGAAGAAAGCAAGAAACAATTTATATCTGCTGTTGTGAAAGCATTTGAAAATGAATTTAATGCTCCGTTTAGAAGCTATTGTATTAACAAGTTCAGCAGAACATTAGAATTTTCAAGTAATAAAAAATTGCCTGCAGTAATGTTAAATGATATCAAAGAAAAATTGACAGATTTAATGCTTTTCAGTAATGAAGAAGAAATTACTAACTTCTTGGCTGGATTCTCGGATGGTGATGGACATTTGAATAAAGAAAAGGGCTGGCTAGAACTTTACATTGATTCAAAACAAGAAAATATAACGCAAGCTTTAGTAATAGCATGTCTTAGGTTGTCAGTACCGTTTAGAATTGACTATAAAAAAAGAAACTGTACTGCTTTGATATTATACAATTGCGAACAGTTAGATATTATTCTATCTAAATGCTTAAGGATAAAAACAAAGAGATTTTCAAGAACAGAAGATTACAAACTGTTTTCTGCTAAACAGCTAATAGGAGACGTAAGAAAGGATATTGACTGGAGAGGCAGTCTATGGGCATATGTTAAAAGAAACTCTATGATAGGCATAGATAAGCTTGTTAATTATGTAAGGAATGAAAGAATTAAAGAAAAGCTAAGGAGGTTTGCTGAAAGCGATATAAGAATGATGAGATTTAAAGTGATTGGCATTAAAAAACAGGAGGATGTTTTCAATTTAACAATAGATGCCGACGATGAAACAAATCATAATTATATAGTATTTACCAATAAATACACGCCAATAATTCTGGGTAATTGTCATGCGGCAATAGTGAGTCGTGAATTAGGAGTTCCTTGTGTTGTAGCAACAAAAACAGCAACTCAAACCTTAAAAGATGGAATGAAAATTACTGTTGATGCAACTCATGGAAAGGTTTATTCTGGAGAAGTTGAGATAAAAGAAGAAAAGGCAAAGGAAACAGAAATAAAAACAAAAGTTCAGATTAAGGTTAATTTAGCCTTTCCCGAAACCGCTGAAAAAGCAAAGAATGCAGACGGCGTCGGATTGCTTAGACTAGAGCATATGCTAACAAAGGCAGGAATGCATCCCATTGAATATGTGAGGCAAGGCAGAGGAGAAGAGTTAACAAAAATAATTTTTGATGGTGTTGGAAAGATTGCTCAAGCTTTCTATCCTAAACCAGTTTGGGTTAGATCTTTAGACGCAAGGACAGACGAGTTTAGAGGCATGAAAGGCGGAGATAAAGAACCAAAAGAAGATAATCCTATGCTTGGTTGGCACGGTATAAGAAGAAGCTTGGACGAACCTGAGATTTTAAGATGCGAATTAAAAGCATTAAAACAGTTGCATGAAAAAGGTCTTATGAACGTTGTTTGGGAGCTACCTTTCATAATAAATGTTTCTGAGTTGAGAAAAGCTAAAGAAATTGCAGAAGAAATTGGAGCATCGAAAGATTTTGGCATAATGGTTGAAGTTCCAGCAGCTGCTTTAGCTATAGAAGATTTTTGTAAAGAAGGAATTGCTTTTGCTTCCCTTGGAAGCAACGATTTAACTCAAACTACTTTAGGAATAGATAGGAACAATGAAAAATTAATAAATATTTTTGATGAGATGCATCCTGCTATGCAATTTTTGTTCAAGTATGTTATTGATGCTTGCAAAAAATATGGTGTTGAGTCTTCTATTTGCGGAGAACTGCCTAGCAATAGGAGAGATGCTATTGAATTCTTGGTTAAGGCAGGAATAGACTCTTTGTCTGTTAACTTAGATGCAATAGAAAAGGTTAGAGAATGGGCTTCTGAAACAGAAAAATCTTAGTTTATAACAATTATATATACAATATGCCAAATCTGTATGAAAAGCCAAAGTTAACTTATTTTATAATTTTTGTTTGTATAGCTGTTTTTCTCTTTGAGATTTATTATGGACTTTTGTACGGAAGCTTTGGGAGCGATGAATTTAAGAATGGTTTATCAAATTTATTTAGCAACTATGGATTCTCTTTTCAAAACTTGTTAAGTGGAAGATACTGGATTCTTGTGACATCAGTCTTTCTTCATGCTGACCCAGAGCATCTGATACTAAACATGATAGCTTTGTTCTTCTTTGGAAAGGTTGTTGAAGAAAGTCTAGGCAGAAAAAAGTTTTTATTGATTTTCTTTGTGTCTGCAATTGTAGGTAACTTAGCTTTTTTAACTATTTCCTTTCTTAGTTCATCTTTAGGAACCGTTGTGATCGGAGCTTCAGCAGCTATTTTTGGACTAATGGGAACTGCTATGCTCGTTAAGCCGCTGGAATTTGTTTTTTATCCTTATTTAATACCAGTGCCATTGATACTTGTAGCTGTTTTATACACACTCTCTAACATAGCATCCTTTCTTTTGGTTGTAACGAATATACAAGAGTCTGATATATCTTACATTTCTCACATCGGCGGATTAGCTACTGGGATGTTTTTTGGCTTTAAAGAAGAAAAAAGTAAGAGAGGGTTTATAATACTCTTGTTTTTGCTAACAATTTTAATTTTAACACCACTCTTATGGACAATTTTAAAATACCTGGAGATTTTCAATTACATTAATGTTCTTTCAAGTTTCTTTAGATAGATCAGATTTAAAAGAATTAAAAAGTAGTGATTTCTTATGACAAAACTATTGCAGATTCCGGATGGATTAAAGAGAAAAGCTTTGAAACTAGCAGATGAAATAGGAGACGTAATCATAGACTGTGAAAGCTGTTACGGAGCTTGCGACTTGGCTGTTAACGAGGCTAAGGCTTTAGAATGTGATAAGATAATCCATTTTGGTCATTCAAAGCTTTTAGAGTCTGATATTCCGGTCGAATATAAGGAAATAAGAGAGAAAATTAATATTCCACTGGAAAAAATAAATCTAAAAGAAAAAAGAATCGGTTTGGTTTCAACCTTGCAGTTCTTGGATTACTTGAAGGCTGTAAAGGGCCTACTGGAGAAAAATGGGAAAATTGTGAAAATAGGCAAGGGAAAAGGTTATGATGGTCAAATACTTGGTTGCGACGTATCATCTGCAAAGTCAATTAATAAGGACGTTGAAGCTTTTTTATACATAGGTTCTGGTCAATTCCATCCCCTTGGATTGGCGATTCAAACTGAAAAACCTGTTTATTTCCTAAACGTAGAAAAGAACAAACTAGAGGATTTAAAAGATTTAAAGGAAAAATTCTTGAAGCAAAAATATACTGCTATTGCTTTAGCAAAGGATGCGAAAACATTTGGGATTCTAGTTTCTGTTAAACCAGGTCAGTTAAACTTAAAATTAGCAAAAGAAATAGAAAAGAGATTAGAAAGCAAAGGAAAGAAGGCTTACATACTGGTTTTTAATGAAATAAAACCTGAAAAATTAGAAGGATTGAACTTGGACTGTTATATTAACACTGCTTGCCCGAGAATAGCAATTGATAACAGAACTGATTTTAAGAAACCGATATTAAATTCGGACGAGCTTGAGATTCTATGATTTTTCTTTTTCAAGTAACGCTTTTCCAGCTTCGGTCATTGCATATAATTTATTTTGAGAAGTTTTTGGTGTTGTAGGAGGTTTTAAAAGTCCTGCAGCAACCATTTTATCCAATGTATCATTTTCATATTTTATTCCCTTTCTATCTAATTCTTCCAAAATTGATTCTTGAGCAACATGAATATACGTTTCAGATATAGATTCAAGAACGCCGATTGCAACATCACGAGGAACATCTAGTCTATTATTTCGTTTATTACTAGGCAAAGTACCCTTAAATAATTTATTAGAAAACTTTAAATAATTATCAAAGAAATAGTGATGTTATGGATATTAAAGTTCTTGAAGAGAATAAGGAAATGATAAAAATAGAGTTTAAGGACGAGTCAGAGACCCTGCCTCAACTTCTCGCAACACAGGTTTGGAAAGAAGGAGGAGAAGCAGCCGCAATTAGAGAACATCCATTCACAGAAAATCCAAAAATAGTTGTTATGGGTTCTAATCCTACAAAGCTTTTAGACAAAGCCTCCACAGCTTTGGAAGAAGAATGTGACGAGTTTAAAGAAGAATTTAGAAGGGCTTTAGAAAAGTAATATAAATAACTAAACAAAAATTCTATAATGCAGAGATTTAGAATAATTAAGAAAGAGATCAGGATTCTTGCTTGGGATGATGGACCTTTTGAATTCAAGTCAAAAGGCAAAGATATTCTCGTAGGCGTCATATTTAGAGGTGGTCAATTCTTGGATGGTTTGTTAAAGACGGAAGTTGAGATAGACGGCGAAGATGCAACAGAAAAAATAATCGAAAAAATCTTAAAAACCAAGCATAAAGATTTAAGGGTTGTAATGCTTGATGGGATAACCTTTGCAGGCTTTAACACAGTTGATATCAAGGAAGTTTATGAAAAAACAAAGCTGCCGGTTATAGTTATAAATCGAAAAAAGCCTAATTTTGAAAAATTTACAGAAACCTTAAAAAATCTACCAAACCCAGAAAAAAGATTAAAGGCCGTAGAGAATGCTGGACCTGTCTACTGGATAGGCATAAAGAACAAGAGAATATGCTTTCAATTCTATGGAATTGAAAAAAAAGACGTTGAAGAAATTATAAAAACAACCTCAACTATGAGTTTAATACCAGAACCGCTAAGAGTTGCTCACTTAATTGCTAACGGTTTTGTGCTAGGTGAGTCAGTGGGAAGGGCATGAAATACAAAGAAATAAAAAATAAATGGGACAAATTAACGGAAGGATGGTTTGGAAATATTGTTTATCTTTTCTTAGGATTTGTAATAGCATATTCCTTTAACATCTTCTTAGGTTATGCGTTAAACACAGATACGCCTGTGGTTGCAGTTTATTCTTGCAGCATGGAGCATAATACGTTTAATAACTGGTGGATTTATTGCAATCTAAGACTTAATGAGATTTGTGGAAAAGATATAAACGATTACAATCCCACTAATTTTGATGACTACTGGAAAATCTGTGGGAGTTGGTATGAATCTCAGAACATTTCTAAAGAAGAGTTTAAGTCTTTTGCTTTTAAGGATGGCTTAGAGGTTGGGGACATGATTGTTGTTTTAAATACAGAAAAGTTTGATGTGGGAAACATAATTATATTTAACACCGATACAGGAAAATTTCCTATAATTCATAGAATATATTCTATTAATGGGGGCACGGTTATGACAAAAGGCGACAACAATCCATCCCCCGGTCCTCCAAATCCTTATGGAACCGTTAATGTAAATAGCATTCATGGTAAAGCTATCTTAAAAATCCCTCTCTTGGGTTGGGTTAAAATTTTATTCACTCAGGTTACCGGAATACCATAGCTTTAAATATTCTTGGTATGAAAATAATGGAATAAAATTAGGTGGAAAAATGGAGTTCTGCGAAAAGTGTGGCGGATTAATGATTCCAAAAAAATCTGGGTCTCATGTTGTTTTAATATGCAGGCAGTGCGGGAAGAGAAAAATATCAAAGGAAAAGAAGTTTAAGATGAGTGTTTTTTCTGAGAATAAAAAAAGTAAAATAATTGTGCTTGATGAAAAATCAAAGATAGATGTTTTGCCAAAGACTAGCACACCATGCCCAAAATGCGACAACAGAGAGGCTTACTGGTGGATGCAGCAAATGAGAGCTGCTGATGAGCCCCCAACAAGATTTTTTAAATGCACGAAGTGCGGAAATGTATGGCGTGAGTACGAATAGGTAGTAAATATCTATTAGAATATTTTTCTCATGACAGATTATTTCTAAGTTGTTTTACATCTTCCTTTAATCTGATGCATTCAGAATCTATACTTTTTAATTCTTTTATTATTCCTACATATTTCTCTTGGTTGTAGTTACTTTCTACTGTTTCTAATCCTTTTTCTATTTTAGCAACCTCCTCCTTAAGCGTAACGTCTTTTATCAGTTCTTTATTTAATAAAATCTCTAACCATCTATAAACATTGTGCATATGACTTTTAGATCGCTGAAATGATAAGAACACAAAGAGCTTTGATATGAAAGCATATTTCATTCTTTTTTTAAATTCATTTTCTATATTGTAAAGGTCTGTAAAGAAGTAAACGACCGTTGATAATATCTCTTCTGTCCTTATTACGTTCTCAAGTATGTCATCAATGCTCGCAATAACACTTTTGTTTGACCAACTTTTTATTTCTTTTTTATTCTTCATTCTTATCGCTTTTATTACCATTCCGAAATCTTTTTTACGTTTTCTTTTATAGTTGAAAGTTGGTGTATCAAAAATTCTTTGTCATTATCATTTAATGAACCGTAACCTTTCAATCCTTTTGGCATGGATTCTTCCAATGTTATCCATATATCATTCAGCATAGCTCGAATACTTCTGCTTGTGTACTCTGTTTCAGTTTCCAATTTCAGCAAATGTTTAATTTCGCTAATTTTATTCATAATCGTCTTCAAGACAGAATAGATTTCTTGTTTTCTCTCTTCGCTCACATCTTGCTTTATTTCATACATCACAAAATCATGCTTTTTATTCCTCAGCATTAATTTTATTTCCTCAATTTCCTTTTCAATATGCTCAAAGTTATTTTTCAGAATTCTCTTGTGATTTTCGTTCATGATTTATTCACCTTTATTTACAAAAGAAGAAGCTATCAGCCATTTTAAATGGCGGTTAAAGGCAAGCCTCATTGCCTTATTAATCTTTAGTTCTAAGATATAAAAATATTTTATTTTCTCATAAACATAAGCAGTAGAAAGGTGGCGACAAATGATATTATTGCACTATAGATGAATGCCGTAAATGAGGATATAACCACCCACAAGGTGCCGACCACAAAGCTGGATATGAAATCACCTATGCCGTCTATTGTGTTCAATACGCCATAGCCAGTCCCTCTCACATCAGAGGGGAGCAAATCGGCTGC
>Ga0315282_10003254_pt1 | contig 29238 bp, 30 predicted proteins | sample YL17G07_20_MG_FD_203693 | JGI IMG/M metagenome (GOLD analysis project Ga0315282, IMG submission 203693) | Sediment microbial communities from Yellowstone Lake, YNP, Wyoming, USA - YL17G07_20 | ecosystem: Environmental > Aquatic > Freshwater > Lake > Sediment | place: USA: Wyoming | collected... | reverse complement strand
TGCTCAACTTGACATAGGCTCGTGTTTAGTGATATAAATGAACAGGCTATCGGTAGCAGATGTCTAAGAACCACAAGATAAACCCCCGAGTAACTATCTCTCTTGCGACTTCTTATTACCGCAACTTTAGGGCATTTACGATTGTATCCAGGGCTATACATGGTTCTCTCTGTATCTGACTTTTGCAGCAATATTTCTGAAAAGGTGGAAGGTGGGTAGACAATGAGTGATAAATTGAGGTTCGCTGTTATAGGCTGTGGCAGGATGGGAATGCGCAGAATGAAGGCCATAACCACTAACTCCCAAACAGAGCTTGTTTGTCTTTCCGACAATGATGAGGCGGCAGCAAAGAAATTCAGCAAAGAGATGGGCTGCGACTTCTATCCCGATTGGGAAAAGGCTGTGAGAAGGCCTGATGTGGACTTTGTCGTGGTCTCGGTGCCCAATAAGTTCCACGGCCCTATCGCCACTGAGGCCTTGCAACTGGGCAAGCATGTCTGGTGCGAGAAGCCGCTTGCCCGAAATCCCGAGGAGGCGTTTAGCATTGTCAGGGCTGCGGCGAACACTGAGCGCTTTCTAAAAGTGGGCTCAAATCTGAGGTACTTTCCCAGCGTCCAGAAGGCGAAAGAGCTGCTGGACAGCTCTGCTATCGGCGAGGTGCTCTTTCTCAGGGGTTGGGTAGGCAACGCTGGTTGGCCGGTGAAGATGTGGTTTTCCAATGCTGAGCTGTCAGGCGGGGGCACCTTTCTCGATAATGGCTGCCACCTGCTGGATATTGCGCGATGGTTCATGGGCGAGGCACGGGAATGTGTGGGTCAGGTCTCCACCCTTCACTGGGAAATAAGCCCCTTAGAGGACAACGGCATGGGTATATTCACTTTCGATAAAGGAAAGCTTGCTTTTATCCATTCCTCCTGGACCGAATGGGCCGAATATATGTATCTCGAGGTCTATGGCAGCTCCGGCTATATCCGCGTTGACAACAGGGGCACCAAGTGCGTAACCACCCTTGGCAAGCAGGATGGCAAACAGGAAATCTTTGATTACAGCGATGTACCTGCCCAATCGCATGTTCTGGAGTTCAACGATTGCATACAGGCTATCAGCAACTCGAAACAGCCGCTGCCTAATGGCTTCGATGGATTGAGGGCTGTTCAAATGGCTTACGGGGTCTACGAATCCTCGCGGCTGGGTAAAAAGGTGAAGATATGGGGCAAGGAAGAGGAGAAACTTCTTGAGCAGCTCAAGGGAGGGTGATAATCCAAAGTGCGGAAGGTATTCGGAACTTATGGCGAGTATTACGATATTTTCTACAGTGACAAGGATTACGAACAGGAATGTGACTTCATACAGGAGATATTCAAGAAGTACTCGTCTTCCCCCGTTAAGAGCGTACTAGATGCCGGCTGCGGGACGGGAGGCCATTCCATTCCCATGGCTTTCAGAGGCTACGAGGTCACTGGCATAGATGCCTCGCCGGTCATGATAAAAAAGGCAAGGGAAAAAGCCAAAGAAGCTGGCGTCAATTCCACGTTTCGTCCCCTGGATATCCGCGACTTCAATCTCAAGAAGAAATTCGATGCTTGTATCAGCATGTTCGCCGTCCTCAACTACCTCACGGAGACTAAGGATATCCTGGAAGCCCTGAAAAGCATTGGAGGGCACCTCAAGCCCAGCTCCATTTTCACCTTCGACTTCTGGAATGGACTGGCGGTATTAAGGATATTGCCCTCGGTACGAGTTAAGGTAGTGGAGAGGGACGGAAAGAGGGTGATCAGGACTGTACATCCGGAGATGGACGCTCTCCATCATATCTGCAAGAGCCGCTACCATGTCCTGGTGACCAAAGGCGAAAACATCGTCGACGAATTCGAGGAAACTCACACAGTGAGGTATTTCTTTCCTCAAGAGATAGCGCATTACCTCGATGATGCTGGCTTCGAACTGCTGAAGTTTTGTCCTTTTCTCAATCTAAAAGGAACTGTGGATGAGAATGAATGGAATGTCACAGCCATAGCCAGACTTAGGGAGTAGTAAATGAGCGATGAAGAGACCTTCGGCAAGGAATTTTTCGACGGGGGCAAAAAGGAGCCCTGGTTCTACAGGGCTTATAGTTTCGATGAGCACTATCCTTTGTTTCAGCTCGTATCCCTGGGCGTAAAGATGCATTTTAATCCCCAAAAGGTGCTGGATGTGGGCTGCGCCAAAGGGTTCATGGTCAAGGCCCTAAGGGAGCAGGGGATAGAAGCATGGGGAGTCGATGTCAGCGAGTACGCTCTGTCAACTGCACCGTACGATGTCCGTGAACATCTGTATAGGGTAGACTTGAATAAGGAGGCTCTGCCCTTTGCCGATGGGTATTTCGACTGTGTGACTTTTCTGGGTACCATAGAGTGCCTGGACGACTACAGCAAGGTCCTTAGCGAGATAAGGCGGGTGATGCGGCCGGGCGGCGGTCTCTATTTGAGAACAGCCTACAGGACAGACCCAGGAGACACGATACGGAAGAATGTACACAGCCGCGGCTACTGGCTGAAGGAATTCCGCCGTTACGGGTTCAAGTTCCTGCCAACGTGGGAGGGCCCACTGGCCAATCAATGGAGCTACGGGACGCTCCTTTTTGAAAGGAGATAATATGATACCGGTATGTGAGCCTCTCCTTACGGGCAAGGAGTTGGAGTATGTCACCGACTGTCTGAAAACAAACTGGATTTCCTCTGCCGGCAAATACATCGCCGAATTCGAGAAGGGGTTCGCTGCCTACTGTGGCTCGAAGCAGGGCATAACCACCACCAGCGGCACCACAGCGCTTCACCTCGCTCTCGCCGCTCTTGGCCTTGGTAAGGGCGATGAGGTTATAATCCCTACCCTTACTATGGCTGCCTGTGCCTTCTCGGTCATCTACACCGGCGCTAAACCGGTGCTCGTCGACTCCGAGCCTGAGACCTGGAATTTGGATGTGGCTCTGATAGAACGGAAGATAACACCACACACAAAGGCGATAATGCCCGTGCATATTTACGGCTACCCTTGCGATATGGACCCGATAATGGACATCGCACGAAAGCACCATTTGTATATCGTGGAGGACGCCGCGGAAGCACATGGGGCTACCTATAAAGGGAAAATGGCGGGAGGCATGGGAGATGTGGGATGCTTCAGCTTTTATGCTAATAAGATAATCACCACCGGCGAGGGCGGCATGATGGTGACCAACGATGAAAAGGTGGCCGACCGAGCCAGAAGATTCAAAGACCAGGCATTCTCGCGTGAACGGAGATTCCTCCACACCGATATCGGGTTCAATTACCGGATGACGAATATTCAGGCAGCTATAGGGCTGGCGCAGCTCGAGAGCATAGACCGCTTTGTGGAGATGAGGCGGAAAAATGCCCAGCTTTATAACAGGCAGCTCAAAGGCGTGCCGGGGATAACTTTACCCAAGGAGAAGAAGTGGGCCAAGAACGTTTACTGGATGTATTGCATCGTGATCGAAGACGAGTTCGGCATGAGCCGCGACGACCTGATGGCATTTCTGCGTCAGAAAGGGGTCGATACCAGGACCTTCTTCATCCCCATGCATGTACAGCCCGCCTTCAAGAATATGGGGCTGTTCGGAGGAGAGCACTATCCGGTAAGCGAACAGCTAGCGAGGAAGGGCTTGTACTTGCCTTCGGGGTCAGGGCTGACCGAGGAGCAGATAAAATCTGTTTGTGAAGCGGTGACGGAGGCCAAGAAGTCCAAGGGTAAGTAGATATGAAAATAGGGATTATGACCAGGTGGAATATGTTTTCGGGGCAGTCGTCCCACGCTGAGCCCCTCGCGCATGCCTGGCTGGGAATGGGACACGAGCTTAAGGTGTTTGCCCCAAAGGGGCTGGACTCATACCTTCTCTACCGTCCTGATGAGCCTTTTGTCCACAGATGTTTTGTGCAGGATGTCTGGGGACAGAGGGAGAACAAAGACTATTTCTTCAACCCGAAGCCGTATCTGGAGGAAGACTACGACATATTTATGATGGAGATGGCCTATCTCATGCCTATGCCTGAGATGCTGGAGATATTCCCTCAAATCAGGAGGAAGGCCAAGACCGTACTGGTGGTTCATGAGACGGGACTGCCTCCCGACCCCAAGTGGTACAAATTCGAATGGGATGCCATCGTCTGCTTCGATGAGAGATATAAAGATTTCATGTCCCAGGCTTACCCTAAAGAGAAGATAGAAATCATTCCCTATCCCTGTCATCCTCCGCTACATGGAGACAAGAAACAGGCGCGAATGAGCCTCGGCCTCCCTCCAGACAAAAAGATTGTGTTCGCCTATGGTTTCAATATCATCCACAATCATATTGAGCTTTTCCCTGTAATGGAGAGTCTGTCAAAGGACTATCCTGCCCTGCTGCTATTACTCACGCACCATGATTGGACAAAAGTGGAGCCAAAGCCGGGGTTTCTTATGCTCAGGGATGAGATGCCCGACAACGAAAAGCTATATGCTTATCTCCATGCCTGCGATGCCTATGTCAACTATGTCGGGGGAACTGAATATAAGATACAGGGCGTGGGTGTATCCTCATCAGTAGCTGCCTGTCTGGGCGCAGGGCGGCCGGTGCTCGTGCCCAGCTACTGTAATTTCTTCGACCTCTCGGGTAAGGAAGTCATCAAATATGACAACCCGCAGGAATTGGAGCAGAGGCTGAGGGATGTCTTCGATGATGCGGAGTATGTGAGAGAGAGCGTGGCAGTGGCAGAGGAATACGCAACCAGGAATTCCGGGTTTGAGATAGGGAAACAGTTCATCCAACTCTTCGATAAAGTTCTAGGTAAATCTTTGCATCCAGCGAGAGCTTCCTTTCCCCGAGCCTCATAGCTCAGTGGGCCTCTGAAAGATGACCACGATTTGCCTCAGCGCAAAGTATCCTTGACATTTCCCCCTCATAATTTCAAGATAGATTAAGTATGAAAATAGCCATGATGACGCGATGGAATGTGCCTTCGGGGCAATCGTCCCACGCAGAGCCTATAGGGCGCGCCTGGATGGATAGGGGACATGAGTTAAAGGTTTTCGCCCCTGCTGGCATGGACCTCTCGTTGATTTACCGAAAGGATGAGCCCTTTGTCCGCCGCTGCTATATGCAGGATATTTGGGGGGAGAGAGACCGCAGCGACTATTTCTTCGACCCGCGACCTTTTCTGAAGGAAGACTATGAGGTATTCCTGGTGGAGATGGCTGCCATTATGCCCATGCCCGAGCTATTGAGCATATTTCCTCAAATCAAGCGCAAAGCGAAGACCATACATGTAGTCCACGAAACGGGATTGCCCCAAGACCCAAACTGGTACAAATTCGATTGGGATGCCATTGTCTGCTTCGATGAACGCTACAAGGAGTTCCTGGCCAAAGCTCTTCCCCTAGAGAAGATAGCAATCATTCCGTTCCCATGCCACCCTCCCGCGCATGGTGATAAGAAGGCAGCGCGCAAACTTCTGGGCCTCCCCTTAGACAGGAAGATTGTTTTCGCTTATGGGGCCGACAGTGTCTACTTTCATATCGATCTTCTTCCTGTAATGGAAAGGTTGTCAAAAGACTATCCTGTCCTTTTCCTGCTGCTCACCCACCATACCCAGACCGCCGTGCCGGAGCTGAAGTCCCTGCCGAAATATTTTATGGTCAGGGATGAGATGCCCACAGACGACAGGCTTTATTCCTATCTCCACGCCTGCGATGCATATATCTACTATGGCAGAGTGAGCATAGATGGCGTGGGAGTATCCTCATGTGCTATGACCTGTCTGGGAGCAGGACGACCTGTCCTGGTGCCCGGCTACTGCAATTTCTTCGACCTCTCAGGAAAGGAAATCATCAAATATGGGGACTTCGCAGACCTGGAGCATAAGCTGCGGGCTATCTTCGATGGCACTGAGAGTGCGAAGGAGAGCCTGGCGGCGGCTGAGGAATATGTGGCTCGATATTCTGCCCATGAAATAGCGTCGCAATTTATCAAACTTTTTGAGAGAGTGAGAGGAGAGCGCAGGGCGAGACAGCCGAAGCGGAAAAGTTTATAATAACATTGTAGGAAGTGTGTGTCTGGCAATCGAAGCGCCTTTGTGATTTACGTTGGGAGGGCTGAGTGAAGGTTCTGGGAATCATGGGAAGTCCCAGGATAAAGGGCAATACTGACCTGTTGCTTGAGGAAGCCTTGAAGGGTGCTCGAAGCCAGGGCGCTGATGTGGAAAAGATTGTAGTAGATAAGCTTAAAATAACTCCCTGCAAGGAGTACCTGGGCTGCTTCAGGGATGGCAATTGCGTCATAAGAGACGACTTGGATAATATATATCCCAAGCTACTGGAGGCTGATGTGGTAATAATTGCCTCACCCGTTTTCTTCTACGGGGTCACCAGCCAGGCCAAGGCGCTCATTGACCGCTGCCAGGCTCTCTGGGCCCGAAAACATATACTCAAGCAAAGCCTTCCGAATGGCGGGAGGAAGGGTGCATTGATAGCTGTGGGGGCTACCCAGGGCAAGAGGTTATTTGAAGGGGTGGTCCTAACTGTGAAGTATTTCTTTGAAGCTATCGGAGTGGAGTATGCGGATGAGCTTCTGGTGAGGGGTATAGACGCCAGAGGTGAGATCAAACAGCACCCAACTGCAATGGCGGATGCTTTTGAGCTGGGGCAAAGGCTGGTCCGAACGCAGGGGACTTAGATTCTGATGAGAGGGGAGCGGTGGCTAAGCAAAAAGGCTTTGCGGTAGCGCATATAGCCCAGGGTGAGCTTGAAGCTAATGTCATCAAGTCTCATCTGGAGAGTGAGGGGATTCCTGTCTTGTTACAGTACGAGAGCGCAGGTAGGGTCTTTGGTCTGACTGTGGATGGTTTGGGCGAGATAAGGATATTGGTGCCACCGGAGCTTGCCGAGGAGGCAAAGCGGATAATCAAGCCAAAAGAAATCAATCAAACTGAGGAATAGAAGTGGAATTGAAAACCACTAGGGGTTAAATCTGAATGCAAGATATTGATAGTGTGCGTTCAAATTCAAGCACAAAAACAGTTAATACGCCTGAGGAACAGGAAAACATCCGCCAGAGAACAAGGAAGGTGCTCAAGAGATTCAATAAGAAAAGGGAGAACCTGGTCCCTATCCTGCAACAAGTACAGGACGAGCTGGGCTATCTTCCCCGCGAAGCTCAGATTGAGGTCGCCGGATACCTTAAGATCCCTGAGGTGGATGTCTACGGCGTAGTCACCTTCTATAATCAGTTTCGCCTCAAACCGCCGGGCAAACATTCGATAAGGGTTTGCTTAGGAACCGCCTGTCATATGAAGGGGGGCTACATCCTTTTGGATGCCTGGAAGAGGAGGCTAAAAATAGACAGGGGGGAGACCACCGCTGACCGGGAGTTCGACCTGGATACCGTAGCCTGTGTGGGTTGTTGCGCTATGGCTCCGGTGAACGTAATCGATAAAAAAGTGGAGGGCAGGCTCAGCCCGACCAGAGTAGATGGCATCCTTCTGGCATATAAAATGGAGAAGGAAAAGAAGGACAAAGAGAGCAAGTGACAGTGATAAATTCGAAAGATGTTGCCTCAACGTTTCAGAACATTAAGGAGCATGCGCTTTCCCAATGGCGGGACCTCTGGGACGGTAGCAAGCCGGTAATCATGGTCGGCACAGCTACGTGCGGCAGGGCAGCAGGCGCCCTGGAAGTCTTACAGACGATTAAGGAGGAACTAGGCAAGGACCAGGATGGGGTGCGCATAATCGAAGTAGGGTGCATGGGACACTGCTACGCAGAGCCTCTGGTCATCATAAAAAAGCCGGGCAACCCCACCGTAGTCTATGGTTATATTACTCCGGAGAAAGCCAAGCGTCTGGTTAAAGATTATATTCGGGGCGGGGATATCTCCCCTGAGTTCGCTTTGGGCGCGCTTGAGGAAAACGAGTTGCTGCCATCTTTGTATGACCTCCCCCGTTTCAAACATGAGAAGTATTTCCTTTTGGAGAATATAGGCCGTACTGATCCTGAAGACATCAATCACTATATCGCCAAGGGTGGCTATGAAGCCCTGGCCAAGGCCCTCCGAATGCAGCCTGAGGATATTATAGACGAGGTAAGGAGGTCAGGTCTCAGGGGCAGGGGAGGTGCGGGATTCTCTACGGCGCAAAAGTGGGAGGTCTGCCGCAACTCGCCCGGCAAGACTAAATACCTTATTTGCAATGCCGACGAGGGTGACCCCGGCGCTTTCATGGACAGGGCTATTCTGGAGAGTGACCCCCACTCAGTCATCGAGGGCATTATAATCGCCGCATATACCGTAGGAGCACAACACGGCTATATCTATGTCCGGGCGGAATATCCCCTGGCAGTGCACCGTGTGGAGATAGCGTTAAAACAGGCACAAGGCCTGGGGCTGCTGGGTAAGAATATATTAGGGACCGGCTTTAACTTTGATATCAAGCTGTTCCAGGGTTCAGGCGCATTTGTATGTGGGGAGGAGACTGCTCTGATCGCCTCGCTGGAAGGCAAGCCCGGATTGCCACACCACCGCCCTCCCTTCCCTGCTACCAAGGGCCTTCAGGGGAAGCCGACTGTAATCAACAATGTTAAGACCCTGGCCTATGTGCCGCGCATAGTCAGAAACGGGGCTGACTGGTTCTCCAGCATCGGTACGGAGAAGAGCAAGGGCACTGCTGTCTTCGCTCTGGCAGGAAAGGTGCTCAACACCGGACTAACAGAGGTGCCTATGGGAACCACGCTCAGGCAGATTATCTTCGATGTCGGCGGCGGGATACCCAAAGGCAAGCGTTTCAAGGCGGTGCAGATCGGTGGCCCCTCTGGAGGTTGTCTGCCCGAGTCGGCGTTGGATATGCCCATAGACTTCGATTCTCTGAAGCAAGTGGGAGCAATGATGGGCTCAGGCGGGATGGTGGTACTTGACGAGGACGATTGCATGGTGGAAGTGGCCCGCTATTTCCTGGAGTTCACGCAGAGGGAATCCTGCGGCAAGTGTACTATGTGCCGCCTGGGGACAAGGCAGATGCTGGCGATGCTGGAGGATTTCACCTGCGGACGGGGCCAGATGGAAGACCTGGACACCTTGGCAGAGCTTGCGGAGGATGTAAAGATAGGTTCGCTGTGCGGGCTGGGCAGGACTTCGCCCAATCCCGTATTGACTACCATGCGCTATTTTCGTGACGAATATAAAGCGCATATCGAGGAAAAGCGCTGCCCGGCGTTGATGTGCCATGACCTCATTGCGTATTACATATTACCCGAGAAGTGTGAGCGCTCCTGCGATGCCTGCGTGGGCACTTGCACTGTGGAGGCTATCTCCTCGAACAAGAAGCGCATCAAGGTCATCGACCAGACGAAATGCGTCAAGTGCGGTACCTGCATGACCGCCTGTCCACCGCAGTACAATGCAGTAATCAAGCTGTCGCCTCCTGAGAAGGTGCCTGCTGCAAAAGACTGAAGCTATGAAGACGGTATCATTGACCATCGATGGCAAGAAGATAGCAGCCCGCGAGGGGCAGAAGGTGCTGTGGGCAGCCCTAGACAACGGGATTTATATACCGAACCTGTGCGCCATACGCAAGGCTGCGGAACCTTACGCTGGCTGCCGGCTCTGCTTTGTGGAAATAGAAGGACGAAACGGCCCGGTCACTGCCTGCACAGAGCCTATTGCCGAGGGTATGGTGGTCAATACTCAAGGCCCCAGGGCTATAAGGCTGGCTCGCACCGCTCTGGAGCTTCTTCTGGCCAGCCACCCTGTGGACTGCGCTTACTGCGCTAAAAACCGTTCCTGCGAGCTCCAGAAGCTCTGTTCAATACTTGGAGTCAAGATAAATACCAAGCGGTTCAGGAAACTGGTGCACCATTGGCCTGTAGATTCAAGCTGCGAGACCTTCACCTACGACCCCAATAAATGCGTCCTGTGCAACAGGTGCGTATGGACATGCCAGCAGCGCTTCGGTGTGGGCGTGCTGGGTTTCGCCCATCGCGGCTTCGATAGAGTGGTGACTACCTTCGAGGACAAGCCCATCGCTGAGTCAGGATGCCACGTCTGCGACGAGTGCATTGAGGTTTGCCCGGTGGGAGCCTTGGTATTTAAGGATGGCAAAAGGGGGGGTCCGGCTACGCTGAGAAAAGCGCTAGAACAACTACAAGCTAAACTATAAGACCGATGCCCAAGAAGGTAGCCACAGTAGACTACACAAAGTGCTGTCCTGAGAAATGCGATAAAGGCGTATGTGTAGCGGCTCAGGAGTGCGAACACGGAAGCTTAAAGCAGGAAATACCCTATGAAACACCCGAAATCAATCCGTCTAAGTGGTGTCATGGCTGTGCCAAGTGCGTTAAGGCCTGCCCTCTGAAGGCAATCCGGATGCTGTGAATATCGAACTGGAGACTGTACAGGTGGTTGAAGAAGATAAAGCACACGCAGAACTGCTCGACAAGGAAGCGAGAATCAGGGAAAAGGTAGACGAACGCGGAAAAAAATGGCGGAAGGTCTATTTTGGGGGTGGGCCTCACTTCATAAACTGGCTTGAGCAGACAGTAGAGCTATGCGGAAAAGAGAATGTCGAAGTAGAAGAGGTCGATTCGAAGGGGTTTCAGTGCTTTGAAGAGGCAGGCGAGAAGATGTACCGCATCTGGGTGAGAGAGACAAAACGAGGGGGTAAGTTTACATAACACCAAGGCGATGCATCAACTTGCACTGCAGGCATCTATCTTCGTGTGTCCTAAGCTCACTTGTCAGTATCAGATATCTTCCGCAGGCTTTCGTAGGCCCTTTTCACATCATCGACAGACGTTTCATCTTCTATAGTAGTAAGGTCACCTAGGCTTTTACCCATGGCTACTGCTTTGATAACGCGGCGCATGATCTTGCCGCTCCTCGTCTTGGGCAATGATTCCACGAAGTAGACTTCATCTGGAGTAGCGATGGGACCGATTACGTGTCTCAGATGTTCGGCAATCTTCTTTCTCAAATCGGGTGACGGTGAAACATCTTTCTTGAGAGTGACGAAGAGAACGATTGCTTCTCCCTTGATGGGGTCTGGTTTGCTGGCTACCGCTGCCTCAGCTACAGCAGGATGTGATATGGCAGCGGACTCGAGTTCCGCTGTCCCCATTCTGTGTCCTGCCACTTTAAGAACCTCATCTGCCCTGCCCAGGAGCCAGAAGTAACCGTCCTCATCACGCATAGCGAAGTCGCCTGTATAGTAGGAACCGGGGAAGCGTGACCAGTAAGCCTCTTTATAACGCTGCGGGTCGCCGTAGACGTCGAGGAGCAACCCCGGCCAGGGTTTCCTGATTATGAGATAGCCTGTCTGACCGGGAGCGGTTTCTTTGCCATCAGAATCGACCACAACGGCATCTATTCCAGGGAGAGGGAAGGTGGCTGAGCCCGGCTTCAGCGGTATGGGCTCGATACCAGGGGTGGGAGAGATCATGATTCCTCCGGTCTCCGTCTGCCACCAGGTATCAACGATGGGGCATCTCTCTCTTCCTATATATTTGTAATACCATTGCCATGCTTCCGGGTTTATGGGCTCACCGACGCTGCCCAGAAGTTCCAGGCTGGAGAGGTCGTGCTTTTGAGGCCCTTCTGTGCCGTAGCGCATGAACAGCCGCACCGCTGTAGGCGACGTGTAGAAGATGCTCACGCCGTACTTTTCCACTATGTCCCACCATCTGTCCACAGTGGGGTAATCGGGAGCACCTTCATACAGCACGATGGCTGCGCCGTGTGACAGAGGCGCATATACAATGGAGCTGTGTCCGGTCACCCAGCCCACATCGGCAGTGCACCAGTAAACCGACTCCTCCTTTATATCGAAAACCCACTCATAGGCAGAGTGATTGAACACCAGGTAGCCACCTGTGCTATGTACCACGCCTTTGGGCTTTCCTGTGGTGCCCGAAGTGTAGAGTATATACAGTGGGTGAGTAGATTCCAGAGGCTCAGGCTTAACCAGTATCTCAGCCTTATCCAGCAAATCCGAAAGCCAGAAGTCCCTGCCTTGGGTCATTGGCACCGGATGCCCAGTCCTTTTGACCACAAGAATCTTTTCAACGGTGCTGCACATGCCGGCTGCCTCGTCAGCTATCTCCTTGAGCGGCGTTATCTTGCCACGGCGGTATCCTCCGTCTGATGTGATAATTACCTTCGCTTTTGTATCGTCGATCCTATCACACATCGCTCGAGCGCCGAATCCCGAAAAGATCACCGTGTGCACGGCGCCAATACGGGCACAGGCCAGCATGAAAACGGGTAGCTCCGGAATCATGGGCAGATAGAGGGCGATTCTGTCCCCCTTCTTAACGCCGATCTGCTTCAATGCTGAGGCGTAGCGGTTTACGTCACGGAAAAGGGTGGAATAGCTCAACACCCTTGTCTCACCGTTCTCACCCTCCCAGTATACTGCTACCTTGCTTCTGCGCCATGTTTTCACATGGCGGTCAACGCATTGATAGCAGGCATTGAGCTTTCCACCGACAAACCACCTCGCATAAGGCGGATTCCAATCGAGGACACGGTCCCAGGTCTTGTACCAGTCAAGTTTACGCGCCTGCTCAGCCCAAAAGCCATTTGGGTCCTCCATGGAGCGCCGATGCATCTCGGCATACCGCTTCGACGGCCACATGCGCAAGCCGGTAGGTAGAGAGCTTGCGCTATCACCCTCATGGTTGCTTGTCATGTTCCACCTCCTTGTGCAGAAGGCTTGATAAGCCTCCTGCTCTCCCCGGTTGATAGACAATCTAATCTTAATAGAGGATATACCAGCAAATGGCAAAACGCTATAGTATTTTCTTAAATTTTTATAACGATTTTTAGAAGTATATAGCGGTTTCGATTGGGCGCAGGCATAAGATTTCTGGAAAGCTCGAAATGAAGGACACTTAGTCTATTCTTCTGAGGTATTCTTCTATGTCTTTGGCCAATTTCTCGGTATCCTCTTGGCTCAGTGTTATGTTGCTCTCCAGATTCTTAATATAACCATCGATGTCGGGAAAACTAAATCTTATATCAGCCAGCTTCTCGTTTTGTCTTGCTGCTGCTTCATCTAGTTCTTTTAAGTCGATTCCTAAATCGAGTCTCTTGTCAAAAAAATCAATAACCTTTCGGCAGGCCGCAACGTCTTCGGTAGCTAGCAAATAGAAAGGTATGGGCACCCAAAGGCTTACTGCTGGGATATCTCTATTCTTGGCAACCCACAGCAAAAAAGAGCTCAGGGTCGGTCTCTGTCCGGGCGTGGTCTCATAATCCATACTCCTATCCAGATGGTACTGACCCAGCGCATTCCTTATCTGTGGCAAATTGGACACCGCCAATATCTCCCGGGGAGTGGTGTGAGCACTCAGAGAGACCATGCCCCCGATGGTGTATAGCTCCTTCACATGACAGTAGTGTTCAGCCATGTCTAAGACTGAGTTCAGGAACTTATGCCACTCAGCTCTGGGGGCATTGCTTCTGAGAATCACAAGATTCTTTTCATAGGAGCAATAGAATTTGCTCTCGGGAAATTGAGCTATATCATTCTCTACCGAAACCCCGCCTAAGGGGAAGAAATCCATGGGTTCAATTTCGCCGAGTTCTTCGGTGCTCAGCTTCTTGTTTAAGTAATCAACAACATTAGTTCCCAGGTTAGCAGCGTCTTCACTCCATCCTACTATCAAGGAGGAATTCTGCGACTCTTTTTTACCGTACACTTTGAAAGGCTGCGTTTCGTCCAACTAATCTTCCTTGGGTTCTTTTTTAAAGAATTTGTCTATATCCTCAAGTATCCGCTTCTTGTCCTCTTCGGTTATCGGCGCTGGCTCGGTTGGCTGGGCATAGCTAACGAATTTCAATTTGTCTAGCTGTTCCTTTATCTCAGGCGGGAACTTTTCATACAGTTGTTCGATCTGACTATCGCTTTGTTCGATGAATCCAGCGATTCTATCCATCTCAATCTCAATCCCTAGAGCAGCGGTCAATACCTCCAGTACCGACTTCGAAGCCTTGGGATAGGGCAAGGGGAAACCTTGAAGGTAAACCGGTATCTCACCCATTACACAGACAGCCTCAATGCCTCGTTTCCTGGCAACTCCCAGCAGAAGCCCGTTTAAGCCGGTGATATTACCCTGCCCTCCTCTTCCTTCGATTTCTGACATCAATATTGTATTTTCATAGGTTTTAACTTCATTGATTAAACCTTTGGTGTTGGGCACCGCCCAGACCTTCGGCCTAGCCGTATGGTGTATCGGGGCAACTGCTGCTCCTGAGGTGTACACTCTCTTACAGCCGAATCTCTGGGCAACGTCCAAGACGAGATTAGCCATTTGATAGGCTTTCTTCCCCTCCGCGTAGGTCCTTCCGCCATCAGAAGGCTGCTCTTCTCCTATAAAGAACAGCAAATCCTTTTCCCCCGTCCTCTTGAAATAGAACTTGCTGGTGGGAAACGCCAGTTCTTTCAATTCGCCATTTCTAATGAGGACCTTCTTGGGGTAGAAGAAATCCCATGGCTCTATCTCTCCCAACTCCTCTGCTCCCAGCATATTTCTCAGGGTATCGACTGCTATTATCCCGATATTCCCTATGCCAGGCCAACTAGCCACCATAATCGGGTTCTCTAGCTCCGGTTCTCTATAAAGTCTGACTCCCATCCTCTATCATTCCTCCAGAACCTACCTTTGCTTTCTCTACAGGGTCATCCCGATTATATCCTTAACGTGGATGTGGACTGACTCATCTATTTTCAAGCCTTCTTCTATAAGCTCCAGGACTTTCTTCTTCTCCTCGGGAAGCTTGTATCCTTCGTAGTCCTGCTTGAACAGAGTATAACGTCGGCTGCTGTCCCTGTACCAGGAGTTGAGGAAGTGATCGAAGCACAGCCTGCTGGTCACATTAAGTTTCTCCACCAGTAGTCTTATCTCCTGCAGGCGCTCATGGGGTGATGAAAGCTGGAAATCGCCTTTTGTATATTCGTCATATAGCGGTGTCCCTGGCCCGGGGACAAAGGGCCTCAACCTGATAAAATCCGGGTCTATCTCGTTCAAGACCCTAGCGGTGTTAAGGGCATGCTGCTGTGATTTGGCTCTACCTCCCAAATCGGGCATGACATACTCCGAAAGCTCGAAACCTGCTTCTTTTGCCTTCTTCCCAGCCTCGATTTGTTCGGCGGAGGTCACACCCTTGTCCACATACTTTAAAAGTTCATCATCTCCCGTCTCTAGCCCGACATGGAGCCTTGATAGCCCTGCCTTGCGCAGTGCATTTAACTCATCAGGGGCCTTTTTGGCGAGTGTTTTCGCTCTGGCATAAGAGGTAACCCGCTCTATGGTGGGAAATGTCTCCTTCAAATGCTTTAAGACCTCCAGGAGCTCCTTGCTTGGCATGATGAGGGTATTGGCATCCTGCAGGAAGACAGTTTTTGCTCCGAAGTAGAGCCAGTTGAAGACCAGGATGAAAGACTGGTTAGTATCCAAACCTGGATTGCTTCTAATTAGGGCAGTCCCTACATCTTCGCTCACTGCTCCGCCATACCCAAGCTTCCATGATGTTGCACGTATTGCATCGGCTATTTGGCGCGCAGCGTCTATGTCTTTCTTTATATCCTCAACGGTTCGCAGTTGAAACTTCTCTCGATTGTAAATCAGGCCATAGCAGAACTTGCACCTGCTCCAAGGGCAGTTACGCGTTGCCCTGAGCAGCAGGGAATGGCTGCCACCCTCGCTGGGAGGCCTGATTGGGCCAATTTCGAAAGATAAAGTACTCAGCCGTTCAATATCGGTTTTAGATAGCTTTGGTATATTTCCGGATGCATCTTGTATCATTTGAAGACCACCTACCTCACCTACCCAAAGAGGAAACGGGGCTTCTGGCCCTTGCCTAGCTGCTTCATCAATTTCTGCATCTGGCGGTGCTGGTTGAGCAACTGATTGACATCTTGAGGCGTGGTGCCGCTTCCACGAGCTATGCGGCGCCGCCTGCTGCCATCGATGATGCTGGGATTATGACGTTCTTCTGGGGTCATGGACAAAATCATGGCTTCGATCTTCTTGGGCTGCTTTTCATCCAATCCAGCAGGCAATTTGCGGGCAAGACCAGAGAAGCCAGGAATAAGCTCCATTATCTGGCCGAGAGGGCCCATCTTCTTTAGCTGCTGGAGCTGTTCCAAAAAATCTTGAAGGTCGAAGCTGCCATGTCGCACCTTGTGTTCGAGTTCCTGAGCCTTCCGCATATCTGAGGCTGACTCAGCCTTCTCGATAAGGCTGAGCATATCGCCCATCCCCAGTATACGAGACGCCATCCGTTCGGGATAGAAAGGTTCCAGAGCGTCTGTTTTTTCGCCGATTCCAATGAACTTGATGGGGACGCCGGCAACCGCGGTAATGGAGAGAGCTGCTCCGCCCCTGGCGTCGCCGTCCATCTTGCTTAAAATTACACCGGTAAGCCCCACAGTCTTATTGAACTCCTCAGCTATTCTCACAGCCTCTTGACCAGTCATGGCGTCCGCAACTAGCAGCACCTCCGTAGGATGAAGATGCTTGTTAAGCTCAGCGAGCTCCTTCATGAGCTGTTCGTCAATATGAAGCCGTCCTGCTGTATCAACGATCATGGCGCTGGCTGCTATTTCTTTAGCTCGCTTCATGGCCTTGGCGCAGATGTCTACCACGGAACCGCCATCGCTGTAAACAGGAATATCAAGCTGTTTGCCTAGTACAGCGAGCTGGGTTATGGCAGCCGGACGATAGGTATCAGTAGCGACCATCAACGGGCGCTGTCCGCTTTTTCTCAGGTGCAACGCGAGTTTGGCGGCAGTAGTAGTCTTGCCCGCACCATGCAGCCCAACCAGCAAGATAACAGTGGGCGGTTGGCTGGCGTGTATCAGCTTGTGCTGCCCACCTCCCAGAGTAGCTATCAACTCTTCGTTGACAATCTTGAGCACTTGCTGACCTGGGGTCAGACTCTCCAACACTTCTCTTCCCACAGCGCGTTCCCTTATTCTGGACACAAAGTCCTTGACCACCTTAAAGTTTACGTCGGCCTCAAGTAACGCCAGTCTCACCTCTCGCAACGCTTCATCAACGTCCTTTTCGGCTAATTTGCCTTTGCCGGCGAGCCTCTTGAATACAGCTCCCAGCTTGTCTGACAACGTCTCGAACATCTGTACCCTCAAGCCTATTCTAGCATGGTATTAGCAACGGTCAAGTTAATTGCACACTGCTTGTCTTGACAATGGAGAAAATGGGGTCTAGACTTGCGGCAATCGCCAATTTCCGGTGAGAGAGGGATGAAATTATGAAAAGATTCATCGTTATAATGTTTATGGTGCTGCTACTTGTCGTCTCCCCTCTCCTGGGGTGCTCCAACTCCAGCGGTGGGGTTACAAATCCCATTGGGCTTGTACCCGCGAAAGCCAATATGGTAGGCCACGTAGACCTCAGCACAATTTTGCAGGACAAAGACCTTACGGGAATATATGACAAACTTCCCAAAGATGCCAGCAATCCGCAGACTTTCAATGATGCCCTGACTCAACTCAAGGATGAGTACAATATCGATTTGAAGGGCTTTGAGGAAGTAGTATTCTTTGCAGACGTCTCGCAGTCTTTAGCTGCAGGCAATTATTCCGCGGCTATTGTAAAGGGAACATTCAATAAGAACGATTTGATCGCAGCTATCCAATCAGAAGCAGGTGTTCAGCTGAGTACTATCAAGTACAAAGATTCTGAAATATACACGGATGAATTCGACGAAATCGCCATTGCTTTCTTGGACGATAGCATGTTTGTTATTGGAATGATGCAGCCCGTTAAAGATGTAATCGATGTTAGAAATGGGAATTCAAAAGCCTTAAGCGGCGGAGTGCTGGATACCTATAACAGTCTAGGCGATGCCTTGATTAAAGCAGCGGTGGCTGTGCCGCCGGGAGTGATAGAAAGTGACTTGGGTCAATCTGCGAGTGAATTCTTGGGGAATATATCTGTGTTTGACAAGGTTCAGACTGTGGGGATGACTGCGTCTAAAAATGACCAGTCGGTTGCACTCAATGTGAAATTATGCTGTGCTGATAGCGATTCTGCACAGAGTGTCGAAAATTCAATCAACGGCCTAATCGGTTTTATAGGTCTCTTTATGAGCATGTCAGGGAATCAGACACTAAATAGTTTGCTTAACAAGGTGGAGGTAAGCAGGAGCGATTCCTGCGTCAACGTTAGCGTTTCCATGACCATAACCGAGATCGAAGACCTCATACAAAGTTCAAATCAGACTGCATAGAGTGTAGGCAAAGGAGCAAACAATTCAGGCCGACTATCTAGACATTAAACAGGATGGTGACCACATCACCATCCTGTACTATATAGTTTTTCCCCTCCAGACGAAGTAATCCATGCTTCCGCGCCTCAGCCAGGCTGCCGCATTTCATAAGGTCATCGTGGCTGATGACTTCGGCCCTGATGAAGCCACGTTCCATGTCAGTGTGTATCTTTCCTGCCGCCTTTTGGGCTGTGGTATTGTGCCTGACTGTCCAGGCCTTGACTTCATCCGATGCAGTGGTGAAGAAGGAAATAAGGCCTAGAAGACTATAAGAGAGCCTGATGACGCGATCAAGCCCAGACTGGGTTACGCCTAACTCCGAGCGGAATTCCTGTGCCTCTACGTCATCAAGCTGGGCCAACTCCATCTCCAGCTTGCCGCAGAGGGCAGCCACTTCACACTGAGGCCTGCGGTAAGTGCTGCCGAACTTATCCTCCAGAGAACTGGTCTCCGGAATCTGCTTCTCAGCAATGTTGAGCAGCAATAACATAGGCTTAGCGGTAAGGAACTGGAAGTTCTCGAGCAGCTTGGATTCGCTTTCAGAAAGACTCTGTTCTCTAACAGGGATATCAGCCTCCAATGCAGATTTAATCTTATCCAGCATGGTCTCTTCTCGGGAGATCGCCTCCCTCTCCTGGGGCTTAGCCCCCTTAAGAGAAGCCTTTAATCGCTCCATGCGCCTTTCGATGATGGCCAGGTCCGAAAAGGCAAGTTCCATATTCATGGTGCCCACATCGCGCCCAGGGTTTACGCTGCCCTCGGGATGAGGCAGTCTCTCATCCTCAAAAACACGGACAACATGGGCCAGAGCATCCACCTTACTGAGATAGGCTAAGAACTGGCCTCCTGGCCCTTCGCCTTTGCCAAAGCCCTTTGCAGGGCCTGCGATGTCGATGTAAGTGACCTCAGCGGGAACAACGCGTTTTGGTTTAAGAATCTTTGTCAGCGTTTCTAACCTGGGGTCCGGCACCTTGACTACCCCGATGTTTGGCGCCAGTGCAGAGGAGTAAGCATCTGTTTGCGCCTTGCCCCTGGTCAGAGCATTGAAGACCGTTGTTTTGCCGCTTTTGGGCAGCCCGATGATGCCTATCTCCATAATAAATCTCCAATTCAGCTAATCAGGGCAATTTCAGACGGCAGCTATGAGGTGCTATAATTATACTCCAGCGAGTCGGCATTGCAATCCCCGAAATCATCCAGGGATAATGCCTGGAGGCAATTTGCTGTACATACTATACGGCGAAGACGATTTCTCATTAAAAGAAGCTTTAGCCAAGATCAAAGAAGGACTGGGAGACAAAGAGCTTCTGTCCACAAATACTACCATACTCCAAGGCCAGAGTCTTACGCTGCAACAACTAATTATTACCTGCGATACATTGCCTTTCCTGGCACCCAACCGTCTCGTAATCGTTGAGGGCTTGCTAAGCAGGTTTGAAACACAGGACAAGGAAAAGCGTGCCCCAAAGCCCAAGGATTCAGAGTGGCAATCGTTAAAAGAATACCTGAACCGCATGCCAGGGAGCACTGTATTGATACTGGTCGATGGCGCGCTGAAGAGAAGTAACCCTATGCTCGTTGATGTTGCTCCGCTGGCAAAAGTCCAGGAATTCAAACCTCTCAAAGGCGCGCAACTGAAGAACTGGATGCAGGCGCAAGCAAAGAGTCTGGGTTGCAGTATATCGCCGCCTGCATTACAGCTTTTGTCGGAGCTTGTGGGGGGCAACCTGGGTCTGCTTTCCATTGAAATCGACAAACTCTGCCTCTATGCTCAAGGGAGGAGGGTGGAGGACAGTGATGTTAAGTCGCTGGTAGCTTATGCGCAGGAAACCAACGTTTTCAGCATGGTGGATGCTATACTCGAACGCAATGCCTCCAGAGCTACACGGCTTCTGCAACAGCTGGAGGACGAAGGTGCAGCACCACCATACCTACTGTTCATGATAACCCGTCAAATTCGCATGGTTATTCAGGCAAAGGATATGCTGCAACAAAAGCAGTCATCTACTGACATCGGACATACGTTGGGTATTGCCTCCGATTATGTTTTACAGAAGGTCAGGGAGCAGGCCAGAGCACCTTCGATGCAGCAGTTGAAAGGGATTTACCGAAAATTGCTGGATGCGGACATATCTATAAAGACTGGCAGAATAAAGGGTGACCGGGGTGAGCTTGCCCTCGAACTCCTGGTCTGCGAATTATGCGAGGAACATTCTTAGCCTCAAAAAGCTAGAGGTTGCCATATCGTTGCCATCTACCACATTATCACTTATGGTTATGCTATAGTCTGACCTAAATGTTGGGTAAAATTCTAACTTGTATTAAACTTGTGAGCTATGGTATATTATAGCTCGATAGCGAAAAAGAGGTGATAAGCGCTTGCTGGCTGATTATGGCTATATAGCGATATTGCTCGTGGCTGCCATTGCTGTACCTGCCTTAATCCTCGTATTGGCCCGTTTCCTCAGTGCCAAACCGAAGAAGACAGACACCGAGGCGGTAAAGACTGACACCTACGAATGTGGGATGCAGACCGTAGGCAGTTCATGGCTTCAGTTCAACTTCCGCTATTATTTCTACGCCTTGCTTTTCGTGGTATTCGACGTTGAGACCGTTTTCCTGTATCCCTGGGCGGTATATTTTAAGCAACTCAAGCTCTTCGGCTTTGTCGAGATGCTTATCTTCATATTGATTCTAGTGGTTGGCCTTGTTTATGCCTGGAAGAAGAAGGTTATGGAATGGAAATAGAGAATAGGGACATCATATTGCCCGTGTACTCGGCGGCAGACCTCGACCGCGATGAGGGCAAGGCTATTGAGGCACTCAAAGCAAGGTCTGCTCAGCCGATACCTGACCCGGACCGCTGGATCGATGAGGAGCTTCAGCGCAACGTATTAGTCACTACAGTGGACGCTATCTTGAACTGGTCAAGAAAATATTCTCCGTGGCCCATGTTTTTCGGTCTGGCTTGCTGTGCCTTTGAGATGATGTCAGCGGCAGGCTTAAGATTCGACATGACCCGGTTCGGCATGGATATCCTGCGCCCTTCGCCACGACAGGCTGATCTGATGATAATAACAGGGACTCTGACCTGGAAGATGGCGCCTGCAGTTAAGATGATCTACGACCAGATGGCGGAGCCAAAATGGGTTATAGCTATGGGCTCCTGCGCTATCAGTGGCGGGCCGTTCGCTGATTCCTACAGCGTAGTTCCTGGCATAAACCGCATCATGCCTGTCGACGTATATGTGCCGGGATGTCCACCGAGGCCTGAGTCCTTGATAAACGGCGTCGTCATGCTGCAACAAAAGATATTGAAAGACAGCATCAGGAGGACTAAGAATGGCTGAAATCAGTGTAGGAGATAAGGTCAGGGTCAAAGAACGGCCAAATTACACGCTCAGCGGATGGGAAGGGGAGGTAGTGGAGGTTAAAGAAGACCCTAAGGGCTGGATAATAATAAAGGCCGCTAAGACGGGCTATAAAATGGCGTTCCCTGATACCGAACTTGAGAAAATATAGCTTCTTCAGAGATATCAAATAGAAATGACTAAACAACTGGCAGGGAGTGAAGTTGCTAAAAGAATAGAGGAGCAGCTTCCAGGGGCGGTAATTGGGCACGATGATTCTGCGGTTCTAGTAGAGACTAACTCTATTCTAGAAGTCTGTCGTTACCTTAATCAGACCGCTGGCCTAGATTTCGATTATTTGATCAATCTCACCGGTGTAGACTACCTCGATTATTTGGAGGTAGTCTATCATTTAGCGTCCTTGAAACATAACCACAGCCTGATCCTCAAGACCAGATGCTATGACCGTGAGCAGCCCATAGTCCCCTCCGTAACCTCTGTCTGGCAGGGAGCCGATTTCCAGGAAAGGGAAGCCTATGACCTGCTGGGGATTCGCTTCGAAGGACATCCGAACATGAAGCGAATATTCCTCTGGGAGGGGTTTCAAGGGCATCCGCTGAGGAGGGATTATCTCTAGGGAAGAACGAAAATCAGGGCTTGGATAACGATGGCTAGACCAGATTTGATATTACTGCACGCTCCCAGCAACTATGATTTCAGGGAACGCGCCATAATGTACGGCCCGATAAGCGACGTTATCCCGTCAACGCCGATTTTTGAGATGTATCCTATCGGCCTTGTCAGCATCGGCGCTTACCTGGAGAAGAACGGTATTCACACCAGAATCGTAAACATCGCCAACCGCATGCTGAAAGACAAGGGATTCGATGTGGAGCGGTTCCTTGGCAAATTGTCTGCAGCCGCCTTTGGCATAGACCTGCACTGGTTGCCACATGCGCACGGCAGCCTTGAGTTGGCTCGGATAATCAAGGAATTGCATCCCTCCACCCCGGTCATTATGGGGGGATTGTCCTCCACCTATTTCCATAAGGAATTAATAACATACCCTCAGGTCGATTTTGTTGTGCGCGGTGATTCTACAGAGATGCCGATGCTGCAACTGATGAAGCAGATAAAGGCCGGGGGACCTTTTGATGAAGTACCTAATTTGAGCTGGAAAGATAAGAACGGTGTAGCTTACCACAACCCCATGACGTGGGTTCCTACCAGCCTCGACGAAATGCCACTAGACTATTCCTACCCAGTGAAATCGGTGCTTAAGTACCGCGACCTGGCAAGCATGACGCCATTCGGGAATTGGATGGATTACCCCATAACCTGTGTTGTCACCTGTCGCGGCTGCAACCACGAGTGCGCAACCTGTGGCGGCTCCGGATATGCCTACAAGAACAGCTTTGGCCGGGAGAAAACTGCCTACAGAAACCCGAAGCTTTTGGTCAAGGATATCGTCAGCATACAACGATACCTCAACGGGCCTGTGTTTGTGGTCGGCGATATTCGTCAGCAGGGCGAGGGCTATGCTGATGAATTTCTGCAGGCTATGGGTTCCGCAAAGGTAAGAGGGCCCATGGTCCTGGAGCTTTTCGCCCCCGCTGGTAGTGAGTTCTTCCAGAAAGTGAGCAAGGCTATACCCAACTATAATATCCAATGGTCGCCAGACTCCAGTGATGAGGAAGTCAGGCGTGCCTTCGGCAAGGGATATAGTAATCGAGAGGTGGAGAGTACCATTCAGGGTGCCCTTGAGAACGGCTGTAAGAGATTTGATTTATTCTTCATGATAGGGCTTCCCAGGCAAACATATGGTTCGGTGATGAAAGATGCTGCCTATCTTAGGGGACTTCTCAAAGAGTTTGAACTTCACAAAAACCTCTTTCCTTTTATATCGCCACTCGCTCCCTTTGTAGACCCCGGAAGCAAGGTTTTCGAGAATCCTGATAAATATGGTTACAAATTTTTTCATCGCAGCCTGGAAGAGCACCGGCAGGCGCTCAAGAGTCCAAGCTGGAAGTATATGCTGAACTATGAGACGGAGTGGATGAGCCGGGACGAAGTAGTGGCGAGTACCTACGATACTGCCTTAGCCTTTAATCAGTTAAAGAGGGAGCATGGGCTGATTACGCCGGATGTGGCTGCAGAAGTTGAGTCTCGCGCCAGGGGTGCCATAAATCTGATGAAGGCGATCGATAAAATAGTGAATGAACACGGCTTCGACAGCAAGGAGATAATGTCCCTTAAGCAAGAGGCTGATAAGCTGAGTTCTTCCTCTATATGCCAAAAGAAGGAGCTGTACTGGCCGGCGGCATCCTTCATGCGCAATGCGCCCAGGATAATATGGGCTTTCGCTACGGGGAGCGAGTTCAGATATGGAGCTTAAAACCCAACCATTCATGTTGAATATCGGGCCACACCACCCATCCACTCATGGTGTCTTCCGCATGAGGGTGACCCTTGATGGGGAAGTGATTGTGGATTTGGAGCCGGTCTTTGGCTATCTTCACAGGGGCATAGAGAAGCTGGCTGAGGGGCGCACCTATACTCAGAATATACCCTTCACTGATCGCCTTGACTATATTGCGTCGATGATTAACAACTTCGCCTATGTCCGTGCTGTGGAGAAACTTGCCGGTATAAACGTGCCCGAGAGGGCTGAGTATCTCAGGGTAATTATGGCGGAGTTGATGCGCATAGCCAGGCATCTCCTGGGTATCGGCTTCCTGACTAATGACCTCGGCGCATTGATGACGCCGCTTCTCTATATGTGGCGAGAGCGCGAGAAGATAGTAGACCTGTTCGAAATGGTGTGCGGGCAAAGACAGACCTATAACTATATGCGCATTGGCGGCGTCAGCCATGATATCCCGCCTGAGTTCCTGCCTGCAGTAAAGAAATTCCTTAAGGAGATGCCCGCTTTTATCGACGAGTACGACCAATTGCTGGCAGAGAATGAGATTCTGCTAGCTCGCACCAAGGGCGTGGGTATTCTGCCTGCCGATTTGGCCATAAACAGCTCAGTGAGTGGCCCTATGCTGAGAGCAAGCGGCATTAAGTGGGACATTCGCAAGGCTGACCCCTATTCAGTATACGACCGCTTCGATTTCGATATTCCCACAGCGACCGCTGGTGATACCTATGACCGCTACCGGGTAAGGATAGAGGAGATGAGGCAAAGCGTTCGCATAGTTGAGCAAGCAATAGAGCAACTGCCTCCGGGTGAGATATGTGCTAAATTGCCCGCCCTGCTGCGCCCGGCCAAGGGCGATGCCTATGCTCGAATCGAGGCTTCGACGGGTGAACTTGGGTTCTACCTGGTCAGCGATGGCTCTATCGCTCCCTACCGTTACAGGGTACGCTCTCCGGAGTTGCTTAACCTCACTGTATTGCGTGACATCAGTATAGGATGGAAGATAGCCGACCTCATAATTATCTTCGGCAGTATAGATATCGCACTGGCTGAGGTAGATAGATAATGAATGCCTGGCATTACTTCGTCAATTTGTTCCCGAATGTGCGCGCTGACTTCGTTTCATGGCTTCAAGGTTTCGGCCTGCCCAGCTCGCTGATAATATTCCTCGATAGTATTATCGGCATAACCTTGATCTTGCTCTTCGTCTTCCCCATGGTAATGCTATTCATCTGGATGGAGCGGCGCTTTATCGCCAGATTCCAGCTACGTCCCGGCCCTAACCGCTGCGGGCCTCTGGGTTTGCTCCAGCCGGTAGCCGATGCTGTAAAGATACTGGTGAAGGAGCTCATCATGCCCGCCAAAGGCGACAGGCTGGTGCACTGGGTTGCTCCGATAATAATGTTCTTCGCTGTATTTATGGTTTTCGCTGTGCTTCCCATCGGCAATGGGAGCATGGGGGTCTTTGCTGACCTGAATATCGGAATTCTATACATAGTAGCCATCAGCTCTCTGGCTATTATAGGGATATTTATGGCGGGGTGGGCTTCGAACAACAAGTACTCATTGATAGGCGCGATGAGAGGCGTAGCGCAGTTGATAAGCTACGAAGTGCCCATGGTACTATCCATTGTCGGTGTGGTGTTGATCGTGGGCTCACTGCAAATGAGTGAGATTGTGGGCAAACAGACAGTTCCCTTTATATTGCTGCAGCCTATGGGCTTCCTCATATACTTCATTGGCGCTATCACTGAGCTGAACCGCTCCCCCATGGATATGATTGAAGCGGACTCGGAGATAGTTGCGGGATATTTCACCGAGTACTCGGGAATGAAGTTCGCCATGTTCTATCTGGCCGAGTATATCAATGCACTGGCAGTCGCTATCATCGTGGCAACGTTGTTCCTCAGCGGTTGGAAAGGGCCGTTTCTGCCGGTGTGGTTCTGGTTTGTGCTCAAGGTGCTAGCTGTATTTATGTTCATCCTGTGGATGCGTGCCACTCTGATTCGACTTCGTATCGACCAAGTCATGGCTTTCTCCTGGAAGTTCCTGCTGCCCATGGCTCTGATCAACGTCTTCATAACGGCCGGTGAAGTGCTGGTATGGGATACATGGATGAGCGGCTGGCAAAGCTTCCCCTGGCCGTTTATCTTTGTGAATTTCGCTATTGCAGCAGGACTCATTGTTTTGTGGTCTAAATTCTTCTTCAGGTTAGGAGGAGGAAGAGTTGAGGTTGGAAGGCTCCGGGCTAGGAATAGCCAAGGGTATGGCGCTGACTCTCAAGCACCTGTTTCGTAAGAAAGTCACAACTCAGTACCCAGAGCAGAAGCTTGATACGTCGCGCCGCATTCGCGGACAGCAGTTCGTGTGGAGAGCTGACCTCTGCACGGCCTGTGCTACCTGTGCCAAGAGCTGTCCGCACGGCATCATAAGGCTCACAACCTCAAAAAGTGGCGAGAATAAGTACCAAGTAGATAGTATCGAGTTCGACATAGGGCGTTGCATGTTCTGTGGCCTCTGCGTTGAAGCTTGCCCATATAGTGCTCTTTTCATGGGGCGCAGCTATGAGCAAGGCAGGTATAGCCGAAAATTGCTCTGGGCTGATATGGAAGAGTTGATGTCACCCGACAATGAGCCCAGCGCTTACGGACATACTGAGCTAGAAGAGAACATCCCGAAGCAGACGCTCCTCATCTACGGCCAAACATCAAGGAAGACAGCAGACAAAAATGGTAGTTGAAGTAGCCTTCTGGATACTGGCGCTCATTATGGTGGGCGCTGCTCTGGCAGTGGTGCTGCTGCGCGATGTTTTCCGGGCAGCATTGCTCTTAATTCTGTGCTTCTTCACCATCGCTGGCATATATATCACGCTTAACGCTGACTTTCTAGCCGCAGTGCAAGTCCTCATTTATGCCGGAGCCATCGGTATACTCCTGATATTCGCCATCATGCTTACTCGCAATGTGAAAGAGGGCAATCCTTTTGGCAAGCTCAAGCTCTCTGCCCTCCTGGTGTCTTTACTGGTCTTCGCCACCATTGTCGGAGTTGTAGTGAGCACAAACTGGGCCACTGTGACAGGGGTTTCTCAGGCGGTGGAGGTGCCTGTCGGGAGCGCTACTACCAGCGCTATCGCCACGGCGCTTTTCGACCAGAGCAAGGGATTTGTGCTCCCCTTCGAGATAGCGTCAATAGTGCTGCTGGCAGCGCTAATCGGGGCAATTGTGTTAGTGAGAGATAGGAGATAGCTTAGATGCATTTCGGCCTTGAGCACTATTTGATTTTGTCCGCAGTCATGTTCTCCATCGGATTATACGGTGCGCTAGCCAAGCGCAATGCCGTTGCGATCCTTATGTGCATCGAGATTATGCTCAACGCAGTGAACATCGCAATGGTCGCATTCTCACGCTACCTCGTGCCTAATTCAGTGTTGCTTACAGGACAGGTATTTGCCATCTTCATCATAACTGTGGCTGCTGCTGAGGCAGCAGTGGGTCTGGCGATAATAATCGCTATCTATCGCAGCCGTCAGAGTGTAGATGTAGAACAGGCAGATTCCATGAAGGGATGACCAGAAGAGAGCGTTCATAGATGTGGGTAGAATTTAAAACCGTACCAAATTTGATGGCTGCCGAGATGTGGAAGGAGCTTTTCGAGGCCGAAGGTATCCCCACCAGAATCCTTCCTGAGGGCTCAGAGGTGGGAGAAAAGGCAAAATATAGGGTCTTAGTCCCGGAGCTTAAGAAACATCTTATAGAGGATATTTTGAGGAAAATATAGATGCTGCCTGAATCCGTTTTGTGGGCTATTTTTCTGCTGCCGCTTTTCTCGCTCCTATTTATTTCGCTCATACTCAGGCCATTCTTCAATAACCATCCCAGGCTCAGCGGCTACACTATCATCGCCTGTCTCGCGGCTGCTCTCGGCCTCTCAATCTGGGTGTTGACCAGCGCTCACCAGTTCCCGATTCAAAGCACGGTTGAGTGGGCTGTGGTCGGGAACTTCAAGATCAGTTTGGGGTTTGTTGTAGACAATCTCACAGCGATAATGCTCATCGTGGTCAGCGGCGTCAGCCTCGTGGTTCAAATCTACTCCCAGGGATACATGAAGGGCGACCCCGGGTATCACCGTTACTTTGCCTTCATGTCGCTGTTCACCATGTCAATGCTGGGCCTGGTCATGGCATCGAATCTGCTGCTGGTCTACGTGTTCTGGGAGGGAGTCGGCCTTGGTTCTTACCTGCTCATCGGATTCTGGTTCCACAGGCCATCGGCAGCAGCCGCAGCCAAGAAGGCTTTTATCGTTACCCGCTTCGGCGATTTCGGGTTCCTCATCGGAATTCTCATCCTTTACTTCACCTACGGCACCTTCAATATAGCCGAACTCAACCAAATGGCTGTAGCAGGAGCTCTGGGTGGCACTACTTTGACACTGGCGATGCTGGGCGTCTTCTCCGGCGCAGTGGGAAAATCAGCACAGTTCCCACTTCATGTGTGGCTTCCTGACGCTATGGAAGGTCCTACGCCTGTCAGTTCCTTGATACATGCTGCTACCATGGTCGCTGCCGGTGTTTACCTGGTGGCGCGCACCCTGCCCATGTTTGCTAGCTCGGAGACTGCCATAATGATGGTGGCTGTTATCGGAGGATTCACAGCCATCTTTGCTGCCAGCATGGGCCTGGTGATGAACGACATCAAGCGAGTCCTCGCCTACTCTACCATAAGCCAGCTCGGCTATATGATGCTGGGCCTGGGCACAGTAGGCGTAGCTATGGCGAAGGGGTTTCTAACTCCTGAGGAAGGCATTGGGCTGGGCATAGCAATAGGCATTTTCCATCTCTTTACCCATGCATTTTTCAAGTGTCTTCTCTTTTTAGGTGCAGGCAGCGCCAATCACGCTACCGGCACATTCGACATGCGGCTGATGGGAGGCCTGCGTAAATACATGCCCTGGACTTTCGCTACCTTCCTCGTTGGCTCGCTATCGCTCGCCGGTATCTGGCCTCTAGCTGGCTTCTGGAGCAAAGACCTCATCTTGCTTAATGCCTGGGAACATACTCCTGTCCTGTTCTGGCTGGCGATGATTACCGTGTTTATGACTGCTTTCTATATGTTCCGAGCAGTATTTTTGACTTTCGGTGGAGAATACCGTGGCGGTGA
>Ga0315282_10003253_pt1 | contig 29241 bp, 27 predicted proteins | sample YL17G07_20_MG_FD_203693 | JGI IMG/M metagenome (GOLD analysis project Ga0315282, IMG submission 203693) | Sediment microbial communities from Yellowstone Lake, YNP, Wyoming, USA - YL17G07_20 | ecosystem: Environmental > Aquatic > Freshwater > Lake > Sediment | place: USA: Wyoming | collected... | reverse complement strand
TTGAAACGCAGACACTGATGCGGCTGCCAGTGCCATTTCCCTGGGTTCCCAATGTCCCACACCTCTCCTTCGGCCATAACAGCGACGATAGCCTCCTTAGGTATTTGGATGTCCTTTTTGATCCAGTTTCCAAAATTTGTCGTGGAGGCTGGAAGGGTTATATTTTCGTAGAACTTGTAATGAGCAGCTTCCTTCACAGTCATCCTGGGTATACAACCGGGAATGATGAAAACAAGGGAAAAAAATGGTATGAGGGCGATACCGAGCGACCGGTGAAATCTGGTCATATATTTCATCCCTCTCTCCTTATTATTTTGTCGTGGACTTTGTTCTCTGGATGCGCACCCACTCTTCCAGTTCTTTCAAAACCTCATTGCCAGGCTGGATCTTCAGCGCATCCTTGACAATCTTTTCCATCTCTTCAAACTGTTCGTAGTCGGCCAATATCCCCAAAAGATTCAACTCAGGTGTGATGTCTTCCGGCCGGGCTTGTTTCCGCAGTCTTTGATAGTTCTCTTTAGCCATAGCGATTTCGGCCTGCTCTTCTTTGGTTGGAACAATGGCTTTCTGGCTGCCTTCACCCGTACCCCGAACCTGAATGGCACCTGAACGACCGAGTCCTGCCCGACGCAGAAGGGCTGGAATGCGGCGTATCCCTTGCGAGGTTCCGGCAGGCAAGATGATCACCTCTGGCTGAGCCTGAACCCCCTTTTCGCCTTCAGGTCGACTCTGCGTTTCACCCACCATCATGGCAGCCGGCCCTTTCCAGGTCTCCTGTCGACCGTTTTGAAAGTAGACCAATTGCACCACAGCTCCTGCCACTACTTTAAAATGGTCTCCTTGGCGTATCCTCATGAAAGCCTGTGCCTTTTCAGGCGTCTTCTGATAGGCTTCATTCCAGTAGGTGGTATCGCCGGACAGTTGTGTCACGAGTCCTACATCAGGCGGCAGAGTCTTGGCCTCAGTAGGAATTTCCGTGAGCAGTATAGCGATCGCACCAAAGCAAATAAGCCCCATAAACGATGAGAAGCTCCTGCAGAAGGATTTCATGGCTCTCCTCCTTTCTCTGGTTTCAGACCAATCACTTCAAAAACCTCGACATATCCTTCTCGTCCCTTAACAGTAATTTTTTCCCCTTTGCCAATTGACACGCTAGGACCGGCTGCATCTATGGTGGCACTGCTGGCAACAATTGTCCATCCGAGCTCCTTGGTCAAACTCTCCAGGCGCGATGCTGTATTCACCGTGTCGCCAATGGCCGTGAACTCCATGCGCCTAGGCGAGCCAATGCTGCCAATAACTGCCTCACCTGTATGAACGCCAATACCAATTGCAAACTCTGGGAGATTCACGCCGACAAAGCGCTCATCCATCCAGGAGCGGAACTCACGGGCCGTCTCTGCCATGCCAAGGGCGGCTCGCAATGCGCGCCGAGCATGGTCTTTGTAAGGCACCGGCGATCCAAAGACTGCCATCACTGCATCCCCAATAAATTTGTCCACCGTGCCACCCTGCTCCAGGATGTGCTGGCAGGCACGGCTCAGAAAGGCATTGAGCATCTCAACCACTTGATGCGGGTTCAACCGTTCTGAAATCGTTGTGAAGTTGCGAATGTCCGAGAAGAGGATCGTGACCTGTATTGCCTCTCCGCCGAGATCAGGTCTATGCCCGATGGCGAGAAGTTTCTCCACCACTTCGTCAGAGACGTATCGACCGAACATCTGCCTCAGGCGTGTCCGTTCCCGTTCTTCTCCAGTTAGTCTAAGCCCTAATGCGCCCAGGTAACTCAAGGCCAGGCCTAAATGAACACTAGCAACGGGTAGGATCCAGTCGATGTAAAAAAGAAGGTAGGTCACGATAGCACAGAGGAGGCTGAGCAGAAGACCAACCCCCAGGCCCCGCAGAGGATGGACTCGGAAAAACACGAGTGCTCCGATCGAGAGGACCCCTAATACGTAAATGATTCTGATCCAACTTGGGACAGATTGCGGAACCCGTCCCGATAGTAGAGTCTCGATGATATTGGCATGCAACTCAGCGCCGGTCATCATGTGCCCTTCCAAATTCAAAAAGCCCCGAGCATAGGGGACCAGATGAATATCCTGCATCCCCACGTGCTCAGAAGCGATAATGACCACTTTATCCTTAAGGTGTTGGACCTCAGGATCCTTGTCTGCTGAAGGGGTGAGTAATCGGGCAAAGGAAAGGCGGGGGACCGTTCCGGGAGGGCCCACAAAACCGATAGGGAGCGGAAGAGGAGCGTTGTTAACTTCCCGGCCACCCAACGACCAACTTGCACTTGACGGTTTTTGACCACTGGCCTTCACTGCCAGAAGGGTGGCGAAAGTCAGGTTTGGTAAGGTGCCGTCATCAAACAGGGCCGGGACGAACCGACGAATTACACCATCGGCATCGGAGTAAAGATTGGCCAGGCCCACATCCGCCTTGCCTCCTGGCAGGGCAAATAGGTAATCCTCCATCGGGAGGAGGAATTCGCTTTCCCCTTTGTCATTGCTGGCGACGACACCAATGAGCACCACCTGCCCCGTGGCAAGTTGACTTCTCATTGAGATATCGTACGTGCGACTCTTGTCGCTTCCTGGCAACTCGAGCTTCTTGAGCCACGATTCTGCGCTTACGCCAAAAAGGTAATCGAGCCCAATGATCCGGGCCCCGGCTCGGCGTATCACTTCAATCCCGCGAGCAAAGTGTGGCCCCCAAAATACGAGCGGCTCGTCTCGATGATCAAGCAAGGTCTTATTATCAATGGCCACAATGGCCACATGGCTCGCCTTGGCCCGAAGACCTGCCAGATTATGCCACAGATCATAATAGATATACTCAAGTAGATCGAACCACCCCGCTCTCGTCGTGACCTCTGTAGCAGAAAAGGCAAAGATTACCAGCAGTATCCCTACGATCGCCCGCCGGATATTTATGCCGCCATGACTACGGGTGTGTTTTACCAATTTATTCTTCCTCTTTTTAACTCCCACCCACCCCTTAGGGAGATGAATAAAAAACCATCCCTATTGAAAAGGATGGCATTGACATCAACATTACGACCATAGATTCACCTGCGGGTTCAGAAGATGAATTAACCCAATTTTTAACGGCAGCTTACCAAATTAAGACCAAGAAATCAATGATAGTTGACTTTATTGGGCAGTTTAGTAATCTATATTTTATGTTGGATGAAGAGAACAAAGGGGAGGTGTGAAGGTAAAAAAATACTTTCTGTTGACACCGCCAAAGTATCCATCTTAAAAAAGAAGGGATAAGGAGTTATTCGAATGAAACGATATCTGTCTCTCTTCTTTTTACCCTCATTTCTTCTTCTCCTCGGTTGTGCTTCCTTTTTGTCCCACCGCATTCCTCAGACCCTTGAGAGACCAAGGCCATGTCAGGAATTCTTTGAGCGGTTAGATGAAAAGGTTAGGGAAGCCGATGTCAGGGATGCGTCCGCTTTTTCTGTTCCTGGGTTCCCCTATCTTCGTACCAGCCGGTTCCTCTCTGCTTTAAAGGAAAGCTTGAAAGACGAGCAGGAGAGGAAGATCTGGGTCCGATGGATGCAGGACCTCGACCTTCGATCCAGGAAGAAAGAGATCAGCAATCTTCCGGATGAGATGGTCATTTCTCTTACATCAGAAAAAGGTCGGCCGGATCGAGAAGGTCTCGCTGACCAGGTGGAATCCTGTTCGACCGATCTCTTGCTCCATGATCATGGACGATCCGGTTTTTATACTTTCCTTGAACCTTTTGTTGGCGTTCCGGATGAATACTCCTCGATTCTAAGGACGGCTGGCCTTTACCCTCTTATTGCCCTCCCGGTTACGGTGGTCACTGAGAATTCGAGGGAGAAAATAAGGAGACGATTCGATACAGACTTGAAAGACCTTCCTGTTGACGGAAGCCTAAGGACCTTTGTGCCAGGGAAAGAGCAATCTCTTGGCCGGGAAAGGATTCAGGAGATCATCGAAGAATCGAGAGAGAATCCTTTAAGGGTTCCCTTTCCTGATGCCATTCGAAAGAAGGAATTGGTTGAGGCCTTTGCTCCTATTTTTATTCAGGATATGGCTGCTTCCTATGATCGGCTTGGAGAGGTGAGATGGAAGAATCATCGAATGGAGATCAATCCTGAGAAACCTACAGTTTATTACTACTTTTCTCACGCCCTCCTGAAAGGGGAACCCATCCTTCAAATCAACTATGCGATCTGGTATTCAGAACGGGCAGGGGAGAGGCCTCCGTCTATCGAGAAAGGTCATCTGGATGGGTTGACCATTCGGATCTCCCTGGATGACCAGGGGAAGCTCTTCATGGTTGAGGCGATGAATAATTGCGGATGTTATCATCTCTTTGCCCCCGATCGAGAACGAGTGGATCGAATCCTTCCAAGACCTCTGATGTTTGATGCGATGGTGCCTCAGTGGCTTCCCGAGATTTCTACTGGAGATCGTCTCGGAATCAGGATAAACTCTGGCTGGCATCAGGTGCAGCGTCTGATTTCGGTGAAGGAAGCTCCCGATCCGGTTCCTTACGAGCTTGTTCCCTACGACGTTCTGGAGACCCTTCCGCATGAGGACGGCCGAACGGAAAGCATCTTCAACGAACATGGAATTGCAAAGGGGTCCGAGAGGGTGGAGCGGTTTCTTCTCTTCTCCATGGGAATTCCATCGGTCGGGAGCATGCGCCAGAGGGGGCACCACGCCATTGAGCTGATTGGACGGGTCCACTTCGATGATCCTTTCCTGTTCGACAAGAATTTTCTCTTCAAATAGGATTCAGATGTTCGTAGTCTCTTCTCAGAAAAAGGAAAGTCCCACGAGCAATCCCCTCCCCCTTGATGGGGGAGGGTGTGGGTGGGGGTGTTCAGACATTTCTTCCCCCCACCTCATTCCTCCCCCACAAGGGGGGAGGACATTTTTTTTAGTATTATTATTCTCCACTGCTGTCCTTTTCTCCGTTGCTCATTCCTCATTCTCAGCAGAACCGTCAAACGAAAATCGCATCCCTTACGTTATTCAAAAGATGGAATCAGCCGTCAAGGGGATGGAAGATTATACTTGCGAGGTGGAGCAATTCTTCTTTCAAAATGGTGCGGAGGATCAGAGCTATCACTTCAAATTCTATTTTAAGAGGGGGAAAAGGATCCGAGTCGACTTCTCCCATCCCTATTCATCCCTTAGCATTTTCTATAACGACGGGGACAAGGAAGCGACCGTGATGCCCTTTCGCTTCATGCCTACCCTCAAATTCCGGTTTTCCATTGACAATCCCATGATCAAAACCCTGGCGGGTCAACGGATCGACCAGACGGATATGGGGTATTTCGTCGATTTCATGTCCAAGAATCTCAAAAGGGTCAAACAGGGGGAGGATGAGTTCTACGAAGATGGGGAACAGGTGAAGTTTTTATTCTGGGCCAAAGATTATATTGAAGAGAAATCGAATGAAAAATATCGGGTCTCTATCTCCCAAAAGCACTGGCTGCCCATCCGCATTGAGAGGTACAGTCTGGAAGACAGGCCGCTTGAGATCACCGATATTAAAAATTATTTCATCAACTCCCATCTTGAAGAGAAGTTGTTTAATCCATAGATTTTAAACGCAAAGCGGATAGGGTGAATTATTATAGTCCTGTCATTCCCGTGAAAACGGGAATCCAGATAGTGTATTAAGAAAGATATGGATTCCTGCTTCTGCAGGAATGACCATGAAATATAGGCTTCATGCGATGCTCTATGCCTACCGGCCGCAGGCAGGGATGGAGGGGAGAGGAACTGGTTCGACGGGCCCATCATGAATTCATCCTGAGCATGTCGCAGAGTCACCCTCGCCCCAGCCCTCTCCCATCAAGGGAGAGGGGGAATGGTTGGGTTTTTAATTATTGACAAATCTCGATTTCATGATAATTTTTCTTAATCCCCGTTCTCCTCGTTTATTAGGAGACTGCGTCGTAATGGGAGGGAATTACATGCCTGTCATTCTGAACGAAGTGAAGAATCTCATGGAATCGATAAGTTAGAAAATAGAGATTCTTCGGCTAACGCCTCAGAATGACATTACGATACAGTCTCTAAAGGCGAGGTGGGACTTGAGACTGACGTTCTAAGTCATTGAGGTTTTGAACGGTGGGTTTCGATTACGATGTGATTGTCGTTGGTGCAGGACCGGGAGGATCGACCGCTGCCAGGTTTTGTGCCCAGGCCGGATTGAAAACCCTCCTCATTGAGAAGGAAAAAATGCCTCGCTACAAGGCCTGCGGAGGTTGCCTCTCCCTCAAGGCCGTTGACCTTCTTGGTTTGGATCTCAACCCGGTAGTGGAGACAATGATTTATAAAGCTAAATTTACTTACCGTTTGAAGGATTCTTTTTCGATCGAATGGAGACAACCCATCGCATTTATGGTGATGAGAGATCGGTTCGATCAATTTTTGGTCAAACAGGCACTAGAGAAAGGTACGGAAGTCTTAGAAGGCGTAAGAGTGGTAAAAGTGGAAGAGAAAAGAGATGGGGTGGAAGTAGAGCTGAATGACGGAGAGAAGTTTCGTTGTGAATATCTCATCGGCGCAGATGGCCCTGGGAGCATCGTTGGAAAATCATTATCCTTATTGCCACCCAAAGGCGATGGGAATGGAATCGGAATGGAGAGTGAAATCCCTTTTGAGTCCACTTTCGATTTCCCAAGAGAGGAACTCCAGCTCGTCCATTTTGATTTCGGCGGAGTCCCCAATGGCTATGGCTGGGTCTTTCCCAAGAAAGAAGGCCTCTCCATCGGCGTCGGCGGGATGTTTAGAGACGTAGCAAAGATGAATCTCCGTCAATACTTCAATACGTTTATTCACGGACTGAATTACATCAAGCAAGAGAAAGTGGAAAAAGTATTGGGCCATCCCCTCCCGTACTTCTATGACGAAAGACAAAAGGTTTCAAAGGGAAAGGTTCTTCTCGTGGGTGACGCTGCCCATCTGATGGATCCTTTGATGGGCGAAGGAATCTACTATGCCCTTCGAAGCGGGATGCTGGCCGCAGGGGCGATCCTTCAGTCGAAAGAGAGTGGCGCTCTTCCCTCTGATCTATACCAAATGAAAGTGCAGGACCACATCTCTGAAAATCTGAAATGGGCCCTGCAATTTTCTCGATTTGTTTTCCGGTTTACAAATCTGGCCTATCGGACTCTGAGGCGCTACCGGGACCTTGCGGACTTGTATCTTCAGGTTTTGGAAGGGAGGGAGACTTATCAGGGTTTCGTGGTGAGAGTGAAGGAACGGATGAGAGATCTCCTTGGCGGAAAGCTCAGCGAGAAGATCAAGAGGGCCATGGCTGGAGTGTGAAACGCTACTTTTGTGAAACCTTCCGGACTCAGAGAAACGAAAGCTAAGATAAAGAGAATCAACGCTCTTCTGGAAAGGGAGTATGGAATTCCTAAAAGGGAGAGGAAAGCTGATCTTCTGGACGTCCTCGTTCAAACCATTCTTTCCCAGAATACCAACGACCAGAATCGGGATCGGGCCTACCAGAGATTGAAAAACCAATTTCCCCGATGGGAAGATATCCTTAACGGAAAGAGGAAGGTGGTTATGAAAGCCCTTCGCCCGGGAGGACTTGCAAGACAGAAGGCGAAACATATCGTGGATATCCTTCAATGGCTCAGGAAGCGGGAAGGGAAGGTGAGCCTCACTTTCTTGAAAAGAATGGGTGAGGAAGAGATCAAGGAGACCCTTGGGGGTCTCAAAGGGATTGGACCCAAGACGGTTCACTGCCTCCTCCTCTTTGGTCTGGGAAGGGAAGCCTTTCCCGTTGACACTCACATTCTGAGAGTAGGGAAATGCCTTGGATTCATTCCCGAAGAGATCGACGCAGAGAAGGCGCATTCATGGATGGGCCCTCTCGTGCCGAAGGGGAAAGCTCTATCCCTTCATCTCAATCTCATCCGACACGGAAAATCCGTCTGCAAAGCCAAAAAACCACAATGTGCAGACTGCGTTCTTAAGAAAGAATGTTTTTATTTTGAGGTTGTAGGGCGGCCCTCCGTGGCCGCCTGATGCTGGTACGCAGGGACCTTTCTTAAGAAGGAGTGTCTATATTATAATTAATCCTCCTAAATCCCCCTCGGTTTCGAGTCGTACCGACTTTATAAAAGGGGGATTTTTTCTCCTCCCTTTAATAAAGGGAGGCGGGGAGGGATTATAAAGGTGCTCATGAGAGAATTGCTTAAAAAACTTCTTCGGATTGAAGACACGCCTGAGCGAACGGCCCTGGCCTTCTCCATCGGGATCTTCCTGGGATTTTCACCCTTCTTGGGGCTTCACACCTTGACCGGTCTGGCCATTGCCTTCTTATTTAAGTTGAATAGGGTGGCTATCCTTTTAGGGGTCTGGTCAAACACGCCCTGGTGGCTCGTTCCCTATTATACGCTTGCCACCTGGCTGGGGATGTGGGTGGTCCGATTCCGGATCGATTCGGCCACCCTCGAAGGGATGTTCCAATTGGGGAAAGAAAAAGGTTTCCTCACCTCTGAATTTTGGATGCAGATTGCCTCTCAATGGGGACTCTTAGGTTCCTTTTTGACAGGATCATTGATCCTGGCTCTCCTCTTCAGTCTCATCGCCTATCCCCTCTCCCTCAGAGGGATAAAATTTTATCGATCCCATAAAAACGTAGAGAGCAGAGAGCATAGGGCATAGAGTGTGAAATCCCAAATTACAAATTCCAAATCCCAAACAAATCCCAATCTCCAATTTCAAATAACCGAAACGCCCCCCATCCTTCCCCTCTCCCCACTGGGGAGAGGGATGGGGTGAGGGGATTAAAATTTCGGTCATTGAGATTTCGATCATTGGAGCTTATTTGTTATTTGGAGCTTGGGATTTGGTGCTTCTCTTTTCACTATGTTGCTCAGGCCTTGACACTTGCTCCCCTTTATTTCAAAAATAGAGCGATATGGCTATAGGAACGAAAAGGGCTCCCCCCCTTCAGGAGTGGCTTGAATCCGAGTCATGGCGGGCATGGAAGTCTATTGGATTGACCGGGCTTAAGGGTTCTTCCAAGGCCTACCTGCTTGCTTTATGGCGAGAGAAGATGAGGGGTCCTTTGTTGATCGTCGTCCCTCGGCTTCAAGATGCTGAATCCCTTCTTGAAGACCTCCGTTTCTTTCAGAAGGATGAAAAGATCCCTTCCCTCCTCTTTCCTCCGTGGGAAACGCTCCCCTATGATAAAATTGCTCCCCATCCAGAAATCATCCAGGAGAGGGTGAAATCTCTATTTTCTCTTTTGAAAGGTCAAAAAGCAGCTCTCATCGCTCCTGGAAAAGCCCTGATGCAGAAGGTCCTCTCTCCTGGGGATTTAGAGGGGTCGACGCTTTCTCTCTCTGTGGGAGAGGAAGTGGACCGTGATCATCTGGTTCGATTTCTGAATAGGAATGGATTTACTCCGGTCAGGGTTGTGGAGGAGAAGGGAGATTTTAGCATCCGGGGAGCCATCGTTGATATCTATGCGCCACCTTATGATGAGCCTCTCCGGCTCGAATTTGAGGGAGATCGATTGGAGTCGATCCGACGATTTGAGACTGAGAGTCAGCGATCCCTCACCCAAAGTTTGATGGATCAGGCCATTCTTCTTCCCGCAAGGGATATTTCAGAAGAGGATTCCCATCCGCACTCCTCCACTCTTTTTGACTATTTTAAAGGGAAGGGAGTGATCTTCGTCGAAGAAGGAGAAGAAGTGGAGAGGGAGATGAAGGCCTTCTCCCATCTGATTCAAGAACATTATGAAAAGGCCCTTTCAAAAGGGGAATCCGTTCCTCCACCTGAGTCAAGTTATCTTCGTTATGAAGAGGTCACCACTCATCTCAATAAATTTCAAACGGTCTTCCTTCAGGAAGGCCCTATCGCTCCTCCGCAATGTCAACACCTCCTCCCTGTTGACATGGAGTCCAATGAAGAACTTCAGAGAGAAATAAAAGCTCACCTTTCCGGGTTGGCCAACCTCTCAGAACAGTCTCCTTTTTCTATTCTGCTCCAGCATCTTCATGACTGGCAGAGAAGAGAGGTGAAAGTCATGATCGTCTCTCACACCCTTGGACAGGCCGAAAGGTTGAGAGAACTTCTCGCCCATTATGAAGTGGAATCCCATCTCGAGAAGACCAGGACGTTTAAGGAAGTCATGGCCTCGGACGTCAGGGCGCTCACGCTCCTCGTCGCTCCTCTCTCCTCTGGGTTTCAAAATCCAAAGGAAGGATGGGTCCTGCTCACCGAAGAGGAGATTTTCGGTGAGAGGAGAAGGCTTCGGGAAGCAAAGGTAAAAAAGCCCTCTCCCCCGATCTCCTTCAGCGAACTTCGGGAGGATAATTTCATCGTCCATGTCGACTATGGCGTCGGAATCTACCGGGGACTCAGACACCTCAAAATCGGAGGTGTCTCGAACGACTACCTTCTCTTAGAGTATCTGGATGGGGATAAGCTTTATGTTCCTGTGGACCGGCTCAATCTCATTCAACGCTATGTAGGAGGAGATGGGAGAGGACCCAGGTTGGATAAATTGGGAGGGACCTCCTGGGAAAGGGCAAAGAAGAGGGTGAAAGCTGCCGTATCCGCCATGGTCAAAGAGATCCTCGATCTCTATGCGGCAAGGCAGGTCTTCCAAGGACACCCTTTTTCTCCTCCGGATCAGTTCTTTAAGGAGTTTGAGGCTACCTTTGAGTATGAGGAGACTGGCGACCAGATCAAGGCGATCGAGGAGGTGATGCAGGATATGGGCAATGCTAAGCCCATGGATCGTCTGATCTGCGGGGATGTGGGATTCGGAAAGACCGAGGTCGCCCTCCGGGCAGCCTACCGGACGGTCATGGATGGAAGACAAGTTGCCTTGTTGGTTCCCACCACGGTTCTGGCGCAGCAGCATTACCAGACCTTCCGTGAGCGATTCAAGAACTACCCTATAGCGATTGAGATGTTGAGCCGTTTTAGAAGTCCTCTGGAGCAGAAGGAAGTGTTGCAGCGATTAGGAGAGGGAAAGGTGGATATCGTGATCGGAACCCATCGGCTTCTTCAAAAGGATGTGGCCTTTCGAGATCTGGGGTTGGTGGTGATCGACGAAGAGCATCGCTTCGGGGTCTCCCATAAGGAGCGATTAAAGCAGATGAGAAAGTTGGTGGATGTGATCACCCTCTCGGCGACCCCCATTCCGAGGACTCTTCAGATGTCCATCTCCGGCATCCGGGATCTCAGTCTCATTCAGACCCCTCCTCAGAATCGCCTCGCCATTCAGACCTTTGTGGTCCGGTATGATGATGAATTGATCCGGGAGGCCGTGACGAGAGAGTTTCAGCGGGGAGGTCAGGTCTTCTTCGTTCACCATCGCGTTCAGAACATCCACGCCATGGCCCACCATCTCAAACGTCTTGTCCCGGAAGCCTCCCTGGCCATTGCCCACGGTCAGATGAAAGCGAAGGAGCTGGAGAAGGTCATGTTTCAATTTGTGAGAAAGGAATTTAACCTTCTCGTCTGCACGAGCATCATCGAATCCGGTCTCGACATCCCGGCCGCCAACACCATTCTGATCAACCATGCCGAACAGTTCGGTCTGGCAGACCTCTACCAACTCCGCGGGCGAGTGGGAAGAGGAAGCCATCAGGCCTATGCCTATCTTCTGATTCCCGGAGACCTCGTTCTCTCCAGAGACGCCATGAGAAGACTTCGGGCTATCCAGGAATTGAGCGAGTTGGGGTCGGGTTTCAGACTCGCCGTTCAAGATTTAGAGATTCGCGGAGCAGGAAACCTTCTTGGGCCCTCCCAGTCCGGCCATATCACGGCGGTGGGATTTGAACTCTATGCCCAGTTGATGGAAAGAGCTGTCAAAGAGTTACGAGGGGAGGAAATCATCGAGGAGGTTACCCCGGAGATTCGCTTCCATCTCCCTGCTTTCATTCCCGAAGATTATGTGGAAGATCCTGGGGAGCGGTTAAATCTCTATCGAAGGCTCTCGCTCTCTCGCTCGGATGAGGAGGTGGAGACGATCCGGGAGGAACTGGTGGACCGGTTTGGGAGGGTTCCCGAGGAGGCTGAGCATCTCCTCGAAGTGATCAAGGTGAAAATTATTCTAACAAAATTGTCGATCAAAAAATTTGAGGAGACAACCTCTCAAATCGTCCTCACCTTCGACGAAAAGACTCGAGTCTCTCCAGAGAAGGTGGTGACCTTCGTTCATGAAGGAGAAGGGCGACATCGATTCACTCCAGACGCCAAATTGGTCGTTGAAGGGTGGCCCGATGTGAAAAAAGACCCCTTTGGAGCGGCCAGAAAGCTATTGCAAGCCCTGGCTTGATATGGTAGATTTTTCATCGAATTCCAAACAGGACAGGCGACAGAAGGGAAAACAATGAAGAGACATCATGCGCTGCTGCTCTCGTTGATGTTCTTAATTGCCCTTGGTGGCTGTGGGGAGTGGGGAAGAGGACTTCCCGACCATATTCTTGCTCAAGTCAATGAGGAACAGATTACCGTGGATGAGTTCAATCGGGAAGTGAAGGAGTTGATCCTGGAACCTGGCCAGGAGGTCAAAGGGAGGAATTTCTCCGACCTCAAAGAGGCCTATCTGGATCAGGTGATCGAACGGAGAATCTTGGTCCAAGAAGCAAGACGGCTGGGGATCAAGGTCTCTTCAGAGGAACTAAACCAGGCCATCTCTGAAATCAAAAAGGATTATCCCGGTGAGGGATTTGGAGAGAAATTGGGTCTCAAAGGGATCACCCTGGAGGAGTGGAAGAGCCGACTGGAAGAGAAACTGCTGGCAGAGAAGATGATCCGCCATGCCCTCTATTATCGAGGAGAGATCGATGAGAAGGAGGCCCTCCAGTATTATGAAAGCCATCTCTCTAAATTCCAGATCAGCGAGAAGGTGAGGGCCCGGCAGATCGTCGTAACGAGTGAGGAGGAAGCGATTCAACTCCTGAACCAACTCAAAAAGGGAGAGAATTTTGAGAAACTGGCAATGAAAAAATCTCTGGGACCTGAGAAGGTCGAGGGCGGGGATTTAGGTTACTTTAGCAAGGGGGAGAGACCAGCCGAATTCGAGCAGGTGTTTTCCTTGGAAGCGGGGGAGATCAGCGGGGTGATCAGAAGCCCTTATGGATATCACATCTTTAAATTGGATGAGAAGATAGCCCCTCGGCAAGTTCCTTTCGAAGAGGCGAAATCAGGGATCCTCCAGGAGCTTCGCCAGAAGAAGGGGGAGGAAGAATATCAGCGATGGCTCAAGGGGCTCAAAGGAAAGGCGAAGGTGAAGATCAATAAGAAGTGGCTCCGATCATGAGAAGAAAAAAAGGGAGAATGAAAAAGCTGCTCTTCGGCACGGGGATATTTTTCCTTTGTTATGGCCCCGTCTCGCCCGGCGGAGCCGTCGTCGATCGTATCGTAGCGGTGGTCAATCAGGAGATCATCACTTTCTCGGAAATAGAGAAATGGAGCCGTCCCTTTCAGGAGGAAATCCAGGCCGAAGATCGATTGGAGAGACGGGAACGAATTCAGGAGGTTTTCCGGAAGGTCCTGGACAGGATCATTGAGGAGAAATTGATCGAACAGGAGGCCAAGAAGTCCGGAATCAAAGTAACAAGCAAAGAGATCGAGGTAGCCGTTGAGGAGGTGAAAGAAAAAAACAAGATCAATCAGGAGGCATTGGAAAAGGCCTTGGCCGCCGACGGATTGACGTTAGAAGCATTCAAAAAAGATCTGGAGAAGAGGATTCTGCGCACCAAATTTGTCCATTCGGCTGTTAAGGTGGAACAAAAGGCTGGGGAAAAAGAATTGATAGAGTTCTTCCAAAACAATGTCAATCAATATCGGGTCAATGAGTCCTATCGACCTGCCCACATTCTATTTCTTATTCTACAAGAAGCGACGCCGGAGCAAATTCGTGGAATTCGAAAGAAAAGTCAGAAGGTTTTAGAGAGAATCAAGGAAGGGGCGGACTTTGCAAAAATGGCCATGGAGTACTCAGAGGATACCTCAAGCAGCAAAGAGGGAGGCGATCTGGGTCATTTTAAGAAGGGAGAACTTCTCCCGGCTCTCGAGAAGGAAGCGATGCGCCTCCAAGTCGGGGAGGTGAGTGGCCTCATTCGAACGGAGGTCGGCTTCCATATCCTCAAGCTCCTTGATCGGAAAGGGGGAGAGCCCCCTCCTTTTGAAGAGATCAAGGAGAAGGTTCAGGCAGATTATTACGAAAAGGAGTTGGAAAAGGCCTACCAGCAATTTCTCGGCAAGTTGAAGGAAAAGTCCGTTATCGAGATCAAACTTTAATTCCAAATTCCAATGTCCAAATCCCAAATCTCAAGTAAATTCCAATCATCAATTTCAAATGACCGAAACCATTTTGTTTGACATTTGGATTTTGATTATTGGAATTTGTTTGGGATTTGGTGCTTGGAGTTTGGTGCTTATTCCCTTTCGGGACGAAAAAGACCTTAGACCCATTAGATACTCTCTCACAAAAAGGTAGATTGATGTCACTTCCGCTTATTGGCATCACCATGGGCGACCCCACGGGTATCGGACCGGAAATCATCGTGAAGGCTCTTTCAAAAAAGGTTCTCTTCCAGGTCTGTCGCCCCGTGGTCTTCGGGGACCAAGGCGTCCTAGGAAAGACCATCCATAGGCTGGGCACGCACGCCACCTTGGAGATTTTCAAAGAGGCCCCTGAAGAGGGATATTCCTCCCGAAAGATCTTTCTTCTTCCTTTAAGCCACCTGGAAACACCCTCTCTCCGATTCGGAAAACCAGACAGGGCCTGTGGACAGGCTATGGTGAGATATATTGAAGAGGCCGCGCGGTGGGTGAAAAACGGAAAGCTGGATGCCATGACCACCTGTCCCATCAATAAACAGGCAATTCATGATGCAGGTTGTTCCTTCTCAGGGCATACTGAACTCTTAGCCCATCTGGCTAAGGCCTCTCTGGTGGCCATGATGTTTGTAGGACCGAAGTGGAAAGTCGTTCTCGTCACAACTCATCTCCCCCTTCATAAAGTTGCCCAATGGATTACAAAGGAACGGGTTTCTTCTATCATACGGTTAACCGGAGAAGGACTGAAAAAATGCTTTGGGATTCGCCGCCCAAGGGTGGCTGTCCTGGGACTCAATCCTCATGCTGGCGAAGAGGGGCTTCTGGGAAGTGAGGAAAGGAAAGAAATCATTCCTGCCATCGAAAAGGCGAGGTCCCAAGGAATCAAAGTGGAAGGACCCTTTTCTGCCGACTCCTTTTTCAATCTGTCTGGCTCTTCCTCCTTTGATGCGGTGGTCGCCATGTACCACGATCAAGGTCTTATTCCAATTAAGATAGTCGATTTCCAACGTTCCGTGAATTTCACCTTGGGATTACCCTTCATTCGAACCTCCGTCGGTCATGGGACAGCCTATAACATTGCTGGGAAGGGTTTGGCAGATCCAAGCAATCTGATCAATGCAATCCTTTTAGCCTCTAAGATATCGAAATTAAAAAAGAAATATTGATACATCAATTTAAGAAAAAGATGTTGACAAAAGACCTGTTTTGGGCTAAAAAACTAATTTGTGAAAATTATCTTTTGAAGTGATCTCTATACCATCATTAGACTCCAATCGATGCCTTCCATAAGGAGAAAAAAATGCGAGAAGTAGTCATTGCAAGTGCGACGAGGACAGCCATCGGGACCTTTGGAGCCTCTCTGAAGGACGTTCAAGTGGTTAAGCTAGGCGCCATTGCGATCAGGGAGGTATTAAGAAGGGCGGGTTTGAAACCTATTACAAATAAGGACTTGTTGGAAGTAGCACCAGATATGTTCAAATGGATAGGGATGACGGATCTCGAGAAGTCCCATTATCAATGGGATGACAAACTAGAGGAAGTTCAGGTCGATGAAGTGATTATGGGCAATGTCCTTATCGCTGGGCAGGGACAGAATCCAGCACGGCAGGCCATGATCTCTGCAGGGGTTCCGAAGGAGACCAATGCCTTTACGATTAATAAAGTATGCGCGTCGGGTCTAAAGGCCATTGTTTTAGGGGCTCAGTCGATTCAATTGGGGGAAGCGGATGTTGTCGTGGCGGGGGGCATGGAGAATATGAGTCAGGTCCCTTATGCCTTTCCCCATGGCCGATGGGGTGCAAGGATGTTCAACCAAGAGATGGTGGACCTGATGGTCTTCGATGGTCTTTTTGAGATCTTTTATGGATACCATATGGGGTTGACTGCGGAGAACATCGCTGAGAAATTTGGAATTTCAAGAAAAGAACAGGATGAACTCGGGCTCTTAAGCCATCAAAGGGCAAGGACAGCAATCAAAAATGGAATTTTTAAAGAGGAGATTGTTCCCGTGGTCATTCCTCAAAAGAAAGGGGATCCGATCTCTTTCGACACGGACGAAAGGCCGATGGATACCTCTCTGGAGAAGATGGCCAAGCTGCCCACGGCCTTCAAACCCGGAGGGACCGTCACTGCAGGAAACGCCTCTGGGATCAATGATGCAGCGGCTGCCGTCCTCCTGATGTCGAAAGAGAAAGCCAAGGCATTGAAACTGGAGCCTCTCGGCACGATTCGTTCCTATGCCTCCGGAGGGGTTGACCCGGCCTATATGGGTCTCGGTCCCATTCCTGCTGTGAGAAAGGCCTTGAAAAAGGCGAATGTCTCTCTAAACGACATTGGACTGATCGAACTGAATGAGGCCTTTGCCTCCCAGGCGATCGCCTGCATCCGGGAGCTCAAGTTTGATCTCGAAAAGACGAATGTCAACGGCAGCGGAATCTCCCTTGGCCATCCCATTGGATGCTCGGGTGCGAGGTTGATCGTCACCCTCCTGCACGAGATGAAACGGCGGAAGGTTCCTCTTGGTCTTGCAAGCCTCTGCATCGGCGGAGGCCAAGGCATGGCTATGATTGTGGAGAGAAGCTGAGAATAACCAAATTCCAAGCACCAAGCACCAAATAATTACCAAAATTCCAATGATTCAAATATGAGTTTGGAAATTGGTGTTTGGGATTTATTTGGAGCTTGGGATTTGGTAATTGGGATTTAATGCGGTTCGAATATTGGGTATGCGTTATCTCCAGATTGTGAGGGGGGGAGGATGGAATATAAAAATATTTTGATATCCTTTGAGGGAGAAATCGGCGTTCTGACCATTAATCGGCCCAAAGCGCTCAATTCCTTGAACATTGAGACCCTTCAGGACATTCAGATGGGGATGCAGGAAGTCAAAGATAATCATTCCTGTAAAATTCTCATCTTAACGGGAGCAGGAGATAAGGCTTTTGTCGCTGGAGCGGATATCACGGAGATGAAGGGGATGAGCTCCTTGGAAGCTCTCAACTTCTCCAAATTGGGACATGTGACGCTGAAGATGATTCAAGACCTGGATCGGCCGGTTATTGCAGCGGTCAATGGGTATGCCCTGGGGGGAGGGACAGAAATCGCCGTTGCTTGTGACTTTGTCTATGCCTCCGAGAATGCAAGGTTCGGCTTTCCAGAAGTGACTCTCGGTATCTTTCCAGGTTTTGGTGGAACGCAACGCGTTCCCCGTCTGACCGGGAAAGGAAAGGCCAAAGAACTTATTTACACAGGGAAGATGGTCAATGCCCAGGAGGCCTATCAGATGGGGATTGTGAATCGGGTCTTTCCCCTGGCCTCCCTGATGGAGGAGACAAAGAAGACGGCTGCCCAGATCGCCGGGAATGGAATGGTGGGTATAAGGCTGGCCAAAATGGTCATCGATGCCGGTTTCAATATGGATCTCACAGAAGCCTGCTCTTTGGAATCCTATGCCTTCAGCTTCGGTTTTACTACAGAAGATCAGAAGGAAGGGATGACCGCCTTTGTCGAGAAAAGAAAACCCAATTTTAAAGGAAAATGAGGAGGAGACAGTGAAGATCGCAGTATGTATCAAACAGGTTCCAGATACTACGGATGTGAAGATCAACCCAGAAACAAACACCTTGGTTCGAGAGGGCGTAGCGAGTATTACCAATCCCTTTGATGAGTACGCTGTGGAAGAAGCCCTTCTCATCAGGGAGAAGCATGGTGGAGAAGTCCATGTGATCAGCATGGGCCCTCCCCAGGCCATCGAGGTATTGAAAAATGCGCTGGCCGTAGGTGCGGATAAGGTCTATCTGGTCTCAGACAGGGCCTTTGCAGGAGCGGATACGCTGGCCACGGCTTACACCTTGGCCAAGACGATCCAGACCCTTGGAGGAGTCGATTTGGTCATCTGCGGGAAGCAGGCTATTGATGGGGATACGGCTCAAGTCGGGCCTGGCATCGCCACCCGCCTGGGGATTCCACAACTGACGTATGTTTCAAAGGTCAGAGAGATCGATCCTCAGAAGAAAAAAATTGTGGTGGAGCGGTTGTTAGAGAATGGAAGGGAGGTTGTAGAAAGTTCGCTTCCTGCATTGATGACGGTCGTTAAAGACATCAATGAGCCGAGACTTCCTTCTCTTTTAGGGATCAAAAAGGCAGCCAAGGCACAGATTCCTACCTTGACCGCAAAGGATATCGGCGCGGATGAGAATCGTCTTGGATTGAAGGGATCACCCACCTGGGTAAAGAGGATCTTTTCCCCAGAGGCCAGAGGAGGCGGCGGCGAGGTTTTGAAAGGGGAATTGGGAGAGGTGGTCCCCCTTCTGGTGAATAAATTGATGGATACGAAATTGATAAAGTAGAACGAAAATCCCCCCTCTCCCCCCTTTACTAAAGTCGGTCCGACTCGAAACCGAGGGGGAGTGGGGAAATTAGGAGGAGAAGCGAATGGCCAGATTATTGATTGACAAGGATACCTGCACCGGGTGTGAATCCTGTATCCCTTCCTGTCCTTTTGGAGCATTGAGCATGAAGGAAGGGATTGCGGTGGTCGACGATAAGTGCACCTTCTGTGGGGCTTGTGTGGATGTCTGTCCAGTGAGTGCGATCACGCTTGAAAAGGAGGAGAAGGCGGTCACGATCGACATCAGCGCTTATAAAGATGTCTGGATTTTTATAGAGCACGAAGTTGGCAAAGTCTCAAGCGTCTCCTTCGAGCTCCTTGGCGAAGGGAGGAAGCTTGCCGATGCCCTGGGATGCAAGCTCTGTGGGATGCTCTTCGGGGATAAGGAGGCCGTTGATAAATTCGCCAAAGAAGTCATCGCCTACGGAGCTGAAAAGCTCTATGTCATGGAAAGTCCTGTGCTCAAACAATATCGCACTGATCCCTATGCGAAGGCTGCCGTTGATCTCATCCGGAAATACAAACCTGAGGTTGTCCTCTTTGGGGCGACCACCCAGGGTCGAGATTTTGCAGGGACGGTCGCAACGACCATTGAGGCAGGATTAACAGCAGACTGTACAGGTCTGGACATCGATTCCGAGACAAAATTTCTTAGACAAACACGGCCGGCCTTTGGTGGAAATATCATGGCGACGATTCTCGACTATCCTAATTACCGGCCCCAGATGTCAACGGTCCGGCCCAAGGTCTTTGCCATGCCTCCAAGGGATGATTCGAGAAAGGGAGAGATCATTCGAGAAACCCTGCAGATGACGGAGGATCAAATCAGGACAAAGGTTTTGGAATTCATCAGAGGGACGGAGACGGTCAATCTGGCCGATGCGGAGATCATCGTCTCAGGGGGAAGAGGAGTGGGAGGGCCAGACGGTTTTAAGCCAGTTCGTGAACTGGCTACCGTCTTAGGAGCAGCCGTGGGCTCTTCTCGTGCAGCCGTCGACTCGGGCTGGATTCCCTACGAACATCAAGTCGGGCAAACCGGCCGAACCGTTCGGCCCAAGATCTATATCGCCTGTGGAATCTCTGGTTCCATTCAACATCAGGCTGGGATGAAGACATCCGATGTCATTGTCGCCATCAACAAAGACGCTGAGGCGCCCATTTTTAAGATAGCGACCTATGGGATTGTCGGCGACCTTTTCACTGTCATCCCCATGCTGAAGGAGGAGTTTAAGAAGCGATTGGGACGATAATCCTCATGTTAATACCAAATGTCAAAGTTCAAATGCCAAATGAATTTCAAAACCCAAATGACAAGAAACTTCTTAAGAGTTTTGACATTTGACATTGAATTGAACTTTGGAATTTGAGCTTTGACATTCTTTTTCTTACCACTATTTTCTCCTTGATTTTTCTTACTCCTTTCATCATAATGGAAAAAAATTGTAAAGGGAGGTTCCAATGATCGTCACCTGTGCCTCCTGCATGACCAAGTTCAGCTTGGATGAGTCAAAAATCCCAGCCAAGGGAGCAAAGGTTCGCTGTTCCAAGTGCCAGCATGTCTTTTTCGTCACCCCTCCCACCGAGCCGCCGGCCGAGCTTCCCCCCGAACTTCCCCCGGAGCCGAAGGAAGAGGAACCCATGGAGGATTTCGAATCCTTTATTAAATCTCAGGGAGAGTTTGCCGAGCCAAGTCCGAAGGGACCAGAGATCCCCCGTTCCAAAAAGGACAAAAGGGAAGAGATAGGGTTCCCAGGCGAAAAGGAAGACATGGGATTCCCGGAGGAAGAAGAAGCCCTCTTTCGCGAAGAGGCTCCTGCGAAGAAGGGGGCCCCGGTGATTCCCTTTGAACCCGAGCCGGAGGAGAGGGCAGAGGCTAAGCCCGTTAAGCCAAAGAGGATGGTCCAAAGAGAGAAGAGGAAGCCTCCGGTCGTCTTTCTCCTAATCATTTTCTTGGTTCTCCTGGTCTTGGGTGGCTTCTTTCTATGGACGGAATATGGATCGAAGGGAACGGTCACGAACTATTTAGAATATCCCGTTCAGAAGGCCTTCGCCCTCTGGGACCAACTGTTGGGAGTGAAACAGGAAGGTCTTGTAGTGGGAGACCTGAACCGATATGACGAGAAAGTAGGAGATTTTTTTCTGTCGGTCATTGAAGGGAAGGTGAAAAACCAATCCCAGTCTGCCAGAAAGTATATCAAGATCCGTGTGGAGATCTTTGACCAGCACAAGGATAAAATCACAGAAAAGGAGACCTTCTGTGGCCTCAACATCGGCCTCGATGGGCTGAAAAGCCTTCCTCCTGAATTTTTTGAGGGGGAGATGTTGATTCAACCCCAGCAACCGCAGGGGATGGTCATTCTTACGGGAAAGGAAGCCCCTTTCATGGTGGTGTTTAAAGATTTAACCAGTCAAGCCAGAGAGTTCAAAGTCGATATTATGGAAGCCCCCAACCTCTAGCAAGTTCGGAGTTCAGAGTTAGAAGTTCGGAGTTAAGAAACTAAAAATTCAAAGGATTCGCTAATCGTTTTTCTATCATTCTCCATTTATCACCCATCCAATCTTCTTCTACCCTGTACCCTTTTTCCCCTTCAGGATAGGAGACCAGTCGACTCCAACAGTGGATGCAATAGAAACTTCCATTGACCATAAGCAAGATTTCCTCGACTTTGGAGAATGCACTTTTACACACGGGGCACTCCATCTTTTTTTTCCTTTCTTCTTTGCAAAAAAGAATAAGAAATCTGTTTAAAAAAGCGTTCCCACCAATTTTCTTCACGCCAGTTCCTTATTTTGACTTTGTAGTTTGGGCACTCAGAATAGGCTGAAACGGATAGGCAGAATATTTTGACGTGGGCTGAGCTGGGAGCATAGTCAGTCCGATTTCCGGGGCCACAGACCTTTAATGGGTTCTCAGAACGTGAATTCTGATAGAGAGGACATGACATGACGCATTACCTCTTCAAACCATTGATGGATGGCAATCAACGCTCTTTTCTCATTTTTTCCGAAACGAGTTTGCCGTCTGTTCGATTTCTCGGAAAAACAATCCCTTCCTCCTTCAAGTACCTTGCCACCAGAATATTTCTTCTCCCTGAGAGCGTTACGCATGCAGCTAATTCGACGAGATCTCTCCCTTTTCTATAATTCCAAAAGGTTAATACCATCGGGAGGTTCACGCCTGTAATCACTTCGATCTTTGCTTGATCTATAAAGGAAAATGCCAGGTTCGAAGGAGATCCTCCAAAAAGGTCTGTCAGGATGAGAACACCTTCTCCTTCGTCCACGCTTTGGATAGCCTCCGTAATGATTTTTCTGGCCTGAATAGCATCGCTTTTGCCGTCAAGAGAAACGGCAACGATACCGTCCATGTTGCCCAGAAGATATTCTGCTGTTGCAATTAATTCTCTACCGACGAAAGAATGCGTCAGAACGATCGCTCCAACCATTTCTATGAACACCCCCAAAATCCGTCTAATCGTTGAGGAGTTTCTCCGCTCTTTCCCGATCGAGATCCATGACATATTGGATGCTGCTGACCTCAGCGGCGGCGCGCGTCAGGGCGGCAATGTCGTCTCTTGAGATGTGTTCCAGAGAAAACTTTCGGCTGCCGGCCATGAGCTGCCGGAGCCCTTGAGCCAGCCGCTCGTAGTAAGTATAGAGGCCAAGGGCTCCTGGAGGTATTTTCTCAAACTCAGCATCCCCTAATTCTTTGCGCAGTGAACTTGCCGTGACAAAAATTTCATCCTTCGTGTGGCCGAACCGTTCGATGTAGACCGGGATCTGGTGGTTCTCGATGGCCCGGCCGATGGTCTTTCCGACCATGGCAGCTGCGATCGGTCCACGGGCCATGCCGACCAGCTTCACAAAGGGTGCGCCCATCGCCAGGCCCTTGAAAATTTGATCCTCAAAGGTGAATCCACCGTTCACCGCCAATGCAGGGACATATTTTTTCTTTCCAGCAAGATATCTTGCATATTGATAGAGAAGCGAATGTAATTCCACAGGGGGCACACCCCATTCGTTCATCATGTGCCAGGGACTCATGCCCGTGCCTCCCCCGGCCCCGTCGACGGTGAGCAGGTCGAGCCTGAACTTCGAGGCGAAGGAGAGGGCCAACGCAAGGTCCGCCGGCCGGTAAGCACCGGTCTTTAGGAAGATGTATTTGGCTCCGGCTTCACGGAGTTGTTCAACCCTGCTCCCAAAAGATTCCTCTGTCACCATGCCCACCCGGGAATGCCGTTCGAATTCCTTGAATGCCCTGCGCTCAAAGGCTTTGATCACATTGGGATCGGTCGGGTCGGGCAAAACGATATAGCCCCGTTCATGGAGCATCTGGGCTTTATTGAGATCCCGGATCTTGACCTCGCCGCCGATATCCTTTGCTCCCTGGCCCCATTTTAGTTCGACCACCTCGACCCCGAGTTTTTCGACGGCGTATTCCTGAGCGCGAAGACGGGTGTCTTCGATATTGGCTTGGACGATGATGGCTCCATATCCGTTTTGCTGGTAATCCTGGTAGAGCTTGACGCGGCGCTTTAGGTCAACGGTGTCGATCACCCGGCCCTGTTTCATGAGGGCCTGCGGATCCATGCCCACCACGTTTTCCCCGATGGTCAGCCCGGTTCCCGAAAGGGCGGAGCCGATGGCCAATCCCTCCCAGTTGTTCTTGGCGATATCGGTCGAGCCGATCCCTGAGATGATCCAGGGATAACGGAAACGAAGCCCTCCCTTTGGACCGATGGTCACTCTGAGATCGACGGCCGGAAAAATCGCCTTATCGCTGTCCGCTTCAATGCCATGGGCACCGACCACGGTACCCATGATATTGAAATGGGAATAATCAACAGGGTAGTTTTTCTCAGCTGCGGTGGTGATGACACCAAAAGGCTGAGGGTAAATCACCTCATGACCACGGTAAGCGGATTTGCCGATCTCGCACATTCCGATGCAGCCGTCCACACACGTGACGCACATGCCTGAAATGGGGACGACCGAACCTTCGGTTCTGTTCTTGGTCAGTGTTGCAGCAGAGGCGTTAATTCTGGACAATGACATCGTGGGATCTCTCCTTTCTCTTCTCAATCTTTTTTGGTTTCGCAAGCCACGCAGGGCTCCATGAAGCACATCATATCTTCAAAACCTTCCTTCTTGAGACAGGGCGGGCTCAGGTTGGCGCACCCACCACAGATGGCCTCCTCAGGGGTTGTGTAAGTACATCTAAGTTGGCAGGCCGGACAGACGTAGAGGCAAGCCCCGCACAGTCGGCAGACCTCCGAGTGGAGATCGAATGGAGTGCCGAGGTCCCTTTTCTTTCCTCGGCCGCGAAAGCCGATGGCCTTGGCCATCATCTGTTCTTCGCACACCCGAATGCATCGTCCGCAGAGGATGCAGTCCTCATATTCCTGTTTGAAACGCTGTTGACGGACGTCATAAGCTGAGGCGAGGTCTTGAATCGTTTTCGACTGTGGGCATGAGGCAAGAAGCAGTTCAAGGATCATCTTGCGGGCATTTACAACTCGAGACGATGCTGTTCGGACACGGAGCCCCTCCAGAGTAGGATAGGTGCATGAGGTGACCAATTTCGCTTTGGAACCTTCGCCGATCTCGACCACACAGAGACGGCAGGCTCCATAAGGCGAAAGTCCCTCCATATGGCAAAGGGTGGGAATGGGGAATCCATAGAACCTCGAAGCCTCGAGCAGGGTTGTTCCCTCTTCCACTGAAACCTCTAAGCCATTGATGAAAAGCATGACCATCTTATCGCTCCTCTTTCCAACACGAGTTATATGACATCGATTGCGTTAAACTTACACAGACTTCGGCAGAAACCACACTTGATGCATTTTGCAGGATCAATCCTATGGATTTCTTTCTTCGTTCCAGTGATCGCTTCCACTGTGCAATTTCGAAGGCAGACATGGCAGCCTGTGCAGTTTTGGTTAATCGAATAGGTAATGAGTTCCTTACAAACTCCTCCAGGGCATCGCTTGTGCAAGATATGCTCTAAATACTCATTCCGGAAATACCGGAGGGTGGAGAGGACTGGGTTCGGTGCCGTCTGTCCTAAGCCGCATAGCGTTGTGTCTTTGACGGTGGTCGCGAGTTCTTCGAGAAGATCCAGGGACTCCAGGGTTCCTCTTCCCGTGGTGATGTCATCGAGAATTTCATACATTCGTTGAGTTCCCTTTCGACAGGGAAAGCATTTTCCGCAGGACTCTTCCTGCAGAAAATTCATGAAATACTTGGCAATATCGACCATGCAGGTTTTCTCGTCCATCACGATCAGGCCGCCCGATCCCATGATCGATCCAGCTTGTGTCAGGCTTTCATAGTCGATACCGAGATCAAACAGGTTTGTAGGAATGCAGCCGCCGGAGGGGCCCCCGGTCTGTACGGCTTTGAGTTTGGCATCGGTCGCAGGACCTCCACCGATCTCGTCGACGATCTCCTTAATGGTCATGCCCATCGGGACCTCGATCAATCCTGTATTTTTGATCTTGCCCACAAGGCTGAATATCTTCGTTCCGGCATTTTGCTTGGTTCCAATTTTTGCAAAATCCTGAGCGCCAGAGCCGATGATGATCGGGATATTGGCCCATGTCTCGATATTGTTGATTAGGGTGGGTCTCCCGTCGATCCCTTTCTGAACCGGGAACGGGGGCCGTTGGCCTGGCTCACCCATCTTCCCCTCAATGGATCTCATCAAAGCGGTCTCTTCGCCACAGACGAAAGCCCCTGCCCCTCTCACCAGCCTGATTTCGAAGGAGAGACTCGTCCCTAAAATATGTTCTCCCAACAGGCCGAGTTCTCGAGCCTGCCGGAGGGCTATCAACAAATGTTTGATCGCCAGGGGGTACTCATTCCGGACATAAAACACTCCTTCGCTCGCTCCGGTCCCATAGGCACCAATGATCATTCCCTCAATGATGCTATGGGGATTCCCCTCCAGGACACTTCGGTCCATGTAGGCGCCGGGATCGCCTTCGTCCCCATTGCAGACGAGGACTTTTCCATGACCGTTGGGTTGCCTCGCCAACATCTCCCATTTGAGACCTGTCGGAAAGCCCGCCCCACCCCGGCCCCGCAATCCTGAGGTCTTCACCTCCTCCAGAACCCATTCCGGTTTACCAAGGGCCAGCATCTTTGCCATTGCGGAATAACCCCCATTCTCAATATAATGGGTGATGCGAATGGGATCTATTTTTTCATTCCGAGAGAGAATCGTCCGGACCTGGCTCTTAAAAAATGGGATTGCCTCTTGTTTTTCTATGGGGCTTCCGGTTCTGGGATCGACATAAAGAAGACCTTCAAGAACTTGATCCTTTGCCAAGGCATCCACAATTCGAATCATGTCTTTGGGGCTCACCTTTGGATAGAATGTCCTCTGTGGTTCGATGAGCACAGAGGGTTCCATCTGGCAGAAGCCGTTGCAGCCAGTAATGCGGAGATGTATTTTATCCACCCATTTTTTGTTCAAGAGCTCCCGCTTTGTAACTCGAATCAGGTCGTTGGCACCGCTTGCTTGACCACACGTCCCTGCCGGTATCACGATGGTCGGGACGTTGGGATCCCTATCGATCACCAACCGTTCTTGCAGCCTCTCGAATTCATGGATTGACTTAAGCCTTTCCATTCATATTCCTTTTGTGAATTACCCCGTTAGAAAGCCCCAGCATTCCTGCCTGTCGGCAGACAGGTATGCCGGGGATGGTGGAAATGAAAGCATCAGATCCTTAATAATGAGGGCGAGGTCAAAGCCCTGCCCTTTCTAACCGGGTTTATTCTGAGTTCCACTTCGCCATCAGAGAGCAGCCCCTGAGAGATCGAGCATGTGGCCCTTACAGCCCCGGCGTGAGCAGATTTGTACTAATCCTCCGCTTCGGACATGCATGGGGACCATGGGGGCACCACAGTTTGGACAGGGTGAAGAACTGATCAATTCCTCATGGCAATGGGGGCAGAAGAAGTTCACCATCGCATCCATTGGGACTTTATACTCGGAATCCACAGAGAAACTTCCATAAAGACAAGACAGGCGGAGCCATCCGTGGAAGGCATTGAAAGAGACGGTCACGCTAATGGATGGATAGCCATCGATGTAGCGGCTCTTATCCATCAGGCTATGATTACAGCGAGGACAGCTGACCTCCACTGGAAAGATCCGCTCATCGGTGGCTATATCCACCCGGTCGAGTCCGACCCTTGCTCTATGGATAATGTCCTTGACCTTTCGAAGCGTGACATTGGAAAAATAGTGACCATCCACCACCACCATAGGGCCAAGGGCGCAAGCTCCGAGACAGTTCAACGTTTCAAGGGAGATTTCTTTGTCTGGAGTGGTCTCCCCGGTCTTAATTCCGAGTTGTCGCTCGAATGCCTCAGCAATGCTTGAGCCACCGCGAACGTGACAGGCTGTCCCCAAGCAGACCGAAATAAGATGTTTTCCTCTGGGTTTCGAACTGAACGATTTATAGAAGGTGGCGACTCCATAGATATCCACTAGGGAACGCCCGGTCTTCTCAGCCACGATTCTCAATGCCTCTTCGGGAAGGTAACTATACTTCGCCTGGATCTCTTCAAGGATGGCGATCAATTCTCCTCTCTCCCCGCTATGGGTTTCCAAGATCTTCCGAATCGTTTGTGGATTCATTCCTCTCCTTTCAACCGATCGTTACTCTTCTAAAGAAGATGGTCGTCCTTTCATCGATACTCCTCGCAATGCCAGACCCCACCCTCGGGTTTTGGATAGGTACAGGTTTTACAGTCTTCACAAACACTGCATAACCCCTTGTAGCCATCCGAGCCTTTCTTCCCAGGATTCGATTTAAGGTCCATGATGCTTTTATGGGAGGAGTTTTTAGGTCTTCGTAAAAATGATTCGAAACCATCAAACTCATCGCATTGAAGAACTGCCTTTTTAGGATCTCTTAAGAAAGTGCAGGTCAGGGCATTTCGACAGGACATGCAAAGGCCTCTGTGCTCATTCATCTTGAACTCCTTTTCCAAAAGACGTTCGTAATGAGAGTACGCAATTTCCTTGCCAGTCGTTTCGTTGGTCGAGGGAGTTCATTCTTTCGCGCGAGATCAACACAAAGATCAGAAAAATCGTCGAGTTAGAAGGCAGGATATTTCTTGGGGATCGCTTTCTTAAGAAGGCGTAGATGTATCGCAGTCAAGATGGATTGAGGAATTCTGAACCGACGGGGAAAATTTACCCAAACACGAAAAATCTTTAGCGATGGAGATCCTTACGAAATCTTGAGTTTTTCTCGTAATGTCTTACGGTCAATGCCGAGTATCTTTGCTGCCTGCGTCTTGTTTCCGTTAACGCTTTCAAGGACGTTTCGAATGTACTCTGTTTCCATTTCGGCCAAGGTTCGATGAAATCCTGTTTCGCGCAGGGCTGAAAAACGCATTAAAGAAGGAAGGTCGGGAACCTCGATGAGATCTCCATCGGTCATGATGACAAGGCGCTGAACGACGTTTTCGAGTTCCCTTACGTTTCCTGGCCAATGATAATTTTTGAGATTCTGCAAGGCTTCGTCGGAGAAATGGAGTGTTACGATGCCAAGTTCAGTCGCAAATTTGGTTGCGAAGTACCGGATCAACAGGAGAATATCATCCCCTCGCTCACGAAGCGGAGGCAATTCTATGGTGATCACATGAATGCGGTAAAAAAGGTCTTCACGAAAAGCGTCTTTTTTTACCAGAGTCGGTAGGTCTTTATTCGTGGAAGCAAGAATTCTTACATCCACCTTCCGTGAACGGGTCGATCCGACCATGCAAATTTCTTTTTCCTGGAGGACCCGTAAGAGTTTGATCTGCATCGAGACGCTGGTTTCACTGATATCATCGAGAAAGATTGTTCCTCCATCAGCGGTTTGAAAGAAGCCGGCTCGTGTATCCGTGGCTCCGGTGAAGGCTCCCTTGACATGTCCAAACAATTCGCTTTCAAGCAGCTCCTCCGGAATGGCTCCGCAATTAACCGGCACGAACGGGGCTGAGGCTCGTGGGCTGCTGTAATGAATGGCCCGGGCCACAAGCTCTTTTCCCGTACCGCTTTCCCCCGAAATGAGGACCGTAGCAGGAGTGGATGCGGCCTTGTCGATAGCACTGAACACCTTCTGCATGGCCTCTGACTCACCGATCAGACCATAATGAGAAGCTGTTCGTGATTGGGTCAACGGAGGTTGTGTCGCTCTCCGCAAATGCAGCTTATCGAGGACTCGTTCGACAGCGGAAAAGAGCTCCTCATCGGTGAAAGGTTTCGTCAAATAGTCTTCTGCTCCTGTCTTCACCGCCTTGACCGCACTCTCGATGGTGGGATAACCTGTGATCATCATGACCTCGGTCTCTTTAAAGTTTTCTCGCACATGCCTGATGAGATCGAGGCCACTGGCGCCCGGCATTTTGAGGTCCGTGATTACCAGATCTACGGGTGTGGTATCAAGGATGTTGATCGCTTCAGGCACACCGGGGGCAGTAAAGACCTGGTAGCCCTGAGAGGTCAAA
>Ga0315282_10003252_pt1 | contig 29249 bp, 21 predicted proteins | sample YL17G07_20_MG_FD_203693 | JGI IMG/M metagenome (GOLD analysis project Ga0315282, IMG submission 203693) | Sediment microbial communities from Yellowstone Lake, YNP, Wyoming, USA - YL17G07_20 | ecosystem: Environmental > Aquatic > Freshwater > Lake > Sediment | place: USA: Wyoming | collected... | reverse complement strand
GAGACGGACCGTGCGACGGCGATTTCGGGCGTCGACAATCCGCAAATCACGGGTGATGACATCGGTGGATTCAGCTGGGGCGTGAACATCGTCTATTCGAAGAAGATCTAACGCTTTAGCGAAAGTAGTACGGATTAAGAAGGGCCCCCGCGGTGAAAGCCGCGGGGGTCTTTCATTTATTTGAACTGAGCTTCCGGAGACGGAAGCTCCCAGTCGCAAGCACTGCCGCACGGGGTGGCATAGCCACTCCCGTGCGCGGCCGGTCTTTCGCCCGGCCGGTCCGGTTTGGGGCGTCCTTCCTGATATGATATTTGCAGGATGATCAAGCAAGCGGCTTGTTGCCCCCCTCACCCTCCCCTCTCCCCCCGCACCCGCGGGGGGAGAGGGTTAGGGAGAGGAGGGAGTTAAGCTGGAGGAAAGGTTGTCAATGCGCCAAAGGAAACTGATGTTCGCCGTCCTGCTCGCCACGCCCGGCTTCGCCGGGGCGGTGGATTTCTCACTTGAATATCTCTCTGTCCCCGCCGTTTACCAGTTCATGCAGGCCGACCTCGCTGATGGTACCAGCGAGCAGATGAGCAAGGAGCTGGGGCTGGGGACGGTCGGGCTCCGGCTCGGCCAGGTCCTTCCGCCCTTGTTCGAGGGGTGGCCCCTGCGGCTCGGTTTCGAGGCGGGATTCGGCCTTCCCGTGGGGTCGCAGTCGTTCGACGAGACCGACCGACTGCTAAACGCCTCAGGGCTGGGCGCCAACGCCAAGTTCGAGGGCGACTCCCTCGAGTGGAACGGGGTGTGCGTCCCCATGCTGGCGACGCTCGGCTTCCTTCCGGACTCCTCCGGAATCACGCTGGCTGCCCAGATGGGCGCCGGGGTGGTCCTCATGGACATCCAGCAGGACTGGATAGACTCGGTTTACACCGGTCCGCTGGACGACCTGGACCATGTGACCACCATCCATTCGCACCTCGACGCCGCGGCGTTCGCGGTGGAGCTGACCGGCGGGCTGGTTGTCCCGGTGACCCCGTCGCTTTCCGCGCGGCTCTGGGGCGGCGTGCTGTGGATGTCCCGGACGGAATTCTCGGCCGAGACCGACACCTCCGGCGCGACGCAGGTGGAAGGCTTGCAGGTGGGCGGCCTCGGCTTCAACGTCCGCGTCGGCCTCTCCTCTTCGCTCTAGGCCAAATATTCTTCCCCTCTCCCCGAAGGGGAGAGGGGAGGGTGAGGGCTGTGTAAGAAAAAGGATATTTCCCCATTCTCTGGTTCCCTCACCCTCTTTGCCCAAGACTCCCTCTCAGGGGCGCAAGAGCGCCCGCGGCTAGTGGAAGTTAATAGAATGTGTTCCTTTGGAACACAAGCCGAACGTTCCGGGAGAGGGAGGTGTCTGGCGTTCCTGGAATGAATTTCGCGTAGCAGGGAAGCGTAAAATACATCCATGGCGGATGACGACCTCGCCTTCATGAACCTGGTTCTCCTGATGGGGACCATGGCTTCCCAGCGGCTCGAGGCCGCGCAGACCGGGGCGGTCGAGCGGCGGAACGAATACCTTCACAAGTGCCGGGAGAACCTTGACATGCTTGTCTCACTTAAGAAGCGCACGCAAGGAAGGCTCGCCGCGGAGGAGGAGAAGGTACTCGAAACCATCCTGCGCGACCTCCAGGCGCGCTACGTGAAGATACTTGCCCGTGCGGGCGGTGCGGCCACCCGTCCGCCCTCCGGAGGCGGCGCCTCGGCCTGACTTTTTCCTGCGGTGTTTCGGCGAGTTGGTTTGCGATAATTTTCGGGAAGTGATATTGCCAGCCTCCCCCTCACCCTACGCATCCCTTCTTTGTCTTTTATCCCTCTCCCCCAATGGGGGAGAGGGATAGCGGAAAAGGCGGGGGCACGGAGGGTGAGGGGGACGGACCGGTAGCTATTGCCTACTTACTCGTCCGCTCCAAATATTCGCGCGCATCGGGGTTGCGCGGGTCGATTTCGAGAGCCTTTTTCCAGGCCTCGCGGGCCAGCGGCAGAAGCTTCATCCGCCAGTAGGCCACGCCCAGCCCCGCGAACGAGTCGGCGCTCCGCGGATTGGTTTCCAGCGCGCGGCGGAAGGAGAGAACGGCCTTGGCGTATTTTCCCATCGTCAGGAGGATGGCGCCCGTATTGTGGTGAAGCCGGTAGTCGCCGGGCGTCAGTTCCAGCGCCCGCCGGTAGAATTCGAGCGCCCTGGCGGGCTCGCCCAAGTCGTTCACAACGTTGCCGGCCCGGCGCAGGGAGTCGGCGGCCGCGGGCCGGTCGCCCGCGGCGCCCTCGAGGGCCGCCTTGGCGGAATATGCCTCGACCAGCGCCGGCTCGGGGCGGCCGCGCCTTTTCCACCATTCCTCCCCGGCACGCACGGCGTCGGCGGCCAAGGCGAGGGCCTTCCGGTTGTCGCCTTCCACCGAGGCGAGCCTGGCCTCGGCCAGGCGGGGCGCCGTGGTCGCCGGGTCGGCGGCGCGGGCGCGGCGGAGGAAGAGCGCGGCCCCGGCGAGGTCGCGCCGGGCGGTGGCGGCGCCGGCGGCCGCCAGCAGGGCCGGGGCTGACCGGGGGGATATTTCCAGCGCCTCCCGCGCCGCTTCCGCCGCCCCGATGGCGTCGCCGGCGGAAAGCAGGAGCCTGGACAGTATGGTCCGGGGCCGGACATCCTGTGGTGCCTCGCGCACGGCCCGGCGGGCCTCGGCGACGGCCGCGGCAAGGCTTCCGGTCGGCCCGGATTCCGGGTTCAGGGCGCGATATTCGGGTTTCCGGATGGCGGCGGCGTTGCGCCGGTTGCGGGCGAGGAACAGGAGGGAATTATCGTCCCACCAAACCAGCGCCGCCTCGCGGGAAAGCGCGAACCGCTTGCCCAGCAGAGAACCGTAATCGAGGATGAAGGCGTCCGGTTTCCATTCCCCAAGGAGTTCCCCGGCCACCTCCGTGTTTTCGAGGATGTTGTAGTAGTCCCTGAATAGTCCCGGGCCGAACACGAGCTGGCGCCCGTCGATGAACACCCGGCAGTCCGCCGGCAGGTTCCATTCCAGCCAGCCGCCCCAGCGATGGAGGGTGAAGACGCGCAGGGGCTCCCGGCCGGGCGGCAGTATTTCCGTGAGACGGCGGACCGACCCGGCCGGATAGAGTTTGGATTGCACGCCCATCCGCAGGGCTTCGCCGCGTGGGACGAGCCACGCGACCGGCAGGACGAGCGCGGCCAGCCCAATCGCGGGCCGAATCATGGCTGAGTATTTGCCAAAGACTCCCTCTCCCGTTCCCCGGGAGAGGGAGTCAAGGGCATCAAGGGTGAGGGATGAGTTGGGAGATGCCCCCGAGTCTACGCTACCCTCACCCTCCCCTCTCCCGCTTCGCGGGAGAGGGTGGGAGAGGAGGTCGGAAACCGCCCGGGCCAGCGGCGGAACGGCGCAGAGGCAGAGCAGGGGGATGTGGCGCCGGGCGGACAGCGCCAGCGCCCCGGTTGCGGCGCACAGGAATATGTCGGGGAGCCGCCACGACCTTGCCGTCAGCGCGAATATCGCCGCCAGCGCGGCGAGGAAGAGGAAGAATCCGGGAAACTCGCTCAGCGTGGGAGGAAGCCATTCGCGGACCATCTGCATGTAGGTTTGGTCCCCGACGGTCTTGAACGGGTAGGTGAACAGGCCGGGACCGGCCGGGTTGGCGAGGATGACGGCCGCCTGTCCCAGCATGACGAGGGCGGTTCCCTTCAGGGAGGAGAGCGGCTCCTTCCGCCGCAGAGCTTCGATGGCCAGGCCGGCCAGCCACAGCGCCGTCACCGCGGGGCCGAGGAGCGAGGAGCCGCCGTGGAGGTTGGCCCAGAGGAGCGAGAGCGGGACAAGCCAGAAAATGCGGCGGCCGGTTTGGAGCGCCGACAACTGGATGGCGAGGAAAAGCATTGTAAAAATCGCCGGACGTTCCACGATGAACCAGCGCAGGATGAACGCGGCCACGCCACAGAGGCCCGCCGCCAGCCACGGGTCGGCGCCGCGGCGGACCGCGTGGCGGGCGGTAACGAAGAAGAGCGCCGCCGCCAGCGCGGCCTTCAGGAGGGTCAGCGCGGGAATGCCTCCGGTGCGCGCGACGAGATAGAAGATGACCTGCGTCAGCCATTCCTGCGTGTCCCACGGCTGGTCCGTCGCGGAGAAGGAGAAGAGGTCGTAGACGGGCAGGCCGCGCATCCCCACGATGGCCCGGCCGCAGGCCAGCTGGAACCACACGTCGTAGTCCCAGGTGGGGCAGACCCCGATGGCGAATGCCGCGGCGGCAGCGAGCAGGGGGGCGAGGATGGCTGGCGATAGCATCTTCAAATAAATGTAACATGCGGGGGTATGCGGTATTCAGCCATGATTCATGTAATTACGGCGGCCCCCGACCTGTGGGTCCCCCTCCTCACCCCGCCCTCTCCTCCCCTCCGGGGAGGAGAGGGACGGAGTAATCGACGGGAAGAGTAGGGAGAGGAGGGGAGGGCCGGATGGTCTACAATTCAATCATGGTGATGAAGGGCCTGGGAACAATGCGGGCGGCGGTACTCGCGGGGATAAGGCGCATCCGGGTGGTCGATTTGCCCGTGCCGCGCCCGGGACGCGGGCAGGTCCTCGTGCGCGTGCGCGCCGTGGGGATATGCCGCTCGGACGTGCACTATTACCGGACCGGGCGTATCGGGAACCAGGTCATCCGGCGCTGGCCCCAGCTGCTCGGCCACGAGGCGGCGGGCGAGGTCGCGTTCGCCGGGCCGGACGTGAACGGGTTCCGGCCGGGCGACCGGGTGGCCATCGAGCCGGCGACGCCGTGCGGGAAATGCCGCTGGTGCCGGGCGGGGCGCGGGAACATCTGTCCCCGCGTGGGATTCCTGGGGATGCCGGGCCAGCCGGGCGCGCTGGCGGAATACCTCGTTATGCCCGCCCGTAACCTGGAACATTTGCCGGCGGGAATTTCCTTCGAGGAGGGAGTGGCGCTGGAGCCGATGGCCATAGGCCTGCATGCCGTGGCGCTGACCAGCCGGATGCCACGCGAGGCGGCGGTCATTGGCCCTTCGACTCGCTGGCCGGGAGGACACCGCGTGCTCAACGCGAACGCTCGCGATGCGCATTCGCGCATGCGGTCAGGAGACCGAACAGGGCAACTGCGGATTCACGGGGAAGTGGTGGTAATTGGGGCCGGCCCGGTCGGGCTGGCGGTCCTGGCGGCCCTGCGATTGAGGCGCGCCCGGGTCACCATGCTGGACTATCTGGCCTCCCGCTTGAAGGTGGCGCGGAGGATGGGTGCTGCGCGCATGATTTCGGTCCGGAAGGACGCTCCCGCGGCAAGCGCCGCAACGGGAAAATATTCACTTGTATTCGAGGCAGGGGGCACTCCGGACGCGCTGGAATTGGCGCTGGAACTCGCGGCTCCCGGCGGGACGGTGGGGCTCATCGGCATCCAGGAGGGGAACCGGACGGCGGTTAACCTCCACCTGGCCCGGCGCAAGGAACTGGCATTGCTGAACGTGCGGCGGTCGAACGGCGAGACGCGGGACGCCATCAAGATGATGGCGGCGGGGAAGCTGGACCTCCGGCCGATGGTTACGCACCGCGCCCCGCTGGGGGAAACGGCGCGGATTTTCAGGATGGTGGACGGCTACCGGGATGGTGTAGTCAAAGCGGTGATACTACCGTAGGTTTCCCTGAAAAATCCTCCTGCATATCTAGCGGCCCCCTCACCCTCCCCTCTCCCCCGGTGGGGGCGAGGGAAAGAAAGGGGATAGTAGAGAGCTACGGGGGGGTGGTGAAGGCGGTGATTCTGCCGTAATTGTCCGATAACACCGGTATCGTTTTTCTTGTTACCCTCCTCATCTTCTATTCCCCTATATTCGGGTTATCCCTCTCCTCCCTTTAAGGGAGGAGAGGGCAGGGTGAGGAGGGGAAAGGGGAAGACGAAACTAGCGGCGGCGGCGGACCGGCCGGATGGATGAGCGCCGGGCGGGACGGCGGGTCCGGATGACCCCCGGGGCCGCGGCCAGTTCCCTCTTTACGACCGTTTCAACGAACTTTTCGAGCCTTTCCGCGGTTTGCGCGGTGGGCACGGCATCGGGTTCCCGTGGGGACGATTCCACGGCGTGCACCTGTCCGACATGCTTCGCCACCGCGAAAGTCACGTAGAGACCCGCCAGAACATTGATGGCCGCGTTGATTTCCGCAACGTAGTCTTCCAGCATGCCGGAAAACCCGGTCAGTTGGGTCACGAGCATTCCGAAAATCCCGAGTACCTGGACCACGATGAGGACCCGGAGATAAACGACCCAAAGTATCGACAGGTAGCGGTCAAGGAAATCCCTTCCCGAGGATTTACCGTTGCTTTTCCATGCCAGCAGGACGCTGACTGCCATCAGGATGACTTCGACAATGCCGGCGCTTATCTCCCAGAATCCCGCCTCCCGCATACCAAGAAGGTTCATGGCGGAATAAGTGAGCATCAGGGCGAGCAGGTAGTTCTTGCGGTCCTTTTCGGGGATTCCCGGACCGGCCAATTCCTCTTTCAGCTTTCCAAGGTGGAACCAATACATGCGCGTATAATAGCACAGCGCATAAGGTTGTCCCCCGACATTTTCATGTTTCAAGAAACGTCAAATCCATAGAAGGGAAACGCGACAAGGAGGATGAAAAATGGGGAAGAAAGTGTTTGGTCTCACGGCCGCAATCCTGTTATGCCTGGCCTGCATCGGCCGGGCCTGGGGTGACCCCGGCAACGGCGCGACCCCGGCGGTTCCCGGGGGAGGGAATCCCCACGCCAATTCCCCGAACGCGGCGACGCCGGCCGTTCCGGGCGGCGGGAATTCCCAATCCGATTCCCGGAACGCCGCCACTCCGGCGTCTCCATCGGACCAGGGGAACGGCAGCGACAAGGAAAAGAACGCCCCGCAGGCCCATACCACCCCTTCCGGGGTGACCACGGCCCAGCCGGGCGGCGGCAATCCCAATTCAAACTCGCCCAATTCCGCCACCCCGGCCAGCAGGTCCGGCAAGGGTTCGCTCAAGCCCGCCTCGGGCCGGATGCAAAACGCGGAACCGGGGACCAGCTACAGCCCCCCGGTTTCCTATCCGGCAAGCGAGCCTGCGCCGGTCCAAACCGGCGGTTCCACTTCCGTTAATCCGGCCTATGACCCGAATACCGGCACGATGTTCCCCAACGGCGCGGTTCCGGCCGGCCCGGCCATTCCCCCATTCCAGCCGCGCCCCGCCCCGGTCCGCAGTGATGGAATGCCTGGGACAGGAGGGGCTCCCGTATTCACGCCCGCGTGTCTTTCCATCGGAAACACGGTGATGGCCTCCCACAGCCGCTCGCTTATCGTGCCGGTCCCTACGGGGGACTGGATAATGGTCATGAAGCCGCCCCACAGCGGTGGTGTCGTCAACATCAGGGTGGGCGCCGGTCCGACCGCCGTCGCGCTTTCCCCCGACGAGCGGACCGCCTACGTGGCCTGCCTGCATGCCAACAGCGTCGCCGTGGTGGACCTGGCCGGCCTGCGCGTCACCTCGAGCATCCCGGTGGGGTCGCGTCCGGTCGCGCTGGCGGTGTCGCCCGGCGGAAGCGAGCTCTTCGTGGCAAATTCCGGCGAGGGCACGGTTTCCCTGGTTGATTTGAAGCGGGGCGTATCAGTGAGGATACCCGTGGGTCCTTCGCCGCAGGCGGTGCAGGTCTCCTCCAGCGGGAAGCGCGCCTTCGTGGTCAACACCGGCGACTCCTCGATTTCGATAATCGACATTGCCGCCCGCAAGGTTTCCAGGGTGGTCACCGGCCGCTAAGGCGGGGGCGGCCCCGTTCCGGGAGGCGCTGGCCGCTTTACATCCTGCTAGAATGGGGCCCGTGGAAGACCGGCGGGTTATTGACGCGGATGTAGTAATAGCCGGCGCGGGGAGCGTTGGTTCGGCGGTGGCGCGCATGGTGTCGCGCTTTGACCTGTCCGCCGTTCTGCTGGAACGGGAGTCCGACGTCTGCTCGGGCACGAGCAAGTCGAACAACGCCCATATCGTCTGCGGCGCCGACATCACCCCCGGGCTCATCGAAACCGGCATCGTCGTCCGTTCCAACGGGCTCTACGACCAGGTGACCGAGGAGCTGGGTGTCCCTTACAAGCGCATCGGCAACTGTTACATCGCCCTGAATGACGCGGAGATCAAGCGGTTGGAGGAGATGCGGAAGATAGCGGTCGGGAATGGGGTCACCGACGTAAAAATAATCGGACGCGAGGAAATCCTGGAGATGGAACCGCACCTCACGCGCGAGGCGAAGGCCGCACTTTTCGTGCCGCGCGACGGCATCGTGTCTCCCTACACCCTGGCCATCGCGCTCTGCGAGAACGCCGCCCGGAACGGGGTAAAGGTCCTTCCCAACCAGAAAGTGGAGGAAATCTCGGTGGAGGGGGGGAAGGTGCGCAAGGTGGTCGCCACGGGCGTCGTGGTAAACACGCGCATGGTCATCAACTGCGCGGGGCTTTTTGCTGACGAGGTTTCGGCGATGGTGGGATGGAACGATTTCAAGCTGCACCCGCGGCGGGGGGAGTTCTTCATACTGGACCGGAAATACCGCTACCTAGCGAACCACATCGTGTATCCCCTCCCTGGCCCGATGGGGCGCGGCTCCACCATCTGCCCGACCATTGACGACAACATCCTCGTGGGCCCCACCGCGGTGGAAGTCACGGACAAGTTCGACCGGGGAACGACCGCGGAGGGCCTCCGGTCGGTGATTTCGAACGTCTCAAAATACTACCCGGAGATAAGGCCCTGGATGGCGGTGACGCAATACGCCGGCCTGCGCCCCGCCGGGGCGCCCGACTTCATCATCGGCCGGAAGCCCGGCCTCGCGGGCTTCATCAATGCCGCGGGAATCCGTTCCACCGGGATAAGCGCGTGCCTCGGAATAGCGGAGCGGGTCCGTGAGCTCATCGTGGAGGAGCTGAAGCCGCGGGAGAAGGCAAATTGGGAGCCGCGCCGCGCCCGCACCGTGCGTTTCTCCGAGATGACCCCGGAGGAGCGGGACAGGGCGGTGGCCGCGGACCGGAAGTGCGGGCGGGTGGTCTGCCGCTGCGAGACGGTCACCGAGGCGGAAATCCTGGACGCGATACGGCGCAACCCGGCGCCCCGGGACCTGGACGCCATCAAGCGGCGGACGCGCGCCGGGATGGGCCGCTGCCAGGCCGGATTTTGCCGTCCGCGGGTGATGGAGATACTGGCCCGGGAGACGGGAATGAAGATGACCGACATTACGCTCCGGGGCCCGGGCTCGGAAGTGCTGACGAGGCCCACCAAGCGGCCGGGCGGGAAGAAATGAAGGAATATTCCTGCGACGTGGCCGTGATTGGCGGCGGGGCGGCCGGGCTGGCCGCCGCCGCGGCCGCCCGCGAAGCGGGGGCGGAAAGGGTCCTCATCCTGGAGCGCGACCGCCTTCTGGGCGGGATCCTGCCGCAGTGCATCCACACCGGTTTCGGGCTGGTGGTCTTCCAGGAGGACCTGACCGGCCCTGAATACATCCACCGCTGGCTGGGCAAGGCGGCCTCGTTGAAGGTCGAGTCCAAGCTGAACACCATGGTGCTGGAGGTCGGGCCCGACCGGAAGATACTGGCCGCCAGCGCCGATGAGGGGATGATGGCGCTCAAGGCGGGAGCGGTTGTCCTCGCGATGGGCTGCCGGGAGCGGACGCGGGGGGCGCTCGCGATTCCCGGCACCCGGCCGGCCGGTATCTTCACCGCGGGCCAGGCCCAGCGCTTCGTCAACATCGAGGGCTGGATGCCGGGGGAGCGCGTCGTGATACTGGGCTCGGGGGACGTCGGAATGATAATGGCCCGCCGGCTCACCTTCGAGGGCGCCAAGGTGGAGGCCGTGGTGGAGGTCCTGCCTTACGTGGGCGGGCTCATGCGCAACAAGGTGCAGTGCCTGGACGACTTCGGCATTCCCCTCCTCCTGAGCCACACGGTCACGAACATCCGCGGCAACCAGCGCCTCACCGGGGTCACGGTGGCGAAGGTGGACGCCGACCGCAACCCGGTTGCGGGAACCGAGCGTAATTTCGATTGCGATACCCTCCTGCTCTCGGTCGGGCTCATCCCCGAGAACGAGTTGACGGAAAGGTGCGGAATAGAAATGGACAAGGTGACGGGGGGGGCGGCGCTCGACGAGAAGCTGGAGACGTCGGTTCCGGGGGTCTTTGCCTGCGGCAACGTCGCGCACGTCTGCGACATAGTGGACAACGTGACCCAGATGGGGCTCACGGCGGGAGCGGAAGCCGCGAAGTTCGCGGCCGGGAAGGGCGCGGCGGAGCGCGATTACGTGAAAATATCCGCGGGCGAAAACGTCCGCTATATAGTCCCCCAGCGCGTGAGCCGCCGGAGCCTCCTCGAACGCAACATCCCGGTCCACCTGCGTGTGGCCAGGCCGGACCAGAATGTCCGCCTTTCAATCCGGGCCGGCAACGAACAGGTGTTCAAGGCGCCGAAAAAAGCGGTGCACCCGGGCGAGGCGCTGATCGGGGAACTGTCCCCCAAGTCGGCGGATTATTTCCGGAACACCTCCGAACTGGTCGTGGACGTCGAGCCGCTGGTGAAGCGGAAATGAGGGAGGGTCGAAATGCCTGAAGGCGTGCAGAGAAAGGACATCATCTGCATCCTCTGCCCGAAGGGGTGCCGGATTGGCGTCACGGGCGAGCCCCGGGAGGACGGAACCAACATCGAGGGGGCGGAGTGCGTCGAGGGGCGCAAGCATGCGGTGCGGGAGGCGACCAATCCCTGCCGGCTGGTCTGCACCTCGGTGGAGGTCGATGGCGGGGATATGCCCCTCCTGAGCGTCCGCACCGCGCAGGCCGTTCCCAAGGGAAAAGTCATGGACTGCCTGCGGGAACTGGCGGGAGTCAGGATGGCGGCGCCGGTTTCACTCGGCCAGATAATCGTCAGGGACATCTTAAGGACGGGCATTGACGTCATCGCGACGCGGGAAGTGGCGAAAACGGGGAAGTGAGGGCGGTCCGGGATTTCCCGATCCGCAAGGAGGAAGCATGAGCGGCCCAAAAAGCGGGTTACGCATCAGGTACCTGTCCAGCGAGCAGGTCGCGAAGATCCACGGCAACGCCATGGAGCTAATGGAGACGCACGGTTTCCAGGTCGAACACCGCGGCGCCCTCGAGGTGCTGAGGGACAGCGGCGCCAGCGTGGATTTTGGTAAGGGCATCGTCAAGGCTGGTCGGAACCTCGTCGAGAAATGCATGCGCGCGGGCGCGGGAAAATTCCTACTGGGCGCGCGGAATCCCCGGAAAGGAGTAACGGTCGAAACCGACCCGCCGAAGCCGGTCTTCCGAAACGGGGGCGGAGTGGACAACACCATCGACATGGACACCGGGAAAATCCGCGAAATGCATCTTTCCGACGTGGCCGGGCTGACCCGCCTGCTGGACGCGCTGGACTTCATCGACGTGGTTTCGCCCCTTTACGCCAAGGACGTTCCCGAGGGGATACGGGATTTGGTGGTGTTGAAGACGCTGTTCGAAAACACCTCGAAGCACGTCAATATACGGGCCTTCAGCAGGAAGAACCTCGAACTGCTGGTCAAAATGGGCGAGATCGTCGCCGGCGGCAGCGATAATTTCAGGAAGAACCCGGTTTTCAGCCTGTTCGATTCGCCCTTGAGCCCGCTGAAGTTCCCGGAGCTTACCGTGGACGTCTTCCTCGCCGCCGGGAAGCACGGCATACCGCTTTACATGGCCAACCTGCCCATCGCCGGCGGCACCGGGCCGTTCACGCTGGCGGGCATGGTCCAGCTGATGCATGCCGAACTTCTGGCCAGCATGGTCATCTGCCAGACCGCCAACCCCGGGGCGCCCATACTCCTGCACCCCCTGGCCATGACCATGGACTGGCAGACGCTGATGGGGCTGAGCGCCTCAATCGAGTCCACGATAATCACCGCCGCCGCCATCCAGGCCGCCAACGAGGTCTTTCACATGCCCGTGGACGTGCACGGCCCGTGGTCCGACACCTACATTGCGGATTCCCAGTCGGCCATCGAAAGGACCTTCCAGACGCTGTTCCCGGCCTTCAGCGGGGCGGCCTCCATCGCCGGCTTCGGCGACGTGCAGGAGGGAATGGCCTTCTGCCCCGTCCAGCTCGGCATCGACGAGGAACTGGCCGGGTTCACCCGCAAGGCGCTGGAACCCATCCCGATGGACGACGACCGGCTCGCCGTGGAGGCCATCAAGCGGGTGGGATTCGACGACAACTTCACGACCGACGAGACGACCATCAAGTACCTCCGGACGGACTACTACCAGCCGAAGATACTCAACCGGCTGAGCCGCGATGACTGGGAGAAGGCCGGAAGCAAGGACATCAACGCCCGGTCCCGGGAGCGCGTCAAGGGCCTTATGGAAAAACACCGGCCCGAACCGCTCGCCGAGGGAATCAGGAAGGAGCTGCAGGCGCTGGTCGACAGCGCACGATAAATATTTCAGTTCTTCCGGGTATTCCGTGGGTAAGCGTAAGGGTAGTCTATGCATCGGGGCAGTAATCCGCCTTCTATACCCTCTCCCCGAAGGGGAGAGGGGAGGGTGAGGGTATTGGAGAGCCGGGCAGGAGTATATCCTTCGCCATGCCCTTCACCCTCTTTGGCCAAGACTCCCTCTCCCACCTGTTGGAGAGGGAGTCTTATGACCGACGAACCACATACCTAACCCACAGAAATTCCTGAAGCGCTAATTATTCTAGAACATGTTTCATAAATGGATTCACAGGAAGGGGCGTCCGGGTCCTCCGCGGACCGGTCGGCGCCGCATCTCAGCCTGCGCCTCCCTGCGGAGCCGGCCTTTCCCCACTTCGGGAATCCTCCGTCGCACGCGGGGCCCAGGGAGGGCCGTTTCCGGCGCTGACGGCGCAAGGCGCCTGCGCGCCTCCAACGGCCAGGCCCCGCGGCGACTACGGAACGGTCGGCTCAGCTCCGCCCCGGACCCGGTCCGCCCCTTCCTTGTATGGTTTGTGAAATGAGTTCTAGTTCTTTCCGCGGGCGTTCCACATGGTGGCTTGGATGGCCGCCGCGACCAGCGCGAAGGCGATGAGGACGGTAAAGACCGCGTGCCAGCCGGCGCGGTGCGCGATTAACCCGACCAGGACGCCCTGGATGGCGGCGCCGACCGAACCCATGCCATTGATGAACCCGGCGGCGGTCGAGGCGCCCCGGCGCGAGCCGAAGTCCATCGCGGCGGTTCCCGAAACGAGCGTATCCGGCCCGAAGGTCATGAAACCGATGAGCGCAAGCCCCAGCGGCCCCAGCCAGGGGTCGGCCGCGAAGCGGCTGTAGAACAGGACGCTGCCGGCCAGCCCGACCAGCATGAGCACCACCACCGGGGCCCGCTTGGAGGAGAACAGCATATCGGAGGCGTATCCCCCTGCAATCGCCCCCAGGAAGCCCGCCAGCGGCAGGACTATGTTCATGTATCCGGCCTTATCCGGGCGGAAACCCAGCTCCTTTACCAGATAGGTGCTTAGCCAGAACATGAACGCATAGCGGACGAATTTCACGCAGAAGTAAACGGCGCCCAGCGTCCAGATGTAGCGGTTCTCCAGCACCTCCCGGATGATGCCGGCCCCCTCCTCCTTCCGTTCCCTTCCGGATTTGGCGCGGAGCGCGGGACCGCGGCCCATGAAGTTGGGAAGCCCGGCGGCCTCGGGGGTGTTGCGCTGGCCCCACAGGAATACCGCGAGAACGGCAATGAGGGCCAGCGCCGGGGCCCAGAACGCGTATTGCCAGGCCCTTCCCGTGGCATGGAGGGCCCCGTTGAAGGAGGTGACCACGGCCGGGGAAATCAGCCAGGCCGCGAAAGCGCACGAGACGACCTCGCCTATCTGGTAGCAGGTGGACCACCACGCCATCACGCGCCCGCGCTCGCGGACGCCGAACCAGGCGGACATCGTCTTGACGACCCCCGGCCACCCGGACGACTGTCCGAACCCGTTCAGCCCCCAGAGGAGGGCCATCAGTGGGATTGACGCGGCGAACCCGAAAAGGAAATTGACCAGGATTGACAGCGAAAGGCCGGCCGCCATTATCCGGCGGGAGTTGAACCGGTCACCGGCCGCCCCGTTCAGGAACTGCCCGATGGCATACATCGCGAGGTAGGAAGTGATGATGACGCCGACCCCGGCCTCGGTCCAGCCGAACTCCTTCATGAAGACCGGCTGGGCCACCGCGTAGTTCTTCCGGCAAAGGTAGATACCCGCGTAGATGAGCCAGCATGAGGAGAAAATGCGGTAGCGCCAGTATCGGGCGGCGGGGGTGGGTATGAGAACGCGGGTGGACGCCATATACCTGTCTCCAGCCTATGGTCAGGGGAAGCCGTAGTCAAGCGCAGGCCGGGGATAAATATCGCGGGGCGGGTTCGGGCGTCCATGGATTTCTTCCGGAAACCACCGAATGAAACGTGGCGTGAAAACAATACGCAAGGAGGGTGCGGTGATTACGCTGCAACGGTAAATGTATGTGGATTGGGCGAATTCCGGCGCCGTTTGGCGTTCCCATATTGATGCTGTGGTGAAACATGGCGTAATAACAACATGCCGTGGTGTTGTGCTTGTTTACTGGTAGGAGGAAGATATTGCCAGCATGATTATCGGGATTCCCCGGGAGATTCTGGAGAACGAAAGGCGGGTCGCGGCTCTTCCTGAGAACGTCGCCAAATACGCCGCAAAAGGATACAAGGTCCTGGTTGAGGCGTCGGCAGGGGAGGGGGCCCTGCGCAGCGATGATGAATACCGGAAGGCCGGGGCGGAAATCGTTACCGACAAGAAGGCCCTTTTCTCGCGGTCTGACGTCATCCTGAAGGTCAAACAGCCCACCCTTGACGGGAAAGTGGGCATGCATGAGGTGGAGATGCTCCGGGAGGGGACCATACTGGTTACGTTCCTCCATCCCGCGGCGCCCCCCAACCACGGCATGGTCAGGAAGCTGTGCGAAAGAAACATCACCGCGTTCACCATGGATGGCATCCCGCGGACGTCGCGCGCCCAGATGATGGACGCCCTCACCTCAATGAGCACGATTACCGGCTACAAGTCCGTAATCATTGCCGCCAACCGCCTTCCCAAGTTCATCCCCATGATTGGGACCGCAATCGGGACGATAAAGCCGGCCGCCATCCTGGTGGTGGGGGCGGGCGTGGTGGGCCTTCAGGCCATCGCAACCGCCAAGCGGCTCGGCGGCGTCGTAAAGGTCGTTGAAATCCGGGATGACGCGCGCAAGAGCGCCGAGAGCCTTGGCGCGAAAGTGGTTTGGTGCGACGTCCCGGCCGAGCTGGCCCTGGGCGAGGGAGGCTACGCGCGGGCGCTTCCGCCTGGCTGGCTGGAAAAGGAGCGGGCGGCCATCAAGCCGCTGGCGGCGGAAGCGGACATCATAATCCTTTGTGCGCTGGTACCCAGCGAGGTTGCGCCCATCCTGCTGACCGACGAGATAGTGTGCGGGATGAAGCCGGGCTCGGTCATCGTGGACGTGTCAATCGACCAGGGCGGGAACTGCGCGCTGACTGAAGCGGGACAGGAAGTCGTCAAGCACGGGGTGCTGATATACGGCGCGCTGAACATCCCGGGTTCGATGCCGGTGCATTCAAGCTGGCTCTATGCCAACAACATGATGTATTTCATCGAAAACATGTTCAAGAAGGGCGGGGACAAGCCCGATATGGAGGATGACATAGTCAAGCACGCCCTTGTGACCCATCAACGGAAGATAATGCACCAGGGCGCGCTGAAGGCTATGAATCCGGCCTAGGCGGGGTCGAAGCCTGAATACAGGCGGATAAAGGGAGGGCTGAACCGTGTTCGATATGCTGCTGATGCTGGCCGTCTTTGGAATATCTTTCCTGGTTGCGCACCTCCTTATCACGAAGGTTCCATCGCTCCTGCATACGCCGCTCATGTCGATGACGAACGCCATCTCGGCCGTCACGATACTTGGCGCCCTGCTCCTGTTCGCGGCGTCGTTGACGTTCGTTGAGACGGCGCTGGGTGCCGCCGCCATCGCGCTGGCCGCCTTCAACGTAGTCGGCGGCATCGTCATCACCGACCGCATGCTCAAGCTCTTCAAGGGGCAGGGATGATCCAGGCGGCCATCGACCTCGCTGTATTACTGCTCCTCATCGGGGGGATATGGCAGTTCCGGACCCCGCGGGGCGCCCGGAAGGGCAATTGGGCGGCCGCGGTTGCGCTGTTGCTGGGGATGGCCGCGGTGCTGTACCGGCACCCCGTTTCTGCGCCGGTGGTCGTGATAACCTTCCTGGCGCTTGGCTCGCTGGCGGGCTGGACGGTGGCCGTCCGCGTGAACATGATCCAGATTCCCGCGATGGTCGCGTTCCAGCACGGAGCCGGCGGAATCGCCGCCTTCATCGTTTCCTTCGTTGAGTTGACGCGTGAGCAGGCGGTTTTGACGCCGGTGGGAAAGGTCGCCGGAATCGCGGGGATGATCGTGGGCGCGGCCACGTTCAGCGGCAGTTTCATCGCGGCCGGCAAGCTGGCCAACCTCATCAAACAGACCCCGGTAGTATTCCCGCGGCACAACTGGTGGCTGGCCGGCCTGGTTGCCGCCATAGTCGTCCTTAGCACGGTGGCCCTGGGCATTTCAGGCGCTCCTTTATTGCATTGCCTGGTGATCCTTATCCTGGTTTCCGCGGTCCTGGGGGCCGTCTTTGCGATCCGGGTGGGGGGCGCGGACATGCCGGTGCTTATCTCGTTCCTGAATGCGACGGCGGGCCTGGCAGCCGGACTGTGCGGAATAGTTATCGGGAACCGGCTGCTGATTGCATGCGGCGCCACGGTGGCCGCGTCGGGATCGATACTTACCCGCGTGATGTGCGCGGCCATGAACAGGAGCATCCTGAAGGTGTTCGCGGGCACCCGGGGTGGTACGGGCGCGCCCGGCTTGGGGCAGGTTCCGGCACCGTCGCCGTTGCCGTTGTCCTCGAAGGAGGAGCCGTTTGCCGCGGCCGTCGGGAAGGCCAGGGATGCGAAGTCGGTCATCATCGTGCCCGGTTACGGCATGGCGTTGGCGCAGGCGCAGTTCGAGGTTGCGCGCCTGGCGGGAAGGCTCGAGGCCCTTGGCAAGGAGGTGAATTTCGCGATCCATCCGGTGGCGGGGCGCATGCCAGGCCACATGAACGTGCTGTTGGCGGAGGCGGAAATCGACTACGGCAAGCTGCTCGAGATGGAGGATGTCAATCCCCGGTTCAAGGAAACCGACCTCGTGTTCGTGGTGGGGGCCTGTGACGTGGTGAATCCGGCCGCAATCCAGGTGGCCGATACGCCGATTTCCGGCATGCCGATACTGATGGTGCACGAGGCAAGAAGCGTCGTGGTGTGCAATCTGGACCTCCGGCCGGGATACTCCGGCGTGGACAATCCGCTGTATGCGGACCCGCGGACAATCCTCCTGCTGGGGAACGCGAAGGAAACGCTGGGCCGCCTGTTAGGGGAATTGGATTGAGGTAAGATATTTATCGCGCGTAAAAATGGCGCCTGAGGTGTGAATACCGGAGGCGCCATGGCGAAAGGAGGTTTTTCTTGTCTTTCCAGGCGTTGATCTTTGATGTGGACGGCGTGGTGGCCGAGACCGAGGCGGAAGGGCACCGCGTTTCCTTCAACAAGGTATTTGAGGAAGAGGGACTGGACGCCCGCTGGGACCACGCGCTATACGGCGAGCTCCTGAAAATCGCCGGCGGGAAGGAGCGCATGAAGACGGTGGTCTACGGCAGGGACTTCAAGAAGGACGTTGGCGACAAGGAAGAATATATAAAGAAACTGCACAAACGCAAGACGGAAATATTTCAGCAACTGATACACGCAGGCAGGTTGCCGGCCCGGCCGGGCATCAAGCGGCTGATTGAGGAGGCGCATGGGCGCGGCATCAAGCTCGGCATAGGTTCCACCTCGAACATAGACGCCGTTACCACCCTTCTGAAAAGCACACTGGGCGAAAAGGCCTTCGGTTGTTTCGACGTTGTGCTGGCGGGGGACGTGGTCAAGCGCAAGAAACCCGACCCGGAGATATACAGCCTGAATTCCGAGCGGCTGGGCGTGGCACCGGCCGAATGCTGTGTGGTGGAGGATATGGTCATCGGCCTTCAGGCGGCCAAGGCCATCGGGATGAAATGCATCATTACGAGGAGCTACTATTCGCGTAACGACGACTTTTCAGGCGCCGACCTCGTGGTCGACAGCCTTGGCGAGCCCGGTGACGCTACGGTCGTTACAGTGGATGCCATAAGGGGGTTATTCAAGTGAGTTACGTCAACATGAAGGAAATGCTCAATAAGGCGCGGAAGGGCAAGTATGCCGTGGGGGCCTTCAACATAGTGGACACGATGACGACGCAGGCGGTGGTGCGCGCTGCCGAGGCCAAGCGCGCCCCGGTCATCATCCAGACGTCGGCCAAGACCGTGGAACTGCTCGGCACGGCTTCCATAGTCGCCGCGGTGAGGGACCTGGCGGAAAAATCCGCTGTTCCGGTCGCCCTGCACCTGGACCACTGCAAGAAAATGGAGCTGATTGAGGCCTGCCTCGCGGCGGGATGGTCCTCGGTTATGGTGGACGCCTCCAGTTTGCCGTTCGAGGAGAACGTCAAAATGACGAAAGCAGTTGTGGAGAAGGCCCGGCCCCGGGACGTCACGGTGGAAGGGGAACTGGGCGCCATCGTCGGCGTGGAGGACGACATTTTCGTGAAGGAAGGGGAGGCGCACTTCGCCGACCCCGCCCAATCGGTGGAATTCGTGAAACGCACCGGCGTGGACGTCTTCGCTCCCGCCATCGGGACGGCGCACGGCATCTACAAGGGCGAACCCAAAATCGCCTTCGACCGCCTGGCGGATATCGCCGGGAAGGTGGACGCCGCCATCGCCATCCACGGCGGCACGGGCCTCTCCGACGAAGTCTTCAGGAAGTGCATCGAGCTGGGCGGGGCCAAGATAAACATCTCCACCCAGATAAAGCACGTCTTCCGCGATTCCTTCACCGGTTTCGTCGGGAAGAACCCGGCGGTCTACGAGCCGGTGAAGATAATGGCGGCGGTACGGGACGAGACGAAGGTTGTGGTGGAATCGTTCATCGATAAGTTCGGCTCGGCCGGGAAGGCATAAACAAGGCGAAAAGCCGCAAGGAGAACACATGAGCACGAAAAAGAGAGTCACAGAATACTTCGTTCCCTGGTTGATGAAATCCTACGAATACGGCCTGAGGGATCTGGACGCCGCCTGGGATGACCCGAGCATCGCCCGGATGATGCTCAACGAGAATCCCGTGCGCCCCTCTAGGAAGGTGGTCGACGCGATTACCGCGGGGGCCAAAAACGCCAACTGGTATCCGTCGTCGGGGCTCAAATTGAAGGAAAAGATAGGAAAGATATACGGCGTCCCGGCCGACTGGGTCTATTTGGCGTCGGGTTCCTCCGAGGTCATCGACAACATGATGCGCCTGTTCTGCCAGGTGGGCGACGAGGTGATACTGCCCACTCCCACCTTCACCCTTTACCGGGTCCGGGCCTCGGTCAACGGCTATAAGCCGGTGGAAGTGACCGTCAGGCAGGAAGACCTGCAATATGACACCGACGGGGTATTGAAGGCCATCACGGACAGGACCAGGTTGATTCTTGTGGTCACTCCCAACAATCCCACCGGCGTCTTCGTTGACCTCAAGGACATCCGGCGCATCCTGGATACCGGCATTCCGACCTGCCTCGACGAGGCTTATATTGACTTCACTCCCGGGGCGACGTCCTTGGTTCCCTTGGTAAAGGAATACGAGAACGCGTTCGTGACCCACACCATGTCCAAGGCCTACGGCCTCGCCGGCATGCGCTTCGGCTACGTCCTGGCCCAGCCCACTTTAATCCAGGCCTTCGAGCGGATGGCCTTGCCGTGGCGCATCAGCGTTATGGCCCTCGCCGGCGCCGAAGCCATGCTGGATGATGCGGCCAGCCTGAAGGAAAAGATAAAGCACAACAACGAGTGGATGGCTAGGTTCTACAAGGAGCTGAAGGCGCTTGGGCTGAAGCCCTTCGAGGCGCACGGCAACTTCATGCTGGTTGACGCCAATGATTTTGGCTATACGTCAAAAGAGATATATGACATGGCCTTTGCCCTCAAGGTGGCGATGAAGACCATATCCACTTTGCATGGCAAAGCCGGATATTTCAGGATCACAACGGGCACTGAAGAGGAGAACAAGCGGTGCCTGGAGGTCCTGAAGAAGATATTTTCGAAGAAGAAAGGCGGATAAGTGTAGCCCCCCGGGGGCTGATCGAACATCTCCGCCTTCGGCGCCTCCGCCACTGACCGGAGAAGGCGAGCTACTTCGAGAGAATATAGAACCAGTTTTATAAACGGTCCTTCCGGGTATTCCGTGGGTCTGGTTTGACCAGTGACTCCCTCTACCGCGGGATCCTGTTCGGCCACTTGGTCGCGGGCGCCCATTCGCCCGGCGACGCCGCGAAGCGGCGGAGTCGAAGGGAAGCGGGAGAGGGAGTGCCTTACTGGAGAGGGTGAGGGAACCGGCAACGGCAGGTTTTATTCTTTGCCCATATGCTGGCAAAAGTGGAGAATCAGGTGTTTCAAGCGGGGTAGGTATGCGTTAATGGAAAAGAATGGGAGGCGGCCGGCGCGGAACCCTGAGCGAGCAAAGCGCGAAGGGGCAGGGAAAAAACACAACAATCAGAAACGAAAAGAAAAGGGGGGTTTAAGGAAGCAGAAAGAGAATGGCGAAGGGGGAAACAGCGGTGGAGAGCGGGTGATTTCGCAGACACCGTCTGCAAAATGGCGATGAGGCGAACGTTGGTGCTTACAGGATTTCCGTGCGTTCGATTTGCCGAGACCTCCCTCTACCGCGACTAGCGGGAGAGGGAGTCCAGACCAGGAAGGGTGAGGGAACTGGAGCGCAAGAAGCCCGATTCTTCTTTGCTCTCCAGCACCCTCACCTCCTCCAATGGGACACCTATCTGGCCCTCTCCCCTGAACCCTGAGCCTGTCGAAGGGCCGGGGAGAGGGGGCAGAGGGAGAACTGCCGGGGGCGGTAAGATAGTCGGAATGCAAGGGACTGAACGCATGAAGAGGAGGGGACCCGGCCATTCTTTCCCGTGATGCGGAGGTAACCACCGCCGATGTATCAGCGTTGGGCAATGCCGACGCGGTTTCGGCGTTCTTCGCCAAGCTGGGATGGCGGACGGATGCACGGATAACGCAGACCGCCGAGGCGCTGGGCCTGACGGGGGAGTCCTCCAAAAAGAACATCCGGCAGGCTGAATTGGTGGCGCAGGAGGCGGGCGGCAAGTACCACGTTTACCTGTTCGCCCTGAACAGCGTGACAGCGGAGTTCCGCAAGGACCTGGCCCGGGCGCTCCGGGACCGCGGCGCGAATTTCCTGTGCATTCTCGCCGATGACTGGGGCTCGCTCGAAGTGGTCCATTTCCACCGTTACATTCCCCCGCCTTCCCCGGGCGGCGCCGTCCCGCAATCGGCCCGGTCCCATTTGCGCCCCCGGGCACTGGAGGTAAACAGGCGGGACCCGTCCCGGGTGGCGCTCCGGCTTCTACGGCGGCTTTCGTGGACCTCCACTGACGAGGTGGCCCAGTACGAGAAACTGGAATCGGCCTACACGGTGGCGGAATGGTCGGAGGAGAACTTCAACAACCGCACGCTGTTCTCGGATTACTACCTGCGCGAGCGCCTCCCCGAACGCGACGAGTGGAAAGCCGATCCGGTTCCGGCATTCCGGGCGCTGGGCGGGATATATCGCGAGGCTGGAATACGGTTTGGGAACCATTCGGAGGCCGAAGTACGTAAAGGACTGCTGGAACCGGTCCTCAATGAGCTTGGCTATGTCACTGAAGCGGTGGCCTGGCCGGGGGATGGGTCATTAGAAATACGGGAGGATTACCGGCTGTATGCGGACAGCGGCAAGGAGACGCCGCTGGCGCTGATGCTGGCTTACCCGTGGGACAGGTCGCTCGACGGCAAGGACGACCACAATGACAAGGAAACCGGGGAGGAAAATCCGGGGGGAATGGTCGTCAGCCTTCTGGCGAAGGGCGATGCGCCGTGGGTAATCGTGACCAACGGGAAGATATGGCGACTCTACGCGCGGGAGGCCCATTCACGGGCGACCAATTATTATGAGCTGGACGCGGAAGAAATTCTGACGCCCGGAGGCGCTTCGCCCGATGACCTGAGCGACGCATTCCGGTATTTCTGGGTTTTGTTCCGCGCGGAAGCCGTAAAACCGAGGGAAGTGACGCGGGAGGGCAAACCGGAAAACTTGAGCCTGCTCGACGAGATACTCCGCGAGAGCCAGGATTTCGCCCGGAAACTCGGTGACCGGCTGAAGGAAAGGGTCTTCGACGAGGTGTTCCTCCTGCTGGCCGAGGGGTTCCTGACCTCGGGGCGTGGAAGGCGGGCGCCCGCCGAAATGACGAAGGAGGATTTTGACAGTGCGCATCAGGCGACCCTGACTTTCCTCTATCGTCTTCTTTTCCTCTTTTACGCGGAGTCCCGCGACCTCCTGCCAGTCCGGGAGGGCCGGGGCTATCCGGACATCAGCCTGAAGCGCCTCAAGGACGAGATCGCGTCGGTCGCGGGAACGGCTGAATACCAGAGGAAGGACCGCCTTGGAAAGCATTACCGCGATGATTCGTATGCGCTCTACAACCGGCTGGAGAAACTTTTTAGGACGGTGGACCAGGGCGACCCGGCGCGCGATGTTCCGCGCTACAACGGCGGGCTGTTCCTGACCGAACCCGATTCGGAGGATGACAGTCCGGAAGCGGAGACCGCGCGGTACCTGGACCGCCACAAGGTTCCAGATTCGTCACTGGCGCTGGCGCTGGATTTGCTGGCCCGGGACGAGGACGAGAAGTCCCATGCCCTGGGATTCGTGGACTACAAGTCGCTTGGCGTCAGGCAGTTGGGCTCAATATACGAAGGCCTGCTGGAGTTCCGGCTCAAGGTGGCGGAAAAGAAGATGGCCAGCATGACAGTGAAGGGACACGAGGTTTGGGTTCCATTCACGGAACTTGAGGAAAGGCAGAAAGAGCGGGCGGAACGCGAAGCCGACAGAAGGATAGTCCGGAAAGGCGAGGTGTATCTGGAGAACGACCGGCACGAACGGAAGGCCACCGGCTCGTATTACACGCCGGACCATATTGTGGCCTATATCGTGGACCAAACGGTCGGTCCGGTGCTCAAGGAAAAGTTCGAGGCCATCAGGCCCAAAATACGGGAAGCCGAACGGCTCCATGCCGCCTTTATTAAGGAACAGGAGGAATTCAAACGGCAGAGGCTGAAGCCCAAGCCGGACAGCCAGATGGATGCCGTCAACGAGGCGGTCGTCCGGGAACTCTTTGACATAAAGGTGCTGGACCCGGCCATGGGTTCCGGCCATTTCCTTGTGGAGACAGTTGATTACATCACCGATAAAACCATCGAGTTCCTGAATGCCTTCCTGAAGAATCCGGTGTCCAACTATCTGGAGCGCATGAAGACGACAATCCTGCGGGAGATGGATGAACAGCAGATATCCATTAATCCGGGCAGGCTAACCCATGTGAACCTGCTGAAGCGCCATGTCCTCAAACGCTGCATTTATGGGGTCGATATCAATCCGATGGCCGTTGAATTGGCAAAGGTTTCGCTTTGGCTGGATTGCTTCACCCTTGGCGCCCCGCTTTCATTCCTCGACCACCACCTGCGGTGCGGTAATTCGCTTATTGGGAGTGCCGTGGAGGAGGCGAGAACGGCTATTGAGGGGAACACTGTGGGGGACATTGCCGATCTTTTCGGGACCCGGTTCGCCGGTCTTATGCTGGCGACGGACATGATGAGGCATGTGGGCGAACTCTCTGATGTGACGAGTGCCCAGGTAAACCAATCACGGCAGGAATATCGTAAGGCATCCTCACATCTCGCGCCATTCAAGCGGCTCCTCGACCTTTACACCGCCCGCTGGTTTGGCTGTGGCGACAAAGCACTGGCCCTCCTTAGGTCCTCTGAAATCGAGAAGGCGCTTCGGGCACCGACCGAAGAGAGTTGGCGCAAGGCGCTGGGGCCGCTTTCGAAACAATTTCGCGATACCGCCATCCAGGCGATTGACTCCGCATCATCGAAGCGGTTCTTCCACTGGGAACTTGAGTTTCCGGAAGTCTTCTTTAGTCCGCGTTCCGGGACTCATCAGGTAATAGAGCGCCTCGCCGGAGCTGGCTTCGACGCGGTAATCGGCAATCCGCCGTATGTTCGGCAGGAAGGGCTGGGGGAGGACAAGGAATACTTCGCGGCGGCCCATGCGCCGGTCTATTCCGGGGTCGCCGATTTGTATGTCTATTTCTACCATCGCGGCCTGACACTTTGCCGGGATGGTGGCGTATTTGGGATGATTACCTCGAACAAGTTCCTCCGGTCGGGATACGGGAAAGCCCTGCGTGAATGGCTGGTGAAACATTCCATCCACCAGATAGTAGACTTTCGTGACCTACCCATATTCTCGGAAGCCATTGCTTATCCGATGATCTTGATTGCGGGTCAAAGACCGCCAGCGGTGGATCATCAGATAATTGCCTGGTCAGCTCCGGATATGGATAGCGCGGGGCGTGTTGCCGAGTCCGTCTCAAAATATGGCGCACCAGTATTCATCAAGGACCTAAGGTCCGATGGCTGGTCGCTGGAGCGTCCGAAAATCGCTCGATTGATGGACAAGCTTCGGAACGCGGGAAGCCCCCTGGATAAATACGTGTCAGGCAAGTTCTACTATGGCATTAAGACTGGATATAACGAGGCTTTCGTGATTGATGAGGCAAAACGGAAGGAACTGATATCTGCGGACCAAAAGAGCGCCGATATTATTAAACCTTTCCTGCGCGGCCGGGATATTCATCGGTGGGCCGTCGAATGGCCGGGATTGTATCTCATCAAGACTGAGATTGGTGTGGATATGAAACGATATCCAGCCATCTTCGACCACTTGAAGAATTTCAGAAAGCAACTCGAAACACGATGGGATAAAGGCGACCATTGGTATGAGCTCCGTGCCTGCGATTATTACGCCGAGTTCGACCGCCCGACGATTAGGTATCAGGTCATAGCGACATACCAGCAGTTCGCGTATTCGCGTGAACCGTTTCTTTCGAACGATAAAACGTGGATTATTCCAACCGACGATTTATCAATCTTGGCCGTATTAAATTCCTCCACAGCATGGTGGTTCTTGGGCCGTATTTCTGCACACTTGATCGGTGGTGCACTTGAGCTCCGTTCAATCTATGTCGGCCAGATTCCGATTCCTGAGATTAGCGGTGAGGAGAAGAGGGCAATCGAAAATACCGTTGCGACAATCTTAGCTGCCGTTTCCTCCGGCGATTCAAAGGTGGTGCAGGAGCAGGAATCCCTCCTCGACGACCGCATCTCCCGCCTCTACGGCCTGACGCCCGACGAAAGGGCTCTCATCTCCTCCGATCCGGCAGTAATCAATAGACTGCCTCGTGTTATCGAAAAGGATTCTAAATGACAACTGCTGAATTCGCCCAGCTCCTTGCCGTTGGGGAAGTCTAGGGGACGTTGTTGCATAATTGCATATCTTTGAAGTCCGATTGGAAACAGGAAGAAGAAAACCGCTAGGGAGGCCCCGGCGGTACTTTCATGAAGCAGGGGTGCTGGGAGCATTCTTGGGGGAGCAGATGTAGGGTTTCACCCAGGGTTGAGCCGTTGGGTAGAGATATTCCAGGGAATGCTGCATTGCTTCATGCGATAGAATAGACACGTATAAATATGCCAACACTAGAAGAAGAAACGATTAATCTCGAGATCTTTAGAGGCCTGGCCCAGAGGTTATTCGATTCCTACTCCCGACACATATCTGAACGTCCGTCTCACATCACCGAGCGACACGGGCTTGCATTGGAATTATTGGCAAGCATATTACCGGAGGCCATAACATCAAAACTGAATAATCAGATAAAGGAGTTTGTTTCCGGGCTTCAGAAGCAACCAGATTATAGATCTGCCTATTGGTGGAAGGCATTGCCGCTTGAGGGAGCAATGTTTTCCACCACCGGAGAGTATGTATGGCTCCGGTATTTAGGCGCAAACTTTGCTCATCACAACAGTGCCCTCCGCGATTTCGTCCACCTTGCAACGATTCCCATCGTCCATCAGATGGATTTCACTTATTTTCTTCCAGCGTATGAACAGATTCAAGAGAGCCTCATTAATGGGTATGGGGGAGCCGATGGCGGTGTTATTCTTTTTGCGGCGAGCAATACTCCGAATGATGTTAAGAAAGAAAAGCTGGGACAATGGAAGGAACTCAAAGATGTTGCTCCGCAATGCCGAATATTCCTGGATAGTATCGGCAAGAAACCATATTATGAAAACCCGTTTTCCGCATATCTACTTGAATGGAACTTTTTTCTTATGTTAGAGGTTGCAGCTACTAACCCAATTAACTCCAAGCAGCTTGCCTTTATCGATATTCCAACTGTAAGGGGAACTAGAGGGTTTGAAGAGAATAGAAATGCCAATCCGCCTAAAATGTCGGATCAACTCATCCTTTCAGGAATACCGGCCGCAGTGGAAAAAGGCGACCCTGTGGGGAAGTTACGGTTAAATGATAGTTTGACAATAGAGCAGGTTATGAAACGCATCGAAGCATGCCCTTTATCTCATCCATTCGTAAAGATATTGCCCGATTAGGAAACCCTATATCCCATTTTCCACACTTAGCGGTCAGCCCTTTGAGCGAATTATGACTGCTTGAAAAGCCAGGAGAGACACCTTCCGCATCCGCTCAAGGAGGGTGTCCAAACGCCGGTGATTGCGGATTCCCTCCCGGCAGAGCCGGGCCAACTCCGCATTGGTGAAAAGTAAGGGGAGTCTAAGGGACGCTGTTGCATAATTGCATATCCTTGACACCGAAAGATCAGACGCCGATCAAGAAATGTCACTGACCACGTAGTTTGACCCCCCTCTGACCACAACTTTGACCCCCCCTGTCTGAAGCCCTGGAAACGGGAAAAATGGGGCTTCCGAGGAGCGCACGGGGAAAGTCCAGGGGACGTTGTTGCATAATTGCATATCTTCGAAGCCGAAATAGAAATCGCCGGGGATGGCCCCGGCGGTTTTTCATGAAGCAGTGGTCTTTGGGGACATATATAACATTATAAGATTCTCCGTAAAATCCTCAGGTGGTTGAAGCTGCGCGTCTGACGTTGGAGCAGGGTTTCAGCGGTCAGCCATCAGCAGTCAGTTGGGATATCGGAGTTTTGCAAGCGAAGCGCGCCATGAGCTCACAGTCGAATGGCCAGCGTATGGCAGAAAATGGCTGGGGGAAGCCCCGGCGGGTTTTCAATACGGGAGTTACCCTCCCAGGACTTTGGGCAGGGCTGACCGAATCCGCTCAACCGCCTTTATCGTGGCGGTCAGCGCATCCTTGGCTTCCTTCAGGGGAGGACTCTCGGAAGGGCCGGGGTATCGGAACTTCCAGGCAAAGATTGTCAGGGGACGGACCGGCTTTAAGACCGCGGCCAATGCCGGGAGGATTCCCTCGCACACTTGAGCCAGACGGTCGAGGTCGTGGGTTTTCTCGAATGGCTTGCCGTGGAAGGTCAGGAAACCTTTAAGCACTTTCTCGGACGCCTGCTGACAATGGAAGAGGGCGTCCTCGATGAGGGGCGGATCGGCAGCGAGGTCAACTTTGGCCGCCCGCAGGTCTGAACGGGCCCTGTTTAACCACTCCTTGACCTCGGATTGGCTGTCAGCGTTGATAGAGCAGTCTTCCTTCACGTTCAACGGTGGCGGGCAGAGAGCAGACGATTGGGCGCCCCCTCGCGAACTCATCCTGGGTTAGCACAATCACATCTTTGGAGGCGGGCACTCCGTACAGGGAACGGAAGGCTTCTTGATCGCGCTTATAGCCGGGAATGTCAGACGATCCCACGACAACCAACAGGTCATAGTCGCGTTCAGGACCAGCCTTTCCGCGGGCCCGTGATCCGAAAAGGTAGATACGGTCTGGATGAAGCGCCCTCACCAGACGCCGCGTCATGTTTGACAGAATCGGATCACCCTTCGGCTTCCTTGTCTGCGACGATTTAACCGTTAATCCGTTCATTAGGTTCAGTTTCATTCTAGATGTAATGAAACGAGCCGGCAACCTGCGCTGAGGCTACCGATTAAAGTAGCCCTAATCGTGGGTTACTCCCCCGCCTGGAGCGGGACGAGCCTATCCACAAACGGAGGTGCCGGCTCATGAAACAGGATATCACGGTGGTGGGATTGGACGTTCACAAGGACACGATTGTGGCGGCGGTGTTGCCCGCGGGATGCGATCGGGTATCGGAGACGCAAACGCTTGAGCACACGGAGAAGGCGGTGAATCGGCTGGTGAACAGGATGGCAAAGTTGGGACCCGTGCATTACGTATACGAGGCTGGACCATGCGGGTACGACGTGCAAAGGCGGATTGAGAAGCTGGGGGCAGGCTGTGCGGTCATCGCCCCGGGGCTCACACCGGTACGTCCGGGGGACAGGGTGAAGACGGACAGGCGGGATGCCGAGAAGCTGGCGAGGCTGTACCGGGCGGGGGAACTCACGGAAATCCGGATACCGACCCGGGCTGAGGAAGCGGCGCGGGACATGCTGCGAGTGAGGGAGGATGTGCTGGCGAACAGGTTGCGGGCGCGGCACCGGATTGTGAAGTTTCTATTGAGGCAGGGGCGGGTGCATCGGGAGACCAAGTCGTGGGGAGCGGCGCACCAGGCGTGGGTACGGGCGCAGAGGTTTGAGGAACCGGGGTGGCAGGCCACATACGATGCATATCGCAGGACGCTGGAGGAGACTGGGGTGCATCTTGACGAGCTTACGCACCAGGTGGAAGGGATGGCGCAGGAAGAGCCGTACCGAGGAATAGTGGAAGCGTTACGGTGTCTGAAGGGGATCGACACGTTGTCGGCGCTGACGCTTGCAGTGGAAGCGCAGGATTTCGGGAGGTATCCGGATGCGCGGTCGTTCATGAGTTACACGGGTCTTACGGGATGGGAAGACAGTTCTGGGGAGCGGATCAGGCGAGGGGGGATCAGCAAGGCGGGGAACGCGCATATACGGAGGGTATTGGTGGAAGCGGCATGGAGTTACCGTCATTCCTCCAACGGTGTGGGGTTTGCACTGGGACAGAGGAGGCGGGGACGTCCGGAGGCGGTATTGCAGGTGGCGAGGAAGGC
>Ga0315282_10003251_pt1 | contig 29252 bp, 30 predicted proteins | sample YL17G07_20_MG_FD_203693 | JGI IMG/M metagenome (GOLD analysis project Ga0315282, IMG submission 203693) | Sediment microbial communities from Yellowstone Lake, YNP, Wyoming, USA - YL17G07_20 | ecosystem: Environmental > Aquatic > Freshwater > Lake > Sediment | place: USA: Wyoming | collected... | reverse complement strand
TCGTTAATTTGATCTGCGAAATTCTTGCCGAAGAGACAGATACGGATGCACAAGAGTATAAAAGATTAATTACTTTTGTAAAGGACCGTCCAGGGCATGATAGAAAATATGCTTTAAATACAGAAAAGATAGAAAGAGAGCTAGATTGGCGACCAGAGGCAGATTTCAAAGAAGCGATGAGAAAAACAATAAGGTGGTACTTAGAAAGGTATGGCAAAAATTAAATTTATTAAGACACCAATAGAGGGTTTAATAATTATAGAGCCTACTTTTTTTGAGGATAAAAGAGGCTTTTTTATGGAAACATATAATTATAAAGAGTTCAAAGAACTAGGTTTAGATGTCATTTTTGTTCAGGATAATCATTCTAGGTCTAAGAAAGGAGTTCTAAGAGGGCTCCATTTTCAGAAAAAGTATTCTCAAGGAAAGCTTATAAGAGTAATAAAGGGGAAAATTTTTGATGTAGCAGTAGATATAAGAAAAGGTTCTCCTACTTCTGGCAGATGGTTTGGAATTGAATTATCAGAAGAAAACAAAAAGCAATTTTATATCCCACCAGGTTTTGCCCACGGATTTCTTACTATCTCTGAAGAGGCAGAAGTTCTGTATAAGTGTACAGAATACTATCATCCCGAAGACGAATCAGGCATCATCTGGAATGACCCATCTTTGAATATCAATTGGCCCATAGAAGGTATAGAAGAACTAATTATCTCAGAAAAAGATAAGGGCTGGGGGAAATTAACAGATTCATAATTCTATTATCTCTTTACCAAGCCTCTCTGCCCAGATATACCATTCTTTATCCGTATTATCCGTATAGAGTAGTCCATCTACTGTGGCTAACAATCTTGGCTTTTCAAACTCAGAAAGCCTCTCTTGATAAATAAGTATGTCTGGAATGTGTTCAGGGTCAAATCCTAGATTCCCTATGAGAGAAACTAATTTATTATAAATCTTATCATCTGAATTATCATATACTAAAAGGGCAACGTCTTCTCCCTCTTTAAAATGTTCCAAAAACCATCTAATTGGCTTCTCGCTAAAGAATGCCAGATAATTCTTGGAGCGAAGCTCGGGTATAGAAAGTGGAAGAAAATCTAAAGGTACATAGTGTCTATCTTTATCAAAACCTCCTCTTATCACTTCTAAAATAGGATAACCTCTATCTAAACCCCAGTTTTTATGTATTCCCCACTTCTTCTTAAATCTCTCCCAATTCCTTAACATAGAACTTGTATAGTCTATCTTCTCACTAGTAAAGGTCTTACTACCATAATGGTGAATAAAAACATCCTGAGCAATCTTTATCTTAAATCCTGCCCTTATTGCTCTTATACAAAAATCATCATCTTCAAAATTTCCCATCTCATAGAGTGGGTCAAAACCACCTATCTTTTCTATCACATCCTTCTTTACTAACATACAAAAACCTATCACCCTAAAGGTCTCTTCATATTTACCAGCATTCTCTAAGCTCCACTTTCTAGCAAACTCCCGCATAGCTTCCATATCATCCCTATATGGAACATCTTTTACTAGTTGAACTCCTGCTACATAGTTTGACCTAGGACCAACTAGCCCTATAGATGGGTCAGACTCAGCAGCAGATATAAGTCTTGTAAGCCAACCTTCTGTAACGATAGTATCATTATTTAATAGAAGTATATATTCTCCTCTCGCCTCTTTTATTCCCATACTATTCCCCATAGCAAAACCTAGATTGGTAGGATTTTTTATAAGCTTTACATCTGGAAGGCTTTCTAGATACTCAATAGTCCCATCTGTAGAACCATTATCTACAACTATCAACTCATATGGCTCTGGAGTATATTTTTTTATACTCTCTATACACTTTTTAGTATAGTCAAGATTATTCCTAGTAAGGATGATAATAGAGGTAAGAGAGGTATCACTCATTTCAATATTAGAGGCTAATTCTTTATTGGCGATGGCTATAAAGAATAGGTCTTTAGGATTAGCAATCTCATGAAGCTCCCAAGGATAAAATGCATATTGTCCTATAAATTTACTATTCGGGAAATAATGATTGAGCAATCGAATAAATTGTTCAAAAGTCCACTCCTCCTTATGAAATTGATTCAATGGGATAGGACTTCCTAATGAAGCAAGGTCTCTATTGGGGGTAGAGACTATAAACATGCCTCCAGGCTTCAATACTCTTTTTACCTCTTTTAAAAACTTATAAGGTCTTTCTAGATGTTCTATAGTCTCAAATGATACAACAGCATCAAAATAATCATTACTAAAAGTTAAATTTTCAACATCCATTACTTCAAAAGAGAGGTTCTCCTTCCTATACTTCCTATTGGCTTGATTTATAGCTTCTTTGCTAATATCTACCCCAATAACTTTCTTTGCAGTTTCTGCAAGTATACTAGAACCATATCCTTCTCCACAGGCTACATCCAGAACAATCATATCCTTTACTAACTCTTTCGCATATTCATATCTATTGATATGCTGTAATTCGGTAGCTTGATCAGCCTTTCCTGGAACCATTCTTTCTCCAGTAAAATCCATTTCCTTTATCCTCTCTCATCTATATTCTGCCCTAGCCAAGGAAAGATGTCTTTTTCTAAATCTTCTTGAGGTTTCTTTAATGTCTTATCTATCAAACTAAGGGTATCTTGCTTTTCTATATCCTGAGCCTTCTTTAATGCATATAAAGCAATCGATGCATCCAGCACATCTACACTATTTATACTGTCTCCCATAATAGCCTCCTTCTTTTTGAAATATTATACAACAAAAAGCGGGGAAAGGGAGAGGGTTAGGGTAAGGGGAATCAAGATATGAAGAATATAGGAATATAAACAGAGGTCTTTGCGAGGAGCGAAAGCGACGAAGCAATCTCAAAAGATGAGACCGCCACGCTCACTTCATTCGCTCGCGGTGACGTGGAGGGATGAGTAACGCGTAACGGGTAAAAAATAAAATTTCCTCATCACTCATAACCCATCACTCGTCATATCTTTTCCTAAACCTTAACCTGTTTTTATTTATCTCTAAAGTTTTCTAAAACCTATCCGATTATAGATGTTGGAGGTGATATAAAGAGAATATAGAGTAATTTTTAGACTTAATAAAGTTTTAAGGGTGGTAGAGATGAGTAGGATTTGGCAGGGAAGCCAAAAATTTTTAGCAAGGAGGTAAAGAGATGCGTATTAATCAGAATATTCTTGCAGAGAATGCTCAGAGAAACCTGCAGATTACCAACAATAAGCTAGCGGTTTCTCTAGAGAGATTGTCCTCTGGATTGAGGATAAATAGGGCATCTGATGATGCAGCAGGACTAGCTATCTCTGAAAAGTTAAGAGCTCAGGTAAGTGGTCTTGGCGTATCTACAGATAATGCCAATGATGGTATCTCCCTCATAAGGACAGCAGAAGGGTCACTCGATAGAGTAAACGCTATCCTTGGAAGGATGAGAGACCTAGTAGGATGGGCAGCAAACGGTGATAAGACAGATGCAGACCGACAGAAGTATCAGGATGAGATAAACCAGCTAACAACAGAAATGGACAGAATCTCCACTACAACAGAGTACAATACCAAGAAGCTTCTAAATGGGAATATAGGGACAAAGGTAACACTACAGAATGCCGATACAGAAACAGATGTAGAAGCAATCGGAGCTTCTGGGACAGTAGGAGCTACTGGTACTTACCAAGTCTCTGTTTCTACCGCAGGGCAAGAAAATGTTACTGTTTTAGGACTTGGGACTTTAGGACTTGGGACGACTGCGACCATCGCTGTTACCACAAGCCTAGCATCTGCACTAGGAGACACTACTATAGGTACATATACTAAGACAATAAATGTATCTCAAGGTGATGGAAAGACTGCACAGGTAACTCTTACAATTACTACTGGGACTACTGGAGATACTATAGAGACAACACTAAACGAGCTAAATACTGCTTTTACAAACGCAGGGATGAAAGCCCAAGCCACATTTGATTCTCAAACAAGTGAGATAAAACTTACATCTACTGAAGTAGGAACCAAATACAATCTAACCTGGATAGAGAGTAATAGTAATCCATTGGCAAAGACTTTCTCTGGTGCAAATGAACTCACTGGAGTAACATTTGGAACTATTTTCCCTACAACTACTCTAAGTGTTGCTTTAAATCTATCTACCGCAGGAACTGTTGTAACCTTTAGTTTTACCCTTGCAAATAACACAGCCGTTCAGTACGCCACCTTCGCAACTGTTGCAATAAATGCTCTTGTAACTGCACTAAATACTACATTCGATGAATATACCGCTACAGATGGGCTTGCTGTAACAGTTAGCTTTGATGATGCCACATATAAGCTAGCCTTCCAATACGGTGCTGGAAGCACAAAGGTCCTAGACTATGCTGTAACTGCTGGAGCTGTAACCATAGGCACTCCAGGGACAGAACTCTATACTTTTGCCCCTGCAGCAGATAAAACAGCTGTAAGTTCTCTAAATGTAACGGTTCTAGTCACAGACCCTGTAGGCTCAACTGGAAGAACTGTAACATCTACAAGCCGTTACTTTGCTTCCGGGACAGGCGGGCCAGATGTAAATGTAGATGCCAGCGGAATAAGTGGTGTAACATTTACCCTTACAAATGATGCTGCTACAACAACTGGCACAGACTTTGCCTTTGACCTAAGTAAAGGCTCTCTCACTCTCCAGATTGGTCCTAATGCAGGTACAGGCCATAGGATGGAGATTACTGTAAATGATATGGGTACTGGGGCTCTTGGAGTAAACAATCTAGATGTCACAACCCAAGCTCAGGCTCAAAGCATTATAGATAATCAAACCATCGACAACGCTATTGAAAGCGTCGTAACTGAACGTGGTAAACTTGGTTCCTATGAAAACAGATTGAATCATACCATACAGAACCTTGGAGTTGCAAAAGAGAACCTCACATCTGCAGAATCCAGACTAAGAGATGCAGATATAGCCAAAGAAATGATGGAATTTACAAGGAACCAGATTATGCTTCAAGCTGGAACAGCAATGCTAGCTCAAGCAAATACTGTGCCTCAGACTGTATTACAGCTTCTAAGATAAAGAGGCATTTCCCACCTTTCTCATATAGGGGCAGGAGAAGTCCTGCCCCTATATTTTTATATATCTTTTTAAAACCCCATATACAAGAAGAAATATCAGTGTATTTATTCCCCCTTGAGCTATATTAAATGGAGTGACTGCTATTTTTACAAGTTCCCAGACTTTCTCTACTGGAAGTCCAGTATAGATAGGAGTAAATATAAGATTAGCTGGAATCATAATCAATGTTTTTGCCGCTACCCCAGCCAAGATGGCAGGAACAAGTAAGTTCTGTTTGTATTTCAAAATCAAAGATGGGACTACAACAAAACTTCCAGCAGCAATAGTATTCATAAGTATTCCTATAGGTCCCCCTGCACCTTTTATAATAAAGTACAATAAGTTTTTTACCACAACAGATAGAAATCCTATAAGAGGACCATACATAATACCAGCTAATAGTACCGCCACATCTCCTGCATCATAGAGTAAAAAGTTAGCCTCTGGAATGAGAGGAACTTGAAAAAGCATTAATACAAATCCTACTGCAGATAAAAATGCCCCTCCAATATAAGCTCTTGTATCTCTTCGCATTCATTACCTCCTATAAAAATTTTAAGCCCCGAAGGATTTCGGGGCTCTTTTTATCTAATAAAAACACCTTCTCTCATCCGGACTTTACCGTCGGCGCTGGAATTCCACCAGCTCTGCCATAAAGGCTCGTGGGCTTTTACCACCGGTAAGGAATTGAAGCTATAAAACTTCTCACCTGTCCCCGAAGGTTAAAATTTCAATATTCAATTAAAATAATGATACACTACTAAAAGGTCTTATGCAAGAGAGATAATAGTATACTAGGTGACATTATCACAGTCTCTTGACAGAGTAGGGACAATCCCTGAATTGCCCCTACATTTCACCTGTCTATTAACAATGAATTTGCTGTAGGGGCAAGTACGCTTTTCTTTACCTTTACCTATGCCTTTACTAGGACTCTTATTGCTTCCCCAGAACTTGCTATCTCTACTCCTCTATAGATTTCACTCAAAGGGACTATCTCACTTATCAATGGATAGAGATTTATCCTTCTATTTGAAATAAGTGTGACCGCCCTTTCCATTGTAAATGGATTTACAAAAGAGCCAAGCAAGGTAAGTTCTCTTCTATAGACCTCAAATGGAGAGATACTAATATAGGCATCCTCTGGTGCCACTCCAAAGAATAGAACCCTACCGCCATCACTAACTGCATTAATAGCTTGTAGTATAGTTTTGGTAGAGCCTACCGCTTCAATTGCAACATCAACCCCTTTAGCTATATCCAATAGGTCCTCGTTTATTGGGTCTATAACTCTTGTAGCACCAAAGCCAAGGGCAAGTTCTCTTTTACTCTTCTGAGGTTCACTGACAAAGACCTCTGAAGCACCTCCATTAATAGCAAGTTGTGTAAGAATAAGTCCAAGGGCACCTCCACCTATTATCAGGACTTTCTCTCCCTCTTTTATCCCTACCCTATCTATCCCATGGATAGCACAGGCTAACGGTTCAGCCAATGCACCTACTATAGGGTCTATAGTCCCAGATAGCTTATAGGCTTGCTTTGCAGGGACTACACAGTATTGAGCAAAACCACCGTCTCTATCTACACCTATAGCATTTAGATTTTCACAGAGATGAATTCTACCATTTCTACATTGGATACAGTTCATACAGGGAATATTCGGGTCTATTACAACTTTATCCCCCTTTTTAAACTTAGTAATATCAGAGCCTATTTCTACTACCTCTCCTACAAATTCATGCCCCCTTATTACATTAGGTTTTCCTTTATTTATACCTTTAAATACGTGTAAATCTGTTCCACATATGCCGCAGGCTATGACCTTTATAAGTATCTCATCTGAGCTTACCTTTGGAATCTCTCTTTCCCCCAAGACAAGCTTATTATTCTCATCTAGATAAGCTGAAAGCATATCTACCTCCTATTTTAATATTATACTTAAGTTATTATTATACTCTATATCTAAGCTTCTATAACCCCAATCGATTCCAAATACAATATTTTGAGGATTTAGATATCCAATCCTTAAGTTCACCGACGGCTGAAACTTATACACTAGACTTATACTGTCTAGACCTAAATTAGATACGCTGATGCCTAGGGTCAAATCTTGAGTGATATCAGTTTTATAACCAATATAGGGGCTAAAATTAGCCAATCCTGTCTCTGTATCTATGGAGAATTCTCCTCTTAAACTCAGTCTATCCCATTGTGATGCCTCTATAGAAAATAGAACCTCTGGGCTACTTTTCCAATTTATAGTGCTTTTCCCTATGTATTTCCATAAACCATCACGGACTTCTTTTTTAAGCACAGTATATAAGAAATCATTGTATCCAACGGTAAGACCTAGGGATTTATCATTAGAATAGAATGTATATTCACCAAATATCTCTGGATTCATATCAATATGAGCCCTCAACCCTATAAGATAATAATCCTCCTTCTCATATGATATATCTATACCTGTTTGATTTAATGTCTCTGTGAATATTCCATCCTCATAGGGAATAATGATTGAGATGTCAGGAGAACTTGTATCGAAAGAGATACTCTCTTGGGAGGAAGAAATTTCTAAGCCAGAGCTGTAAGGACCAAATGGAATAGAAAGGCTAGGGAGAGTAATATCCGAAGATAATCTTATATCTTTTAGTGTTATAGTAGTATTTCTCCAGTCTATATCTATTTCTCTTGCCATTATATATGGGATAACAGGACTTTCAGAGATATTTAGAGTTAAATCTTTTGTTGAAAAAACATCATAGTATTCTTTCTTGCCATCTTTTTCTACTATGACATCTCCAAATGCTACCACATTTCCTGTGATTAGGTTTACAATAATTCCATCTGCATAAATAATTAATCCTTTATCTTCCCATATGGCATTACCTATACCCCTTATTTCCCAACTAGCAGGATAAAAGTTTACTATATCTCCTCTAATGGTGCCAGAAAAAGAGATAGAAGGAAAGATTAAAAGAACAACGAATAAGATACTTATATTTAGCCATATCTTCATTGTAGAGTTACAATAAAGACTCTTGTCTCACTCTCTACTTCAGAACCATCCGTTCTATAGCCAACTATTCCCCAAGTATAAGTGCCTGGAGAAAGTAAAGGTCCATCATAGGTAATAGAGGTATCCGTAGTGGTGTCTTTATCCCAAATAATAACCTTACTACTATTACTTACTATTATAGTATAGGACACTATAGTCGTATCATTGCTATACCAAGAAAAGACTATCTCCTCTCCAATTATAAATTTTCTTCCATTATCAGGTGATGTGAGTTTTATCCACGGAGTAGCATTTGCCTTGGCAATATTGTAGAGTGTAATCAGTCCCGCAAGTATTGCAATACCCGCAATAGCATTCACTATAGGAGTAGCCTGGTTAACAAAAGATACTTCTGGGGCTGGAGGGATATAGGCAATCTTAACTATGTCCCCAAGGCGTGGAGGATAATCTCCACCTTTATAGATAACCTCAGATTTGCTTATCTTCTGTTCTACACTTGACACCTTACCTTTAGCTACCAATCTATTATCCCTAAATACACTCAATATACTCCCTTCTATTATGCCAGAAGATTTTCCTAAATCACACTCAAACACGTCCTCATCATAATAGGTGATTATACTATTACCTCTCCATAAATCGTCTAATTTTTGAGAAAGAGCCGAAACTCCATTGAGAAAAGCCTCTTTTTCTAGAGGCTCCCAATCTGTAATAGTTCCAGAAAAGGTAGAGCTCACACCAAGAGACTTTAAAACAAGCATATCAACGTTAGATACTGGATCTTTCAAATAGAGCGTAAATCTACCAGTGACATTAGAGGCATTATGTTGAAACTTTGTATCAATCCTTGCTATACTCCAGAAATTAGATATAGGGGTATCTTGAGCGACCTTTTCCCACTTAAAGAAATTGCTGGTAGAAAATATAGGACCAACCAGATTATTAAAAGAAGCCATCTCTTTATCATCAGTAAATACTCCAACAAGACCTACTTTTAGTTTCTCTTGAGCACTAACAGTATTAACTGGGAATAATTCAAACAAAAACGAAATTATTATAATGACAGTTAAAACCCTTCTCATTTACCCTCCTTAAAAATTTTCTCTATACCCCTAATTATACCAGCAACTACAGGGTTAAAAGAATACCCTCCCTGAATAAATGCGACATAAGGAGGTTTTAGAATTCCATCAGCACTAAACTCTCCTGTAGAACCTTGGACAAAACCACCACCAGCTAAGATTACAGGAGCATCATACCCTGGCAAATCTTGTGGTTCAGGAAGATATGTTGAATTTACAGGGCAGGCACTCTGTATACCTTGTAAAAACCTTATAAGTTTCTCTTCATCCTTAAGAATCACCCTTTGGACAGCATCTCCTCTTTTTTCTTCCCATTTTGGCAAGACATTAAATCCGAGCTTCTCTAATATGTAAGCACCTACAGTTAGACCTTTCAGGGATTCTGCCACAAAATGAGGTGCAAATAGTAGACCTTGCAATATTTCTCTCTGAAGACCAAGTGTAGGACCTATCTCTATACCTTGTCCAGGGGCGGTGATACGTTCTCCTATAGCATCTATAAAATCTTTCTTACCTGCTATATAGGCACCAGTAGGGGCAAGATTTCCACCAATTCCTTTAATCAAAGACCCTACAATAATATCCGCACCCACCTCCAAAGGTTCTCTCTCTTCTACAAACTCTCCATAACAGTTATCTATAAGAATAATACTATCAGGAAATATCTTTTTTATATTATACACTAGTTCTTCTATTTCCTCTATAGTTAGGGAATTCCTAGACCAATTGTATCCACAGGAACGCTGTATAAAGATAACCTTTGGAACTTCTTTCACCAAAGATTTAATATAATCAGTATCCGTTCTGTAATCAAACGGAATCTCCTGGTATCTTATTCCCCAATCATTTAGAGAATCTATTACATCTTTTAATGTATCGTATACTGGTCCTGTAATAGAAAGGAGTGTGTCTTGAGGTCTTAAAAGAGAAAAAAAGACACTGGAAATAGCATGGGTTCCAGAGATAAGTTGAGGTAAAACTATAGCATCCTCTGCACCTAGAGAAAGAGAAAACACTTTTGAAAGCACTTCCCTTCCTTTATCATTATATCCATATCCAGTACTTCTAAGCGAGACTGTATATTCATCCACTTCAGCATTTCTAAATGCATCGAGGACCTTAAGTTCATTCTTCTTGCCTGTCTCTGTGACCTCTTTTATTTTTTTCTCACATACACTTTCTGCCTCTCTTACAAGATTCTCAAAATCCATTAATCTCCCCTTATTCCAGCCTCTTCCATTCTCTTTAGGGCTTCCTTTAATACAGACTCTTCAACTGTAAGTGCTACACGGAAATAATCTTTTCCATTTTCTCCATAACCTATTCCAGGAGGAACAACTATCCCAGTCTTCTCCAATAAGAAGCTAGCAAATTCTATAGAGGAGCTAAAATTCTTAGGGATAGGAATCCAGAGATAGAATGTCCCTTTTGGAGGCTTTACATTCCATCCTAATCTCTTTAATCCCTCTATAAAGGCATCTCTTCTTCTAGCTATAACCCTTTTATTCTCCTCTATAACATCCTGAGGACCTCTAAGAGCGGTTACTCCAGCAGCTTGAATAGCCATAAATACACCAGAATCTACATTTGTCTTCACTATAGACAATCCATCAATTATATCTTTATTACCTACTGCAAATCCTATCCTCCATCCTGTCATATTATAGGTCTTAGAAAGTGAATGAAATTCTACCGCTATATCTTTAGCCCCCTTTACTTCAAGGATACTTGGGGCTATAAATCCATCAAAAGTAACCTCTGAATAGGCATTATCATGGCAGAGAATAATATCATACTTTTTTGCAAATTCAACAGCCTCTTCAAATACAGATAAATCTGCAACTCCTGCTGTTGGATTATTAGGATAGTTTAAAAATAATAGTTTAGCCTTTCTGGCAACCTCCTCAGGGATCTTTGAGAAATCTGGAAGATATGTACCTGGCTTTAATGGAAATGTATAGGGGATGCCTCCAGCTAAAATGGTAGCTACTTTATAGACTGGGTATCCCGGGTCAGGTATAAGTGTAATATCTCCAGGGTCTACAAAGGCAAGGAATATATGAGCAATTCCCTCTTTTGAGCCTATAAGTGTAAGGACTTCTCTTTCAGGGTCAAGTGTTACGTTAAATCTTCTAGAATACCACGCAGCAACAGCTTTTCTAAATTCCTTTGTACCCTCATAAGGAGGATACTTTTGATTACTAGTAATCTTTGCTGATTCATACAGGGCATCTACTATATGAGGCGGAGTAGGTAGGTCAGGGTCTCCTATCCCCAAACTCAATACTTTTACCCCTCTCTTTATAGCTTCTTCTTTCTTTTTATCTATCTCGGCAAAAAGATATGGTGGTATATTATCTAGTCTCTTTGCTCTTTTTATCATCTTTACCTCCGTAATCTAGTCTCTAAATATCTTCTATCTATTCCACCTGTAAATACCTCTTCTGCTGGACCTTCCATAAATATATAGTCATCTTCCCAATCTATATTGAGTCTTCCGCCAGGAAGCTGGACTTCTACTACTCTTTCTGTAAATCCATTTATTATGCTTGCTACACTAGAAGCGCAGGCTCCTGTTCCACAAGCTAGCGTTTCTCCAGCTCCTCTCTCCCATACCCTTACTACTATATGGTTTTTATCTTTGACCTCTACAAACTCTACATTGGTCCTATTTGGAAAGTCAGGATGATTTTCAATCTTTGGGCCTAGGTCTTTTATAGAAACCTTGGAGACATCACTAGTAAAGTTTACTGCATGAGGATTTCCCATAGAAACTAGAGTCAAATCTAAAGCATCTCCATCTAAACTTAGAGTATGCTTTCTTATATCTCTCGGCTTACCCATATTTACCTTTACCATAAAAGGGTCAACTGAGGTAACTTCACATTCAATGAGGCCAGCTTTAGTCTCTACCCTGTAGAGTTTCTTCAGCGATTTTTTATATGCATATTGAGTTATACACCTTATTCCATTTCCGCACATCTCTGCTTCAGAACCATCAGGGTTGAATATGCACATTTTAAAATCTCCGATATCTGAAGGTTGGTATATTAAGATTCCATCAGCACCTATACCAAAATGTCTATCGCAGAGGAGCTTACTAAGTTCTACAATATCAAAACCTTCTATATCTTCTAAAATTACAAAATCATTTCCTATACCGTGAGATTTCACAAAATACATCTTCTACCTCCTCGTAAGAAACTAATCTTATTCTCCATTCATTTTTAAACCAAGTAAGCTGCCTCTTTGCATAATGTCTTGTCTCTTTTTTTATCTCTTCTATAGCTTCTTCTAAACTATAAAAACCCTTAAGATACTTTATTATCTCTCTATATCCTAATGTTTGCAAGGAAGGAAGCTCAGGACTATACCCCATATTCAATATATTTTTCGTCTCTTCTATTAAACCTAATTCTATCATCTTATCTACCCTCTCCTCAATTCTTTTATAAAGAATATCTCTTGGTGGATTTAATACTAGATAAGTTATTTCATACTCAGGATAGTCTTTATCTGTCCCTTTGTGATATGAAGATATAGGCTTACCTGTAGCATAATAGACTTCCAAGGCTCTAGTTATCCTTATCTCATCAGAGGGCATTATTTTAGATACCGCTAATGGGTCTATATGAGAAAGCTCTTTATACACTTTATCTAGACCTTCTCTTTTTATCCTTTCCCTTATCTCTTCTCTAATATGTTCTTCTACCTTTGGAGGGAAATCTATCTCTCTTATCACTGCCCTTATATAGAAACCAGTCCCCCCTACAAGAAAAGGAATCTTACCTCTATTATTTATATCTCTAATTACATCTCTTGCCAGCTTCTGATACTCCCCTGCAGTCATTATCTGGTCAGGATATATTACATCAATGAGATGGTGTGGAACTAGTGCCCAATCCTTTCGAGTTGGCTTAACTGTTCCTATATTCATAAATTTGTAAATCTGTCTAGAATCACTTGAGATAATCTCTCCATCTAATTTATAAGCCCATTCTAGAGCAAGTTGAGATTTACCAGAAGCAGTAGGCCCACCAATTACAATAACTGGAATCTTCATATGAGGCTCTTATATATTTCGTTAGTCTTTTCTACCATCTTTTCAACTGTAAACTCTTCTTTAAACCTCTTGTATCCGTTCTCCCCTACCTTCTCTCTTAATTCTCTATCTACTATAAGCCTCTCTATAGCATCTGCTAATACCTTACTATCTCCAGCAGGTACTAATATACCCATCTTACCATCCTCTATTATCTCTGGTATCCCTCCTACATTCGTCGCTACTATCGCCCTACCCATTGCAAGTGCCTCTATTATTGCAATCGGTAAAAAGTCCATAAGTGATGGTAGTACAAATATGTCAAAGTTTATAAAATATTTCCTTGCATTTGGAATACTACCTAAAAAATAGACACGATTACTAATATCTAACTTATTTGTTAATTCTTCAAGTTCTATCCTATCCTCTCCATCCCCTAGTATTACTAAATTTATATCTCTATACTTCTTTACTAGAAGACTAAATGCCTCTATTAGGTAGTTTATACCTTTTACTTTTGTTAGTCTTGCTGCTGTCCCTATTATCAATCCTTTCAATGAAATAGGTAAACTCAAATGCTCGTTTATCTCTGATACACCGTTGTGTATCACTGAGACATTCTTAAGGTCTAGTCCTCTTCTTATAAGAAAATCTCTATCATAGTTTGATACTGCAATTACTCTATCTGCCCATCTGTTACATATATAGGCCGAGAGACTATAATCTATTAATGGATACCTTGTTCCATAACCATGACAGGTAAAAATAACTGGGGTTGATGGGGATAACCTCTTAGCAATAAAGACCAACTCGTGGGCTCCATGGATATGTATGATATCAGGAGAAAATTCTTCTAGAATAAGTTTTAAGAAACGTTTATATGTTCCTATATCACCAAAAGTAAGTAACGGAAATTCTCTATAAGGAATACTAAAATTTTGAAGCAACTCTATCCCTTTTCCATAGGGTGCTCCCACAATGACATCATATCTATCTATCATTCCTCTAGCTAGTTCTAGTAGATGCATCTCAGTTCCAGCAAGTTCAAAATAAGGAAGAAGATAAAAAATTCTATGTCTTCTCATATAGATTCAATATTAAAGCTCCTATAAACCAGAATCCTAGTCCTATATGTAAGGACCACATAGTTCCATCAAATAACTGATGTACCATATAAGCGGTAAAACTAGAAATAAGAGCAAGGATAATTTCTTTATCTTCTATTCTTTTAAAAAGAATTATTCCTTTTCTACATATATCCCATAAAAATAAAAAGAATGCAGAAAATCCAAGGATACCTGTCTCTACAAGAAGATTTAAAGGAAGATTATGGGCAAAGGACATATTAAGTCCACGAGCCTGTGGGAGTTTATATTCAGGATAAGCGAGAGGAAATGTCCCAATCCCTACTCCAAATATAGGATGATCTAAAAAGATTTTCCAGCTAGAGTCCCATATGTATATCCTCTCTACCTTAGACGAAGAGCCCATATCAAGTCTTGTAAATAAAAAACGGATAAGATTATTCTGAGTGATAATTGAATGGACAGAAAATACTCCTACTGCAATAACTATAATAGCTATAAGAGTTAAAACACTCCGCTTTACTTTTTTATCTCCAAAAAGAAAGAGTATTCCTTCCGCCACACCTATACCAATCCATGCTCCCTGGCATATCGTAAGTACTAGACCAAAAATTAGAAGGACAAAGCTTAAATGATGAAACAATTTCTTCTCGCGAAACATCTTTATTTGACTAAGGGGGATAGCAGTAGCTAGAATAGTCCCTATTCCATTCTTTCCCAAAAATGGAGTATCCGCATAGTTTCCATTGTATAGATACCCCACAAATCCTCCAAAAGCCAGTAATATACCTCCTAAAATCCAGTAATCTATAATACTAGAGAGTGATTCTTGAGAGAGCTTATCTTTTCTTAAGAAAAGATAAACAATATACATAAACAATAATACTAAAAAATTTTCAAGGGCAAAATTCCTAAAAGGGGAAAATAAAGCAGAAACTAAAAAGGCTAAAATGAGAAAGATTGGAATAATATCGAATTTAAAGTGCCAATCTTTTATGGTAAATACTCTAGAAAAGAAATAAAGAATAAAGCTTAATAGTCCGCCTCCTATTCCAAAGAAGAAGGCAAAAAGCTTAAGGGCTATATCTTTATCTTCTGTTATATCTTCCTTTCCCATATTTATATTATTTTACTCTCCTCGTTCAAAGACGTCAAACCCAACTACACTAGGTATAGGCAAAGGCAGAGAAAAAGATGTATAATAGCAATACAAATTAATTAATGAAGGAGGGAAAAGATGAGAGAACTAAGACCATTGAAACCATTTGAAGAGCTATATAAGTCTCCAAGAATTTTGGAATTTAAAGCCCAAAGTACTGAGGAATGGAAAGAGTGGAAAGAAGCTCTAAAAGAGAAACTCATAGAACTCTTAGGAGGATTTTCAGAGAGAGTAGAACTTCTCCCTGAGATTGTAGATAAGAAAGAATTTGAAGATTATGTAAGAGAGAGGATAATCTTCAATAGTGCTCCAGATGTAAGTGTAGTTGGCTATCTTTTGATACCTAAAAATATAAGCCTTCCAGTCCCAGGTGTAGTAGCCCTTCACGGACATGGCTATGGAAAAGATGATGTCGTTGGTATATGGGAGGATGGAACTGAGAGAACCATACCAGATGGATATCATAAAGATTTTGGGATAAGTCTTGTCAAGGCTGGGTTTATTACCTTTGCTATAGAGCAGGCTTGCTTTGGGGAAAGGAGAGAGCCTGAAGATATAGCAGTTAGCAAATACCAATCTTCTTGTAGAAAGGTCTCATTCTGGGCGATGCTATTGGGGAAAACCGTACTAGGGATGAGGGTATGGGATGTTATCAGAGCTATAGATTATCTTCAGACAAGAAACGAAGTAAAAAAGGACTCTATTGGAGTAATGGGCATATCTGGAGGCGGAATGACTACCCTCTTTTCTAGTGCAATAGACGAAAGGGTAAAAGCGGTAGTAGTAAGTGGATATCTCAACACATTTAGAGCGAGTATCCTCTCAATACATCACTGTGAATGTAACTATGTCCCAGGGATTCTTAAATACGCAGAGATGTCAGATGTAGCGTCCCTTATAGCTCCAAGAGCACTACTTATTGAAAGTGGAACAAAAGATGATATATTCCCAATTAAAGCAACAGAATTTTCCATATCCAAGGTGAAGAAGGTCTATGAACTTCTTCAGGCTACCGATAAATTAGAATCAGACATATTCGAAGGAAGGCATCAGATAAGCGGAAGAAAGGCTTATGGGTGGCTAAAGGAACAACTAAAATAGACTACTCTAAACTTATTACCCTTCTCTCTCTTATACTCTGAAAACCTTTCTCCAATATCTTCTGAGTCTGTAGAGCTAATTCTGGAGAACAGAGACCTTCTGGAGATATATCATTTTCTATACAGTATAAGAATGAGGTGGGGGCATTCTTTTCGTTAGACGGAAGCACTCTAGGTGTAATAAGTTTGGGCTCTCTTTTATCAGAATACAGCATTATCCCCTCTCTTGTTACAGCAATAGTTCCTTCAGTCCCATATATTACAGGATTCTCTGAAGGACCTGGACCTATCTGACTCCATGTAGCTTCAGCTATAGCGATTGCCTTATCATACTCCATCACTAAAACTGCATTATCCTCTGCAGGGATGTAGTCTCTTACCAGATTCTTACCTATAGCCATTACACTATTAGGTCTTCCTAGTATATATCCAGACATATGAGCTCCATATCCACAGAAATCCATAAATGCTCCAGCCCCATTCTTTTCAGGGTCGTATAGCCAGCTGTAAAAGTAAATGGAACATCCAATCTCTTTAGGACCTTTATGTCCTGCTCTAAACTTAAATTGGAATACTTTTCCTACATATCCCTCTTTTGCCATATCAAGTGCATAACGAATACTAGGATTCCAGTTTGTAGGCCAGTTTATCATAAGCTTAATACCATTTGACTTAGCAGAATTTAACATCCTTTCTGCACCTTTATAATCTGAAGCCATTGGTTTTTCTATAGCTATATCTATCTTCTTTGAAGCTGCATATTCAGTAATCTCTGGATGTTTATTGTTCTCACACGTAATCTGAACGATATCAAGTTTTTCACTATCGATAAGCTCTTGGTATGTATCATAAAACTTATCAATTCCAAAATCTTTCTTTACCCTATCTCTCAAAGGCTCATGGGATTCTGCAACTCCTACTATCCTTACATTAGGTAGACTAAACCAATCCTTCAAAAGTCCCCAGATATGGTCATGAGATAATCCAACGACACCAACATTGTAAATCTTAGCCAACTTAAATCACCTCTTTCTTTAAGATTAGGTATATTATATCAAAAGTTAATGTTATAATCATAAGAAACATATTGGTTAAGGAGGTATATTTGTGAAAGCTAAGGGTATTACTTATATAGCATTTCTTACAGGACTAAGTATTATACTGGCAAGAGTTTTGTCCATCAGGATTCCAATATTGGGTATTGAAGGGGTAAGGGTAGGTTTTGGTCCATTACCAATTATCATTACCTCATTTTTACTCGGTCCGACTGAAGGGGCAATATGTGGGGCATTGTCAGATATAATTGGCTACTTTATAAATCCGATGGGTCCTTATATACCTATATTTACTATTATCTCCATTTTAAGAGGGACCCTGCCTGGACTTTTAGGCTTTTTACTGAAGAAAAAAGAGTTTTCTTTTATCTATTACTTCATCCCAATACTAATCTCTCAGAGTATAACATCTATCATACTAGTTCCCATTTCACTCCATTTTATATTCAAATTACCTCTAAACGCAGTACTGATTCCAGCCTTAATATCTCAAGCTATTCTTATACCTGTATATAGTTTTCTTGTAATGGAGGTAGTAGGTTTAGCAAGGAGGATAACTCTACATGAAACAAGTTAATCTCTTAGTCCATGGTGGGGCTGGAGATATTCCAGATAATATACTTGGTATATATCAGAAGAATCTTGAGGCTATATGGAAAGAAGGATTTAAACTCTTAGAAGATGGATGGGATGCCCTTTCAGTAGTAGAGAAAGTTATAACTCTTATGGAAGATAGTGGTGTATTCGATGCAGGGAGGGGTTCTTTCTTAAATAAAGAAGATTATATAGAGATGGATGCTGGTATTATGACCTCAGATGGGAAGGCAGGGGCGGTAGGAGGAGTAAGAACTGTAAGAAATCCTATAAGGTTAGCCAGATTAGTAATGGAGGAGTCTCCTCATATAATGTTAGTAGGTGAAGGAGCGGAAAGATTTGCATCTAGGTTTAATCTGCCTCCATTTGTATCAAAAGAAAACCCAATCAAATTCTCTACTGACACAGTAGGTGCAGTAGCCCTAGATAAAAGGGGTAATATAGCAGTTGGAACATCTACAGGCGGTATAAAAGGAAAACTTCCAGGTAGAGTTGGAGATAGTCCTATTATAGGTGCAGGGACATATGCATCTTTTTGGGGAGGAGTCTCTGCTACTGGAGTGGGAGAAGATATTATAAAGTTTGGGCTAGCAAAGAAGATAGATATTCTCTTAAGAGAGTATAAAGCCCAAGAGGCGGTAAAAATAGTGATAGAAGAGGCGAAGTCAAAAGGTATTAAGTGTGGGGTCATTGTCATAGATAGAAGAGGAAACGTGGGGGTTGGCTATACTACAAAAGAAATGGCGTGGTATCCAAGGTCAACTACCCCACCCTAAAGGGTGAAGCTTGCAGAAGCTCTGGTTGACAAGGGGGCATTGAATATGCAGAAGTTAAGAGAGAGAAATACATACACACCTACGGTTATTTCGCACGACCGTAACAACCGTGGTCTGTCATTAAACAGTCCTATGGGTAGGGACAGTGTGGCAGGCTTAAAAACCTCTCTTAACAACCCCGATGCGGCTCTAACTCTGAAAGGAGGTACACTTCATGTTAGGTAATGTAATTAATGTCACTTATGGGTATTTGACAAAATCAAATAGAATCGCATTAAATATCCCTAAGTCTCATATAAACGATGCTTTTGTAATAGCAGGTGGAGATAATCAAACAAGATCTAACATTCAATATTTCATTAAGCAGGTGCGGAAGTGCAACAGGAAGCTCTTTAGAGGAGACAGATCACGTATAAAAAACACGGCACCGAGATTTATAAAGGGATTCCAAAGATACGATAAGGTGCTCTGGGATGGTGTCGAGTGCTTTATTTTTGGTAGAAGGTCTACAGGTTATTTTGATATTAGGAAGCTTGATGGAACCAAATTAAACTCATCAGTTAAGTATTCATATCTCTCTTTAATCGAGAGTGCAAACACATTTTTAATAGAAAGGAGAATGGCTCTCCTCCCCGCCCTAAAGAGTGGGGTCTCCGAGCCATAAAACAAAGATGAAAAAGTATTATATATCACAACTTAAAGAAGGAATCTTATTAGATAAAGTCCCATTTGTAGTATTAAAAAGGTCTACTGGGGTTAATAAAAATGGAAAAGTATACCTTACTTTAACATTAGGAGATAAAACTGGTTCTATTTCAGCTAAAAGATGGGACTACGATGGTAAAGAGGTATCAATAGGGCTGGTCTATGAAGTTACAGGGAAGGTAATTGAGTTTAACAACAACACAGAAATAACTCTGGAGAATCTTATGCCTATAAATCATTTTGACCCTAGTGATTTTATACCACAGGGACATAGGGACCCTCTTTCCATTTTAGGAGAATTAAGAATGAAGGCTTCCGAGGTTAGAGATGAGGGAATAAAAGACCTATTAAACTCATTCTTAAATGATGAAAATTTTATTAAAAAATTCATCATTGCACCAGCAGGAAAAGTTATTCACCATGCATATATAGGAGGACTTATAGAACATAGCTGGGAAGTGTGTAAGATAGCTCTTTTAGCAGCTGAAATGTATCCAGAGATGAATAGAGACCTTGTCATTGCTGGTTCTATCCTCCATGATATAGGAAAGATAGAAGAACTTACATATATAACCCATATAGAATATTCTACAAGAGGAAGATTATTAGGACACATATTTATAGGAACTATGGCTGTTAAAGAAAGGGCAAGGAATATACCTAACTTATCTTCCTTATATCTAGAACAGATTATTCATATAATACTGAGCCACCATGGAGATTATTCTACAGGCTCGCCTATATTGCCAATGACTCTAGAAGCAGAAACTGTACACAGAGCAGATTATCTAAGTGCTCAGGTAAATAGGTTTTATAATATCCTTAAAGATAAGCCTGAAGACAGGTGGATAAAAGGTGATAATTTACTTGGAAGGCAACTCTATAAGAATAAGGTAAAAAATATCACTATAGAGGAGATACTGATTTCTCAAATAGAGAGATTTGAGGAAGAGGAATAACTGGAGGTGGCTCTATTGATAAAAAAGAAACCTGATAATACAGGTATAGAGGAGTTAATAAAGGTCTAATGGCGAAAATTATAGATGGAAAGAGAATAGCAGAAGATATATACAAAGAATTAGAAACTGAGATTATGCCATATAAGGGTAAAATAGGTTTGGCTGTTGTCCTTGTTGGAGATGATCCAGCATCAGCTACATATGTAAGAAACAAAGAAAGGGCCTGTAAGAGATTAGGGATAAACTTTATCCTATCAAAGTTTCCCGATTCTGTCTCTAGAGAGGAAATATTAGGAAATATCTCTCATTTAAACGAAGACGATAGGATAATGGGAATCATTGTACAATTACCACTACCTAAACATATTGATGGGTTTGAAATCACAAAAAGCATACTACCAATAAAAGATGTAGATGGACTACATCCAGAAAATCTTGGAAGATTATTGAGTGGGAGACCCAATATAATACCTTGTACCCCCTTAGGGATAGTAGAACTGTTAAAAAGAGAAAACATAGAAATAAAAGGTAAAAAAGCAGTAATTGTGGGAAGGAGTAATTTGGTGGGAAAACCCTTGTTCCATCTCCTCCTTTCTATGGATGCAACTGTTACTGTATGCCATTCAAAGACAAAAAACCTAAAAGAAGAGACATCTCAAGCAGATATACTAGCAGTAGCTGTAGGTGTCCCAAGGCTTATTAAAAGAAATATGGTAAAGCAAAGAGCAGTGGTAATAGATGTAGGGATAAACAAAGTTGACAATAAGCTTGTAGGTGATGTGGACTTTGAAGAGGTACTAGAAGTAGCTTCTTCTATTACACCTGTGCCTGGTGGAGTTGGTCCAATAACAGTAGCAATGTTAATGAAGAATGTCTTTAAAGCATATAGGATGCAGAATGGACTATGAATCTCACAAAGACTAAATTAAGAGGCAGAATAAAGAGAGTTTTTGAGCTCTATCCTAAAGAGACTCTAAATGTATGTGGGGACATAATTCAGAATAAAGTCCTTGAGATTATAAGACCTTATAAGGTTATAATGAGTTATGTGAGTACGCCTAGAGAGGTGACTACTTTTAAAATCCTAGAAAAAGTGTTAGAAGAAGATAAAGTATTAGTAGTTCCTAAGGTAGTGCAGGATAATATAATAGCTGTAAGAATAAAGAATCTAGAAGAATTATCCCTTGGAGCTTTCAATGTCTTAGAGCCTAAGTCATCTTCTCCTTTTGACATCTCTGAACTAGAGGTTATAATAGTCCCAGGGATTGCTTTTAATACAAACCTACATAGGATAGGACATGGAGGAGGTCATTTTGATAAACTTTTAAAGTTTTTACCTCCTTATATCTTAAAAATTGGGCTTGCATACGACTTTCAAGTAGTAGAAGAAGAATTCGAGGACCAGTGGGATAAAAAGATGAATATAATCATAACTGAGAAAAGGAGGATAGAATGAACGTTGTTATAATAGGTGGAGGACCAGGAGGATATGTAGCTGCCTTAAGAGGTGCTCAGCTAGGATTAAATATTACGTTAATAGAAGAAGAAAGAGTAGGAGGGGTATGCCTTAATAAGGGCTGCATACCCACAAAGGCATTACTCGCATCAGCAGAAAGAATAAGCGATATAAAGACAGCTAGAGAATTTGGAATAGATGTAAAAGGTTATGAGGTTGATATAATGAGAATATTTTCAAGAAAAGAACAGGTAGTAGACCAGCTAGTAAAAGGAGTGGAATTTTTACTTTCAAAACGTAAAGTAAGGTTAGTTAAAGGAAAGGCAAATCTTATAAGTCTAAGAGAAGTTGCAGTATCTAATGGAGAAGTGGTTCAAGGTGATATCATTATAGTAGCTACTGGTTCTCTTCCAGTATCGACAGTTGGGAATCTAAAGATAGACAATGAACGTATCATCTCAAGCGACTATGCATTATCAAAGCCATTTATACCAAAGAGTATAGTTATAATTGGTGCGGGGGCTATAGGGGTAGAGTTTGCAACATTCTACAGTGAACTTGGAGCAGAGGTAAGTATTGTAGAAATGATGGATAGGGTAGTACCTACTGAAGATGAAGAAATCTCTAAGACACTTGAGAGGATTCTTAAGAAAAAGGGAATAAAACTATACTTAAAGACAACAGTAAAAGAGGTTACAGATGATGGAGTAATACTTGAAGGTGGAGAACACATAAAAGGGGAGAAGGTCTTAGTAGCAGTTGGAAGAAAGCCAAATACAGAAGGACTAGGGTTAGAAAATGTTGATATCAAAGTAAATAACAAGGGCTATATTATAGTAAATGAGTATTTACAGACAAATATCCCAAATATCTATGCGATAGGAGATGTAACGGGTATAGCCTTATTTGCTCATTTGGCATCCCATCAGGGGCTTGTAGCTGTAGATAATATAATAGGAGAGAGAAAAAAGATGGATTATAGTGCTGTACCAAGGGCAACATTCTGTGAGCCACAAATAGGTAGTGTCGGACTTACAGAAGGACAGGCACGAGCCCAAGGAATCAACCCTATTATAGGAAGATTTCCATTTAGAACATCAGGATATGCCCTAGCTGTAGGAAAATGGGATGGTTTAGTAAAACTTATAGCAAATGAAAAGAGAGAGCTTATTGGGGCTCATATAATAGGACCTTATGCATCAAGTCTTCTTGGTGAAGTAACTTTGGCAGTAAAAGAAAGATTAACGTTAGATGCAATAGGAGAAACTATCCATGCCCATCCAACCCTTCCTGAAGCGATAATGGAAGCAAGCTTTGTTGGACTAGATTTACCATTACATACTATAGTATAATAGTTGTTATGAGAAATAGAATTGTAAAAGAGATAAAAAATAGGGGACTTAAAGTTACTCCTCAGAGACAGCTTGTAGCCGAAGCACTGGAAGGCAATGATACTCATCCAACAGCAGAAGACCTCTACAGAAAGGTTACAAAAATAGCACCAACAATCTCTGTAGCTACAGTTTATAAGACATTAAACGAGCTAGTAAAGATTGGTATAATCCAAAGGTTAGACATAGGTGACGGGAGGGCACATTTTGACCCTGATATTACACCGCACAATCACTTTGTATGTATAAAGTGTGGTAAGATATATGATATCTCAGTAGAGGAAGAAGTGAAAGAGCTGCCAGATTTTGAAGTCTTAAGAGTTCAGACAATATATTATGGTTACTGCAGAAAGTGTAAAGACCTAATAAATTAGTTATATCTTGTTGTATTTGCAGGGTATTTTATGCTTCATAGATGGCTCTTCCATCCACATATGTCCTTATCACTTTGAAAGATTTATCTATTACTACTATGTCTGCCTTTTTCCCATATGAAAATTCACCAATATCAAATTCATTTATGCTTTCAGCAGGAATCTTAGATGCAGTTTTTGATACAATAGGTAGAGGGATATGTGCCTTGGTGACTATATTCTTTACTGCTATATCTAGGGTTAAAGTGCTACCTGCCAACTTACCATCAGGAAGTCTCGGGGCACCACTTCTTACTGAGACCTTAAGTCCTCCCAATTCGTAGTTTCCGTCAGAAAGTCCTGTAGCACTCATACTATCACTTATAAGAATAATATTTTTATACCCCTTTGCTCTAAATACCATCCTTATAGTTCCAAAATGGAGATGTATTCCATCAGCTATGAGCTGACATTTTATAGTATCTTCTGCAAGAGCTGCGCCTATTATCCCAGGCTCTCGATGGTGGAAGGGCCTCATACCATTGAAAAGATGAGTGACTTGTGTAGCCCCAGAAATCATTCCTTTTATTGAATCATCATAAGAGGCATCTGAATGCCCCATAGAGACATTAATCCCCCTCTCTTTTAGTATCTTTATAGCTTCTTCTGCCCCAGGAAGTTCTGGCGCAATTGTCACAAGCCTTATTATATCTTCCCTAATCAGCTTTTCTAGAACCTCTCTAGTTGGCTCAATAATAAATTGCTCGTTTTGAGCACCTTTATACTTAGGATTTATAAACGGACCTTCAAGATGAACACCAATGATCTTAGCACCATTTTTATTTATAGTTCTTGCCTCTTCTATCGCCTTAATCGCCTTTATAGTACTCTCTATATCTAGGGTGGTAGTAGTTGGTAAAAAAGATGTAACACCATGAGTAACTAAAAATTCTGCCATTTTTAATATACCTTGAGGGTCAGCGTCCATCACATCTACACCTACCGCTCCGTGGGTATGAATATCCACAAAACCTGGTATAATATAGCAATTTTCAAAAATCTCTATAGGTATCGTGTCTATCTCGGTATTGATATCGTATATATGGTCATCCTCTACAACCAGCACCCAGTTCTCAAGTATGGTATCCCCAAAGATAATATTCCCTCTTAAACCAAACATCTATCCCTCCAGAGGAAGTCTTATAGGCTCTTTTGTCTCTAAAGATTTATAAGCAGCTAGAGCCACCTCCATAGCTTTTAAGCCATCATATCCAGTAACCTCTACTGGTCTATTATTCTTTATAGCATCTATAAAACTCTTAATCATAAGAAAGTCCATATTTGAACCCCATCCTATCCAAGAGATGCTTTTTGTCTTATCAGAGTATAAAACATCATTCTGATTAAACACTTCCATCTCAATTATACCATTCTCAGCGACAAGCTCTATATTTACATCTCCCCATATAGGAAAGACTTCCGGTCTAGACCAACTAGCATCCAGAGCAGCAAAAACACCGTTCTCAAAGGTAATACTTAACAGCCCAACATCATCTGTAGGTATATTGTGGAGAAGCGTACCCCCTTCAGCATATACATATAACGCTTCACAGCCTAAATACCATCGAAGTATATCCATTACATGGACAGTATGGTCCATTATTGCCCCACCACCAGCAAGGTTTTTATCTACAAACCATCCTCCAGGCATTTTCCCGTGGTTTGTACAGTTAAAGGCAAGAATCTTACCAAGCTGCCCACCATCTATTATTCCTTTGACCTTTCTAACTGCAGGGAAAAACCTTACTGGGAAAGCTATTTGAAGTTGAACACCATAATCCTGAGCCCATTTTATCATTGCTTTTGCATCAGAGATTGTTGTGGCTATTGGCTTCTCACAGAGGATATGCCTTTTAGATTGAGCACTCGCTATCACCATATCTTTGTGTCTTATGTTCTCAGAGCAGACCACTACAAAGTCTATATCTTCTCTCTTTAGTAAGTCTTCATAGTCTCTATAGAATCTAGTATTATATCTAGCAGATAAAGCCTTCCCTCTATCCTCATCTTCATCTGCTATTGCTCTTATTTCTACATTATGTATCTGCTTTAAGCACTCTATATAACTATAGGCATGCATATGTGCAAAACTTAGTATAGCACCTTTCATTATATTTCACCTCCAACGGTCACAACTCTATTTGTCCTAGCAGATTCAAGGGCAGTTAGAGCAATCTCAAGGGCTTTATATGCGTCCTCAGGAGTTACAAGAGGAATTTTATCTTCTTTTACACAAGAAACAAAATGTCTTATCTCTGAAAGATAAGGACTTTCAGCCAATGGACTCTCTGGAATAAAACTAGAAGCCTCTACCTCATTCATAAGTATCTTTAGAGAACTAGAGCTTTGGCTATCGTGAGAAATTAATCCATCTGTCCCTATAATCTCGAAACTTGTTCCAAAAGGTATACCTTGAGGGTAAGCCCAAGAAGTCTCTACATGAGCAATAGCCTTAGACTTAAATCTTATAGTTATAAGTCCATAATCTTTATGATTTAGGTCTTTCCATGTAAGGGCATTTGCAAATACACGGTCTACTTCTCCAAATATCCATCTTAGATAGTCAAAATCATGTATTCCTGCATCCACCATACAACCACCGCTCATCTCTCTATTTCCATACCAGTCCTTCCAACCGTTGGAAGGGTACTGCCCACCTCTTTTAGCCCTTGCCATCCTTGGTTCTCCTATAGCGCCCTGTTCAATCAACTGTTTAGCTAAGATATATTCGGGGAAAAATCTAACCACATGAGCAATCATAAACTTTACATCTACCTTCTTTGAAAGTTCAACTATCTCTTTCGCATCAGGAAGAGTCCTTGCGATTGGCTTTTCAGTTATAGTATGTTTACCCATTTTTAATGCATAGATAACTATTTCTTTATGTGATGGCGTAGGGGTGCATACATCTACTATATCAATCTTCGAGCTTTTTGTAACATCTATCGCTGAAGTATAACTGTCAGCATTATACACCTTAGCTAGAGATTCTGCCCTATTCTTCTCTATATCACATATAGCCTGAAGCTTTACACCTTCTACCTGACTCCAGCACCAGGCATGAACCTTACTAATCCCTCCTGCCCCAATTAAAGCCACTTTTAACATCTATACCACCTCTTTCATTTAGTCCTTTGGCTCTAATTCTCTAGCCCTCTCAGCACTAAATCTTACCATATCATACAAAGCCCCTTTTACTCCTACCTTTTCCAGTGCATATACGCCTCTGGCTGTAGTTCCACCTGGAGAAGTAACATTAGCTCTAAAAGTGCTTGGACTAATTCCATTTTTCTTAATTAAGTTTGCCGTCCCCTCAAAAATACTAAGAGTAAGTTCCTGTGCTAAATTTAAAGGAAGCCCTTCACAAATGGCTGCATCAATAAATCCTTCTATTAGATAAGCAACAAATCCTGGTCCACTACCATTTAAAGCGGTCATTACATTCATATAGGATTCAGAAATCTCATTAACAGGACCGAAGTCACTAAACCAATCAATAAATAGTTTCTTCTTATCCTCGTCCACCTTTTCATTAGGAGTAAATAATATAAAACTCTTATTTATACCACATAGAAGATTCGGCATAACCCTTATAATGGCACTATCTGGGAAGATAGATTCTACTTTTCTTATCGGGACTCCAGCCATTATAGATACAACCAAGGTATCTTCGGAGACATCTAGCTTTATCTTCTTTGCATCTTGAGGTTTTACAGCAACAATAATAATTTTACTCTTAGAGACCTCATAAATCTCTTTGGCTATCTTTAATTTAAACCTCTCCTCTATAAACCTACATCTCTCCTGTTTTATATCAAATCCAATAAATTCATTCATTAGTCTATTCTTATTATTCCACCCATCAAGAAGACTAGTAGCCATATTTCCTAAGCCTATAAGACCAATAGTATAACTCATCCCCTTACCTGCCCTTCCCCATAGATGATATACTTTGTTGTAGTAATCTCTTCTAAGCCCATAGGACCTCTAGCATGTAGTTTCTGGGTGCTTATACCTATCTCTGCCCCAAGACCGAACTCATATCCATCCGTAAACCTTGTTGAAGCATTAACATATACACAAGCAGAATCGACTTCTGTTAGAAATTTTCTTGCGTTAAAATAGTCTCTTGTCACAATACTTTCTGAGTGATGGCTTCCGTATTTATTTATATGGGCTATTGCATCATCTACATCTTTTACAACTTTAACCGCAATAATAAGGTCTAGATATTCTGTATACCAGTCCTCTTCAGTAACAGGAATCACCCAGGGCACAATCTCTCTAGTTTTTTCGCACCCTCTTACCTCTACTCCAGCGATTCTTAACCTCTCAAGCATTACTGGGAGAAATTCTTTCATTATCTTCTTATGCACAAGAAGAGATTCTATAGCATTGCATACACCTGGTCTCTGGACCTTTGCATTAAAGGTAATCTCCTCTGCCATCTTTAGGTCAGCCGTCTCATCTACATATACATGACAGTTACCAACTCCTGTCTCTATTACAGGCACTGTCGATTCTTTTCTCACCGTTTTTATAAGATTGGCTCCACCTCTTGGTATTAAAAGGTCTACATACTTCTCACAGTGCATAAGTTCCATAGTTGCTTCCCTGCGTGCATCATTTATAAATGAGATAACTTCAGGAGGTAATCCAGCCTCTTTCACGGCTTCCTGAAGGACTTCTACTATCTTGGCATTGGAATTGATAGCCTCAGAACCACCTTTTAAAATTACAGCATTCCCAGCTTTTAAGCATAATCCTGCTGCATCAGCGGTAACATTTGGTCTTGCCTCATAGATGATACCAATAAGACCTATTGGCACCCTTATCTTTTGAATCTCCAATCCATTCGGTCTTTTCCAAGCAGAGACTGTCTTTCCAATAGGGTCCTCAAGACGAGCTACCTCTTTTAAGGATATAGCCATAGTATTTATTCTCTTTTCATTCAATGTAAGCCTATCTATAAGAGCAGATGAAAGACCTTTGGCATTCTCTAAATCTATCTTATTAGCTTTAAGTATATCCTCTTTCTTTTCTTCTAGCTTTTCAGCCATAAGGACTAGTGCCCTATCCTTTATAGAGGTATGGGCTTTAGCCAATACAAAAGAAGCTAATCTTGCTCTTTTAGCCAGTTCTCTAACTTCCATATCCCAGAATCCCCTTTCTAAAAGAATTAATTAATAGTTAATTTGATTATACCATCTTTAACAATCCCATAAAAATACCTTAATCTAATTTTAAATAATTCTTATCTAATCCTTAAACTTGACAAATTATATTATTATTAG